>Ga0114919_10004946_pt1 | contig 10661 bp, 5 predicted proteins | sample BlataG_FD_88682 | JGI IMG/M metagenome (GOLD analysis project Ga0114919, IMG submission 88682) | Deep subsurface microbial communities from Black Sea to uncover new lineages of life (NeLLi) - Black_00105 metaG | ecosystem: Environmental > Aquatic > Marine > Oceanic > Sediment | place: Atlantic...
TAATTTCCGGAGTATTTTTTATATTCCTTAAAAATTTTATTACATCTATCGCAAACTTAAATAACCTTTCTCCTAATCCCCTATCCATAATTTCTAATTTTTAATTTTTAATTTTTAATTAAATAGCGTAGCTATGTTATTTCATAATTCTTTATCTTGGATATCAAACCAACTCTTGAAATACCCAGTATTTCCGCAGCTTTTGTTTTGTTATTATTTGTATATGCCAAAACCTTTTTTATATGTTCCTTTTCAATATCCTGAAGTGATGATGGAGCATATTCTCCATTGATCTCATTTGACAGGTTATAATTTTCCAATAAATAATAAGGCAGGGATTTTCTCCTTAACTCACTGCCTGACTCAACTATCATGGAACTGTTAATGATATTTTGCAACTCCCGGACATTTCCCGGAAAGGGATAATTCTTAAAAAAAGTAAGGAGCGAATTTGATATTTTTTTTATGTTCTTCTTATATTTTTTATTGAACATTTTCAGGAAATAATAAGCTAAAAACTCGATATCACCTGGTCTTTCCCTTAATGAAGAGAGATGGATTGAATTAATATTTAATCTGAAAAACAGGTCTTTTCTGAAGTTGCCCTTTTTGATCTCTTCAAATAAATTTTTATTGGTAGCGGCAATTATTCTTACATCAGCCTTAATATTTTTAGTTGAACCTAACCGGTAAAATTCTTCTTCTTGTAAAAACCGTAAGAGTTTTACCTGAATCGGTAAAGAAAGTTCTCCAATTTCATCCAAAAACAAGCTTCCTCCGTTCGCCTCCTCAATAAACCCTTTTTTATCCGTGTCTGCCCCGGTAAATGCCCCTTTCGCATAACCAAAGAACTCAGAGGAAAACAATTCATTTGCAAAAGCCCCGGCATTAATGGGAATAAATTTATTATCTCTCCTGGAACTGATTTTATGTATGGCTTCTGCAATTAATTCTTTCCCTGTACCACTTTCCCCCCAGATAATTATACTATCATCGGTTATGGCATATTTTTCTACCAGGTGAAAAGTTCTCAACATTTCCTCATCTTGGGTTATAATTTTGCTAAAAGCCTCTTTATGCTTTAAGGTATCCAGGGAGAATTGTTTCGATATGTACGAACGGGGTTTTCTTAGCTCGATTTCATAAACTGCTGAATCAAGGATATCCAAAAGCTTTTTTTCATCCAATGGTTTCAGCAAATAATCAAAAGTCCCTAATTTCATTGCTGATATTGCAAGGTCAATATCAGCAACTCCCGTTAATACTACCGTGGTTAGGTTAATTTGATTATCCTTAATGTATTTCAGGACATCCAGGCCGGTAACATTCGGCATATCCATGTCGAGCAGTAAGATATCAAAATTCTTGTTTTCGATAAGTTCAAAAGCCCTGGTACTATCCAACAAGGTATCAACCTGAAATTTTCCGGTCTTTAATAAGAATATTCTCAAATAATTCAGAACAGCCTTATTGTCATCAATAACAAGAATTTTAGTCATTGTTCAATCTGTTGCTACAGGTATTTTAATTGTAAAAGTTGTTCCGGAACCCGGCTTTGTATCCACCTCTATATCAGCATTATGTTCTTTTATTATACCATAAGTAATCGAAAGTCCTAATCCCGTACCGCCCTGATTCTTTTTGGTTGTAAAGAAAGGATCAAAAATACAGTTTTTAGTGTTTTTATCCATTCCTACACCATTATCGCTGATTTTCAAGCAAATTTGTTTTAAGGGAGCATCAAATTTCGTTACGATCTCGATCTTACCGTTGTCATGATCTATAGCCTCAGCAGCATTGATAACCAAGTTAATGATGACTTGTTCAAATTTTTGAATATTCCCAATAAAGATTGGCAATTCACGGTGGAGATTGAGCCTCACTTTTGCATATCGTTTTATTTCATTTTTAACCAATCGTAAACTATCAATGATGATTTGATTCAAATCAACCTTTTCCGTCAATAAGCCTTCATCTTTTCTGGCATAATTCCTTAGATCTTCAACAAGTTTTTTCATTCGGTTGGCTCCGTCCTCTATATCTACAAGTAAAACGGGTATATTTTCTCTGAAGATATTATAATCAAGTTGTGCAATTTTAAAATTTTTATCCTTTTCTGCATTGGTATCCAGAATAGGCATTATTTCCTCAAAAGCTTCCTTAATGATTTTTATATTCCCGAGGATAAAAGTGGTTGGATTGTTGACTTCATGAGCAATACCTGTAACCAATTTTCCTAACGATGCTAATTTGTAAGATTGTAAAAGCCGAAATTCCATTTCCTTTTCCTTTGTTGTATCCCTGCATACTTCCAGTACACTTTCCACTTTTCCATTATTTCTTATCGGATACGAATGCAACATATAATTTTTATCCGGGGTTTTTCTTTCCAATGAGGCGTTCTTGCCATTTTTAAACGCTCGTAATGCCGGACAATCTTTACAAATATCTTCTGTATGAAAGACCTTTTTGTAACATTTCCCTGAATCCCCAATTTCTTTTTTATTTGAGATTATTATATTGAAATCAGGATCGATAACAAAAATGATATCCTCAATGGCATTTAGAAAAATCCTTAATTGTTCTCTCCTTCTGTTACATTCCTCCGTTAATCTGATTAAGGATTTGTTTTTGACTAACAATTTTTTTCTTTGGTTCTCACAAGAAACTGATTTTTCAATTCTTTCGAGTGCCCTGGAAATTTTCCCTGACACCTCTTTTAACAATTTTTCTTCCTCTTCTGAAAACTGAACCTGTTTGTGACAACTTATACTAATACTGCCTCTTTTTCTTTTGTTTAAAACGATGTTTTCCCTTAATGCATTTTTTGGTTTTCCGTCCTTATGATCCCGGTTTTCATAAACCGCACCATCCAGTTCAAATCGAACTGAGGTAAATTCAGGAAATTGAAATCCTTGTATCAAAGGCTGAATCAAATTATTTATTGCCTCATCCAGAGCTTTCGATCTTTCCAATTCATGACTGATGTTAAATAAACATTCCAGTTCCTTAACTCTCTCTTTCAAATCATGCTCGATCCGGCTGAGTTGAATTACCTTTTCACCCGTCGACAGGACGACAATAGACTTGTCATCGAAATTAGCGGGAAACAGGAAAAAATCTTTCTTTAACGTTTCAAACTGTATGGAAAGAAATTTTTTGTTTTTTCGTACTTCATCGATGGAATCACCCAAAGATCTATGATCATTTTTAGTAAAAATTTTAACATCCGGAATTCCATCGAGGTTTATACCGGACTTATTCAATTTTTCCTTGATCCTAACCCCGGCAATAATAATATTATTATTCTTACCGAAAAGTATCATGTTATTTAATAACTCAGGTACTAAAGTAAATTTTGTTTCATCAATCATTATAACGTATCGGTATTTAAAATTATCTATTGGTATACAGTAAATTATGTAATCATCATAGACCTTTTCGTATTAAAGGCTAAGGCTGAGGCTAAGGAATTTGACTGCACATCATAGCCTTATTTAAGCCAAGGCTTGTGCCTCCGCTAAAGCTACGGCGACACGCGGACAGCATAGGAGCTATTGAATTCAATTTGTCTTTTGTTTTTTATTTTTCAGGTATACTTTTCCTGTTTCTTTGTTTAGTTATTTAAAATTTTTCAATTCTGCCAAAGTCCTCAGATATATTGTTCGTAACCAAGTTTGCTGCCCTGCGCATATCAGAGATACCAGGTTATATTTTTCTTCTGCCGGATAGGTTTTAGGCTCTTAAAAGAGCCTTATTGATAACATGTTATGGATAATTAAGATGCTGCTTTTATGCCATAGCATTGATTTATAGCTTTAATTTCTTCTCTTATTCTGTCAATGCAGTCATAGGTTCCATCTAAAATTTCATTATAATGGTTGCATAGTTTATCTTTGTGTTTCATGCAACAAAATTAATTTATTATTCATTTTGGGATTTCTTTAATTGGGATTTATTTGGGATTTGTACCGATACCCGATACCCGATAGCTATCGGGTATCGGGGTTAAGTTGCCATACAGCCATTTCAGTAAAATCTTTATATGCCATCTCTTTTATTACACAGGTATAAACTACTTAAACCTATTACCTTCCTTAGCCTTAGCCTTGTGCTACAATCAAACAAATTTATCACATCTCTCTCAATAATATATATTTTTAATAAATTCGCGAAGTTATGTTATTTTCTTCTTTATTTTTGATCTGTAATAATTTTCCGAATAGAGTATAGTTTCATTTCCGGCATTGTATGTAACGATATCCGTATCATATATTGCAAAACCGGCTTCCCTGTTCTGAGAAACAGTAGATTGACCCGAAAAGTCTGACCCCCAGAAATCATTTGGCTCTACATCAGTATAACACCTGTTAATTTTCCTTATTTCATTAAATATATCCAAATTTGAATCATAATTGAAATTTCCGCCGATTTTTTTTGCCAGGTTTGTTATAATTCTCCAATTCTCTAACGTTCCTTTGTCATTAAATACCCTGGTCGCTTCCTGAACCCTTCGATCACAACTGGTATAAGTTCCATCTTGCCCGATGTATGCAGATGCAGGTAACACTACATCTGCCTTTTTAGCCGTTTCAGTATTGAACATATCCTGAACCATTAGGAAATCAAGGTCATCAAAATACTTTATATTATCCGGAATTGCGAGAGGATCCTCACCAAATATTAAAATTGCCTTTATCTGATTCCTTATTATCCTTTCCGCTATATTGACAGGCTTAAATATTTCTTCCATGTTTACTCCCCATTCCTTGCCAATACTCCTTATCCTTTGAATTTCATGAAATGTAACATACCCCGGCAAATATTCAGGAGTAACTCCCATGTCCAGCAAACCCGTAGAATTTGAATAATCCCTTAGAATAATTATGCCATTGTGCTTTTTGTTTATCCGGTTTGTCAATAGCAGGAAGTTGCCGATTGCCTTTAAATCATTAAATGACTTTTCCCGTCTGGAATCTATATTATAAATAAAAATAATGTTTGAGGCAGGGTTCTTTACCATATCCACCAACTGGTTATACCTTTCCCGAGGTAACCCTGTCAGGGTAGATACTATCTCAGCGTTGTACGCCGATACCATTTTTTTCAGTTCCGGGAAGTTTTTTATTTTCGACCCAAAGGATAAACCGTCATTTTCAATAATCTCCTTCAAAATACCATTCAATAAAACAGTGTTGGTTCCCTTCTTTGAATCTACCCATAAATCAGAGAATCTTGCCGGATTCAATTCTGATGAATTAACATAGATAAATGCTGCACCCTTCTTTTGAGCAGCCTTTATTTTAAGTTCCATTATCATATTGTCATCGGTCAGATTGGCATTTACAGCAAGAATGATGTCTGCCCCTGAAAGATCATCCATTGTTGTGGTTGAAACGGTTATACCAAGAGATTCATCAAGGCAATTCAATTCAGAATCACGGAAAAGGTTAGTAAAGCTCGAAATATTATTTGATTTAAGCCCAACCCTCGTAAATTTTTGAAGCAGATATAATTCTTCATTGGATAATTTCGGAGAACCGAAAACAGCAATTGAACCGGGTCCGTATTGTTTAATAATACGGTTTACCTTTTCTGCTGTATAATCGATTGCCTCTTCAATCCCTGTGTCCTTCCGGATACCGTTTTTTCTTATTACCGGTTTGATTATTCTGTTCCCGTCAAGAAGATATCGATGACCAAACCGGCCTTTAACGCACAGATATCCATTATTATGCGAATTCCTGATACTTGTAGTGCTGTTTGATACGAAAAAATAATTATCCCTGATTACTTTATAATTTATCCTGCAACCGATTGAGCAGAAATTACATATCGACTCGTAATTCTCTTTTTTATATTGACCCAAAGGCTTAAATGGAAATTTTTCTGCCATTGCTCCGGTCGGACATGTATCGATACAATTTCCACAAGATATGCAATTGGTTTGCAGAAGGGCTTTTTCCATGGCAGGTTTAACAATAGTCCTGAATCCCCGGTAAAGGAACCCAATCGCTGAAACTTTTAATATTTCGGAACAGGTTCTGACACAACGGCCACAATTTATGCATTTATTTGAGTCCAGAACAATAAACGGATGCCTGTCATCAATCTTGTATTTTCTTGTCTCTCCGGAATATTGTGATATATCTATGTTAAAGTTATCTGCAAGTTTTCTCAACGTGCAATCATAAAATTCAGAACAGCCACATTCCATACATCTCTTTGTTTCCAGCATTAACTGGTTTTCTGAGAAACCCAGTTCTACTTCCTCAAAGTTATTTTTCCTTTTTGACAAAGGAAGTTCCGGCATTTTTTCTTTGCCGACCTTTTTAATATGATCAAATTCATATTGGGATATCTCTCCCAGTTTGTGTTTGAAGCTTAAAAATTTCTCATTTTTCTTTTTAACAATACCTGTTCTTACGTATTCATCAATGCAGTAAGCCGCAATTTTCCCATGGGCAATTGAAGTAATGGCAGTTAGCGGACCTGTTACAACATCACCACCGGCAAATACACCAGGAATGGAAGTTTGCAAAGTGTCCTGATCTACCACAATGGTTCCCCACTTTTCCAGTTTACAGTCTTTGTCCTTACCGATAAATGATGTGTTTACCTGTTGTCCGATAGCTGCTATTAAAAAATCACAATTGATAATAAATTCTGAATCCGGTATTGGAACAGGCCTTGGTCTTTTTCCCGGATCAGCTTTTTCCAACCTCATCTTTATGCATTCCACACCTGTCAGCCTTCCTCCTTTTTCAATGATAGAAACAGGATTTGTCAGGAATTGGATTTCCACCCCTTCTTTTTCTGCTGCCTCAACTTCATCAGGGTGTGCAGGCATCTCCTTTATTGATCTTCGGTAAACAATAATTACTTTATCAGCCCCCCACCTGAGTGACGTCCTTGCACAATCAACGGCAGTATTTCCACCTCCCACAACAATTACAATACCTTTAAGTTTTGGCATTTTGTTGTTTTGTTTTTCCCTCAAAAAGTCAATCCCCTTAATTATTCCTTCCACTTCATCTTCTTTATCCAACATCAGGCTGGTAGCTTTATGGGCGCCTACAGCCAGAAATACTGATTTATATCCCTTGTTTTTCAAATCGTCAATTGAAAAATCCTTTCCTAATTCCATTCCGGTTTTAACATCAATTCCCAGATCCGTCATCCACTTAATTTCTGTATCAAGGATTTTTTTGGGAAGCCTGTATTCCGGAATGCCATATTTCAACATTCCCCCAAGCTCAGGAAATTTTTCGAAAATAGTGGCTGAATAACCTTCCAAAGTCAAATAATAAGCACATGTTAATCCTGAGGGCCCGCCACCAATAATTGCTATCTTTTTATGGTTAGGCTTTTTAATATCCGGTGTCCAAAGATGATTGTTGTCCTCATCTGCCAACCAGCGTTTCACAGCATTTATAGCCACAGGTTCGTCAACAGAATTCCTTCTACAGGCAATTTCACAATTCCTTACACAAATTCTGCCAAGTGATAAAGGAAAAGGATTGGTTTCTTTAATTAAACGAATGGCTTCCGTAAATTTTCCCGCGTAAGCCAGCGCTATATACTCATGAACATCAACTCCTGCGGGACAATTATCAATACATGGAGCAATGCAGTCAGCATAATGATTGGATAGCAAAAGTTCCAACGCTGTTTTCCTGACACTTTGAATTTTTTCATTATTTGTAACTATGACCAATCCCTCTTTTACAGGTGTGGAGCAGGCAGGAACCAGTTTATTCAATCCCTCAATTTCAACTACACAAAGAAAACAGGAACCATAAGGTTCAATTCGTTCATCATGGCAAAGAGTTGGGATCGTATCTATCTTATTCTCATTTACAGCTTCCAGAATTGTCTTTCCTTCAGCAGTAATAACCGTTCTACCATTAATTGTTATCCTTATTTTTTTCATGGCGTCTGATTCGCAGTCGGTTTACCCTGTTAATTAATAATGACGGCATCAAATTTGCACACGTCGTAGCAAATTCCGCATTTAATGCAAGTTTCCGAATGAATGGTATGTGGCTCTTTAGGTTTTCCGCTAATTGCATCAACCGGACACTTCTTTAAACACAACATGCATCCTGTACATTTGTCGGTGTCGATTTTGTAGTCAATCAAAGCCACACAACTATGGGCCGGACATCTTTTTTCCTTTATGTGAGCCTCATATTCCTCTCTAAAATATTTAATCGTTGTTAAAACAGGGTTGGGAGCGGTCTGCCCGAGTCCACACAGACTACTTATTTTTATTTTGTTAGCCAGGTCTTCCAACTGTTCAATGTCATTTTCCTTTCCCTCTCCTGCTGTTATTCTTTCCAATATCTCGAGCATCCGCTTTGTCCCGATCCTGCAAAATGTACATTTTCCACAAGACTCATTTTGCGTGAAATTGAGGAAGAATTTAGCCACATCAACCATACAAGTCGTTTCATCCAGAACGATCATTCCACCGGACCCCATAATGGCTCCGGTTTTTGTAATTTCATCATAATCAATGATCAGATCACCCATACTTGCAGGGATACATCCCCCTGACGGACCTCCCATCTGGACAGCCTTGAACTCTTTGTTATTTTTAATTCCACCACCGATATTAAAAACAATCTCATTAATCGTAACCCCCATTGGAACTTCTACCAAACCCGTATGGACCACTTTACCTGCCAGGGCAAAAACTTTTGTTCCCTTGCTCTTCTCTGTACCAAGCGATGCATATTTTTCATAGCCATTCAGGATGATCCATGGGACATTGGCAAATGTTTCTACATTGTTAATATTGGTTGGATAATCCCATAATCCTTTCCGGGCAGGAAAAGGGGGTCTGATCCGGGGTGAGCCTCGCTTCCCTTCAATCGACGCTATAAGTGCTGTTTCTTCACCACAAACAAATGCGCCGGCTCCTTCTTTTATCTTAATATTAAAACTGAAATCAGAACCAAAAATATTCTCTCCCAGGTATCCTTTTTCTTCACAATTCGTCAGTGCAGTTATCAGGGTTCTGACCGCCATGGGATATTCAGCCCGTATATAAATATAAGCCTCATTTGCGCCAATTGTATATCCTGAAATCATCATTCCTTCCAGCACAGAGTGAGGATCTCCCTCCAAAACACTCCTGTCCATGAAAGCACCGGGATCACCTTCATCTGCATTGCAGATAATATATTTTTTACTCCCCTTTGATCGATTAGCAATTTCCCATTTCAAGCCTGTTGGAAAACCCGCTCCTCCCCTGCCTCTAAGCCCTGATTTGGTAATAACGTCGATAACATCATCAGGAGAATAGTCCTTTAAAACTTTCTGAATTGCCTTATAACCACCCTGACTAATATATTCATCAATAGAGCCGGGGTCGATTACTCCACAATTTCTCAGGACAATTCTTTTTTGTTTGTCAAAAAAAGAATTATCCCTGAAGCTTCCATTGTCAGCCAATATCCATGCATCAACCGGATGGTTTTCAAGAATATGATTTTCAATAATTTTTTTTGCCTTGTCCGGAGTTACCTGAGCATATAACCAACTGCTACCGTTTTGGACGACTTCAACAAGAACCTCCTCATAACACATTCCCAAACAACCCGTTTTTTTAAGCTCTATTTGCAAATCATGCTTCTTGATTTCTTTCTCCAGTTCATCAAAAACCAGCTCTCCTCCGGCTGAAATGCCACATGTTGCCAGACCAACCTTTATTTCAGTCATAATGCGGTTTTAATATCCTTTATAATCGATTGTATTTTATTCGGACTAAGATTACCATAGGTTTTATCATTAACCATAATAACCGGTGCAAGGGAACAACATCCCAGACATGCAACGGATTGAAGTGTAAAGAGGCCATCGTCAGATGTTTCACCAACAGCAATTCCCAAATCATTCCGGAGCACCCTCAATATATTTTTTGCTCCGTTTACATGGCAGGCTGTACCCTCACAAATTCTGACAACATATTTTCCAAGGGGCTTTAAGCGAAATTGAGAGTAAAATGTAACTACCCCATAAATTTCTGCCGGCGGAATGTCGACAATTTCGCTTATGTATTCAATGGCGCTTTCAGGAATGTAACCATAATAATCCTGAGCAGACTGCAGCAGTGGAATTAAAATTCCCTTTTGGTCGCTTTTTGATAATAACTCTAACTTGAAATTTTTTCTTTCAAATTCAGAAACAGACACTTTTTCCAATGACATTTGGGAAAATATAAAAGTAAAAGGTTTTGCCTGCCAAAGGCATTTTCCCACAGGGATTCCTTCGGAGCTATGGAAAAATGCATCACCGTGTGGCAAACAAATATAATAAAGAGTTATATGTTAAATGTTATACGTTATACGTTATATGTTAAACATTATGTTTTATACCTTTTAATCGAATAATTTTTAACAAATAACGTATAACTTCCCAGTTACATTTCGAAAAGATTCAAAACCGGAAATTTCTTAACCCTTAATACACCATCCATTGGTACGATCTTATTCTCAATAAACTTATTTATCTCATTAAAACCGGTGCCATATACAAATAAAACCAGGTTGTATTTTCCGGTAGTATAGTCACAATAAACTACTTCTTCGCTTAGCCGGAGAACAGGATAAATATATTCAAGTTTTTCTCTTTCCACTTCAATTAAAATGTATGAA
>Ga0114919_10004947_pt1 | contig 10659 bp, 12 predicted proteins | sample BlataG_FD_88682 | JGI IMG/M metagenome (GOLD analysis project Ga0114919, IMG submission 88682) | Deep subsurface microbial communities from Black Sea to uncover new lineages of life (NeLLi) - Black_00105 metaG | ecosystem: Environmental > Aquatic > Marine > Oceanic > Sediment | place: Atlantic...
AGAGGATTATATCCAGTAATTAAGTGGGTGGGGAATCTTTTTGACCCTAAATCAGAGTATACTGAGGAATCTTTTTGACCCTAAAGCCCTTTTTGGTGGGGAATTTTTATGACCCTTGACAATTGAATCAATATCAGCTTTTCAGTTTCATTAAATCACTAAATCTTGAAGTTGAATATCCTGATCCTGATATGCTACAAGATGACGTAACGTTTATGAAATCCTTAATATATGCATATATAAAATTCGGATTGCCATTGATTGCGGCACTTAGACTAAGGAAATCTAAAGGAAAGGATGATCATCATGTGGCTCTTATAACAGGTTTTAAACTGGACCATACTAATTACGAAAACAAGGCAGATAGCATAATTCAATTGTATGTTCACGATGATCAAGTAGGTCCTTACTGTACTGTATCTTTCAGCAGAAGCATAAAAAACTGGGATTATCCATTAAAAAATGCGGGAAATTTTTCGTCGATTGAGATGGAGGAACTTTTTGTCCCCATTTATCACAAAATAAGATTACCGTTTATAAGACTATATCGTTCAGTTAAGAGAATTTATTCATCTTATCAAAAGGTAGTTGCTGATATTGAGCAATACGAAGTATTTTTGACCACAATAAATAGATACAAAAAAGAAATATTGGAATACAGCAGCGGGATTATGAATGTGGAAGAAAACCGAATTCCCTTATTCACTAATTCACCAAACTATATATGGATAGTTCGTTTCTACTTGGGGGCTAATGATACAATTGATTTGGTTTATGATGCAACTAACCCATTTATGATTCCGATACATCAGATATATTTAATAAGAGACGAAGAAAAAACAAATAGAGTAAGAAATGCATTGAAAGAGCGGTTTGATAATTAATGTAGAAACTGATTCATTATTTTCCTCTTATAATATCTAAGTACAAAAAATATTGGCTTCATATGTCAACCAAATTTCAAAAATTCATTGGCTAATGCTCCGCACTTCAATATCGAGTTACCAGCTCTGATATTGAAGCAAAAGCAATAAAAGGCACCTCACATTTGTTCGGTTAGCCATTTAATTCTTTTGGTCGCAAGCGACTGCACTAGATTCTTTTCTTAAGTTGATAATGTAATATGGAATTATTAAGGGCTGACTGGTCAAGTCAGCTCAGTGAAAGGAGGTAGTTATCAAATTCGGAATGAAAAATCAAAACAAAAAGGATGATAAGTTTATGACTGACAAACAGAAGAACTACATTGAGGGATTACTTTCAGACAAGAGAATCAGCAATAAGTACGAGGATTACAGACAGTATGTAAAACAGGTTTTGCAAAGTGATTGTGTAATGACCCTACAGCATGCAAGTAACATAATTGAAAATCTGAAAAATATCATAGAGTTCACCGAAACCATGCAAAAGTGTCGCAGTGGAAATAACTACAGTAATGACAGTATCAGTAATGAAAACATAGTTACAGAACACATAGAATGAGTTATGCTTTAGTTATCCCGCTGGAATATCTTGAGAAACTTGTTCAGTTCAGGGAAGGGTTTAAACAGTCAATCAGAAGTCAGATTTTTGAGGCTAATGCGTGTTACATTGAAGCGATAGAAACTGAATTGATGGAAAAGATGGTTTGATTTTTTTCTTTGTTTCTTTTTTATTTATGTTCTTGTTTCTTATCAATTTTAATTTCTTGTTGAATTTTTTGAATTGCTATCGAACGTTCTTTCTTTATTTGTGGTAAAACGTATATTTCATAAAGAACAGATTTCAGTGTTTCTATAATTAATTTCAGTGTAGCTGAATCCCATTTAGGCCATGATTGTTCATGGACCTTATCACTTGTCATATCCTGAATGTGGGATAAAATATCAAAGTAATTTGGATCAATATCAGAATACTTTTTCTTGAGATTTTTTATTTTATCACAATAATCAACACCACTTGGTTTTTCTATCTCAAGCAATTCATATATTGCTTTTCTTGCACAAGCTGAAGCACCGGTGAGGAAATTCATTTTAATAGAACCTTCTGCTTCTGTGACAATTTCTCTAATAATTCTTGGAATGCGTTTATCCATGGCAAAAAAGGAAGTAGGACAAGAATAAAAGATTTTAGCATCAATATCAGTTCCTTTTTCAACATAGTAACCAGATTCAAATCCCATATAGCCAGATTTATAACTAGTTAGACATTCATAACTTAAATGCATAGATGTTTTCTCACAGAAAGAGCATTTTGTAAGAAAACCATAGCATCTTTTTTCTTTCGTCCAATTGAATTCAAAATTCTTAATTACGGTATAATGAATATTTTTTCTATTGCAAAAAGGACAATTATAGACTGTATTATCGATGAAATATTTTTTATCTAGGTAAGAATAATCTTCCATTCCTTCAATCTCTACATTGATTATACTGAACATGCCCTTATTGTCAATATTGGTGGAATTTGGCTTGGGTAATTTTCATTATTGTACAAATAAATGTATATATCTAATCTTGACTAATAATTTCCAAGAGCTATAATTATATTAAATATCTCATATGAAGTGGTTTAGAGATTTCGTGAAATACACAATAGATGCTTGGAATGATTCTGAACAAAAAGCCATATATAGTGCCTCTAGAAATCCTGTTGAAGCAGTGGAACTGGCTCCATCAGAAATTGGTACAATTGGGGAAGAATATATTGCTTCTATATTGGAGGATTTGGGTTATGATACTGAAATTTCACCCGGCAGCAGAAGTCCTGCTGATGTCTGGGCAATATTGGAATACGAAGATTTTATTCATATTGCTTTGACACAAGTTAAAGCTTCCCACAGTAATATACCAGAAAAGCTTAATAAGAATAAAATTGAGGAATTGGAAGCATTTGTGGACTTTGTCTGGAGCACACTGGATGAGTACTCTGGTACTTCATATAAAGTACTTACTTCAGCGAGAATCATTAGTTGTGGTTATGCAGGCATTATGGTAATAGAAGCCGATACGAAAGTACAGCCATATGTTTATTCATCAGAATTCATTGATGCAGTATATTCAGAAGAATTAGAGGATTTGCGTGATACTTGGGAGAGTGTGATAGAGGGAATACACCAGTTTTGATTGTATCAAAAACAGACAGGAAGATGCTGGAAAGTGAGAGAAATCACGACTTAGGAATGTGGCTTTTGGTAGTTTTAGACGGAAATAGTACAATCACAGAAACCCAATTATGCAGTCCATAATAAATATAATTACAAGTTTAGGAAATGATTAATAGTATCTTTAATTCGAATGAAAACAATTTATCCCAAAGAAAAATCATTTGTTTAGATCAAAATTACATTATTTACTTTTCAGATGTTATACTCGGGAGATGCAAGCAAAATTACGAACTTTACAGCCACTTGCTCGACAATTTAATAACTGCTATTTTTAACAAACAAGTTGTAATATGCCCCTATAATGACTTAACAGAAGTTGAATCATTGCATGGGTTTGATCGCGCACCGAAGAATATGGCTGTAGGTAAATTGCTTTCTAATGGTTGGGATTTCATACATTGGTCTCGGAATCTAACACTTCAATTGTTGTGCAATATTGCCGAATTAAACAATAAGCCAGCACCTTGGAATTTACACTTGAAAAATGGTAAACCAGAGATGAAACGACTCTCTTTGAAGTCGAATAGACACGGCGGATTCGTGGTAAAAAATACGGATGATTTGAAATTTCATATAGATAATTTCATAAAACACAGACCTATTCAATTGCCGGTAAGCAATTATGTTAATCTTCAAAAAGAGCTGAATAACTTGATGAAGCAGGTTAAAAAATCATCAGAATCAACTCAAGAACACGCCATCTCGCTGATCGATTGGTTTATGTACAACAGAAGAAACTTCGATAATATAATGGATGTTTGGCTTAAAGATAATAAACCAGACCTCAATATTAGTGAAAAAGATTTGTTGATTGACTTGACTTATAACAAGAAATATCCCCCGCCTATACCTCAGGAATTAGCCAATCATCCTTATTTTGATTTTTCTAAGGGCGATGATAATTTTATTGCTGATATAAATAATACAACTAATCATGAGCTCCCATTTGTAAAAATTTGGGCTACTTTATTTGCCTTTTATCAGAAAAATAAAGACATGAAATCGAAAGCTTCGACAATTTATGATTTCCTACGGATAGCTTCAACAATGCCGAGTTGTGATATATATTGCACAGACAATGAAATGCAAACATCTTTGAGAGATAGTGGATTAGAAAAAGAATATCAGCTTAAAGTATATGGCGGAGGAAATAAATCAATTGAGGACCTAATAGAAGAAATAAACAAATTGTGATCTGTTTATTGAGGGATGAAAGAGTGAATGATCTTTGGGATGGTCGAGGATTTTGACGTTAGGTTGAATCATTCTTCATTATTGGAATACTCAATCTTTACAGGTAAAGAATAAGTTCGTTTTTCAATCCCGTCAGCCACAATTGTTATTTCCACCTCCATACTATCCTCCGTCTTCCTGCCATTTGCTGGTTCTGTAGGATCACCAATTTGTTTTCCTGAAAAATACATTGTTGGAAGCTGAACAGGTAATCCTTGATATACTATTACACTATCGCCTGGAGACCATTGAAAACCATACCATCCAAGTGCATGAGCATGGTAGACTGCATTCCAGCCTGAAAAAGCATCTTCCGAAAAATATGCTTCTTTAAAGATAATTTGAACCATTGGATATTTGGCTGATATATGGCCATTATTCACCAAATGGAAATGCCATGATGTCAAAGGAGTACAGTCTGATACAATTTTCGATTTCGGATTAACTGATAATGCCAACCCTTCTTTTTCATACAGCCATGTCCCAATCCTTAGCTTTAGTTTTGGTCGCAGAATTGCAGTCCTATATGCTAGACTTGCCACTAGTAACGCAAAGGCAGCAAACATTAGAGTAAAATATGAGATAACATTAGAAAAATTCTCCAGATAGGTATTTACTGGTTTAATTAAAGATGGGAATGAAATAATAAGAATACTAAATATTAGAACTATTCCCGAAATTACAAGAAAAAAAGATGATAAGATCCGCATTACTTTCATATTATAGCTTGTTGCAGAAGATTGAAATGAATCTAGATCTATACTGAATCATTATGATTCCTTATATTTTTTATTCATCTTCTTAACAATATCATCAGGTGAAAATCCCTTATTGAATGCATGATATATTTCTTGCAGATAAGGTATTGGTTCTAATCTGCCAGATATTACAAACCAACGGGTTTGCTGAAAAGTATTAAAAAATTCTTCAGGGGAAGCCGGTGTATCACAGATGATATTCATCACTAGGATAATAAGTCTATGAAACTGTTGACTGATTTCTTGTTCATTCTGTCCTGTTATATGTGCAACCATCATATATAAATCACTGATAAATAGAGTTATCTTCTTGTAACTTACCTGTGTTGCTACTGACAATGTTTCAATGGTTGTTAATGTTGATTTCATTAACTTTATAGGATATTTACGAAAGGCGAGCAATCGTATGGACTCTGCTCTTTCAAGGGGTCCTAACATGCCGCGTGGTGTTGACGAACCAGCTTCGGTGAGTTGTTTTTCAATATTTTGATAGTTTTTACTGTCTATCGTTACCGCTGCATGCCTATATATATGTTGTAACTTACCAGCAAGTTTTATACTTGAAATGAGGAATACAAAAATGGTGAAAACAACCCAGACTACAATGAAAATTATAAATTTGCTCAGTGTCCAAGTAATAGCCAGCGCCATAAGTAACCCAGCAACCAGGGCAAGTGCAGCCTCACCATAGTTTGCAATCTTCCCATACATTACAATTGAGACAGTCAGAACTAAGAGAGCGATAACACTTATCATTATTTGCTTAAAAAGAAAAATGCTCGTAAGAACAAGTAAAGAAAATAAAATTATTAACCATATCTGAGCAGGAATTTTTAGACTTAACTTATCTTTTGGCATTATATTGAATATCCTATCTGCTGCCTAACAATACTACTAAGAGACATTAGTGAACCTTCCTGTTTCCGTTGTTCATGTTAATTGTTGCAGAATCGAGTTTGTGACATTTGTTGAAATTAGATATAATGATCCGGATCTCTATCTCCTTTTAAAAATCTCTCTGGGTCATATTCCCATGGTAGAAGATCGGACTTTTCAGTATTACAGTCTACACATGCTGGTACCCAGTTGTAAGGTTGATCAGCGCCATTACTTGCGAGAGGTATAAAATGATCAACTTCCCACGCACCTTTTTCACCAACTTCACCATGGTTTTTGAAAGAGATGCTCTTACCACAATAAAAGCATTTCCCCTTTGTTCGATCATACACCCAGTTTAAATCATCGTCTGTATACATCATTTTATTTCTCCTTTTAGTATTTTACACATTTACACAGTACTTTATCTGTGAGATTATATTCATTTCTATGATACACGCTGTAGCGCTTACTATTCGTATCTGCAGTAAAGGCAAGCATTGTTACTCCTCAGGTCATTATATTCGATTGCGAATTAGAAGTCAATTATATTCTTACTTATTCAACTATCACTGCACTGTTGTTAGTTATAGCCAAATCTTCTTTCGTAGTGTTCATGGTTGAGCCATTCGATTATGATGCTGACAATCTTCACTTTATTACCAGTGATTGCATAGAGTAATCGCCAAGCATTAGGCAAGTTATATTTTCTCAAATTGTTGATTCCATATTTCTTAATATACTCCTTAGGAATTAATTTTTCCAGTATTCTCATACCGCAAAGGGGATTTCTTTTTAAATCTTCAACTGCTCTGCTAATATAGGAAAATAGCTGTTTTTCTTCAGATTTACCTTTTTGCAACTTAAGATATGCTTTTCTCAGATTTTTGTTTGCAAACGCAACTTCTTTTATCTTATCACGCATCTTCATTTTATGATGAGTCCTCTTTTTTCTAGCTTTTCTATAGTTTTGGGAGCCCAAATCCATATGATTTTACCATCGTTATCAATAATTGTTTTGTTTGAGTCTTCTAAATAGCGGATTATGACTTGAAATGTCTGATACATCATTTTCCTGGGCAGTCTTTTCCAAAGTTGATATTTGCCTAATTTTCCTGAATTTTTCTTTATAGTTGCTTCAACCATTAGTACACTTTCTAGTGTTGGGTTGTATAAGAGTATAGGTGTTTTCATATTATATCTATGAATATAAGAGTATTTAATCTTTTCGGTTATGTTTTATTTCATGTATACTGGATAGTAAAAACATAAAAGGCACTTCACATGTTCAGCTAGCCATTTAAGTTTTTCAATCTCCTTATGCTCCACTCGTCGAGGTCAGCCTTCCGCTCTGATTGCTCGAGGTCGCTTTGCTCCACTCTGAGCAATCGAGGTCAGACTTCCAGCTCGACAGGAGGTCGCATCTTTGTATGATGCTATTGAAGGGAGAAATTGTGTGTGGAATGAGGATATAAGGGGAGTGAATGGCTTAATCAGTATTTCTGACAGGATGTTGGGGGTGTCGGATTGGAGCAGGATGTTAGGTCAATAAAGTTCGTATTCGTAGGTAATTTATTTGACAGGAAGTCGTATCTTTCTGTAATTATGGTTTAGGTAAAGTTGTTCAGAGATTGGGTTGTGGCACAGGCTGTTTTTATAAGAGGTTATTTGTTCAAGTTCTACTTGTTTTTCCATATTTTTTAGGTTTCATTCAGTATTTATAGGTGTTTTTTGATTCTATCGGGGCTGTATTTGTTTCTGTTCTGTATGTGTTGGGATTTCAGGGGTTTTGTGTTATTTTGATTTGTTTCCGGGTGAGAGAGGGGGTAATGAGCATAGGAAATGGAAACAAATAAACTACTCAACATTCAGTACAAGGTTATTAAATAAGGTCTGTTCATAATACCGATGGCTGAAGGAAACTGTATCGAGTACCGAGTTCTAAAAAGGGAAAATGGGTCACTAAATGATAAATTGTCCCTTCTTCAGAGATTCCTAACTTTCAAATCTTCTTCTGAGGACAATCTTGCTGAGGAAGTTATTAAGGAAAGGAAAAAGTTTCAGAAGACATCACGGGCTCAGATTCTGAAGTTGATATCTGAAAGAGAAAAAGCAAAGCAAAGAAATATTGTTTCTCTCGAGTCAGAGATCATGGGTTTCCAGTCTCAATTGTATTTCTACCAGTGTCATGTTTATCCTATTAGCCCGGATAATAAGCGTAAAGGCAATCTTGAAAAAGCGATTTCTGAACTTAAAAATCGTAGAGGACAAGAAGAAATTGATTGCTGGAAAGACACTTTAAAGCTATGGCAGGAATTGTTGGAGATTGTAGCTGAATACAGAGCAACTGTAAGAAAAGCACGAATTTTGCTTTTTCCTGAATAAAATGGACATTTTTGAAGCGAAAACTGAAAGGGTAAAGCAATTATGTCGAAAGATCAAACCTGTTATTGGTCACAAGGTTGATAAGATATGGCAGGCTTATTTAATAGAAGATGATAAAGGTAAGGCAGAAATTGAAGAGTATCTGAAATTACTCTCAGCTACAGTTATTTCAGACAGGCTTGACAAGGAGGAGATATTTCTTTTTCCACCTTCAAAAGAAAGAGCCTCTGGCTTGTATTATATCGGAGACGTGCTTTATAATAAAAAAAGCCTTTATCCATTTGCCTTGCGCGAAAAAGAATGGATTCAACACATGGGTATATTTGGCAGATCAGGTGCTGGTAAAACAAATCTGGGCTTTTCCATTGTTGCAGAACTCGTTCAAAAGAATAAACCTTTTGTAATATTTGACTGGAAAAGAAACTACCGGGACCTGACAGCCCTACCTCAATTTAAGGATGTGATTGTTTTTACAGTAGGAAGAAACGTTGCTCCTTTTCGATTCAACCCATTGATACCACCTCAAGGCACTGATCCACGGACATGGCTAAAAAAGATTATCGAAGTCATTGCTCACTCTTATTTCCTTGGTGAGGGTGTCATGTATCTGCTTCAGAAGGCGATCAACTCGGTCTACCGGAAATTCGGTGTATACGACGGCACTGTTAAAGCCTACCCCACTTTTCGTAATGTTCTGAGATGGTTTGATAAATACGAGGCAAAGGGCAGAGAGGCAAACTGGCTGAGTTCGACACTAAGGGCCATTTCAACCATATGTTTCGGCGAAATGAACCGTCTAACCAATACAGGCAACCAGTCGATTGAACAACTTTTAAATAAGAAAGTAATTCTGGAACTCGATGCATTGACTCAGTCAGATAAGATCTTCTTTATTGAAGCACTGCTTCTGTGGATTCACCACTACCGGCTCAGGGAAAAAGAGAGGGAGACTTTTAAACATGCTGTGATAATAGAAGAAGCTCATCACATCCTCTCTGGGGAAAAAGCAGGGTTAACTGGCGGCGAATCAATAATGGAAACTACGTTTCGGGAGATACGAGAGTTCGGCGAATCGCTAATCATCCTAGATCAGCATCCCTGTCAGATTTCCTTACCAGCTCTTGGTAATACTTATACAACGATTGTCATGAACCTAAAACACAAAAAAGATGTAAGCGCTATAGCACAATGTATGATGCTTGGCAGTTCTGAAAAAGAGTATCCTGGCAATCTAGAGCTTGGCGAGGCAATCGTGAGACTCCAGGGCAGGATCATGAAACCGTTTTTAGTAAAGGTCCCTGAATTTGAGATCAAAAAAGGCACCATTACTGATGAAATGCTCAGGGAGAAAATGATAGGTTATTTCGGTCATTCTCAGCGAAACCAGGCTCTAGCTCGGGGTATTACACATATTTCAAAACAAGCTAAAATAGAAGAGGGAGAGAAAATTCTGTTGATAGATATACTGAAGTATCCATTCAGTTCAATAACCAGGAGATATGAAAAACTGAATTTAAATCGAAGGAAAGGTAATGTTTTCAAGGATAGGTTAATAAACAAAGGTTATATTAAACCCAAAGAGATAAAGCTAAGTAATGGTCGAATAATGTTATTTGAATTGACTGAAACAGGTAAGCAGATCCTGGAAGAATCAGGTTATCAGGTGAGAAGGGATAGAAACGGTATAGAGCACAGGTTTTGGAAATGGAAGGTTGCCGCATACTATCGTAAAAGGGGCTATGAAGTATTTATTGAGAAAAGAATAAATGGCAATGTCGACGTGGCAGTTAAAAAAGGCAATGTCAGTATTGCAATAGAGATTGAAACAGGCACATCAGACTTCACAGGTAACATATTGAAGGACTTGAAAGCAGGATATAATTGGGTCATTTCAGTGGCTACGAATGAGGTTGTTGAGGAGAAAATAAGAGAACAATTAACAAAAAGAAAATTAGATAAAATCAAAAGGATTAAGGTGACGACTGTTAGAGCATTTGAGTGAAAGTTTGACTGTAGAGATGTAAGAAAGATTACAGCAGTCAAAAAGGTCTAGTCTTAATTTTATCGCAACATTACTATCTTCTTTGTAATGGATAAGTCTAGTAACTTTAACCTAACAAAGTAAACACCGCTCGAGATTTTTTTATTTAAATTTATTTCATAGAATCCAGCATTAATTTTACTATCAACTAAAACTTCTTCTACCTGACCCAAGGCGTTATAGAGGACAAGTTTTATATTTGAAGTCTTTGGTATTATGTA
>Ga0114919_10004948_pt1 | contig 10658 bp, 5 predicted proteins | sample BlataG_FD_88682 | JGI IMG/M metagenome (GOLD analysis project Ga0114919, IMG submission 88682) | Deep subsurface microbial communities from Black Sea to uncover new lineages of life (NeLLi) - Black_00105 metaG | ecosystem: Environmental > Aquatic > Marine > Oceanic > Sediment | place: Atlantic...
GTTCTTGTTCGTCAGCGTGTACAGGTGCGCTGTTTGGCCGTCCTCTGTCTTGCCCCAGGCACACTTCTCGATCGAGCCCAATATCTCGCGCTCCTCAGTCCCCGCGGCCAGCGCAGGCGCGGCGATCGTAGCCGAACCGAATGCGATGGTCGATATCGCAGCAGAGAGCATCTTGTAGAGCACGTGCGGCTCCTTGCTGAATCCTGGTGTTTCACTATAGTGACACATGCATCTTGTTGGCCAGCCCGTGCGCTCCGTCAAGAGCGCGCGGACAACCCCGTCGGGCCAGAGCACGGCCCGACCAGCACGATACGAATGCGCTCCAGCATGGGGGGCATTCTACGGCGATCGCGGGTCGCGGGGCACGGCGGGTGGCTCAGGTTCCGAAGCCCCAGTTGGCCAGCAGGATTCCCAGGTCGGCGTGGTCGGTGTCGCCGTCGCCGTCGCAATCGCCGGGGCACTCGCCGCCGGTGCATTGCCAGTCAGCAAGCAGAATGCCCAGGTCGGCCTGATCGACGCAGCCGTCCCCGTTCAGGTCGCCCAAAGGACCGGGCTTCGGATGCGCGTAGAGGTATTCGATTACGAGCGGGCTGAAGTCATCGGAGAGATCGGGAATGTGCGAGCCGCCGACGATCGTCCAAAGCTCGCCCGACCCGCCCGGATCGCACTCACTCACATAGCGCGTCACCTGCGTCTCGGCCCCCGGAATCCCTGCGTCGAGATCGAGCGGCTCGCCCGGCTCTCCGACCGGCAAACATCCGTCGTAAGTCGCCCAACGCTCGACGGTCTCCACGGCACCGGGATAGCACTCATCACCAAAACAGCCGCCCTCATAGCGGACCACCGTGTCGGCGGTCCCATGGATCTGCAGTACGTGCACGGGCTCCGCCGGTGAGCAGTCGTTCGGATCCAGAAATGTCGCTCCCGCCAGGCTCGCGATGGAGGCAATCGTGTCGGCGTGATCACACGCCATGCGATACGACATGAAACCACCGTTGGAATGCCCGATGAGATGCACACGCCGGTCGTCAACATTGGCTTCAACCTTGACCGCTTCAATCAGGTCGCGCAGATACCCCGAGTCATCAACATCGCTCCCGTAGAAGTTGCAGCAGGCGTTGGTGGCGTTCCAGAAGCGGTTACCGTACACGTCCTGGGTGCCATCCGGGAATGCGTACAAGAAGCCGAACTCGTCCGACTGCGGCGTGAACTGCATGTAGGCTTCCTGCCACGCCCCACTGCCACCGTAGCCGTGCAGGAGCAAGACCAACGGCGTGGGGATCGTCGGATCGTACGAAGGGGGCACGTGAACGACGACCGGGCCGCGGCCCAGGTCGATGATGATGTCGGCCTTCACCGGCCCGCCGGCAACAACGAGCGCTACTACTGCGAAGCCGAGGGTCACGCGCATCGTCCTGAAATACGGTGAGGGCTTGTTGGCCGGCTGATGACGCCTCATTCTGGTCCTCCAATTGCGCAGGTGCGCTTTGGCTGAAATCGTAATCCCATGATCGCCGGCCCAGAGCGCCGTTACGGGCAACCCTCGCGCCCGTGCACCGGCAAAACGCCCTTCGGGCAGACCACTAGGTGCCGCAGCCCCAGTCGGTGAGCAGGATGCCGAGGTCGGACTGGTCGGTGTCGCCATCGCCGTCAAGATCGCCAGCGCAACCCCCACCGGTGCACCCCCAATCGGCCAGCAGGACGCCTAGATCCGCTTGGTCGGTGTCGTTGTCGCCGTCGAGGTCGCCGACGCACCGCATTGGGCGGAAGACACCCGTATTCCTGACATCGACGCCGCGCATCGGCCAGTCGGCCCTGCCGGGCAGCGCCGCGGAGGGCGTGTCCCACGCGTAGACCCAGCCGTCCCAGGTAGCCGCCACCAGCTCGAACAGCCCGTCGGCGTCAATGTCGCCGGCGGCCACGCCCGAGATGGAGGGGCTCGCCATCTGCTTCGGATAGCCGTCGATCACCTGACCTTTGCCCGACAGGGCGAACAGCTCGCCCGAATCTGTGGCGAAGCAAATGTCCTGAACAGCGTCGTCGTCCACGTCCACCACCGCCGGGAACCCTTTGGGCCAGCTCGTCAGGCCGTAGGGCCAGCCCGGCAAGGTCAGGCCGGTCGCGAGATCGATCGCGAACACTCTGTAGTCGCCGCCGAGATGATTCTCAGTGGCCAACAACTCGGGCTCACCATCGCCGGTCACGTCGCCCAGACCCAGATAAAACAACTGGCTGCTGGTGGCGATCTGAATGGGATACCCTTCGCAATGGGCACCGTCATGGTGATAGCACTCGGCGTATGACCCTCCGCCCCAATAACCGAGCAGAATCTCCAGGTCACCGTCGCCATCCAGATCCGCGGGGATCGGCGGGCCGAACATGAGCCAGCCGTATCCCAGCGTGTGCAGCACGATGGGATAGCCGCTGGCCTCGCTGCCGTCGGCTTCGAAGACGTGCAGCCAGAAGGACGGCTCCAGCCAGGACACCGCAAACATCTCGTCAACGCCATCACCGTTCAGGTCACCGAAGTACAGCGAGAGAATGTTCTCCTGATTATTCAGGTCGACCGTGAACAACCGGGTGCCGGTGTGATCGAAGGCGGAGACGCGATAGTGCGTGAAATTATTCCCCAAGGTATGCGCTCCCCACGCTTCCAGATCGCCGTCACCGTCCGTGTCACCGAGCACGAATGGAGTGTCTAGTGCGTTGGAATAGTCGTCTGGTGCGAATTGCGGGAATCCCGGCAGATCGCTCCCGTCCAGATTCTTGCCGTTGAAGCTCCACATCTGGGAGCTGCCGGCCCACCAATCCCGCTGCGACCAGAGAACCTCACCTTCGCCGTCCCCGTCGAAATCGGCACCGGACGGACCCGGCTTGTTGCCGTTGGTGCCGTACCCCATGTATTGGTGCTCCGTAGTCGGCCACCCCGGCAGGAAGGTGCCGTCGCCCCGCAGGCCGAATGTGTGACCGCCGGTCAGGAAGATCTCATCCGCCCCGTCGCCGTCGATGTCGTACAGAGTGGGCGTGTAGGGAAAGCCGGCCCCGTCCAGGCCGAGATCGACCGGCCAGCCCCGACGCAAGTCCATATCCGGTTCGCCGAGCGGGAGCGGCTTGACGGTCGGCCGTCCGCCCCTTTCCTTCAGTGGATTGAACGTATCATCCTGCTCCGGCATGACGTTGCTCAAAGTGCACTTGGCGTCGAGCGTCTGGGCGTCCACTTGGACGGCGACGGACGCGATGAGCACACCAGCTAGAACGGCCGTCAAGAGCTGTCTAATCCTGCACATGCCTGGCCCGCCATTACCAGAGTAAACAATTCGAAACGTTTGACCGATCAACTCGTAGGTCGGGTCATCAGACCCGACACGTTTTTGTACCACTACGGACACGCCTCGCCCCAGTGCGCCGGCAAAACGCCCTTCGGGCAGACCACTACGTGCCGCAGCCCCAGTCGGTGAGCAGGATGCCGAGGTCAGACTGGTCGGTGTCGTTGTCGCCGTCCAGGTCACCGCCGCCATCGGTTCCGTAGGATGCGAGCAGGATACCCAGGTCCTCTTGGTCCGTATCGCCGTCGCCGTCCAGGTCACCGGGGCACGGCTGTTCGCAATCGAAGGTCGCCACGCGGAAGGCGTCTATTCCGGCCTCGACCACAGAGCCTGCGTTCAGGTCTGAGGCCTCGAAACGGACCCTCACTTCGCTGGTTGGGGTCACGAAATCGCCGACCCAGAAGGAATGCTCCCTCCAGCCTGGCGAACTCACCGGCCCGATCGTCTCAGCCAGGACCCAATTCGCGCCGTCGTCGTTGGAGACGTAGGTCTTGAATAGATCGTTGTTGGGGTCACTGCCGAAGTTATTCGTGTACCACAGGGCGTAGTTGATTTGGGCGTCGCCGGCGCTTAAATCGATGGTAGGCGAATCGAGGTAGGTGTACCCGTCATCGACATCCGAGTCACCGTCGACATTCTCGGTAAGGTAACATTTTCCGGAGCCGTCGTAATCGGTCGGTGGATCGCCGCGGTCGCCGCCGCCGACCGGCACGCCGCGCTGCCAATGGCCGGTGGCGGCGTTTCCGCTGACACTCCAGCCCTGATCGCTCTCGAAGTCATCCTCGAAAAACACGATCACGCCGTACGCCGCACTGGCCGAATAGACACTATCCGGGGCGTTGCGGGGATCCGTGAATACCTCCCCGCCGACGGCCTCGGCGCTGACGTAATACAGTATCTCGTCGCCGCAGTCGTCCGCCGGGAAGACCGCGTCGTAGACATTCTCCGAGACCTGCTCCATCTCCACGGTCACGAAGCCGTCCCCGATGTCGTAGTGGAACTGACCGGTGCCGGGCTGAGGCGTGTAGTCACCCCCGCTGGAAACCTCGACGCGCACGGTGGTCCCGCCGGCCGGGCTGACCAGCTCCGGCAATCCGTCGGGGTAGCTGAACTCCAGCCCTAACGGAATGCACACGCCACGCGGGTCGGCCAGCGCGGCTTGCAGGCCGGCGTGGTTGGCACCCGTGCCGGAGTTGCCGCTGTCTGTGCTGCAGCCGCCGTGCGTGTGGATCCCGATCGCCTCGCCGGTATCCTCGTAAATCACCGGCGATCCGGAGTTGCCGCCGGTGGTGTCCGTCTGGTACTCCAGCGTCGTCCCGAAGAAGGCCCAATACGGCCCGGCGTGGGTCTTCTGCACCTGGTTCCACTCCAGCGGAACCGGGGGACTTACGGTGCCGTAGCCGGTGATGCGGATGTCCCCGGAGACCGGGTACGGTTCCACAACCACATAGCAGCCCCCCTGGGCTTCGAACGGCGTCAAGTCGGTGTTGGAGTTGGGGAAGCAGCCGAAATAGCCCCAGTCGTTCCCCACGCCCCCATAGAGATAGTGGACCGAGGAGCCGTCCGTGGCGTACTGGTCCTCCGGCGGGGGGTGATTGATCCCACCATTAGCGTCTGAGAGCGGAACATTGAACTCGATCACGTCCACGTTACCCAGCCCGAAGCAGTGCCCGGCTGTCAGCAGACAGTGGTTGCAGTCGTCGATGATCCAGGCCGAGCACCCGACCGGCAGCGCACGCCCGGCCCGCGGGTCGTCCGAGAGAACCCGATCGTCCGTCGGCCCGCAGATCGAGCGATCTCCATGCCCCTGCACGCCCACGGTGACCTCCGTCATCACTAGCTGGTTCGGACCAGTGTTCGGGCAAGCGATGAGCTCGATCTGAACCGAATCGGCGTTGAAATAGGCTGATGTATTACGCCACTGGACAATGTGCTCCGCGCGCATGAACTGAACCGCACCGTCGGCCACCGATGTGATCTGGAGGTAGGACTCGTTGCCCTCCGGGGCGTCGCCGGCCAGCAGCACCTTGTGGAAGTTCAATCGCAGCCAGAGCGCGTCGGGCACGGTCACGGTCGTGGAGAAGACGACCGCCGGCTTTGAGCCGCTGTTTTCGACCAAGCCCGAATCGACCTCAATGGCCACCTGCTCGCTCTGGAGCGGTGCGGTGATGATCTCCTGGCCCACGGCCGCGTTGCCGCCGGCGAAGGCGGCACAGAACGCCAGGCCGACCAGGACACCGACAATGCTGCGGTTCGTCTTCATGCTAGTCCTCCGGTGCAAAGAGCTTCTACGGCTGCGCGGGGCCCGGCAGGCCCAAGGCGGGCGTACCTCCACACTCTCCCCGCGCGGTCTCGCCAACACCCAGCTTATCGCCTGCCGGGTGCCGAATGCAACCCATTTTGCCCGGGAAGCCGGCGATTGGGCCACCTACGTGCCGCAGCCCCAGTCGGCCAGCAGGACGCCCAGGTCGGCTTGGTCGGTGTCGTCGTCGCCGTCCAGGTCGCCAGCGCAGCCGTTCACCGGGTCGTCGCACCCCCAGTCGGACAGCAGGATGCCGAGGTCGGACTGGTCCGTGTCCCCGTCGCCGTCGAGGTCGCCCAGGCAGGTTGGCGCGACGACCTCGCCGATGAGGGTAACGACGCGCTGGGGCTCGTCGGGGGCGTTGGAGAGGATGGTGAGCGTGCCGTTCATTGGACCGACGGTCGAGGTGTCCATCTCGATGACGTGGTCGTTCCCCACGCCGCCGGCGGGCTCGACGAACGTCCCGGTCGGGGCGGTGAAACCATCGCTGGCATCCAGCGAGTACACCAGGTCCGCGATACCGTTCGCCGTCCAGAGCACGACGTCGCCGTCATTCAGGACGGTAAGCGTGGCCTCGGCCGGTTCGCCCTGCCGGACCTGGCCGAAGTCGATGACACTGTCGGAGTCGATGCGTGCCGGGACGCGTAGTTCGAGGAAAACGGGTAAGTGCCCGGCACCATCGGTGGAATCCTTGAGCGCTTGGGCGATCGTTGCCCCGACCATCTCGTTTCCGGCGACGGTGAGGGTGGTGTTGTAGCTGGTTCCATCGTTTCCCCAGGCACGATAGGAATGGTTCGCGTCGTTCCACGTCGTTGTGCTGTACGGGGTGTTCGGATCACCGATGTAGTCGAACCCGTCCCCGTCCACCAGCGAGCCCGAGACGAGAATCTGGTCGTGCCGGTCGTCCATGCCACCCGGCCCCGTTGGATCCTGCGTGTGCACCAAGCGGAAGTAGTAAGTGTTGTTCCAGTTGCCCGGGGTCGCGATCGGGTCGAAGTGACGACCGGTGTTGTTCGACTGGGAGCCAACCAGTTCCCGGTAGGCGGCCTGATCCGAACTCTGGATGTTCAGATCCGCGCCGAGCAGGAAGTTCCAGCCGGCGGGCAGTGATTCGGCGTCGTTACGGATCACCTCGGCCTCAACCAGACGCCGGGCCTGATCGTCGTCGTCATACCCGGCTTTCATGTGGCTGCTGTAGCAGGCGAGCGTGGCGCCCTCGGATTCGTAGCCGAGAAGTCGAATGTCGTAGCGCTGCACGTCGCGCGGGTGGTGTGGGGACGGACCCCCCTCGGACACGGTCGTCACGCCGAGGAAGGTCACCTTGCTCGTTCGGTAGAAGAAGGCGTTATCGGTGTCCCGGCCGTCGATGTACGGGGCGGCCGCCCAGTCGCCAGGGCTGCCGGCGGCGCTGTTGAGCAGGTTGAGGAAGTTCGCCAGGCCGTTGGCGCTGAGGAACTCCTGCGCGATGATGACGTCAGGGGCGAGGGAACGGCCTTCGAACTTGTCGTAGATGGCGGTCTGAAAGACGGCCACACGTCCGCTGGAGTAGTTGGTCACGTTCCAAGTGGCGACGCGGAGTTGGCCGCGGGCAGTGGTAGACGCTATGGTCAGACCGGCGGCGACCGCGAGCGCGTGGCCCCAAGACGCAGGTTTCACGGTGCTTCTCCGGACAGTCTCTCACCCCCGTCCTTGCCCCTCTCCCTAGCCATTATAGCCAAAACGCCACCCGCCTTGCCAGCCAAACCTACCCTTTCGCCTGCGACAACCATCCGCCCAGAGCGCCGTTACGGGCCCCCGCGCCTCGCCGAAGGTGCTTCCGATTGCTCCGCAGCCGCGAGGATGGTTTGGCCCATGGTGATGGCCCGCGCGCCCGCCGCGATGCCCGTCCGGACCGCTGGCAGCAGCCTCGCTCAGACCTCGAACGACGGTCACCAGTCCCGGCTCACGGCGTGTCGAGCACGCGCGCAGTACTTGCCCAGCGCGCGCGCACAATCTGGCGTGGCCATCGGGTGTTTGGCTCGACAGCCGGCGTTTTTCGCTGGAAAAGCGTATTGGCATGCGTTAGGCTCGGATTGTGAGCCGTTTCGGCGGGCTGTTGGGAGGCGATAAGAGCCTATCTGGCAGAACCTGCACACAGGCCACAGACCTGTGGCACAGTCATGCGATAGGCGCTGAGTGCCTGCGCCCCCCTGCGTCGGCGATCTCGACGGCGACGGCGATACCGATCAGACCGACCTCGGCATCCTCTTGACCGACTGGGGTTGCGACGACCCCGTAAACGGCTGCCCCGGCGACCTCGATGGCGACGACGACACCGACCATTCCGACTTGGGTATTCTGCTGGCCGATTGGGAGTGCGGCACCGGCCCGTAACGCCCGGGCCAACCGGGTACTCTTGTAGCCGCCGTTGAGTCCTAGTGTGGCACCGGCGTCCCGCTGGTGAGCAAACGTAGGGCAGGGCGAGTCTTCAAGACCTGCCATCCGCTGTTCCATCCGCCAATTGCGGGCGCAGCCCTGTTTCCCGTATTCTGAGCAGTCGGACGAGACTGCCACAAGAAAGGAAGCGTCATGAGAGCCTCCCCGTTGGTGCTGTCGGTAATCATTCTCTCGCTCGCCGCCCCGTCGCTGGTGGCGCGTCAGGAGGAATCTCCTGCGAGCGCCCCAGCGAAAGAGAAGGACGAGCTCATGTCGGCGGAAACGTTCGCCGGCCTCAAGCTGCGTTCGATCGGCCCGGCGCTGATGGCCGGACGCGTCGGCGATCTGGCCGTCGATCCCAACGACCGCAAGCACTATTTCGTAGCCGTCGCATCAGGCGGCGTGTGGAAAACCATCAATGGCGGTACGACCTGGACCCCGGTGTTCGACAGCCAGGGCTCGTACTCGATCGGCTGCCTCGCCATGGACCCCAAGAACCCGGCGGTGGTCTGGGTCGGCACGGGGGAGAACAACAGCCAGCGCAGCGTCGGCTTCGGTGACGGGGTCTACCGCACGCGTGACGACGGCGTGACCTGGGACAACATGGGCCTGAAGGACTCCGAGCACATCGGCATGATCCTGATCGACCCGCGCGATTCGGACACCGTCTACGTCGCGGCACAAGGGCCGTTGTGGCGGGCCGGCAGCGAACGCGGGCTCTACAAGACCAGCAACGGCGGCAAGACATGGAAATGCATCCTCCGTATCAGCGACGACACCGGCGTGAACGAAGTTCACATGGACCCGCGCGACCCGGACGTGCTCTATGCCTCTTCGTACCAGCGGCGGCGGCGGGTCTGGACGCTGATCGACGGCGGCCCCGAATCGGCCATCTACAAATCCACTGACGCCGGCGCGACCTGGCGCAAACTCACGCACGGTCTTCCCCAGGTGGACATGGGCCGCATCGGTCTGGACGTTTCGCCGGTGGCCCCTGACGTTGTGTACGCAATCGTAGAGGCGGCGGACGGCGAGGGCGGGTTCTTCCGCTCCACCGACCGGGGCGAGACCTGGGAGAAGCGCAGTGACTACATGACCACCAGCCCGCAATACTACAATGAGATCGTCTGCGATCCGATCGACGTGGACCGGGTCTACGCCCTGGATACATTTCTACATGTGACCGAGGACGGGGGAAAGACCTTCCGGCGTGTGCCGCGCGAAAACCGGCATGTGGACGATCATGCCCTGTGGATTGACCCCGAGGATAACGACTATCTGCTGGTGGGATGTGACGGGGGTGTATATGAGAGCTTCGACCGGGGGCAGAACTGGCGCTTCATGCCCAACCTGCCTGTGGCCCAGTTCTACCGGGTTAGCGTCGATAACTCCGCGCCGTTCTATTACGTTTACGGCGGCACGCAAGACAACAACACCCTTGGGGCCCCGTCGCGCACCCGTGACCGCATCGGCATCGCCAACGAACACTGGTTTGTCACGGTGGGCGGGGACGGGTACAAGACGCAGGTGGATCCGGAAGATCCCAACATTGTCTACAGCCAGTGGCAGTATGGCGGGCTGGTGCGCTACGACCGGCGCAGCGGCGAGCGCGTTGACATCAAGCCGCGCGAGGCTCCGGGCGAGGAACCCTACCGCTGGAATTGGGACTCCCCGCTGATCATTAGCCCCCACGACCACCGGCGACTGTATTTCGGGGCGAACAAGCTCTTCCGCAGCGATGATCGCGGCAATAGCTGGACCGCCATCAGCGATGACCTGACGCGCCGGCTGGGTCGCAACGCGCTGGAGGTCATGGGCAAGATCCAGCCGGCTGACGCGGTCGCCAAGCATCACCACACCTCGTTCTTCGGGAATCTCGTGTCCCTGACCGAGTCGCCGCTGGTGGAGGGGCTCATCTACGTCGGCACCGACGACGGGCTGATCCAAGTGACGGAAGATGGCGGACAGAGCTGGCGCAAGATTGGCGAATTCCCCGGCGTGCCGGAGATGACGTACGTGAGCTGCCTGCTGGCCGCGCAGCACGACATGGATACGGTGTACGCTGCGTTTGACAATCACAAGAGCGGCGACTTCAGGCCGTACGTCCTGGTGAGTCGTGATCGCGGGCGCACCTGGACGGCTATTGCCGGCGCTCTGCCCGACCGGGATGTCGTCTACACGCTGGCGGAAGACCACCTGAACCCCCAGTTGCTTTTCGTCGGCACAGAGTTCGGCGTGTACTTCACAGTGGACGGAGGAACGCGCTGGGTGAAGCTAAAGGGCGGTATGCCGACGATCTCCGTTCGCGATATCGCCATCCAGCGGCGCGAGAATGACCTGGTGCTGGGTACGTTCGGCCGCGGGGTTTACATCCTCGACGACTATACGCCGCTGCGAGCTGTAAGCAAGGAAGTCCTCGAGCGTGGGCCGGCGCTGTTTCCGGTCAAGGATGCGCTGCGCTACATTGAGGCAAACCGGCTCGGTGGGGCGTCAGGAAAGGGATCACAGGGCGCGTCGTTCTTTGCCGCGCCCAATCCGCCGTTCGGGGCGGTGTTCACTTACTACCTCAAAGACAAGATCACCACACGAAAGGAACGGCGCAAAGAAGCTGAGCA
>Ga0114919_10004949_pt1 | contig 10658 bp, 18 predicted proteins | sample BlataG_FD_88682 | JGI IMG/M metagenome (GOLD analysis project Ga0114919, IMG submission 88682) | Deep subsurface microbial communities from Black Sea to uncover new lineages of life (NeLLi) - Black_00105 metaG | ecosystem: Environmental > Aquatic > Marine > Oceanic > Sediment | place: Atlantic...
CCCTGCTGTAGTAATCAACCACTTCCTGGCTCTGCCTTGCTTGATAACAGCATCAGATCTCTGGTGCCCCTTATACCACGAAGGAATGGAAGCTTCTGCATCAGCAAGATGGATTGCTACTGTCTCTGGTGATATGTCCTTTCTCGTGAGAACTATGCGTTCTGCTAGCTTATTCCAGTCACGCCTTGTTTGGAGCATGACGGGGCTCACCATGCCAAAGGTCACGCCCATAACCATCACCGGGGTTATTGTCCTGATTATCTGGTTAATCTGCTCATTCATCAGCGGCCCTCCTTCAGTGTTATGCTGCCATGTTCTAGCATCATGCTTATTATATCCGCCTGTGCCCTCCCAGTTATGCCCATGTTTTCAAAGTGGTCATAGAAGTCCATCAGTGTTGCACCGGTGTTATTGTGCACGAATACGGTGGCATCTGCTTCTGCATTACGCCCAGACGTCCGGAGCCTTCCAACCACTACTGGTATTTCATCATTAGAAAGGAGTGAATACACCGTAGTCGTCATCCCATACTTAAACCAGGCCCTGAAGTCGCTGAACTCTCTTGGGAGTCCATTCCCTTGCTGGAGCATTATCGGTCTGGCCATGCCAAAGGTCATACCCATCACCATCACGCTCGTCATTGCGTGGACCATCTGGTTGATTTGCTGCTTCATCATTCCTCCCATAGTTCTTTTACAGCTGCTCCAGTCCTTGCCATCTCCCCTACCCTTCTTATTGCAGTTATGAAGGACTCATCAAGCTGGGTCTGGAACATGAAGCCTCTGTCATGTCTATCATCTTCCGTATCTGTGAAATACCTGCGAATGCCCCCTTCTGCCGGCAACCTGTTGTAGAATTTCAGCCACCTCTTTATCTGCTCATCAGTGGCCTCATGTGAATGAGCTATGTGGAAGTGCTCTCGTGCGCCTGCCCTTAGAGAGTGGTCAGGCCACGATTTTATCTCAGCTCCACATATAGGGCAATACCTGACTGCACCAGGTTTAGGACTCCACATACCTTTTGTCATATACATAAAGACCCCCATGACCACTATTGTCATAACACTTGGGAGCACCTGGCTAACCAGGCTAGTTGGAGGAAGAACTACCCCAGTGACCACAACGCTATCTCCTACTTCTACTCCTTCAAGCTCTCCGCTATTGACTTCCAGGAAATATCTTGATGAGTAAGAACTTGTGAACGTGAAGCCTGGGCTTACATCCCTCAGGACCTCTGTAACAACTAAATCACTCGAGATGAATGCGATGTCTAAGCTGAATAGCATCTCTAAGGTGTTTACACCTATAGTACAATCATACCCCATGTCGAAGAACATACCAGTGCCCACAGTGATGAATTCAAGTCCACTCAGCCCTTGCTGCAACTCTGCAGCCGTAATTGGGACCTGGACATCCCAGCTCTTATCCTGGATTGTAACTACAGCTGACTCCATTTCTTATCTCCTCCTAGACTGTTTTAACTTTCTCCAATGCTGCTTCAGACTCAGCTCTTGAGAACACTGTCCTACACTCCAGACATAAGTAACCCTGGAGTGCACGCTGCACCCGTGTGTACTTCTGGCAGTTAGGGCAATACATAAGCTCCGTCTTCACGCTAGGCACTCCTCGTAGTGAATATGGTCCAAGCTGTGCGATAACCATAGTTAAGACCCTGGATCTGAACATCATAAGTATGGCTAGGAAGCAACCCAGTGAGAGCACACCACATGGTACTCCAGTGACCACTTACTTCGATAGTGATCCTACCATCAACACCAGTGATTCTCCACTCATTAGTAACAGACCGTGCTGAATACCTTAGGACAGCAGTAGTGGCCGTAACACCAACGCAGTCAACGTCAGCTTCCGCGTTCGTTGCATAGCCGACAGTGAAGCGGATGTGGGGCGTTTCTTCACCCCAATCACCAACTACCCAAACTGTACCACTCGTCCCTCCTGGAGCCATACCCCAACTGAATACATACTCATATGTCTCGCCTGGGGCTATAGTAAACGTCTCAGTTCGTGCCAGGTCGCCATCTGCATATAAGGCAAGCGAGTGAGTGCCTGTAATCTGTCCTGTGTTCTTGATAGAACAGTGAACCTCGTAGTCTCCCTTAGTTCCACGGTTCCTTGGGATAGTAACTACGAAGAACCTCTGTATGACTGGGATACTTTCATCTGAGGAAGCTAAGGAAACAGGAACTTCATTTGGCCCTATTGTTAGCTCTATCATCTCTACTCTCTCCTTTACGCTCCAGTGTAATAGAAGGTCACTATGTCTACATAGGCCCAGTAGCCTTCCTTACTGAATGTAATTAGATACTCACCCTCAGGTATATTTGTGAATTCACATGCCCCCTCGTCATCTGTGAGCTTAGCTAGCCCGCCTAGGTCTACTGTGACACCTCCAAGAGGACCCTCAGTGGCACCATCGGCTACGGTAAAGACGACACTAGCTACTACTGGTTTAACAAGGAGGCTTGCAGACAACCCATCGACACTGACTTGATAGACTCCTTCTAGGTTGGGAGAAATGGTAAAGGTCGCCGTCTGGGATTGCCCTGGGTTCAACACTACCTGTCGTTGCATGGTACTTCCTTGCCCTGGCTCAGGTGGTAGAATGACACAATTCGCTATGTAGGCACCAGGGACATCACCAACGTTTGCTACCGTAGCGGATATCTCGGTAATCTGTCCTATGTAAAGTTCACTTGGGTTGATGGTTAGGTCAGTAACCTCGAACTGGCCGCCTAGGATAATCATACCAACCTGGATAGTAAGGTCATTAGACAAGTCTAGAAGGTTCGTGTAGTCCTCGTATCCTTCTGCAGTTATAGTCAGTATGTACGACCCAGGTGAGGTTGTAAAGGCAAAGCCGCCATGCTCATCTGCGTTCCTTCCCGAACTGTCTAGGGTAACTAAAGCCCCCTCAATAGGATACTTGGTAACGGCGTCTACGACTGTGCCCTGAAGTGTGACTAGGACCCCTGGTAGAGCCACCAGCAAAACGTTCGCAGTGTTATCACCAGCACTTAATGTCAGGTAGGTGTCGTGCCCATAGTATCCAGCTAGCGTTATAACGAAATGGTAGGTGGCAGGGACTAGGTCCTCAAAAAGGAAAGCGCCGTTACCATCAGTGGCTGTCTCCCTACTATCTAGAGTAATTGTAGCCCCAACGATAGGAGCCCCACTATCAAAATCTAGGACTACACCTGTCAGAGAAGCACCTGTTACCACCTCGGGCGATAAGGCAATATCAACCTTATTGGCCCCTTGGACTATCGTTATCTGAAGGACTTTGGTCTCATAGCCTGCCTTAGAAATTGTCAGGGTAAAGTCTCCAGGAGTAAGGTTGGTAAAGGCATAATACCCTATGGCATCACTACCTGTGCTTCCATCGTTCAAAGCTACGAGAGCGCCCTCAACGAACTTCTCCTCCTTGGGGTCTGAGATGATTCCAGTGAGAGTAGTCCCGACGCCTGCACCCTCGGTTAGAGAGCTCAGTAACCCAATCATCACGAGTACCAATAGGCCACCAATCACAGGAGCCACACCAGGTCCCCCGTCTTGTGTGTACAGTTCATTCATGCTTGGCCTCCTCTTCTTCAGGTCTCATCATAGGCATCATCATACCCATCACCATCACTAACATCATCAATGGTATCATATTCATTATTGAAGCTAGGAACCCTACTTTCTCAACAACTGTGACACAGGCTGGAATCATGTCATATACATCTGGGTCTTCATCAAGCCTTACTGTCAGGTCATAAGTCCCAGGCGGAGTTGCACTAGCGATAATGCCCCCCGCGCTTGTCTGTATATTGACATATGAGTCCTTAGATATGAACTCCTCAGCAACTGGTAAATACACCTCCTGCCTTCCCTGTGCAGCAGGGTCTGCTGGGTCACCTATGAAGGCACGTAGGTGTACTGTTGCTGCCTTATTGGCCCTATAGTTGAAAGAGACTGACACCTGCAATATATCACCCTGGGCGAGCTGCACTACTTCCCCAGTCTGTAGTACCCCAACGCCAGGTCTATACACTAACAGCTGGTTTATCATGCCTTTACATAGCTCTCAATCAAGAGGTCTTTTATCACGGCCTCAGTAATAGTCTTGAAGGCATTCAGGTAGACCACGTCGTACTCCATTCCTTGGGGTAGAATAAACAAGTGTTTTGCTTCGATGAGTCCACCCCAAGAAAAGGGGAATGTGCCGCTACTTGAATAGCTAACGAAGCTGGTACTCCTGCTTACTTGCACACTCTTTGTGTTAGTTGACGCTTCATCGTAATTGCCAGCTCCCATGCTACGGCAGTTACCGAACCGGAACACAAGGTTTTGTGCCTCACCCCTGTAACTGAAGCTGAAGCTAACCTGTATTATGTCTTCCTCTAGCACAGCAATGGGAGCGTCACTCCTTATGTTAGTAGCAGGATACTCATACTCTCTATGAAATGCCGTGGGCTCAAAGTCGAGGCCAGTAAAGATATTTCTGTACCTATAGTGTATCTGACCCCAAGCGTCATAGTACAGCTGGTACCATAGCCCCAAGTCTTCATCGAGATACCAGCCAGGGGCTGGGTACTCAGCGCGATCGACCTGCCCTAGATTCTCTACCAATACTTCCATCGCTCCTACCATTGCTTCCTCCTATGCTCTAACATAGCTTCCTATCACCAAGCCGTGGACCTCTGGCAGTGGGATAACTGGCCCTGCGTGGAATATCCACACACCAAAATTCGCGAGAAGTGTCTCAACCCCGCTGATGACCCGTGTGTACCCAGTGATAGCGAACCAGCCACCCTCCCGGAATATGGGTCCGAAGTCTACGGTGTAAGTATGCTGGGTGTTCGGTGCATCGTAAGGCCAGCGGTCCGGGTCGTCGTCGTACTGGATCTCTGGCTCAGCATATTCTGGTGGGTACACATACCCATAGACCCTACCTCCACTAGTTGGGTCTCCGTAGTAGATGACAGTGACAAGCAGTGTAAAGTCGCTCCCATCTGCCTCAAACACGGTACCTAAGCCAATTGGGTAGGCCACACCGCCTTTCTTGATTCTTATATCTAGGATGTCACCTGTTACAGCAGCTGGGTAATACCTCATTATTTATCCTCTTATCATTGCCATCATTGGGAATAGTATCATCAGTGGTAATATCGTTTCGATCATAGATGTCGCTGCTACGGGCTGTGTAGCTCCCCGTATCATTACCTCAAGTGCTGGCATTCCATACCCGTAAGCATTGTCTTTGTAAACAGGGGCATTCTCTGGCTTTACACATACCTGTTCCCCTACCTCCTCAACGTCGTACCAGGATACAAACCAGGGGTCACCAAAGCTCCTTCTCCCTAGCTCCCATATCAGCCCGATGAGCCCAGATAGTACAGGAGCAGAGAAAGATGTCCCCGATTTGACAGTATATGCGCTATTGCCTGCGTTGTCAGCCATGTGGATAGAGGTAGCCCATATGACGAAATCAGGTTTGGTAGTCCCATCTTTGGCAGGTCCTCTAGCTGAGTACTCCCAAATCATGAAGTATTCTGAGTCCAGCCCTCCTACTGCAACTACCTTAGGCTCACAAGCAGGCAAGAGGATTGTGCCAGGCTTATCTCCAGTATTGCCAGCAGCTGCGAGGATTTGGAGCCCATATTCCTCTACGGCTGTCCTGCATGCAACTCTAACGGGGTTATCTTCATCTCCATCATCCTCGGCCCCAAGACTTATATTTATGATATTAGGATACAGTGGGTCAGTCAAGTTCTTGGCGCTAGCTCTTGCATTCTCCACTAAATCACATACTCTATCGATAGCGGCCACTACCATCTCATCAGTGCCTACTCCATCATCGTTTAGGCACTTGAGGTTCATGACTCTCGCATCTGGAGCCACCCCAGCATTTATATCTCCGTGTGCTCCACCAGCGATTAGGTATGCAACAGAAGTGCCGTGGCCAAACACATCATCCACATCCTCAGCATCGCTGAAGACCTCGCTGAAGACTATCTTACCGCCTTTGAAGGCTTCATGAGATTCCCTAATGCCACTATCGAGCACTGCTACAGTTAGTCCAACTCCAGTAAGTGGGGGAGTAAATGCAGCCCTGAACCCACCAAATACACTTGTGATGTTGAAGCCTGCTTCTGCGACTCCGTACTCTACTATAGGTGCGACGATTTGTGCAGGTCTGACTGCCTTGATCTCTTTCACTTTGAGCCCAGCACTTTGAAGCTTTGCAGCTTGGTCGGGGGTTAGCTCGCAGAAGACCTGCTTCACCCTAGGTGACACCTTTACGTTAGTTGCGCCCACCTCACGGCACTTTGCCTCAACGCGGAAAGGGTCTAGCTGGCTTGAGAATACAGAATACCTCATTTCCTCCTCCTATCTATCCTGTTCTGCAGCACACAAGCTTCAGGCACTATGCCGTTCTTTTTGGCTATTGCATCTACTATGCACTCCACTTTGGTCATCCTATGCTCGACCCTAATCCCAAATGCCACGCCCCCAGCTCCCATTATTCCAAGTAGGCCTAGAATAGCTGCTTCAATCATTGGTTACCCCCATCTCAAGTTATTTTATCTTGGGTCCAGACCTAACTCGTCTTGGACATCCAGGAACCAGTTAAACAGCGCAATCTTGTCGCTACCTGCAAACCCCAGGCCAGCAACATCGTTACCCTCAGTGAGCACCACAGAACCGCTCATGCCTCCTACAAGCATTGGGCCTTTTGTAACGCATTGATGGTCGAAGATGGCAACACCTGAATTACATTGTACCTCGGCGATAGCATCTGTGTCTGCTACCTCATCATGCACAACCCCTAGCGTTCTTCCGCTAACTTTTACCTTCATCTCTGCTTTGGGTTTGACTACCTTGCCAGGCATACCTACTTCTAAGATAGTGTCTAGAACATCCTCATCCCTATGTGGTCTAGCTAAGGCAGCATCGACTCTATTCATGGCGTTACCAGAGACATTAGGCACAATGGCGTGAGGAAGCCTGGTTTTTCTGCCTAGCTTCTCTGCAACCCGGTTGCACCCATTGACTACGAAATTCGCTATCGGGCAATCGCTTGGTGGCGATGGCTCCTCCCCATTCTTGAAGTGAATCCAAACAAGCTCAGAAAATCCTGCTATATTCTCTGTCGCTACTTCTCCGCCATCATATCTTGCACGCTGCAAAATCTCATCACCAATCTTAGCCTTGTTCTCGTTGCCTATGACATGGTTATTTGAGAGGATGTAGCGCACTCCACCCTTTCTCACTACCATCCCGAGAGTTCCAGCAGTCACGTCCTTGTGGCCAATAGATACACCACCAGGTGCAGGTCGCCAGTTTATCAGTCTGTCAGGTGGAGCATTTCGGACATGGATTACCCCGACCTCAATTACATCAGTCCTTACCAATCTTATCCTCTTGGGAACTCTGTCCTCTTTGCTCAGTGTCTTTAGTGGCACTTTCTTGATCACACCTACCACTACTGCTTTCCTGCCAGTGTCCACTCCCTTAGTTATCTTCGTCCCTCTGCGGACTAGGACGACGTTCTTTTTCTCAATCAGCCTCTTGGCTGCTTTATTCATATTACATCACCCCCATTAGCTCTAGGAGAAAGATCGCCACACCGCCGATACCAAGGCCCCAAAGGAAACCCTTAATATCCTGCCATGCCCCGTCTGATAAGTGCCAATCCTCATTCAGCTCATAGAACACGAAACCAAGGGCAAATATAGCTCCTACCCACCAAGCAAAGAACCCTATTACAAGGGTCACTAGGCCAACAGGGATGTGCATGAGGACTCTCTTTAGCTCAACCCTACTTATAGTGAATAGGTACCTCATTTCTTCTTTATCCTTGCTACCACCCAAACTATTGCCTTAGGGATATAAACTCCAGTTATGCCAGCTATTATCACCGCAATAGGATAGACTACAGAGTCGACTTTCGTGAGAACACCTAAGACAGTGAGGCATATAATCGCTGTTACTGATATTATCGTCTCTTTCATGGCTTAGTTACTCCTACCACTGCTTCAGAACTTATGCTGTCAGGCTGTGGTGTACTTATATTCTCTTCGTTCTCGAGAGCTTCCCTACCGCATTCCATGCAGAACAACCTTACACCCCTTACTTTAGCCCAGGCATAGCGATCACAAGTAGGACAATACACAAACCTTCTTGCGTTGTTCATTTTCTCATCTCTTAGCAGTAAAGAACTCCATATCTAAACTCTCATAAGGTGGTACCCCACCACTCTGGTAAGCAGAGATCTCCACCCCATAAACATTGGGGAAAGCCCTGATCTCAAGAGCAGCTTGTGGACCAGTGTAGCTATTCTCGGACCTGGTAATAAAGCTACCGCCGCTCTTACCTTTGTTTCTGACTCTGATGTAAACAGTGTCGCCAGCTCCTAACGTGCTTAGGTCTATCCAGCCTCCAGCAAATATCCAAGGGTATGTGTCGCTGTCTGCGTAAGCTGGGGTGTAAGCTCCTGTGAGTGTCTTGCTGCCACTCTGGTCAGAACGCTTGAGCTTCAGGAGCTCTTCAAGTGTCAGACTCCCCTTCTCACGGACATAGAACTGACCGCCGCCGTTCACTTCTTCTCCTCCTTCTTCGGTTTCATCATGCTCATCATCATACCCATCATCACCATCAACATTATCAGGCTGAATATGTCCATCATACCACCTGTTGTTACTCCACCCCAAATGGGCAGTTCAGTAACAGCAGCTGACGTCAGGGTTACATAGACACTGTCGGTAGCTTCAGATGTTTCGCTGTCTACTAGCTCGACGGTTAAGACCGCATTAGAAACCTGAGAGATCATAGAGCCAGGCAGTAGAGCGTACTTCCAAGAAGCTAAGTCAAACCATGCACCACTCCCTACCCGTAGGATGGTCTCACTGACTACTGTACTATCTTGGGTGACCCGCATCCTAAGCATGTAGGTGCGGTCTTTGTCAGTGGTATTAGCGACATAGATGTTACAGTTGATCTCCTCGCCAGCGAAGTAGTCTAACCTAGGCGGGAGGTCCCAGAATATGTCACCATAGTCCCCTACCAGGTTACCGGCCTGTGGCAGCATTGGCAGCCTCCTATTTCTTGAATATGCCCTTCATCATGCCCATCATCATCATCATAACCATCATGAGGACGATTACTGGCATGATCGAGTCAAGCATGGTCGTTGTCACTTCAGCAGGATAGTATGGCGATGTGTAGACATTGAAGCCGCTGTCTATCTCATAGTCTTCATCATCCAGGCCAATGAGCACATCGTAAGCACCCGTCAGTGCAGTTGTGGGCACAGTTACGCTAGCCAGGATTATGAGAGGGTCTGCAGAGATGACTTCTGAGCTAGCAACTGTCAAGTTGGCTGCACCGGTCACTCCGTGTGGAGCAAACCTCAGGTAGTCTATTGTAGGTGTCGCGTCATAGGTGAGGGTGGTGAAGTACAGATAAACGTTCAGCGTCTGGCCAAGGTAGCCATAAGATGGGCTGACTGTTGCTCCTACTTCTGTTTGTAGTGCCTTCATGGTGATACCTCCTTTTTAGAATATCCCTTTGAGAGAGCGTACGACCTCGCCCCCTATAATGATTATAAGAGCCACAGTTATAACAGCAGCAAGGACTCCTTGGAGGAACTGCGGCTGGTAAGTTGTCTGAGGATAATACACCGTCCCATTAGCCTCTTGTGGCCAGTACTCTGGCTGGGTAGTCACAACTATGTACCTCATGGATACATCTCCCTCAGCTCCCTTACTATCTCTTGCTCCCTATGTAGCTTCACACGCTGCTCGGGAGTGAGTCTTTCTTCGTACTCTGCCAACCTCTTAGAGAGACTATCCATCTTCTTTGCTGCTCCTGCTTTCTCATACCCGCCCATGGCAGTCTTTGGGGCAGCCCTCACAGCTCCTGCTACACTCGCAAGCCCCGATGCAGCACCAACAACTTGAGATGATGCAGTGGCGGGGTAGGTCTTGTATAAGCTCTCTATCTTGAAGATGCTCTCACCAAGAGATTCGAGACGAGCGTTGATCCGCTCCCCTAATGGAGGTTGTGGCGGTGGCTTCTCCTTTATTTCTTCAGGAGCCTTAGGGGCTTTTGTCGTTGGGATCATCTTTTTCATAAGCCACATCATAGCGAACATGACGATTATCATGACTATCATTTCTGTCATCTCCCTTACTGCTGGGGAGACAAGCCAGAGGATGATAGGACCCAGGAATGCTACCACCAGAAGGACGGGAATAATAAACTGTATCCAAGGAGATGCTTTGGCATATGTGATGTAAAGCATATTCCCTTCTATAAAGGTGTGTGTATCTGGATATTCTGGCCAGGTTGGGATACCATAAGAGATACATACATCCTCTACAGACTGCGCAATTGATAAAATATCCTCAGTAGGGTCTACTGGACATTCAACAATGACTCTAGTGAACTCTGCCAGTGTCTGCTCTAGTGGCTCGAAATTACCTAGCTCTTCTGGAGTAGACGCTATTAAGGCTATTGCGGCTGTATATCCTGGTGGGATAGCTGGTATCATTACTTGCCGCCTTTCAGAAGCCCTGCCATTGGCGCCATCACAGCCATTAGCATCATTGGCAATACCATCATACTTACCATGCTCGTCATGGCTGAGATACCGTA
>Ga0114919_10004953_pt1 | contig 10654 bp, 9 predicted proteins | sample BlataG_FD_88682 | JGI IMG/M metagenome (GOLD analysis project Ga0114919, IMG submission 88682) | Deep subsurface microbial communities from Black Sea to uncover new lineages of life (NeLLi) - Black_00105 metaG | ecosystem: Environmental > Aquatic > Marine > Oceanic > Sediment | place: Atlantic...
AATGACATATAGTTGTGTCATTGCGAGGAGCGTAAGCGATGAAATAGTCTCGGACTTTCGATGAGTTGAGATTGCTTCGCTTCGCTCGCAATGACATATAGTTGTGTCATTGCGAGGAGCGTAGCGACGAAGCAATCTTGTTGAGGATACAGTGCGAGACTGTTTCATTTTGTTAGAGACCCTAAGATAAAAAGGAGCAAGAATGGAAAAACAAACAAGAAGAGAGTTTTTGAGAATGGTCGGCTCGGTGGCGGCGTCAGGTGGGGCGCTATCGCTGCTGCCGAGCTGCACGAGTATCGGGCAGACAATAGGGAGGGGAGGAAAACGGCCTAACATTATCTTTATTATGACGGACGACCACGCTTCGCACGCGCTTAGCTGCTACGGCAGCAAGATAAATAAGACGCCGAACCTCGACCGACTTGCCAAAGAGGGTATGCTGTTCGAGAACTGCTTTTGCACCAATTCTATTTGTGCGCCCTGCAGAGCGGTGATTCTGACAGGCAAATACAGCCATATCAACGGGGTCATCGACAACCGGAAAAGTTTCGACGGCAGTCAGCAGACGTTCCCGAAGCTGCTGCAGAAGGTCGGCTATGAGACGGCTATGATAGGTAAGTGGCACCTCAAAAGCGACCCGACCGGCTTTGACTACTGGAATGTCCTGCCCGGTCAGGGGACATACTACAACCCGTTTATGCGCGAGATGGGAGAGCGAAAAAAATATACCGGGTACACCACGGATATTATTACCGACCATTGTCTCAAGTGGCTCAAAGAACGCAAAAGCGACAAGCCGTTCTGTCTGATGTATCACCACAAGGCGCCGCACCGCAGGTGGGAGCCGGGGCCAAAACATCTGGCAATGTATGACGATGTTACTATTCCGGAGCCGGACAACCTGTTCGACGATTATTCCAACCGTGGAAGAGCCGCGAAGGAACAAGATATGAGCATCGAAAAGACGATGGACAAGATAGATTTGAAACTCGTGGCGCCGAGAAACCTGAACCCTGAGCAGAAGGACTTTTGGGATGCAGCATACGAACCCAAGAACGAGGCTTTCCGTAAGGCGAATCTCCGGGGCAAAGAGCTGATACGGTGGAAGTATCAAAGATACATTAAGGACTACCTGCGTTGCATTGCATCGGTTGATGACAACGTCGGTCGGCTCCTGGATTATCTTGACGAGTCGGGTCTGAGCAAGAATACGGTCGTGTTCTACACTTCGGACCAGGGTTTCTACCTGGGCGACCACGGCTGGTTCGATAAGCGATTTATGTACGAGGAATCACTGCGGATGCCGCTTCTGGTTCGGTATCCGAGGGAGATTAAGGCCGGGTCGGTCAACGATGCCATCGTTCTGAACCTGGATTTTGCGCCGACGTTTCTGGATTTTGCCGGTGTCGGCAAGGCGGATGATATGCAGGGCGGGTCTATCCGCCGGGTTCTTCGGGGCGGGACTCCCAGGGATTGGCGGACATCGATGTATTACCGCTACTACGAGTATCCGGGCGCGCACAGTGTAAAACGTCACTACGGCGTGCGGACACAACGGTATAAGCTGATACACTTCTACTACGACATCGATGAATGGGAGCTGTATGACCTCCGGAAAGACCCGCGTGAAATGAAGAACGTGTATGACGACCCTGCATACGCGAAGGTCGTCAAAGACCTAAAGGCGGAGCTGAAGCGGCTGCGCACTAAATTCAAAGACACTGATTGATTCGGAAAGCTGGTTGTTCAAAAGAGAATTGTTTTTGGTAAACAATATATGATTGAGTAGAATCATCTGGTCAACAGTTTCGTATTTCTGTGAAAGAAAAGAACGTTAATTTATAAGGAGTCAAATTATGGGTGATTTAGTAAATCGAAGAGAGTTTTTGGGGGCGAGCGCAGCGGGCGCGGGGGCATTACTGCTGGGCGGAAAGTTAGGCAGCCGGGCCGTGATGGCCGGCGAGGGTGGCGAATGGCCGCCCAAGATGCCCGCGGTTAAAATCCACCAGATCTATGTTGGCAGGACAGGGGGGATTTACCTGTCTCGGCCGGCCGAAGAGATAGCCAGGTTCGAGAAATACTTTGCTAAGGTAGAGCGGAAGCTCGGCGACGTGAAGTTCGTCGGCGGCGAGCTGGTACCTCCGGCCAAAGTGGACAAGATGGTGGCCAAAGTAAAAGATGCTGACGGTGTGCTGCTGTTCCATCTTTCCGGGCACGGAGGAGGGGCACCGAAGCAAGCGATGGACCGGCTCATCGATGTCGGACTGCAGACGGCGGTGTTCTCGCAGCCCTTCAGCGGGCACGGGTGGATGTATTTTCCTCAGTGGCGCAAGGCCGGCAAGAAGGTCGTTCTGCTGCCGACGAGTGACTGGGGCGAGATTGACCAGATAGCTGCGCTGATGCGTGTGGCGCCGCGGCTTCGTCAAACGCGCATTATCGTTGTGCGCGGGCCCCGTGGAACGGCTGCGGCCTGCTCTACCGAGCAGGTCAAGAAAAAGTTGGGGGTTGAGCTGGTCCCGGTTACCGTTGAGCAAACGCTCCAAGCCCACGAGGCAGTGGATATCAAGGCCGCTGAGGCAGAGGCCGAGCGATATTGGCTTAGCAAGGCCAAGAAGATAGTTGAACCATCAAGGAAGGAGATAATCAACTCGGCACGCTTCTACCTGGCGATGAAGAACATGATGATGAAGGAACGGGCACAGGCCACCACGAGCTCGAACTGTATGGGTGGACCGGCTAAATGCTGCCTGACGTACAGCAAGCTCAACGACCTTGGACTGGTCGGGGCCTGCGAAGGTGATATGGATTCGACGCTGACAATGCTGATATTCGCCTATGCGTTCGGGATTCCCGGGTTCATCAGCGACCCTGTCTTCGATACGTCCAGCAATGCACTGATACACTTCCACTGCACGTCGGCGACGAAGATGGACGGGCCGGCAGGCAAGCGTTTGCCCTTCACCATTCGCACCCAGAGCGACAGCGAGAGAGGTGTATCCTTGGACGTGGAGAATCGCATCGGGCAGGTGGTTACCTGCGCCAAGCTCATCGACCTCGACACAATGCTGATATCCACCGGCAAGATATTCAAGATTACCCACGATGAGCTCGGCTGCCGGACGCAGTTCTGGACGGAAGTGGCCGATGCCCGTAAGATGTTTCATAACTGGGGCGCCGGCATACTCAAAGGCGGCGTGATGACGCTGCTGCACAGGGCGGTCTTCTACGGCGACCACTTAGAGAACATCAAGAAGCTGGGTGTGCTGATGGGATTTAAGGTCGTCGAGGAAGTCTGAGCGCAGAGCAGAGTTGACCGACTTATGGAGCCCGGGAAGTAGTTCAGAAAAGAACTGCCGTGTTAGAGAACCGCAAGAGTGCGTGTCCATAGATTTGCGGCCGGTCGGAAGGTCTATACGTAAAATATAGACAAATGAAAATCCTGCTTGTAAATCCGCCGATATATGACTTTGCTGCGTATGATTTCTGGCTTAAACCTTATGGCCTGCTGAGCGTGGCGGGATACCTGCGCGGCAGAGCTAATTTCACTCTCTTCGATTATCTCGACCGTCTGCATCCTTTCGCAGCAAAGAGAAAGGAGTTTGAATCCGACCGATGGGGTCGGGGTAGATTTTACTGCGAACGGGTCTCAAGTCCGGCTTGCCTGGAAACAATCCCGCGATACTTTCGGCGATTTGGTTTGCCTCGCGGGATGTTCATAGATTTTCTGACACGAGAGGGACCGTTCGATTTCGTTCTTGTCCAGACGACGATGACATATTGGTACCAGGGCATCCAGGAGGTAATAGAGGATGTTCGCAAAGTATGGGCGAAAGTAAGAATCGTATTGGGCGGTAACTACGTGACACTTTGCGACAATCACGCACGACGATTAGAAGCGGATTTTTTAGTGCAGGGGACAAATCTTGAGCCGCTCTGGGAATATTTGGGCATCAAGCCGGACTTGAAGCAGCCGGCTTTGTGGGAGGCCGTAGAGAGACTAAATGTTGGAGTCCTTAAACTCACCGATGGTTGTCCCTTCAATTGCACCTACTGCTCCGTTCCCAAGGTTTATGGTAAATTCAAAGTGCGACCACCGGAACGCTCTTTAGCCGAGTTAGAATTATTAACGAAACGTGGGGTTGAGAATATTGCCTTCTACGATGACGCTTTGCTGTTCGAGGCGGAAAAAGTCCTTATGCCCTTTTTGAACGAGGTCTTAAAACGGGACATAAAAGCGAAGCTGCACACGCCTAATGGTCTTAATGCTCGTTTTATCACGAGGGAGCTGGCCGAGCTGATGGTGCGGGCGGGCTTTAAGACCTTCTATCTTGGCTTTGAGAATGCTTCTTTAGAATGGCAGCGACATACCGGCTCGAAAGTTTTTTCCGATGAGCTTGCACGGGCAGTCGAGCAGCTCACCGCTGCGGGTGCCGAGCCCACCAGCATTACGGCGTATCAAATTCTCGGCCATCCCCAAACCGATGTTCAGGAGCTCGAAGCTTCGATGCGCTTTTCCAACGGCTTAGACATTCGTGGGATGTTAGCGGATTTCTCGCCGATTCCCGGAACGCCGGATGGCGAACATTGCCGGCAATGGGTGGATATGGATGAGCCATTGTTCCATAACAAGACCGCCTTTCCGATTATGCTGCTTGGCAATGATGAGGTAAACCGGCTGAAAGACCTCCAGCGGAAACTGAATCGCTGCCTGTCTAAAGCATAACCGCATTTGATTTTGCATTGCAAATAACATATATTAACCGTTTATGCCCCAAAAGATTACTCGCAAAAGTAAATACTGGGCCTACATAGTTCAATGTAAAGACGGCACATATTATACGGGATCTACGAACGACCTGGATAAGCGTATTGAACGTCATAATGAGGGGTATGGTGCGAAATATTTGAAGGGTAAATTACCTGTAAAGTTAGTCTATGCCAAAGAGTATCACTACTATAAGAATGTTTTACGCCGCGAAAGAGATATTAAGAAAATGACTCGTAAGCAAAAAGAGGAACTTATAGCTAATTATAAAGATAACAACCGCGATTCTAAATAAAGCTCCGATATATGGGTTTGGAAAAAAATTGTGAAACTATTACTAAAAAAATGTTGGTTGCCCCCGCAGTTTTGCCTCAGCAAAACTAAACGCGGGGCCCCCCATAGGTTTGGAGAAATACTATGAAAATATTTCTCCAAACCTATGGTTGCCAAATGAATAAGCTTGATACGGCGTTGGTGAGTTCTGCGCTTAGAGAGGCGGGGTTTAGTCTGGTTGATAGCGAGAAAGACGCTGATGTTGTTTTGATAAATACGTGCTCTGTTCGCCAACATGCAGAACAGCGGGTTCTCTCACATCTCGGGCATCTAAAACATATCAAAAAAAGCCGACCCGGCTTGGTGGTCGGGGTAATCGGGTGTATGGCACAGCGGCTCGGCGACAAACTGCTCGAATACGAAGCGGTCGATATAGTCTGCGGGCCGGCACAAATACCACAAATAACCAAGCTGGTAACAGAAACACTGCAAGAAAAGAAGGAAACCATAGCGGTAACGGGAAAAATCCGGCAGAGAACTTCTGAGGACCAAGCCAGGGCACTTGAAGATTTCGAATCTACTTATGGCATCGAGGACAAGCAGATATCGCAAGATACGCTTCCGACAGGCGTACCGGGTCAGGCATTTGTTCGGGCGATGCGGGGCTGTAATAATTTCTGCACGTATTGTATTGTCCCTTTCGTGCGTGGGCCGGAAACTTCGCGCGCGCCTGCAGCGATAATCGAGCAGATAAAAAGATTGGCCGGCCAGGGAGTTAAACTTGTTACGCTATTGGGCCAGAGGGTGAATTCATATAAATACACCGCGGGCGAGAAGAGCTATTGCCTGGCTGATTTGCTTGAGATGGCAAGTGAAGTCGATGGAATCGAGTGGCTAAGATTTGTTACCAGTTATCCAGCCGAAGAGTTCTTCGATGATATTCTGCAGGCCATGGCTGATTTGCCGAAGGCGTGTAATTATCTGCACCTACCGGCACAAAGCGGTTCAGATAAAATCCTTCGTGCGATGAATCGGCGTTATACAGCGGGGGAGTATCTGGAGCTGCTGGCCGAGGCCAGAGCCGTTGTGCCGGACATTGCGATTGCGAGCGATTTTATGGTGGGATTTCCGGGGGAAACGGAGGAGGATTTTCAGCAAACTGTCGAGCTGGTCAAAAAGGCGAAATATAAGAATTGTTTCATTTTCAAATACTCGCCTCGGCCGGGGACGGCCGCAGATAAAGAAAAAGAAGACAATGTCCCTGCGGAAGTAAAGAAGAGGCGGAATATAGAGCTGCTCGATGTGCAAAACAAAATAAGCGCTGAGCTGAACAGGGAATTCTTAAATAAGGAGGTAAAGGTTTTAGTTGAAGGGCCAAGTAAAAAACCGCATCTAAATAGAGGTAACGGTGAAAACAGTCCGCAATTGGTCGGCAGGACCGCAACAGATTATATTGTGGTCTTTAACGGGCCGGTGTCTTTGGCCGGCGAATTCGTCGAAGCTAAAATAACGCAAACCAGCGCGTTGACGCTCTTCGGTAAACTTACAACCAATACCTAAAGACTAATTTAAGCGCAGAGGACGAGGGGGCTTACCTGTTTAGATTCGCCAGTGCGTTGCGCAATATTTTTGCCATTCGCTCGGTCTGCAGAGCGATGGCCTTTCGGCCGAGCTCGGGACTTGCGAGGGTGCGTGGGTCCCTGCCGCCGGCAACGTGGTCGAGAGCTATACTTACGATGTATTCGGCCAGCCGACAATTCGTGACCCGGGTCACGTGCCACGCGAAACGAGCGACGTAAATAATCCCTATATGTTCACCGGCAGAAGACTTGACACCGAGACCGGCCTGTATTATTATCGCTTCAGATATTATAAGCCGGACGTAGGCAGATTTTTGCAGACAGACCCGATTGACTATTGAATATTGTTCCTGGGGACAGCCAATAGTCAATCGTCAATCGTCAATCGTCAATAGAAAATTATAAAGGTGTCTATTGCAGATGACATCGCGAGAACGAGTTTTAGCGGCGTTTGAACACGAGGAGCCCGACCGTGTTCCGTGCTGGTGCGGGGCATCGGTCGAATTCTGGGAGAAAGCCAGGCGCCAGATGCAGCTCGATGACGAAGGCCTGCGTGTGCGGTTCGGTGACGACTTCCGGCGGGTCTTCGCTGAATATGCCGGGCCGGAGTTTGCGCTATCCGAAGGCGCCACGTCTCGAACGGTATTCGGGATAGAGCGACAGGGCCTCGGTTACGGTCAGCCGATGAGCCATCCGCTGGCCCCCGCCGTTTTGCTGCGCGAAAACGAAGCCGCGGGGGCCACACTCCGGGAGGTGCACGATTATGCCTGGCCCGACCCGGAATGGATGGACGTCTCGAAAATAAAAGCAGAGGCCCAGGCGTACAAAGGAGAATACGCCATCCTCGGCGGTGACTGGTCACCGTTCTGGCACGACGCCATCGACCTGCTCGGTATGGAAAACCTGTATATAAAAATGTATGCCGAGCCGGAATTCGTTGATGCGGTGATGCAGCACCTCGTTGATTTCTATGCGGATGTCAGCCGGCGAATATTCGATGCCGGCGCCGATTCGATAGATATATTTTTTATCGGCAACGACCTTGGAAGTCAGACAGGTCCTCTGCTGGGTCCGGCCCTTTTTGCGCGATTTATCCTGCCGCACTTGAAAAGACTAATCGACCTCGGTCATTCTTATGGTTTGAAGGTTCAGCTTCACAGCTGCGGCGGCTTTGCCCCGCTGATTCCGCTGCTGATTGAGGCCGGTCTCGATGGTCTGCACGCCGTGCAGCCGAATTGCCGGGGAATGGACCCGCGGACACTCAAGGCCGAATTCGGCGACAAAATCCTCTTTAACGGGGCCATCGACTCCCACCACGTACTCATCGACGGCACTGCTGAAATCGTTCGTGAAAAGACACGTGAGGTTCTCGATATTATGATGCCCGGCGGCGGCTATGTGGCCGGCGCCAGCCACGACACAATTCTCGAAGAAACCCCCGTTGAAAACGTGCTCGCAATGTTCGACACTGTCCGGGAATACGGAAACTATTGATGATTTTCTACTGACTATGCCAGATATCAATCACAATGGAATACCTCCTCCATATCAGCCCACCACTGGCCTTCGGTGCTGGTTTCGAGCGGCTGCTGGCAGGGCTTGCAAACGTCCCACCACTTCTGAGTGGTGGGGTCAGCCGCCATTTTTGCCATATCGGCCTCAAAATCTTCACCTATATATTCAAAATAACTGAAGAGGTAGCCGTCCTTGTGGTAGATTGAGTAATTGCGGATGCTGCACTTTGTGATTGTGTCCAGGACTTCCGGCCAGACCGCAGCGTGAAGTTTTTTATACTCCTGGAATTTCTCAGGCCTTACTTTGATTACCATTCCAAATCGCTTCATTTTTTCCTCCTGCAAGATAAAGATTGCGTATATGTCCAATGCCTCTGCAACGTCAGCCGGCACCATTAAACTCTTTTACGGCCTCAAACACAGCGACGATATTTTCCGGCGGCACTTCGGGAAGGATGTTGTGGACGGTGTTGAAGACGAATCCGCCGCCGGGTGCGAATATTTCCAGCCGCTCCAATACGTGGGCTTTGACTTCCGCTGGCGTGCTGCGATTGATGACCGAGCGTGTATCGCAGCCGCCGCCCCAGAATGTGATATCCTGCCCGAATTGGCGTTTCAGCCGTTCCGGCTCCATATCACGACAGGATGTCTGGACCGGATTAATTATCTCAAAACCTGCATCAATAAGGTCTGGTATAAGACTGTAAATCGAGCCGCAGGAATGCAGAAACGTGTGCATTTGGCTGTGCTTTTTGACGTATTGGCATAATCGTTTGTGTTGCGGCTTGAATAGCCGGCGATAAAGCTCCGGCGGCATAAACGGGCCGCTATCCATCCCGAGGTCATCGCCGAAGCGCAGGATGTCGGCAATGTCGCCGACTGCCCGACAGACCTGTTCCAGTGTCGCCAGATGCTGCTCCATCAGGGCCTCGAGCAGTCGCTCGACCTGGTCTGGTTCGGCCACCAGGTCCATGAGGAAGTTATCCATCCGCCTCAGGAACGTGCCCCATTCGAACAGATTGCAGCCGCATACGATTACGAGCGCTCTGTCGGAGGTCTTTCGCAGATTCAGCGCTCTTTCCCGCAGCTTATCCCAGAAATTTTCGTCGCTGGCGTGGTCCCAGGGGCTGTGGACGAGTGCCGCCCACAGGACCTTGGCCATAGCTTGGGGCAAATCCGTGTAGTTGGAAGGGTATCCGTTGATATACGGAAAGCAGATCTGGTCGAAAAACATCCCGTCGGTCGGCATTCTGGCAATTAGAGTGCCGTCCGGGTCAAAGGCGCTGTATGAGCCATCGTCTTCGCGTCGGGGCCGAAACCATACCGGGTACTGTGCCTTGCCGCCATCGGCGAGTGTAATGTCATACCAGTCGGTATCGTCGGTATTGAACGTCCGGCCAATATCCAGAACATCGATGCTGAAACGGTCAAGGATAACCTCTTCGGGCTGAGCGAGCTGCTGAACGACATCGTACACGCGTGTCGAGCCCTGCTCAATTCCCAGATAGCCCTTGAGATTGTTGTATGCAATTGCGGATATACCCGAGCTTGGGGTTGCGCTCATGTCCACGGCAACCCTGTCCGGCTCGGTGTGTGTAATACTGGAAAGGATTCTTTCTCTTGACGTCATTTCTACTTAAACACCTCGCATTTCGTTGTTAGATTTTCTCGTCGAACTGCCCGAGGTCAAGTGGATATTGGCCATATTCTCTTACCAGCTGGACAATATAATCGTATGTATGTCCCGAGATGGCGGAAGTAACTGAATGGTCTGAAGCAAATATATATCCTCCGCCTTTAGCGGCGTTTAATTTGCGCAGTACCTCCCTGCGAATCAGCTCTTTGTTACCGGTCTCCCATATTTGAATATTGCTGTTTCCAAAAAAGCCGATCTTATGGCCAAATTTTCTTCTTAACTCGATGACGTCCATACCCGCCTTGGCTTCGAGTGGATTGTAGGCGTCGATGCCTACTTCAATGAAATCATTAAAAATCTCATTTACGTTTCCGCATCCGTGGCAAATCACATTCAAATCATTCTGGTGACAGTAATCAGCGATGGCTTTTACCCAGGGCTTGAAATATTCCCTCCAATAGTCGGGCGAAAAGAACATACCCTTCTTGTACGCAACATCTCCCCAGATGACGAAGCCATCGAGCAGTCCGTTGGCTGCCTGAATCTCGGCTTTAGCGCAGTCTAAATAAAACCGGCCGATTCGATTAATCACCTTTCCGATACGCTGCGGATACATTCCCATCCAGAGGAGGGTATTCTCCTGGCCAATCAGGCGGGTCAGGCATTCGGAGCATTCTGTAATGCTGCCATAAACGGGAAAGTCCGGGCGTAATTTTTTCACGGTCTCAATCCAGGGAGGGGAATTGCGTTCAAAGCCGTCTCCAACGCCGGCAATTTGATTGTCGCCAGCTTCAAAATAGCGCCTTTTGTCATAAGGGTCGTCAAATTCAAACGACTCCAGTTTTTCGATGCTGTCCGTGTCCCAACCGACCTGTTCGGGCATAGG
>Ga0114919_10004954_pt1 | contig 10654 bp, 8 predicted proteins | sample BlataG_FD_88682 | JGI IMG/M metagenome (GOLD analysis project Ga0114919, IMG submission 88682) | Deep subsurface microbial communities from Black Sea to uncover new lineages of life (NeLLi) - Black_00105 metaG | ecosystem: Environmental > Aquatic > Marine > Oceanic > Sediment | place: Atlantic...
AACCGTTCGCAGTTAGCGATGTAGCGGGTGCGGTAATTGGTGGAAAGATTTATGTTCCGGGAGGGCGACTGCCTTCCGGAGATTTTACGGATGCATTAGAGATTTATGATCCTCGCGAGGATAGTTGGGATCTGGGAAGCAATTTGCCAGTACCTCTGAGTGCTTACGCACTAACGGCCTTTGAGGGCAAACTGTACCTGTTCGGCGGTTGGGATGGAAAGGGGTATATAGACACAGTTTATGAGTACGATCCTAATTCGGACCGGTGGGTGGAGCGAAGCTCGATGCCAACTGCGCGCGCGTTCGCTGGGGCTACTGTTGCGGGGGAAAAAATATATATATTAGGCGGCATTAACAACGAAGGAGCTCTTGTTGTGAATGAAGCGTACTCACCTTCTAATGAATCCGCTGGCATTGATCCCTGGACTCAGGCTGCTCCATTGCCTGATAGTCGTTATGCAATGGGAGTGAGTACCACGGCGGATATTATCTATGTTGGAGGTGGAAAAGGTGGTGGTGAAACAGTCTTTTCTCTTCTGCAATTTCTGCCATCTGAGAATAGTTGGGAAGAGTTTGAGAGTCCACAACAACAAGCATTGTCAAATTATGGAATGGTGTCCCTTGAAGCATTCTTATATATGCTGGGAGGGGATATAGATGGTGTCCCCACAGCAAACAATCATGCCTTTAAGGCGATGTTTACTGTAGTGATACCGTTAGTGCGATGATCAAGGTGGTTTATCGGAGATCTTGATAAATTTGGTAAAATTACTCGTTGGCAATAATTGCCGTGTCGAAAAAAAAGTCTACCATTGGAACCTGCAAAGGATTATCACCGTTGAACCCAGGGGAATAGAAGTCTTCAGGTATCCACTCGGTCCCATCAAGGTATCCTAACGTTAAACCAATACGGTGATTTTTCTCCAATTTAGGTACCTGGATATTGAATGTTCCATCTGGCTTAATTGTCCCTTCACCGAGAATATTGCCCATAAATGTGATATCCAATATCATAATTGGTACCCCTGCTGGGCCACTTCCGCTGACTTCTTGAATTCCCACCACAACAGGTTTGTTTAAACGAAACGGAACAGCAATCTTAAAAGAGGAGATTCGATAAGTTGGAGTTGTGATGGGGTAAGGGTAAGGAACCTCGTCGACCGCCGACATCTCTTCCGGTGGTGAAGAAGATTGATCTTCATTAAGACTTGAACCTGTACAGCTAAAAAGAATGATCGCAAACAGAATTCCAAAACCAGCGAGTTTTGTGATGCTCATTATTTAATAACCTCATGGTTTGCACAGATTATTAATGTATACCATGGATTCCATGAATCTATCAAGGTCTTTTGTTAGAAAAGGAGACCACTCTCAAGCCTTAGAGAGTGGTCTCTTTGAATCTAGCATAACAAGTTGTTCTACGGAGTCAGGTTGAAACCTTCGTAGTTGTTCTTATCCTGACTTATGCGAGGAGCAGTAAATGGGTAAGTGGACTCGTTCGCAATAGCGACGACTGGCTGGTCAGCAGTAATTGTGACGCCGAAAACGCCGTTGCTACCGCATCCACTAGCAGTGCAACCCAATGCTGCTGGGGTCATTGCGGTCCCATTCCAAAATGAGGCGGGCTTACTCCGAACGTTAACAAAAGTCAAGCTGCTTCCGGCTGCAATTGTTTGAGGATTCGTTGTGTAAGTACCTGTTGGTCCAGAAAATGCTAATACAACATTAGTCGCATTTGATGTTCCAACGTTCTGAACCTGGAGACCAGTACCTTTGTTATAAGAATCTTCCTTGTATAGAGGAGCACTGAGTTTGACTGTTTTACTTGAATCAGGAGCAGCTGAATACGTGGTGGATTCTTGAGAATGTCCCGAGGCGACGTACGCACTAATGTAACTTTCATTCACGATTGCCACAACTGGGCCTGTCCCATCAACTTTAGCAGAGGCAAGACAGCTAATCGGCAGGTTTGTCTGTCCTGGCAGATGTACAAAAGTATGTGATGCCCCTGCCGGTACACTTGCTGCTGAGTCTGTGACCGAACAACCAGGCGTGGGGCTTTCATAGGTGACAGTGATATTAATCGCACTGCCTCCTGTGTTCTGTACTTGAAGCCCCGTGAAGCGATTGTAGAAGGTGTTCTTTATGATGGGTGCATATACAGTAGTATCGGAATCTGTTGAAGTGAAGCCTCGTGTTGCTTGTAAAAGTGTAGCAGGGTTCTCGCTTGTTTTATGCTCGAGGACGCTACCTGCGAGGGGCTGAGCGGAAGTAACCGTCATGGAACCAAGTCCATTAAGACCGGAAGGTGCACTGGCATCGACAGGTGAAACACTCACCATCTGTCCTGGTCCTATTGATGGGGTTGTGTAATTGTAAGAGCTGCCCCCCATTTTAAATGTGACAGCAGCTGTAGCAGCGGTATTACCAGCGTTCTGGATGTAAAACGTAGTAGTTTTCCCGTAATAATCATTCTTAGCTAGTGGGAAATTCAAAGTACTATCACCTTGATTCATGCCTTGATATTGAGCCGCAGCAAGACCACCGGCTACACCGTATGATCCAGCCAAGCGATTGGTTACGTTGACGATGGCGCGAATTTCCTCTGTGGAACTTACAACGGCAGAGCCTTGGAATCCACTAGGCATGCCTGTAAAATCTGCTGGCAAGAAAGTAGCAGATCCACCTGATGCAATGCTCTTATTTGCCAAATATGTGGAACTAGATGCAGAGTCATATGCTTTAATTTCAACATTAGCTGAGCCAGCTCCAACATTCTGAATCTGCTCACCAGACCACCATCCAGTCCCAGGAGCACTGGCAGCTGCAAATACGACACTTGCTATTACTAGTAATGCTGTCACTGCTAGCGGCAAACTTGCTATTTTTTTCATTGTCCGACTCCTTTTATTAATAGTTTATTCCAGATTTGAACTTTTTAATCCTTACCTGAGCAATTTATATCATTTCCTGTATTGTTTATCAATAATCCATTTGGGTTATTTTGCTGTTTCATTCCAGATATCCCAACTGTTTCAATCTCTCAATCATCTTTTGCTCTTCATCCTCAGACCAGTCAATCTGAATTAACTCAGACTGATAATACTGCGTGTGGTCAATATTTACCTGGTGAGTTGTTGTGCACCAGTCTTGGAGGACTTTGCCATCCATATATTCTGGGACAGGGCAGTTAAGAATATGCAGTACAGTTGGTGCTATATCGATTAATTCAGCATCCTCCATTCGTAATCCCTTGGATTTGATATCTGGACCGGTTGCTATAAGTAATCCATTTAATCTATGGCTTCCCGATTCGTTCGTTGCCGGAGTAGTAAATATTTCACCATGATGTTCACCAAACTCATAGCCTTGTCGGGTGATATATGAGAGATCGCGCATTATAATCGTTAAGTCAGGCGCGAAATCTATATATGGACCATTATAGATTTCTTCTTTTAGAAAAACCTGATCTACGACAGGTTTTTCATCGAGGGGGTCAGTCATATTTAATAAGTTGTCCTTGATATCTTTAATTAGCAGATTGTATTCAGTTCCTGGGTTAACAATCCCTTGCGGCTCTCTACCCTTTAAATTAATATAAATTTGTCCGTGATAGCCAAAACTGTATGCCAAGGTATTGGTCCAGTCAATCGCATCCGGAAATTCGGCCCTTTTCGTCCGGGGTAAAACTTCAATTCTATCTCCCAATGTGTTTTTCAACCAGCGCTCAGTGCGAGTCATTCCAAGATTGCGCAGAGTTGAAGATACATTCGAGCGAGTAATACCTATATTTGCTAGTTTCCGCTTAACACCTCTCAATTCTACGTCTGTATGTTTGGTTGTTAACAAGCCTTCTTGCCGTAACCACTCATTTAGGAAGACGTCTTTGTAGAGTGGACCTCCTCCATGGTCAGAGAGAATCATAATGTTGGTCTCTGGTCCAACCTTATCCAAAAATAGTCCTATCATAGAATCTAATTTCTGATAATAATTTAATATTGCATCAGAATAGTCTACATCGGTCTCTATATTATGAAGTGGGTGAGATGAATCCATGTGCTTCCAGAAATAATGTGCTAATTCATCCGTGTCACGATAGACAACTATGGAAAAATCCCATTCATATTTGTCCATCAGCCATAACGCTGTATCTGTTATTTGCTCAGACGTTTCATAAGTTTCCTTCAGGAATTCATCCTCATTTCCTGGTTGAAAGGCAACACGTTTATTTACTCGATATCCGCGATCCATTAGTATCGGTCCAAGGTTTTCAGGGTAGGTGAAAAGGCTAAAATCTGGGGTTCCTAAACCTGAAATGAGAAATCCATTGACTTTCTCAGGGGGATATGTCATGGGGACATTAATCACACCGACCTTCCGATCTTGATGGTTCAAAAGTTGCCACAGCGTTGGGACCTTCAGATGGTCACGCCTCAGAAGACGTAACCTGTAACTGTTTTCTTCCCTGCGGACAAAATCGTAGAAGCCATGTTTACCAGGGTTCAAACCAGTCATGAAGGAAATCCAGGCTGCAGAAGATAGAACTGGTAGTACTGAACGAAGTCGGGCGTAACCCCCATTATTCATCATGTTTGCTATTACTGGAAGTTTACCGGATTTTGCCCACGGCTCGACCAGGTCAAGGGTAGCACCGTCTAACCCAATTATTAATAAACGTGACATAATACGGTCTACCTAACTAATTTTTTTTTGGAGTTGTTGTAATGCATTGAACAGCATACGTTCTCCATATTCTGGAATACCTTTTATTATTATTATCGAAATAATGTAAGTCGCTGCGCCAATAAGGATAGGATACCATAATGGTTGATCACGTAAAACCCAAACTATTACGGACATCAATAATACAGCGATTAATGAACGGGTCAAATCTTTAATAACGTTATAGGGAATTAGAAACTTGATGACGTAAAGATAGCTAGGAATGAAGAATGCGATAGCAGATATTAGACGTGCTGATGCAGCTCCGACTGCACCCAAGGTGGGATTTAACAATAAATTCAATAATATGTTTAGCACCATAGTAAATGTTAATAATGTTGACAATAATAATTGTCGATCGTGAACCAGCATCAGACGGGAGTTTGGGACATTCAAATATAAAAATAGAAGTGACCATATGATTATCCGCAATGGTTGGATCGCACCAGTAAATGCTTCGCCAAATATCAACAACACAATTGGTTTACTCAAGATCGTAATACCAACGGCAATAGGTAATGCCAACGCTCCGAGAAAGAAGAAAGAAGCCCTGTAAAGATGGACAAGTTTACTAGGTTCAGAATAATGATAGCGGGTCATTAATGGGTAAATTGCAACTCTTAAGGCTTGGGGTATTAAAACTAGTGAAAATAGAATAGTTGTTGCTGCACCGTACAATCCGACTTCAGTTTCTCCCACTGTTGCAGAAAGGATTACTACGTCCAGCTGATATTCAAGGGTAATTAGGATTCCAATAGATAAAAAGGGGAGGGCTAGTTTCAAGTGTTCCGACCAGAATCCCTGGTTCATCCATTGAAAAGTGGATGATCTTCCTGCCTGACGGTATGCCGCAAGCAAGACAATTATTGCACCTATGCAGCTCCCCAAGAACCATGCCCATCCAATTCCTGTCAAGCCAAAGTCTGTTATCAGTGACACAACGATACCTGTCAATTTAATTGAGCTTGAAACAAGAGAAGCGAAAAAAGGGGCTTTTAGATTTTCATGGGCGGTTAACACTCCTTGACCCACATAACCCAGACTATCAGGAATAAGGCTGAGACATAAGATTAGAATTGGAGCAGCGGTCGATGGATCGTATTCTAGTCCAACTAGAACAATAACGGCGAATAATATATATAAAAGGATCGCTAATAATAATCGCAGAGCTAAAAAGGAAAAGAAGTATTGAGAAGCAGTAGAACGATCACGTGCAATTTGACGGATCATCAATTCATCTAACCCCCAGGTGATTGCAGTGAATATCAATAGATAAGTGATTGCGAGGGAAAATATTCCAGCATCGGTGGCGCCTGATGCCCGTGCGACCAGGATGAAAGCGAAGACATTAGCGACTTTACTTAACAAGTTTGTACCAAAAGAGAGAAACGTGTTATGTAGCAATATTGTAGATGTCTTCATATTAACTGGTCGAATAAAATGGTTTGGTTGCCACACATACGTAACCTAAAGTTTCGTCCTTGATGGGATCCAATTCATCTAGATAAAATAAAATTAATGGCAAGACTAATTGGAAGACAAATCCCATTCCAGCTCTCAAAGGCCAAGTTATCCACGAGCGACGCTTATCATAAAATGTCCAATATATAATGTTTTGTATTTGGAAGGAAAGGAACCAAAAATATCCCCCCATCGGTTCAATAGACTTAATATGGAGCTGGCTGTTCTCGAGTAAATGCTGTAAGCCAAATGATGTATATCGATAATAATCATGTGGTTTCTGATGTTGGTGCCAGCTTTGAGGAGCAGAAAGGTATAGGCTGCCACCTGGTTTTAATACCCGACTAATTTCATCCAAAACCTTCTGAGGCTCTCGAACGTGTTCGAGCACTTGAGTACAAATAACAGCATCAAACGTTTGGCTAGAAAAAGGTTGGTTTTTTAGATCAGCAAGTATATGTAAGCTTTTGTAATCCCAGTTTACATCTCCAATGGCTAAATCTACCCCAAAGTAGCGTGTGTGCGAAAATAAAGGGCGAAACCGTCCTTCGCCAGATCCAGCGTCTAATACTGTGGCCCCGGTTGGTATTTGAGTGCTCGCCCAGCTCATAAAGCGATTGAGCTTATAGACATTAACTTCAATCCGCTCTTGTACCCAATAAGGTAAAAGGCTTGGTAATCTATTGGTTTGACTTTTTTTCATAATCATCCAAATGGTTAGTCTTGAGCGCAACTACCACCAAAGTACCCCCGATCCCTAGCCAATCATTAACCGAAAAAAATGGTTGAAAAAAATAACGTATACCAGGAACTTCTAATATATTCATGATGGTTCTTCCTTGCTTTGGTAGATGCAATCTAAGCCATAAGCGTAGACTGGCTAAGAATGTGTAATAACCACCAAATCCGCTCCAAGCTTTAAGAAATCGGAAACCGGCTTGTTCCAACATATCCTGTAGAGTGTTCTGTGGGAAAACATATAGATGCCGGGGAGCATCGAAACCTATCCACTCCATTCCGAATAGAGTCCTGTCAAGGCTGTTCCAATGGGGTATTGTCAAGGCAACTATGCCATTATCTTCCAAGAGGTAGTTAGTATATTGGAGAGTCTTTAAAGGATTATATGTGTGTTCAATCACATCCCAAAATGTGATTGCTTCGAAACTTTTTGGATGAAATTTTGTGTCAAGCAGTGTTCCATTATAAATATCAAGACCAAAACGCTGTCGCGCATAATTTGCTGCCGCTTGGTTAATTTCAACCCCTTTCGTTTTCCAACCAGCCTGATGCATCTCGTTCAAAAAGATTCCGGTTGAACAACCCACGTCAAGAATGCGACCAGGGATCTGCGGGCAATATTTCTCAATCACCTTCCGCCGTTTTCGGATATTGCGCTTACGTGCCCACCTTATCAAGAAGTAACGCTCATCCTCAAGTGCCTGCCGATATGGTTTGTAACTAGATGGATAGTAGTTGCCAATTTCTTCTGGGGTGGGTCGTTCTTTTAGATATATCAAGCCACATCTCCGACAACGTACGAGGGGAAACTCACCTGGTTTATCGAAGGCAATATCGTGCACAACTCCGATCAGTTGAGGGTCGTCAGCTGAACATAGATTACAGTTGATTTCTTCCATCTGCACTCAAGTTTGGAAACAATTACCTGTAAGTGTCATTGTCTTAAGAAACGATATGGCAAATAATGTCTCGGTAAAATTTTTCTAATTTCTGAGCTAAGATATTCCAATTGTAGCGCGTCTCAGCTAGAAGCCGCGCATGCTTACCCATATACTCTTGCATATTTTGGTCTTTATACAATGAAATCGTTTGGTTAGCAAATTCTTCCTCCTCAGCCGGACTAAGCAAACCGATTTGAACATTTTCATAAATTGATGGTATATCACCCACGGCAGTGGCAATAATTGGTCGTCCAACTGCCATATAATCGTTAATTTTGAGTGGGAAACGCCCTTGGTTAGCCTTTGTATCACTCAGTGGTAGCCAGAAAACATCACAGGACGCCATGTAATCATTTAGATATTGACTGTCAATATATCCAGATTGGTGTATGGATCCAGGATGGTCTGAAATTTCTTGAAGATTCATTTTCTGTCTTCCAACGCTTAATAATAGTGCATTAGGAATTTGTTCGCAAACTAGATCGAATGCTCGTGTCATAAAATGAGCATCGCGCGGAAAAATTGATCCGATGTAACCTAATATGAATGCGTCTTTGGGTAGGTGAACTCTTTCGCGTGCATCATTTTTCGAGATGTTTTGTAACCGTTCAGTATCAGAGCCGTTAGGTAACATGAGCAATTTATCTTCAGGTACTCCGAGGGCTAGGGCTTTTTCCCATAATGCACTACATATGACTGTTGTACCGTTAGCTCTTGTTCGAAAACGCTCTTCAAAAAAGGTTTCTATAGGGCGGAGTATTGTTCTAACTATTGGATTAGGGCGTTCTTCTACAGATCCACCTCGCCCAAACCAATCTGCCCAGTCCATCACCAAGGGAGTATGTTGTCTGTACGCCATATAAAGGGCTGGGTATAACACTGTTGGTCGTGATTCGAATGCGTGAACTAGGTCAAATTTCCTCCGATATATCCAATTAATCCGGTTCAATGTATTCCAGGGATCCCAACCTGAGCGTAATGAGCCCGAAAATAAGTCTGGTGTATCTATTAGTGTAATTCCTCTGTTTGTTTGTTCTTTAATTCCTACTTTTTGGTATCTGGATGTTGCCATCAGGGTTACGTTGTTACCGCGTCTGGAAAGATGTTGCCCTAATTGAAAGGCGCGCCAAAAAGTCCCTTGACCAATCAAGTTTAGACTAATTAGCAAGATTTTCACTTATTGCCTCTCTGAATGTCTATTAGACCATCTTTCAGACCACTCCAATAAGCATTGATGGATTGCCATCTTTTTTGAAGTAATAATCGATAAGTAGTGCGTATTGCGCTTCCAGTTCGCCATAATATAACTACAGGTACCTGAAAACCGCGTACGTGCTTATTAAAATAACGAATACTTGATCTGGCCATCCAGTAACGCTCGTAAGGCATATCACTACCGCCACTACTACTTGCTACTTTATGCCACATCTTTGCGTTGGGTACAACATGTGTTGACAAACCAGCCCGTCTAATTCGCAAACATAAATCCATATCTTCATAATACATAGGAAAATCTTCATCGAAGAGTCCCACTTCTATGAGAGTTTCTCTCGGGAAAAACATTCCACAACCTGGAACAAAATCGAGCTCAATCTTGTCAGGCCAATTTCCAGGATCACTCTTTCCAGCCCATTTATCGGTTCTTTCCAGGGTCCAAGGATGTATATAGCCGCCCGTTGACCAAATTTTATTTGGGGGATTCGTGTAATATACTAATGGAGCCAGAGCGCCTGTATTGTCCACTACATGATTTATCAGGATTTCTATGCTGTCAAGTGAGATAAATGCATCATTGTTAGATATGAATACGTAATCTGCATTATCTGAAAGGGCACGTCGTAATCCTATATTTATTCCTTTTGCAAACCCAAGATTTTCTTGGTTTAATATCTGTTCTACTTCTGGAAAGAGTTTAGCAATTTCTTCTGGAGAACCATCATCAGAATGATTATCAACCACTAACACTCGCAAATTTGTGTATGTTTGGTTGATCAACGAATCTATACACCGCACCGTGTCATTTAAGCGGTTCCAGTTTAGAGTTATGGCGAAAACAAGAGGTGAACTCATTGTTCTGTACAAAGTCCCATTAAAAATTGAAAATCTTTGCTACTGTGATGTAGTGAAAATTGTGATAGATATAATTGATTTCATAGCCTTCTTGATTTTTACTCTCAGGGTTGGATTCTAGTATAAATTTCGAATGGCTGATGCTAAGGATTTCTCGAGATAACGGATCGGTGGGAATAATTCAATAAGTGCTATCGAGACTCTGAGGGCGGCAGAATGAGATATTCATGTGTTTAGTCAATAATGATACTGTCTAGAGCGGATACCAATCTATACCAATCATCCGGTGCAGGACTGTAAGAATCATCGTATGAAATTGGATTCTGGATAAGGTTCTGAATAGCGCTTGCTAATGCTGTAGAATCCCCGCTTGAAACAATTACTAATTTATCCTGATTTCTTTCAGAGATGCCTTGGGCAACATTATCTGTAACTATGATTGGGAGACCAAAGCCTAAGGCTACTTCAGCAGCGCCGCTTTGGGTAGCGCGTACATATGGCACTACCATCAGATCGGCGGCTGATAACAGTACTGAAACTTCTTCATTGGGTATATAACGATCATCGATCCTGATCAGGTTGGAAATTTTGAGTTCCTTAATCTGGGCTTCATATATGTTTAAACCCTCCCAAAATTCCCCAGCGATCACCAGAAATGTTTTCACGCCTTGATCTCTGAGAAGAGCTATCGCTTCCAAAAGATATTTAAGTCCTTTATATGG
>Ga0114919_10004957_pt1 | contig 10650 bp, 11 predicted proteins | sample BlataG_FD_88682 | JGI IMG/M metagenome (GOLD analysis project Ga0114919, IMG submission 88682) | Deep subsurface microbial communities from Black Sea to uncover new lineages of life (NeLLi) - Black_00105 metaG | ecosystem: Environmental > Aquatic > Marine > Oceanic > Sediment | place: Atlantic...
ATATTGGGTAAGGAGTTATCCGGCAGACTGAAATCCGAAATCCTAATATCGAAATCCGAAACAATCTCAAAATCTAAATGACCCAAATTCAAAACAACTCGTCGTCGCAGGCGACTCTTGGTTCGGGCAATCGCGGTTTTGGCCATTTACGAATCTGGGCCTGCTGGCCCTAAGGCCGTGCCCTTCGATTACACTCAGGACTCCGCTACGTCCCCCATAATTAGGCGAACATGCGCATTTGATTGAAAATTCGTGTATTTTTGGGATGGTCAAAATTTGTAAGTGCTTGTGTGGAAAGAGATAAAAAAATTTTCAAAAAATCTGATTTTTGTTCCCAGACCCTTGCGCATTTGGTTGATTTTTTCGTATCTCGTCGCTCGTCGCTGGCTAATCGTGACTGGTGAGTGGTTAATTGGTGAGCAGTGAGTGGAGGACGGAGGACAGATGACAGAAGGGAAAAGAAAAAAGGGAAAAGGCGAGCTTAGTTTTGAGTTTTTAGTGTTTAGTTTTTAGTTGCGGACGGCCAAGCCGGGACTGTTTTTTTTCGGGGTTCATAAGTATATGCGTATATACTTATATAGTCCTTAAACGATATGGATTTTTTGGTCGGCGGGAATTGCGGGTTTGGTTTTAAGGTTTGACTTTAGGTCGGATTTGTGGTATTTTATGGCGTTAAGAACGCCTGCACCTACGAGCGGAAAACTTCCTTGGTTTGTCATTGCGAGCGCAGCGCGGCAATCTCGCCCGTTTGTCATTCCGCATTTATTGCGGAATCAAGGCGAGATACGAGATACGAAATTGCCCAGCGGAAACTGTGGTTTTTGCGGTGGATTGAGTAAGGAGACTAAAAGAATATGACTAGGAACATCCAACAGACTCTTTTTACCCTCGAAAGCATGCCAAAGAAAGCTTTGGTAGGTCGTGGACGAACAACTGAGAGACTGAAGAGATTAGACCTCCAGAGTGAGCTGAGGGAAAAGGTGTTGCCATATTGCCGACTTGGCTATGGAGATGTGTGGGATGACCCTGTTAGGGGACATAAGGTCGCTGTTCTTGACGCCAGCAAAATTGAGGATGTAAGAAAACTTGTCGGAGAGGAGAAAGCCAAACTTATAATAAATGATCCTCCCTACAATGTTGTGGTCGGAAATATGAATACTAGCAATCTACCGAAAACTTCGATCAAAGCTTACATAGATTTCTCACGTGAATGGGTGGCGAACAGCCTTGCTATAATGGACGAACATTGTCATCTCTATGTCTGGATTGGTGCGGACTATAAAGATAACTTCCAACCGCTTCCGGATTTCATGATAATGATGAGACAGTTCAGAGAGCTCAAGGCTCGCAATTTCCTAACTATGCGCAATCAAAGAGGGTACGGAACCCAAGAGAACTGGATGTGGGTTCGTCAAGAGTTACTTCATTACACACGTGGTAGGCCTGAATTTAAAGTTGTTTACACAGATATACCAAAAATCCTAAGAGGTTATTACAAAATAGTGAACGGAAAGAAGACAGAAAATCTTGAAAGAAGTAAATCAGATACTATTAGGCCTGGAAATGTTTGGGTCGACATTCAACAAGTCTTTTATCGTATGGAAGAAAATGTGCCTGGTTGTTATGCACAGAAGCCTCTTAAGGCAATCGAGAGGATAATTCTTACGAGTAGTAAGGAACATGACCTAGTTGCGGACTTTTTTGCTCATTCTGGTACCACACTGATCGCGGCTGAGAAAACAAAAAGAAAGGTGTTTACTTTCGACATCGATCCTATCTTTGCTGAAATAACAATAAGAAGGCTTGAGAACTACAGAAAGACGGGCAAAATAGGGTGGCAATGGGGCAATCCTTTTCGAGAGCTGGAGGGAGAATAGACTCGCGTGGATCAAACAGAATTAAGACAGTATCTCGATCGGTTTATTTCTACTCTTGATCCCAAGAATCAGACAATGCTTAACGCACGCCTTCAAAGCTTAGTGTCCGTTTTCCCTTTTAATGAGTATGAATATATCCTCATGTTCCTTCTTGACAAAGGTGTAATTCAATTTGGCGAATACGAGAAGCTGCGGGAAAGCTATGTTTCATCAAACAAATATTTGGAACTTTATGGTCTTGCGCCCCGAATATTTGGACAGGTTTGGGGAGAACAACACCTAATGGATATAGATGATAGGTTCAAGAAACCAGACAAATCTCTCGACCCGAATTACGAAGGCCAGTATGATCTTTGGATTGAAGGTGCGAGAATTGAGGTTAAAGCAGCACGCGCAATTAATACAAAGAAACGCGGAAATTTAGTTACAAAGGCACTGACACATGATTCGTCAGAGCCGTTCTGGATGAACTTCCAGCAGTTGAAGCTCGATGTTTGTGACGCGTTTATTTTCATAGGCGTTTGGGTTGACCAGATCGTTTACTGGGTGCTGTCGAACAAAGACGCGAAATCAAGTGACTATTTAAGCCATCAGCACAGAGGTGGAATTGAATATCAGATAGGAGTAACTGACAAAAACATTTCAGACTTTGATGTATTCCGTACAAAGGCATCAGATATAGTTAGCAAGATTATTTCCATTAGCAAGACTCGATAGTGCTCAAGTATAGATGTATTTCAACTTGGGCTGCAAGTTAGACAGTGGGGCTGTTGCAAAAGTTGATTGAGTCTAGGAAAATAGGGGGGGAATTTTCTTGGCGGGGATTGTGGTGTTTAGATGAGCCGTGAGGTAACTAATGACGGATAAACTGAAATCTGATTTCTGTATTGAGATAGATTTTGAGAGAGGCTCATCTGAAAAGCCGTCACGTGTTTTTGAGGCCATGGCTGGTCTTATACAAGGCATGCAGACGCTTGACGTAATCCTTGCGCAGGCGATAGATGCGCGCATTCGGCCAGAACTTGTGTTGCAAGAAATTGAAGTTGGTTCGCTGAAGTCTTGGTTGCGCAACCGGATAGTAGAAATCGACGATGAGGCACTGAAGAAGCTGGATTTCAAGAAGATTATCGGGGATTATCTTGTTAAAGCCAAGTACCGCATACTTGAACGCATAAGAGACAAGGATAGTCTTAATGAGAGGAACGTAAAGGAACTTCAGGGAGAGCTTCAAGACTTAGCAGAACAAACAAAGGTAAGAAAAATACCGACGTATGGTGCTGTAAGACGTAGAGTACTAACGGAGTTTTGGATAAAAACGTCGGAATCGACCGCAGTACTGGGCGAACAGGACGTGGCGAAGTATATTAGCGCTCCAGGTGAGGTTGTGTTGCCTAGAGGCTCTGTTCTACCTGACGAGATTAAGGAGGAAATGCTTACGCAGGAAATTAGCACGAGTGAGACCGAATTGTTGTTAAGGGTCAAGAAACCCGATTACTTAGGACAATCGAGGTGGTTGTTTCACTATGATGGGCATCCGATAGAAGCAAGCATTGAGGATAAGGAATGGTTGGCAGCCTTTCAGAGCAGGGAGATTATTGTTCGACCGGGGGATTCTCTGAAGGCTCGCCTTAAAACGGAGGTTAGGAAGGGATATGACAAAGAAGATGTAGCGGTGCGCCACTACGTTACTAAGGTTATAGATGTAATTGAGGGCGGCAAAGGCAATCAAGCACTGTTGTTCCCAGAGGATAAGCGGCCAAGTTAAATGGGGGCTAAATATTTTCATTTTTTGAAATTCAAGACAGCGAAGTCGCCGTGAGGAGCGGGCCAAATGTGAGATTGCTTCCCCTTCGACTACTTCGACGAAGCTCAGTATAAATGCGCTCAGGGCTAAAGGCTTTCTCGCAATGACCAGTTTATTGTTTTCTTAGCCACGTGACGAATTTTGCCAGGCCGTCTTCTATCTTTGTCGTAGGGTTATAGCCCAATTCCCTGACAGCTTTAGTGACGTCGGCGTAGGTGCGCTCAACGTCACCCGGCTGGGGCGGCAGGTATTCTTTGACTGCTTTTTTGCCCAGCGCCTTTTCAATTTCAGTAATCAAATCATTGACACTAATCGGCCTTGATTCGCCAAGATTATAGATATTGAATTCGTGACCCGCGGCCCGTGACTCGTGCCTCGAGCGACGAGCGACGAGCTGGTCGATTGCTGCTACTGTGCCGTCGATAATGTCATCAATATACGTGAAGTCACGCATCATAGTCCCGTCGCCATAGACCGGTATAGGTTTGTCCTGTTCGATAAGTTTGGCGAATTTATGAATGGCCAAGTCCGGCCTCTGCCGAGGCCCATAAACCGTGAAATAACGCAGGCAGGTTATATCTATATTATATAGATGATAATACGTATGGCAGATAAGTTCACCAGCCTTTTTGGTTGCAGCGTAGGGCGATATGGGGAAATCAACGTTGTCATCCTCGGAGAACGGCACCTTTTTATTGTTGCCGTACACACTTGAACTCGAGCCGAAAATAAATTTGCCCACTTTATGTTTCTTCACCGCCTCCAGCAAAACCACAGTCCCGTTCACGTTGACATCGGCGTAAAGCAATGGCTGAGCGATTGACGGCCGAACACCTGCTCTCGCAGCTAAGTGCACAACTATCTCGATGCCGTCCCCTATTGCTTTATCCATAGCGGCACTGTCACGGATGTCGGCTTCAACAAGAAGGAAATCTTTATTTTTAAGACAGCCTTCGATATTGCGGCGTTTGATTCGCGGGTCGTAAAAATCATCGAAATTATCAACACCAACCACCGACCGGCCATCCGCAAGAAGCCGCTCACACAGATGTGAGCCGATAAACCCCGCTGCCCCGGTTACAAGTGCTTTCATATTGTTCCCTTATGCGGCGTAGATAATGAGAGCTCCGATGGCCAAAGCGATTAAGGCAATAAGCCGAAGGAGCAAGAGCGATTGTTTCTGATACCAGTCGAGTATCGAATTGAGCTTTTTAGGACCGAGCACAAATATTAGCAATCCCGAAATTATGAAAAGAATCCCAAAGGCGAATATCACCCAGAAGTTTTTGCATTCGCGAGCGGCAACTAAAAAAACAGTCGCCAGGGCAAACCTTATCAGTCCGGCAAAATATATGCGTTTGCCTTTTTTGAAGAATCCTATCAACCATTTCATAACAGTGGGTTTTAATAGGTACACAATCGCAATACAAATGAAAAGTATGCCAATAATTTTAACAACAGTGTCCATACCCATAATCCTTTCCTTTTATTTTCTTCCGATACTGTAATATTCAATTCCTGCTTTTTTAACTACATCGGGGTCGTAGAGGTTTCTCCCGTCGAAGACAACAGGGCTTTTTAATTTCCTCACGATAACCTCAAAGTCCGGATTCCGAAATTCCTGCCAATCGGTGAATATAACCAGGGCATCAGCCTCATCAAGTGCATCGTATCCGTTTTCGACAGTCTTAATTCTGCCATCCAGAGCAGCCGAGGCCGCCGAGGTTGTTTCAGGGTCGTAAGCCTTTATTTTCATCCCGCAGTCAAGGAGCTTGCTTATGCAGTAAATCGCCGGCGATTCTCTGACGTCATTGGTTCTCGCCTTAAAGGAAAGTCCCCAGACAGCCAACACGGTTTTGCCTTCCCGGCCGGCAAAGAAATCGATGATACGCTCGGCGAATCTGTCCTGCTGTCTCTTATTTATCTGCTGGACAACCTTAGCCATCGTCATTTCAATACCGTATTCGGCGCCGGTATGAATCAGCGCGCGAATATCTTTCGGGAAGCAGCTGCCCCCAAAGCCGACTCCTGCGAACAAAAACGATGGGCCAATCCGCGAGTCGCTGCCGATACCTCGCCTGACCAATTCGACATCGGCACCGAGTTTCTCGCACAATGCGGAGATTTCGTTCATAAATGATATTCTCGTTGCCAGCATTGTATTGGCTGCATATTTTGTCATCTCCGCAGAAGCAGGGTCCATAAACAGTATCCGATTGCCTTTTCGCATAAACGGACTGTACAACTGTTTCATTATTTTCTGAACAGCGGGATTTGTTGTCCCGACAATTATCCTGTCAGGACGCATAAAATCTTCAACCGCAGTGCCTTCTTTTAAAAACTCAGGATTGCTGGCGTAATCGAACGGCGTCTGAGTTTTGGATTTCATAATATCCATCACCTTCTTATATGTACCTACCGGCACGGTGCTTTTTGTTGCAATGATTCTATACTCTCTCAGGTTTTCAGCGATATCGGCTGCAACTGTGAGAATCGCTGATATATCAGCTGAGCTGTCCGGCGCAGAAGGAGTACCAACCGCAAGAAAGATAATGAGCGAATTGTCCACACCATATTTCAAATCCGTTGTAAAGTCGAGTCGGCCGAGCTTCTCATTGTGTTTGACTATTTCGCTCAGACCCGGCTCATAAATCGGGACCACTCCTTTTTTCAGCCCGCTAATTTTTTCGCTGTCCACATCCACGCATACCACATCGTTGCCCGCCTCTGCCAAACACGCTCCAGTTACCAACCCAACGTAACCAACCCCAATCACACAAACCTTCATCTTACCATCTCCTGTCTTTCTATCGTAAGGGCCGAACACCAAAGACAACCTGATTTTGCAATCCGCTTGCAAAACGGCGGTCCGCCAAATCAGCGAGGTTATTCATCAAGGAACTCTATCATATCAGTGTCTATCTCGACACTTGTCGCCTGGCCGAGCATATCTACTTGCAAAACCAGGCGTGTAACGGTTTTCGCTTGAACAACGATACCCTGCAGTTCAGCCAACGGCCCCGCTATAACCCGGCAGCGCTGACCCGCTTTAAGGTACTTATGCGGCAGCAGAGGAGCACCGGCTCGAAGGGCTTGCTCAATTTGCAGCAGCTCCTCAAGTAATCTCTGTTGGTCTTTAACCTCGATTAGATTTGCAACACGATTTGTTCGCAGCAGTTCAATCCGCTCGTTTTCTTGGCCGCAGAAGAATAAATACCCGCTGAACAAAGGCAAAAGCGACCGTATCGTTCTACCTCTTCGACGACGAACCTTCCAGCTCATAGGAAGAAAGTAATTAATCTCTTTACCAATCAAATCGTGCGCCAGGGCCTTTTCATTTCTGCTTTTCGTATGAGCGACCCACCATAGGCCCGTGAAATCACTGATTGATTTTTCTTCGGGCCAGATAATCGGCGGATTTTCGCTTGTCTTCAGCAACTCCAACTCTCCTACCTAATCTAATCCATAGAATTTAAGTATCGTTTTAGCTGACTTTCGCAAATGTTAGTAATCGCCCGCATAATTTCGTCTTTAATAGCGGCATATTGCGCCTTCAAGTCTAAGAGCCGAACCCGCATTAAACAAACCGCCATTCAAATACCGTATTGATTAAATCGTTACCGTTAAGTATTGTGTATCCTCGGCAAACTGTATCGCTCCTTCATACGCAGCAGGGACAAGTAAGCAGTCGCCTGCCCTGAAATCAACCAAACTTCTATTCGCACTCAGGAGTGCACCAAAGCCGGTGAGAATAATCAGGGTTTTCATTTTCCCCGGCGAAAGGAGCAGCTCACAGTTTTCGGCCTGGTGTCCTTTATCCATCTTGAAGTGTTCACAATCAACCAGCCGACCTATTGTCGTTACCGAGAGCTCATCCCTGGATGAATCGAAATGGATGCTCTCCAGCGCTTCTTCGATGTGCAATTCTCTGGCCCTGCCGGTATCGTCAACTCTGTTCCAGTCGAAAACCCGATAGGTTGTGTCGGACGGAGTTTGAATCTCAGCTATTAAAAGACCTGCTCCGATGCTGTGGGCGGTGCCCGCCGGAAGAAAATGGCACTGACCCGTCGCAACAGGCACCTTCGACAACAGCTCGGCAACGTCGCCTTTCTCTATCGCTTCGGCAAATGCCTCTTTCGTTACGCCTTCTTTCAGACCTTTATAAATCACCGCATCGTCCGAAGCGGATATGATATACCAGCACTCGGTTTTAGGCACTCCTTTGCCCGTTCGCCAGCAGGTCTGCTCATCCGGATGAACCTGCACGCTCAGAACATCTTCAGCATCCAGGAATTTAATTAACAGCCCAAAAGGCCCGGTGAAATTCTTATCGCCTGTTATTTCTTTAGGGTACTTTTCAATCACCGAACCAAGAGTGTTCCCCGCCAGTTCGCCGTTTGCGATTACTGATTTATCATCCGGCAAATCCGCCAGCTCCCAGCTTTCACCGATTCTTTTGCCTTCGGGTATATCTTTATCGAAAAACTCCCGCAGCTTCTGCCCGCCCCATATCCGCTGCTTGTAAATCGGCCTGAATTTTAACGGGTATACCTGCATATAGACATTGTAGTAGGACGGTATCTGTTTGTCCATAACCTCGTCTGCTGAAAATTCTTGCCGTTCACAGAGGAGGCCATTCGCAATTCTAAACTATGTTGGAGCCTAATGCCGAACAGATGGACTTGTCAGCCGCAGCTTTGGATTACATTTGGGGCAGAGGCCTTCGAGTTGCACACGCTGGTGCTGGATAACAAAACCTTTCCGAGGACTCTTCGCCATAGGTAGTAACATTTCCGTTAGGCACTGTGTGTCACCGCATTTCGTACAGGTAAAATGGGGATGGCACTGACTTTCCGTGCAGTTGTCGGCCAGTTCAAAGTGCCATGTTCTGGCCTGTAAAAATGCCCGGTGTACCAGACCCACACTGCAGAAACTCTCCAACGTGCGATAAATCGTAACTTTATTTGCGCCTTTTTTACCTAATCGCCGGGCTACCTCGTGTTGTGTAAGTGGTTTGTCTGCTTTCAGTAGCACTTTCAATATTACCACTCTGCATTCGGTACAGTAAAGCTTTGCTGACTTTAGCATCTTCCGGGCGCATAAATCCAACTTTGACTTCATAATTACACTTCTTGCTTAATGCTGAACGTGCGAGAATTAGTCGCCGATTTGACAAACAACAAGGGAAAAACGATATCGCTGATACAGCAGGGCAGCCAGACGGCAACAAATAAAAAGATAAAAATCATAATAATGGCAAAATTGGAAATCTCGCTGCCTATAGCCATAAGAATATGGAACAACGAAGCCCAGGTGCTGAGTAACACGTGGCCTGCATGCGGAAATTTCGTTTTAGGCCAAAAATACGCAACCAAAACACCTAAAACGGCAGCAGGATTGACTATATACCAGGCCTCGATAAAACCTATATGGGGATGTCCATGCAGGCCGAGCAAAACCTCACCAACGTAAGGTATTAGCGAATCACTAACGGTAGCGATACCAATCGAGCCGATATAACCGATTATCAAAACAAAAAAGAAGTTGGGCTTTTTCGTATGTAACTCGAACATCGATGAGGTAACCATCGCGCTCAGTACCACATGGCTTGGATGAAAAATATAAAACAGCGTAAAACTTGCGTCTTCGCTGATGTTTCTGAATACCAGCATAAGAACAATACCCGTCAAGGCACCGAACAATGTAAACGGGGCGTGGGTTTTTAGTTCCGCCAGAATGACTGTAACTTTTTTCCGCATATACACTTAGTGCTCCGAAGAAGAACCACCTAATTGATATTTGCCTTTTACTCGGCACAACACTGTATGTTTAAATTATCAAATTTGCAACTAAGTTGCAAATACTTTTTTCGTAATTTTTCCGCGTTTCAAACCTTCCTCCGAGCGTAAACACCGGTTTGCTCACTGCTGCGCGCCAAAAACCCGTTGCAGATTTTAGTCCGGATGGGTAAATTAGTGCTTTTACCTGCCGGCAAAACGCCGGCAGAACATCTGATTGGAGCAGCTCAGGAAAAGAGTGGGCAAAAACGGAATGAAGATTATAGAAACAACATCAGACCTTGAGAAAATAGAAAAAGGCTGCGTACTGACCATCGGAAATTTCGACGGTGTCCACATCGGCCATCAGCAAATCTTAAACGCCGCCAAAAAAACAGCCGCCGAAAACCAAACGTTACTGATAGTAATGACTTTTGAGCCGCATCCTGTCGCTATTTTGCAACCCGAGAAAAGCCCCAGCGTTTTAACGCCGCTGAACTTAAAAAAGTGCCTCCTTGCCGAATTTGCAGTGGACTGCCTCTTTGTCCTGGAGACCACCCCTGAACTGCTCAGCCTTTCGCCTCAGGATTTTGTGGAGCAGTTCCTTGTCAATAATATTCAGCCCGGTATTGTGATTGAGGGCCCGGACTTCAATTTTGGCTCTCAGCGCAGCGGCAACATAAACAGACTCCAACAGTTAGGGGCCGAGATGGGCTTTGAAGTTTCCGTAGTTGAACCTAAGATGATTAAACTCTCAACCGGCGAAACTGTAAGAGTCTCAAGCACGATGATTCGCAATCTGCTCGAAGCCGGCAGGGTCGCTGACGCAGCTCTCGCACTGAGCAGGCCGTATCGCCTGATTGGCCGGGTAGTCCCCGGACACGGCAGAGGAAAACAGCTCGGCTTTCCAACGGCAAACTTACAGCCGCTCCAGCAGATTATCCCGGCCCAAGGCGTATATGCCGGCTACGTACAAAGCGGTGACAGCGAAAAAAATGTCTGTCCAACCAAACAAAGAATCCCAGCCGCCTTGAGTATCGGCAGGGCAGAAACTCTCGGCAGCGAGAACCCTCTGGCCATAGAAGCCCACATACTAACTGACGACCTCGGTGATTTACACGACAAGTGGCTCGCTATGGACTTCGTAAAAAGAATCCGCGACCAGATAAAATTCGATACCGAAAAGGAACTC
>Ga0114919_10004959_pt1 | contig 10648 bp, 8 predicted proteins | sample BlataG_FD_88682 | JGI IMG/M metagenome (GOLD analysis project Ga0114919, IMG submission 88682) | Deep subsurface microbial communities from Black Sea to uncover new lineages of life (NeLLi) - Black_00105 metaG | ecosystem: Environmental > Aquatic > Marine > Oceanic > Sediment | place: Atlantic...
CGAAACCGTAAATAATACTCGCCCTCTACTTTTTAATACCTTATGAACCTCGCTTAGCACCCGTTCCCACTCAAATCTATTAAAAGGTGTGAGCTTACCAATCATAAACCCAAGCACAACCTCAAATTCTTTATCAAAAAAGGTTGATACCGTGGAGCAATCCAATACAACGCTCTTCTTTGGCTTTAATACACCCTCCTCTAACCCCTTGCAAATTTCACACTTGTTTACATCCGCAGCGATAGGAAAAATACCCGATTCGTGCAGTGCAATAGTTGCACCACCATTGCCACAGCCAATCTCAAGCGTGTTCATATTTTCTCCTATGCCCTCACCACTGCTATTTGCGCTAAAAATTAAAAAATCAGCCAATACCTTTTTTAATGCCTCTGTCCGTTCCCGCGGATAGAAACTTGCATCCTTTAAATCGCAATCGCAAAACAGTCTGTTTACTAACCCAACGGAATAAAATTCAATAACGCCCTCACGAAATTTTACCCGCTCCACCTCTACTTCTCGTTCCTTATCGCCTTTTATCTCGCTTGCGAGTGCCTCAAATTCTTCTTTACTTCGCTTATCTGCGATGACGTCCGTGAAGATAATCCAGAAACCCAGACTTTTGTCATATATGGCAATGCCAATCAACTCTTTATCCTCCCCGCTACTCCCTGCAAATATCCTTATTGCTTCTACCACGTCCTCTTCTTTGACCTTACCCAGATATTCAAGCGTTCTGCCTATCCATTTCTGATTTGCATAGCTCTCTTCTACCAGCGTGAAATTGCCTATTCCTAATAAATCATTTAATTCCATCTTTTCCTAATTTATATCCTGTAAACGTAAATAAAGGGGCAGCTAATATATTCGGTGTTACTATCTCGCAATCAAACCCATTATCAATAAGATACCTCCTAAACGGTGTGTCGTTATCCCATAACAATGCTATTTCTATTTTCTTCATTTGTTTTTGTACATAAAGTATAACTTCCTTCTCTAAAATTTAAGACGCGGATTAACACGGATTTACGCGGATTTATTTAACTTTAACATTGTTGATTTTTATCATCTGTGTTAATCTGCGTTAATCTGTGTCAATAATTTATTTTCACTCTTTTTTAAGAAAGAAATATTTTTCACCATAAACGGTCCCTCGCGCTTGTAGCCAAACCGTTCATAATATTCTCGCACGCCTATCCCGCTCATCACTGCCATTTTACCGTATTCCTTATCAAGTGCCATCTCCTCCGCTTGCTTCAACAATCGTGCCCCGTAGCCGCGATGCTGCCAGCTATGCGCCTTCTTTTCACCCAAACCAACTAATTCGCCATACACGTGCAGGTCACGAACCAGAGCAGCGTGCTTCAACTCCGCCCTGTGCGGCTCGTATGGAAACCGCAACCTCAAAAGCGCTATTAAAATGTCGTTCTCAACGTCTTCGTAAGAAAGGAAACATTCCGTGCCGTTACATGCCTCGTATCTCTCGGAAAAAAACTTTATATTGCTATCGTCAGCGACTTTACCATTCAAACGAGAAAGACCCGCCTCTCTGCACCGGATACACCGGCATTCATAGCCCATCGCATGCAGCCTTTCCTTCGCCAATTGTCTTAAATTACTCTTCTTCACGCCCGCTTCTATGAACTGCGCTGGAATATCCCTTTGTATCCTTTGTATCCTCACCCACTTCGGAATTATCCTTTTCGCATAAGCGATTATCTCTATCGCTTCTTCCTCACGAATCGGTTCATACTCGCCACTTTTCCATTGTTCATACAACTTCGTCCCTTTTACCACCAGCGTGGGATATATCTTCAAATAATCGGGCTTGAAGTTTGAATCACGGAAGATGCACTCGAACATTTTTTTATCCTCTTCCGGAGTAGAGCCGGGCAAACCGGGCATCACGTGAAAGCCTACTTTTAACGCACTATCGCGCGCCCTTCGGTTCGCCACTATCGAATCTTCTACCGAATGCCCTCTACCCATATTCTCCAGAATCTTGTTATTCACTTGCTGCACGCCCAACTCGACTTTAGTGGCTCCCAGCTCCAGCATCCGGTCTATCTGTTCCTCCTTCGCATAATCCGGTCTCGTCTCGAATGTAATGCCCGTGTTCCTTATCTCTCGCCCTCGCGCTTCTCCAAACTCCTTCATCGCCTCCAGACACCCGCCCACAAACCAGCTCTGATAATCCAGCGGTCTCGCAGTTAGCGTGCCACCCATCAGTATCAACTCAACCTTCTCGAAATCGTGCCCTATTTCATCCAGTTGACGTAGCCGCACTTTCACTTGCTCGTAGGGGTCGAAGCCGTGCTGAGCAGCGCGAAGAGCAGCCGGTTCCCTACCTACGTAACTCTGCGGCGACTCGAAATCCGAGAACGGACCACCAGGACACATTATGCACTTCCCATGTGGACATGGATAAGGCGAAGTCATCACCGCAACCGGGGCAACGCCCGAGGCAGTTCGCATTCTCTTCCTCTTTAACCGCTCTTTTAATTCATTCCGGCTTAATTTCAGCACGTCTGAATGCCTCGGAATGCTACGCAGCCCATATTTCCTGCTTATTTCCTTCTTTAACTTATTTATGCCCTCTGCTTCACTTATTCCCCTTTCCGCTACGACGTCTGCTATCTCCTGGCATGCGTTCTCGTATGCATTCGTATCTGTTGCCATTGTGCTTCATTCATAATTCACACGTATCCGCTCAGTTCTTCTCTTTCCCTCTCCCGCGCTCTTTCTTCCTCTCTACTCTCTTCCCTTTCTCTCGCTCTTTTCTCTTCTGTCAGCCCCTTTTCCACTCGCCTTCTCTCCTCTAAATCCGATGTATCAACTCTAATCCCCAATATCTCACCCACTTTTTCCAATAATTCCTTCGCCGCATTAAAATCCGGATATTCCGGGTCTATCAAATTTTGTGCCGTATTTGCGAATAAACATACGCCTTTCAGCCCCTTCTCGCGTCCTATTGCAACCACAAGCCCGGAAAAGCCTATAAAACTATCCACTTTTGTTTTCTTAATTCCGTATTTGTACGTCTCTTCCAATAATTCCAAATCGGTTGCACAACTGCTTATCCCTTCTTCCACTACTTGCGCACCAAGTGAAATCACTTTTTTTACGTGCAGCTCCCTGAATAAATCCGTGACCTTATCAGCGACTGCGTATTGGTTAAGAGCGTTATAAGCCTGATAGCCTCTCGTTATTATGACGTCCTGGTTCTGTTTTTCATTTTCGAGTATATAAAATTCCACTCTCGGAAGTTCCACCACATTGCCTTTCGCCATTTTTACACCCACGGCGCTGGGAGCACCGAGATAAGAAGGTCCGTAATAAACGCTCGGAAACCCGTATGAATACAATTCCGCAAATAATCGTGGGTTCATTTTTTTCACAAACTCGTCTATAACTATTTTTCCAACAGACCGCAGCCCCGATGAACCTACTATGGCTATCGGCTCCTTCAGGTCTATCTTACTCTTATCCCTATAATTTATCCACGCTTTTTTCGTTATGCCCATGATTTTAAAATATGGCTTTTCTAAAGAAAAGTTTATGCTTTTCTCTTTTGTATTCTTATTGTTTACCGCCGAGTTCGCGGAGAGCGCGGAGATGACGAAAAAAGAGAGACTTTGAGCAAAGAATCTCATATTTTTTATCATCTCACCACGTGCACCGAAGTAGCTTTAAAGGTCGCATAGACTTCATCCCCTCTTCGCAGTCCGAGACTTTCTCGTGATTGCTTTGTAATAAGAGCGACAAGCGAATTATCCATTCTTACACGTGTTAAAGGACCCATATCGCTCATCTCTTCTATTCTTGCGCTAATAACGTTCCTTGCACTGCTTTCTTCCCTCTTTTCAGACAGAATTATGTCTTCAGGTCTTATGAATGACTTTACCGTTCCCGCATGGTAGTCTGAAACTGCAAATATGTTATAGCCCATATCAACAACTATCTCTGCAACGCCATTCTCATTACTTCGAACGACACCATTCAATATGTTCTCAACGCCAACGAAATCAGCTATCTCCTCGTTTTGTGGCTTGTTAAATATCTCGTAAGCAGTGCCGACCTGCATTATTCGCCCTTTCATCATCACTGCTATTCTATCTGCTAAAACCATCGCTTCCGTCTGGTCATGCGTGACGTGAACCATTGTAATTCCTAATTCGAGTTTTACCCTCTTCAGTTCTTCTCGCAGATAATCTCTCGTTCGGAGGTCTAAAGCGGCTAAGGGCTCGTCAAGCAGCAATACGGAAGGTTCAATGGCAATCGCCCTGGCAATGGCAATCTTTTGCTGTTCTCCACCGCTCAGCGTAGCGGGATAGCGATGTGCGAGATGCGATATGTCCAGCCAGTCCATTATTTCTTCCAATCTCTTCCTGTTCGTATCCGAGGACTTTCTCAGCTTCAAGCCGAATTCTATATTCTGCTCAACGTTAAAATGAGGGAATAGTGAATAATCCTGGTAAATGAAACCAATTCTCCTTCTTTCAGGTGGTAGATTTGTTACATCGTGTCCATCAATCCTGACTTCTCCTTTATCCGGAAAATAAAAACCCGCAATCGTTTCAAGCAGCAAAGTCTTTCCCGCGCCGGTGGGACCCAGAATAACGAAATATTCGTCTTTCTTTATTTCAAGGTTTATACCCTTTAGGGAGAACTCTTTCCAATCCTTGGACAGGTTTCTGATTTTTATCATCTTACTCATCACCTTTTACTCAATCACGGTGTATAATAGAATTTTGTGTGTCGCAAAAAAAACTTTCGCATCATCTTCCTCAACTTATAATCCTGAACTTGAGCATATCTACTCTTCCTTAATTTTCTCCAGCATTTCCTTGAATAGGGATTTTATGGGTGGTATATACCTATCACTGGCTTTAACGCACTTTTCATAACTAAATCAACCTTTATCCCTAAAATCTCCTCTAAATAAACCTCTAACTCAATAAACTTGAACAAACCAGGTACTTCTTCAAACTCAACCAGAATATCTATATCGCTTTTCTCTTTTTGCTGCCCTCTCACATAAGAGCCGAAAACTCCAATTTCCTTAAGCTTAAAACTTTCCCTTAACTCATCCTTGTGCCTTGCCAGTATTTTCTTTATCTCATCAGTCGTGTTCATGTTCTCCCTACCTTTCCATCATTTCATTCTTTTGTGTAGCATCCTCAACAATATAAATATAACAAAACAAATCGAAATCAGCAAAACCGAGATTGGTCTTGAGGCTGCTAACCCAAAAGACGTAAACTTCTCGTATATCAAAATCGGTGCGGATATTGGATGGTATGCAAGGATAAGAACAGCCGAGAACTCGCTTATCGCTCGCCCCCAGCTCAGAATCGCACCGCTCCGTATGGAAGGGAAAGCAAGCGGAAACGTTATTTCTCTGAACGTTCTCCAATGCGATGCACCCAATGAACGTGCAACGTTTTCTAATCGTGGGTCAACCTCTTTAAACCCTTCCCTCGCAGTATCAACCAGATATGGAAGGCTCATGAAAAGCATTGCAACCACGATTCCCGGATACGCATCCGTAATCCCAATTCCTAACTTTTTGAGCGGCGCACCGATTAATCCATACCGCATGAACACTCCATATAGTGCAATCCCCGCGACAATATGTGGGATCATCAAAGGAACGTCCACAATGCCTTCTATGATGCTCTTACCAATGAACTCCTTTCTTGCGAGGAAATAAGCTAAAGGGACGCCAAAAAAGAAAGCAATTAAAGTGGAAACCAGTGCCATAGAAATGCTTATCCCTATTGCTTTTAGAACCACGGGGTCCTTTGCAGCCGCAATTAACCCGGAAAAGTCTTCCGCTTGCTTGTAAAACATGTTTCCAAGCGTAATGCAGATAAAAGCAATGAGGAAGAGTCCTAAAAAAAGGAAAAGAATAAAAATTTTCTCACGCTTTAGTTTTTCTATTCCTGACCATCTCGAAAGTAATTTCATCACTCCTCCTTCCTACTTATTCACCTCGGTTATCACTACATCCTTCAGCTCTTCCGGCAATTCACCGCTACCCACTGCTGGCGCAATCGGGGTTTGTCCCGTATCCTCAATAATCTTCTGCCCCGCATCGCCAATAACGAACTTCACGAACTCGAGCCCGAACTCTGGATTTGGAGCATTCTTCGGAACCGTTATACCATATATAATTGTACTTGCCGTGATTGTCTCTCCCTTTGCGTTTTGCAATTTGACTTTATTGTAGAAATCTTCATACGTCATATCGCCCAAGTCTATCTCCGCTGGCAAATCTACATAGCTCAGGTTGTGCTGAACGGCAACGCTCCTGTATTCGAAGGCATAGTCAAGCCCACCAGCCTCGACCAATGCCACGAGTTCAACCGATTTCGGTCTTATGCTTACTTTCGCGGTATTTGGCTTCAGGTCTTCCGGCGTAGTTATTAAATACGTGCCATCTTCTTCCTCTCTTATCGTAATTGCCGTGTTGTCGAGAATCAAATCGTCGAATATCTTCGCATCGCCGTAATATAGCTCTGCAAGCTGAAGAACCATTACCGCCCTGTATCCGCAAGGGTCGAGATTTGGACTTGAGAACGCGAAAATCACACCATCTCTACGAAGAATCTCATACCAGTTTTCAGGTGTGATTTCATCCGCGTATTTGCTCTTCTCGGGATTGTAAGCAAGCACGAGGTCATTCGTTGCGAATCTCACCACCCAATCTGCATACTCGGGATACATCATGTTCGGTATAAGCGTGTAATCCGCGGATGCAACTACTTCCCCTCTCTTTCCAACGTCAGTTACCTGCCTTATTGCCGCTATACTGCCCATTGACTCCCGCTGCACGTCCACGTTCGGATGCAGCGCCTCGAATTGTTTCTCGGCTTCCTCCAGAGGCACTGCCAAACTTCCGGCGTGGAAGACTTTAAGTGTTTGGACTGGTGGTGCTGAGGCGAAGTGAAAAGAGAGAGCGGCGACACATACAATTACGGCAATCACAATCCCTGATGCCAATATGTTTCTCCTTTCCATTTTATTCACATCGCCGACATTTCGGCTTCTTTTATATAAGATATTTTTAACAAGCTTTATAAGTAGGAACATAAAAATAGGTATATGGGCATAGCGGCCATAGCGGCGGGGAAACTCCCGGACTCATTCCGAACCCGGCAGATAAGCTCGCCAGCGTTCCTTATTGTACTGAGTTGCGCGAGCACTTGGGAACTAAGGATCGCTGCTATGTCCATTTTTCTTTTGGAAAACCTGAGTGAGAAAATGGTGTTCGTTTCTTCTTTAGATTTGAAGGAGTTCAGGGGCATAAAGGAATTAAAGGAGCCTCTGGAGTTTGCAAAGTTCAATGTTCTCATTGGAAGAAACAACAGTGGTAAGTCGGCGATATTGCATGCACTCTCTCTTTTGCCGCACCCGGAGCTTGACTTACCAATGGGTCTTAGTGTTAACCAATGGGGAAAACGAAGAGGGGTTTTTGAATATCTTCTCGGAGGGAGAAAGTCAGCCATTTACAGGTATGCGGGTTCCGCATCTTTAGAGTTTGTGGTTAAAGAGAAAGCATGCCATGCGGAAATTAGTGAGGGAGGCGGGGGAGGCGGTGGCGATCGTTTCTTTGTAGAAGAGAAGCATGTCGATGCTAGCACATGCTGTAAGCTTTTAGACATGGAGGGGGGAAGGGCTAATGATTTTGTCGCATTCGTGCCTAACGAGAGCACATTTTTAAGCCATTTACAGGAACATTTAATGAGAAGTTGGGAGCGCATAGAGAAGAGCGAAGCGCATGTAAACATTGTTAAGGACATTATAAACAAGTCCGTGAATGATACATTTACCGAAATCATTGTGAGAGAGAACGAGTTATATGCAAGGAAAGAAGTAAATGGTAAACCATTCTATGTCAAAGTTCGAGACTTAGGCGATGGGGTCAAGAAGATACTTAACGTCCTCCTGTGGCTTGAGACATGTGCGCCGGAACTCGTGCTCTGGGACGATTTTGAGGCTTCTGTTCATCCAACGCTGATAAAACTTGTTTTAGAGTGGCTTACAAAGAAGGATTGGCAGGTAGTGATTACTACACACAGTATAGATGTACTCTTGAAGATTCTTGATACAGAGCTCGAAGGCAAGGATTGTAGCCTCATTTTGCTCCAAAAGACCGCAGATGATATATTACTACACAAGAGACTCACGCTCGAGGAACTTGAGGATTTCGTGATTTCTAACCAGGACCCGAGACTTTTGCCGGATTTGCTAAAACTATGAAATAAGAAATGAAAATGTTTTATATTTGACATAAGCAATTAAAAAGCACGATGAACTCAAAAGACCCACTGGCAATTTTAACCACCGTGTTCAATCACAGCTCTTTTCGCTCACGACAAGAAGGAATAATTGAGAACGTGTTAGCCGGGAAGAACACGCTTGCCATTCTACCCACGGGTGCCGGAAAATCTATCTGTTTCCAGATACCTGCATTGATATTTGACGGTCTGACAGTTGTTATAAGCCCGTTAATCGCATTGATGAAAGACCAGGTGGACAATCTAAAGAAGAAAGGTGTTTTTGACGTGGCGTATATCAATTCAATGCTCGAGCAAAGCACAAAAGAGCGGATATACGAGCAATTAAAGGAATCGAAATTGAAGATGCTGTATGTCGCTCCTGAAACGTTCGTAGATAACAAATTAATGAGCGTGTTGAAGTCGTGTAATATCAGCTTGATAGCGATTGACGAGGTGCATTGCATTTCTATCTGGGGTCATAACTTCAGACCCGACTATTTACGACTGAAACGTGTGATAAAGGAATTACACAATCCCGCTCCACCTGTGCTTGGATTGACAGCCACAGCCACTAACACAGTCGAAGAGGACATGCAAAAACAATTGGGCATAAAATGTGACGTGTTCAAAGCAAGTTTTGACAGGCAGAACCTGTTATTTTCCGTGCTCAACCTGGAAAGCGCCCGCAGGAAAGAAGAAATACTCAAAACGCTGTTTAAACGGCTCAAAGGCTCTGCCATCGTTTACGTCAATTTCACGAGAACCGCAGAAGAAGTGGCTAATTATTTAGCTGCGGAAGGGTTGAGCGCATCGTATTATCACGGTCAAATAAGGGATAAGGAAGAAAGAAGAAGGATACAAAATGATTTTATAAGCGGGAGAACGAGAATCGTGGTTGCTACAAATGCCTTTGGGATGGGCATTGACAAAGAGGACATAAGGGCAATAATCCATTACAATCTGCCGAAATCCATTGAGAGCTATTATCAGGAGGTGGGTCGTGCGGGAAGGGATGGAAAGCCCGCGTATTGCTTCTTGCTTTATTCTAAAGTGGATGAACTCAAGCTGCGAAAATTGGTTCAATATAATACTCCTTCTCGGAAGCAAATAAAAGCGGTGCTTGATTTGTTGACACGAGAGGAGGGGAAATTAATTTACGTGAATGTGAAGCGGATAGCAAACGATTTGAAGCTGGATGAAGTTCCCATCAGATTGATTTTGCATCATCTCGAGAGGATGGGAGCGATAAAAACGTATTTCAGGATTTACAGGCATGCTGCGGTGAGAATGCAGAATGCAGACGTCGAATCGCGAAAATACCAGCAGGAGGCGGAAGAGATAATCGGGAATGCGTATTTCAAGGAGAATTTGGGTAGATGGCTGGATTTGGAGAAGCTGAGCAGTTCCGTTCAAATGTCAGTTCCGAGGATAAACAACGTGTTGCGGGAGTTGAAAACCGAAGGAAGGATAGAACTTAGAGAGCGGGATTTTTGCACGCCTATCAAAGTCAATCCCGGTATAAAAGACGTTGACACGATTGAGCTGCTTGAAATCTTTTTCCAATTGGAAGAGAGCAGCATGAAAAACATAGACAATGCGGTGGAGTATGTGGAGAGCGAGGAGTGCAAGAGGAAGTTCATCCTGAATTATTTCGGTGAGGATTATAGCGGGGAGTGCAATGCGTGCAGTGTTTGCAATCCGTTATTGCGTTACATAGGAGAGGATGTTGAAGAGGGAGAGATTGAATTGAGCAAACAAGATATACCAGTCCGCGATGAGGGAGAGAAAGAGCAATCGGCTGAAAGTGCCAACACGGCTTTTATTATTCTTGGACTGGTAAAAAATCAGGATTTTCATGCCGGCAGGACATTACTGGCAGATATATTGATTGGCTCAAAGTCAAAGAAGATGGAAGGAATCAGGCAAAATCCAAAAATAGCAAGTTATTATGGCATTTTAAAAGAATATACGGCACGAGAAGTGATTGGTATTATTGACCAGTTAATAGCGAAAGGATATTTGATAAAAAAGCAAGGTAGTTCGAATTTGCCAAGACCTTTATTATATCTTACGGAGTTGGCAGAGAAGGCGTTGGAAGAGCGGATAGCCATAGATTTACGGTTGCCGGTGAAAAATGCGATTAGTGAACCCGGGAATTCGCACGTGCTTGCGGAGTTGAAGAAGTGGCGAAAAGATATCGCTTCCGAGAAGAATATCCCGGCTTATTGCGTTTTTCACGATAGCACGTTAATCGGGATAGCGAATCAATTGCCGAAGACAAGGGAGGAGTTAGAGGTGATTAAAGGGATTGGTAAAAGGAAGATTGAATCGTATGGCGGGGAGATATTGCGGATAGTGAATGGGAA
>Ga0114919_10004962_pt1 | contig 10641 bp, 6 predicted proteins | sample BlataG_FD_88682 | JGI IMG/M metagenome (GOLD analysis project Ga0114919, IMG submission 88682) | Deep subsurface microbial communities from Black Sea to uncover new lineages of life (NeLLi) - Black_00105 metaG | ecosystem: Environmental > Aquatic > Marine > Oceanic > Sediment | place: Atlantic...
ATAACCGGCCTGCCGCGTATATGATGCCAGCCAGTCGGCGACTTTGCTGTTGATTTTATCGCCGAGTATGTAAGGAACCAAATCGCTGACCTCATCGGCCATCGAATCATAGAATTCGTCTCAGCCGCGATTCCACCCGAAATACTCGGACAAATACGGATTTGAATGGAAACCGGCCGTTGTAAACCCGCCATTTTTTACCACTTCGGAAATCAACGTCCTCTGCGGCGACAACTGTTTGTCTCTGCCGAATTCAAGATAATAGGACGATGCAAGTATTCCCGGAAAAGACGCCTGCGTGTATGGCCCAACGGCCCGGCAGCGGTTAAATATGATGCATTTATCCTGAAGCGAATCGATAAACGGCGTCAGCCCCTCTTTGCTGCCGTAGCACCCTAAAACATCCTTCCTTAAGGTATCTATCGTAAGCAGGATAACATTCTTCATTCTGCGCTCCTTATCATAATAACACCACTTTTTAACTACAATCTGTTACAGCTTGGGCTTAGCTTTAACTCCCAGGCCGGATTTGCGGCAAACGTAAAAGGGAAAGTTGCCTCCGTTTCTACGCTAAGACGAAAAAGAAACTATACTGATATTTCCTGCCAATGCAAGCATTTTTCACCACAAAAAAACCAATCACGAAGTTCGTAGCTTGTGATTCGAGAATCCGGTCTCGACCAACGATTCACGATTTTGCCATCGACTGGTTGACAGCAGTAGTAGTTTAGTGTAGTGTGCGGATTGTTTTTACAGATTTATACGTTTTGCAGAAGGATTTTAATATAAGAGAAAGGAAGTAAGAAAATGGGCATGAAAAAATCTGGCGTCTGGATTATTGTGTGCATGCTGGCCCTGGCAGCCGGCGGTTGTGCACCAAAGGTCGAGGAAAAATTTGAAGAGGCTGTGTCTCTCCACGCCCCGGAGCAGAGAATGCAGTGGTGGAACGACCAGAAATTCGGAATGTTCATCCACTGGGGTGCGTGGTCGCAAAGCGAAATAGGGTTCATCTGGCAAATTACAAGAAATGACCCACCACAGGAAAGAGAGAAGCGTTTCGACCTTTACAAAACGTTCAATCCCACCAAGTTCAATCCACGCCAATGGGCCCGCCTGGCCAAACAGGCCGGTATGAAGTACGTCGTCTTCACAACAAAACACCACGATGGCTTCTGTAACTTCGACACAAAGTTGACAAATTTGAAGGTCACCAATCCTAAAGGCCCCTATAGTAAAAGTCCCAACCCCGATATTCTCAAGCAATTGGTCGAGGCCTATCGAGCGGAGGGAATAGCCATCGGTTTGTATTTTTCCCACATCGACTGGCACCACCCTGACGCCAAAGTGTTCTCAACAAGTCACTGGGAATATGATGAGCAGCTTATAGACAAAGACCCTAAACGCTGGAAAAGATTCGCAGATTTCGAAAAAGGGCAGGTTCGCGAGCTGCTGACCGATTACGGCAAAATCGATATCTTCTGGTTTGACATTTCCTGGCCCACAGGAGGTTATGGCTCCGCTTACGAAAATCCCAGGGTCAGAAAAGATGCGATTGATATGGTAAAGATGATGCGCACTATGGATCCGAACCTCATTATCAACAACCGGGGCACTGATATTTGTGGCGATTTTGCCACGCCTGAGCAGCGAATTCCCGAAATGGGTATTCCCGGTTACTGGGAATCAAACCTGACCATCAGCAACGGCCGCGGCTTCTGGTATAAAGGCCCCGACGCCGACTACAAAACCACCACAGAACTTATACACATGCTGGCCGACATCGCCTCCAAAGGCGGCAACTTCCTGCTCAATGTCGGACCCAGACCCGATGGCACGATAACACCCGAGGAAACCCAGCGCCTCAAAGAAATGGGACAGTGGTTGAAAGTCAATGGCGAGAGCATTTACGGCACCACCCGGACGGTATTTAGAAAGCTCAACTGGGGCAAATGCACCGTCAAGGGCCGAAAGCTGTTCCTCCACGTCTTCGATTGGCCCAGAGATGGCATACTTCGAGTCCCGGGCCTGAAAAACAGGATTGTCAGTGCATACCTCCTGGCCGATAAGAGCCGCTCACCAATGCCAATCTCAAGGACACCGCAGGATGTCCTGATAAATGTCGGAAAAAAAGCCCCGGACCCCATTGACACCGTCATAGTACTCTCGCTCGAGGGCAAACCGGATGTGGACAACACCATCAGGCAGAACCCTAAGGGCGGCGTAGAACTTCAGACCGGCGAAGCAGATATTTACGGAAACAATGCGCGGTACTATACCGGCGCCACCGTTCGACACGGAGACTACATAACCGGCTGGATATCTCTTGAAGACTGGCTGAGCTGGGAGTTCAGGATTGATAGGCCCGGCGCCTTCGACGTGGAAATTATGTATGCCTGCAATAAAAATAACAGCGGCAGTACCTTTGCTGTCGCAGTTGCCGGTCAGGAATTGACCGGCAAGGTAAAGCCAAGCTTTACTTCAGAGACATTCAGAGGCGGACCGAATGACTTTACATCAGACAAAATAGGAAAAATAACCCTGACCGAACCGGGCATTTACACGCTGTCTGTCAAGCCCGAAAAAATAGCAGGAAAGGATTTAATGTATCTCAAGACCGTCACCTTGCGTCCATCCCGAAATTAAAAAAAACGTGATACCATTATGCGGAAATATTCAGCCGATACACCAACCACTAACACAGTTTAACGCAAAGTAAGGGATACGATTTATGGGCGCATTACAAATCAGCTACATCGATGTTGCTATCATTATAGTGTACTTCATCGGCGTCGTCCTGTTGGGCGTCTGGATTTCACGCCGTAAGATAAAAGGCCACGTGGATTTCTTTCTTGCCGGCCGACAGATGACCTGGCCTCTGGTCGGAGCGTCACTATTTTCAACCAACATCTCCAGCCAGCAGTTTGTTGGCCAGGCAGGCGCCGCCTTCACATTCGGAATCATTATGGGCGGATTCCAGATGATTGGCGCAATGTGCTTTGTCTTTTTGGCGGTGTTCTTCCTGCAGGCATACAGGGGACTTAGGCTTTTCACCTCGCCGGAGTTCTTTGAGAAGCGTTTCAGCCCCGGCTGCCGTACCGTTGTATCGGCAGTCAACCTGCTGATGCTGATGACCGCGACCGTCTCCGCCGCTCTTTATGCCGGCGCCACCGTCCTGATGACACTGCTCGGCTGGAAAGGCCCCGGAGCAATATGGACGGCAGTAATCGTACTCGGAGTAACCACCGGCATATACACCCTGTTGGGCGGTTTGCGCTCCGTTATCTATACCGATTTTGTACAGAACATATTGCTGGTTTTAGGCGGAGCAGTAACTTTAATCGTCGGCATAATCCTGGTAGGACGAAGGGCTGGTGGGGGTTTATATTGTGGAATAACCGAGCTTCTGTCACTGAGGGACGCCACCGGCGGAACGATGTGGTCGCTGATAAAGCCGGCAGCTCATACCTACGGCTGGCTGCCTATGCTCACCGGCACCTTCATTCTCGGCGTTCACGGACACTGCACCGACCAGGACTACGTTCAGCGGGCCCTCGCCGCCAAGAATCTCTTTCACGCCAAGATGGGAGCTATATTCGCCGCCTTTCTAAAGGTCCTGGCCCTGTTCATCATCGCAGCTCCTGGTGTTATTGCCGCCCGGCTGTTCCCCCAGCTCGACAGCGGTGATAAGGCCTATGCCACTCTTTTGATAGAGGTTATGCCAATAGGTCTGGCCGGCCTGTGCCTGGCCGGTCTGCTCGCCGCCATTATGTCAAGCGTCGATTCCGGATTATGTGCCGCCAGCTCATTGCTCACCTTCGACTTCGTCGGTAAAAGACTTTCTAATGCCAGCGATAAATTTATGCTTGTTCTCGGGCGTTATTTTATCTTAATCCTGCTGGTAATAGCCGTCGTCTGGGCGCCGTTTATACAAAAATTCAAAGGGCTTTATGACTATCTGGTGCAAATCTGGTCGCTTATTGCGCCGCCGGTCTTTGTCTGCGTAATCTTTGGCCTCTTTTACAAACGCTCAAACGCAAGGGGTGCCATCGCTACACTTATCGTCGGAGCCGTTCTCGGCACCGTTTCGTTTGCAGTGCTAAACGTTGTTCGAAATCCCTCCGCTTTTGAGAAAGAAGACATAATAAATGTTAAGAGTCTGGCTGTGAAACTAAAAGATGAGAATAACCCCATCTCGAATTATGTGCGGGAACATCTCCCCCTTAGTGCCCGGGATGCGTTGGATAGCTTTAACCCTGCAGACCCGTCTGCCCAAGAAGCTCAAGAAAACCTCAAAACCGAACTTGCTAAGGGGTTCAACAACAGATTATTGATACTTGGAAAACCTATTTATGATGAGAAACTCTTTAGTGGCATTACCCTCCGTCAGGAAACTATGGAGCTATTAGACAAACAAACCCGCGCCCTTCAGCTGGAGCGCCTTAACCGGATGCTTCTGGAAGATGCGTATCCCGACGAGATTGCAAAGAGCGAGATCCGCGGTTTCTTACAGAAAGTAAAGGTCAAAAGCCCGGTTTACCTGCAGAATTCATTGAACGTCGGCTTCACTATCACCCTGATTTGCTCTGCCGTTATGCTGCTCGTCAGCCGTCTTTCCATCTCAACAGCCGAAGACGAGGCAAAAGCCCAGGCAATCAGGGAATCTCGAAAATTAGAGCCGATGTCGCCACGCCAGCAAAGAATTTACAGAATTACACTCGGCGTATTGCTCCTCGTGTGGTTCGGCGTGCTCCTGGCCTTCTCCCCACTCGGCCTCGGACGATAAAACACAATCTCAAAACGACTGATGTCCTCTCTGGTCTGGCAGCTCGTCAGGACGCCGGCGAACAAGGTTTCTTATTCGTTTAGCCGTCGCCGGCACGGCGACGCTATCCCCAATGAAGCAACCTCAACTTCGCAATTCGATATTCCTTGTTCGATATTCGATATTCCTTCTTCCTTTACGTTTACCCGTCCCCGCCGCCACAACGTCATACCCTACTCCCTTCATCATTCCGAGCGCAGCCGAGACATGAGGCCTTCGTCGAATGGAGTACTAAAATTCTTCTTCATAGCGGCCTTTAAGATGCTTTGCGAGAAACTTTTCGGCAGCGGCAGAAAACTTCAGACGATTCTCCGGCTTGGCAAATCCGTGCCCTTCATCTTCAAAGAGTATGTATTCGTACTCGAGCCCTTTTTTCTTCATCGCTTCTACAATCTGCTCTGACTCGGCTTGTTTCACTGCCGGGTCGTTGGCGCCTTGCCCAATCAGAATCGGGATTTTGATCTGATCCACTTTGAACAAAGGTGACCGTGATTTCAGAAACTCCTCTTCGGTATCAGGATTCCCCACACGCCTATAAAGCCGCGACAAGTCCGTTGACCAGTAAGGAGGGAATGATTTGAGCCATGTAACCAGATTGCTGATACCAAAAGCATCCACCGCGCAGCAAAAAACATCGGGCGTAAACGTCGCACCAACCAAAGCAGCGTATCCTCCGTACGAGCGACCAAAGATGGCAATTTTTTCCGGGTTCGCGTAACCTTGCTTGATAGCCCAGTTAACAGCATCCACCAAATCATCGTGCATTTTCGCCCCCCACTCTTTATTACCGGCGTTCACGAAATCTTTGCCGTACCCCCATGACCCACGAAAATTGACCTCAAGACAGACATAGCCACGATTGGCAAGCCACTGAGCCCTCGGGTTATAACGCCAATAATGCCGGGACCAGGGACCGCCATGAACGAGCAGTACCATCGACAAGTTTTTCCTCTCCTTCCATACCGGAAAGGTAATGTAACCGTGAATGGTCAGTCCGTCCCGAGCCATAAAAGAAATCGGCTCCATACGAGCTAACTTGTATTTGTTCAGCTCCGGCATGTGGTCAAACAGAAAAGTCCCTTTTCTTCTCTTGCGGTCATAAGTATAATAGGATTGAGGCCCATTATCCTTGGTGAAGGCAACTAACCAGGTCTCATCGGCATTATCCCGACCCTCAACAAAATAGTCACCATCATCCAGCTTCGAAATGACCTTGAAGTCGTCCTTAATGGATTCATCCAACACAACCCATTCAGTTCGAGCCTTGGTAAACGCCACCGCCTGCACCTCGTATGAATCCGGATGAATCATCACATTCCAAACATCATATTGCGGATCTTCTGCAAACACTTCAATATTTCCAGTCTGTATCTCCATCTTAACCAGACGCCCGGCATTAACGTTACGAGAATCGACCAAATACAAGAAATTACCATCCTTGGTTAAACTGACAGGCCAACTGGTCATGTTGTCTTCCGAATACCATGTCAGCAACTTCTCCCAGTCCGCTTGCTCATTTTCCCGCACCATCAGCTCGAAGCCACCCTCAGCCGTCGCAGCCATCGCACAACGAACCCTCAAATCAGCATCACCCAGCCAGGAGAAAATATTGCCGGGATTCTTTGCAACCAGCTTGAGCTTCCCGGTGGGAAGGTCAAGATGATAAACATCGTGCACTTTCGGGTCATCCTTGTTCATTCCAATGAGCAGTTCATTGGGAAAATGCTTATCACTATGTATAATTTGAACCTGGACATCCTCGTACGGGGTCAAATCCTTGATTTCGTCTGTTTTAAGATTAACGCCGTACAAACGCCAGTTCTCATCACCTCCCACATCTTGCAAATACATAATGTGCTCGCTGTCCTCCGCCCAAAAATACCAGCGTATCCCGCGGTCGTCGTCTTCCGTTACAACCCTGTTATCCTCTTTACCAATGGTTTTCACCCATACGTTAAGGACGTTGTTGACCGGAGCAACATAAGCCATCATCTTTCCATCCGGAGAGATTTGAGGACTCGTTTTAACCGGATTGCCAAAGAGGACTTCTCTTGGTATCAGTTTTGGCTCCGGCTTAGCATAGCGACAGACGATAAGCAATATTGTGCCGCAGAGCATCAACAGAACGAAAATCCAAATTGACTTTGATCGCTTCATGATTTTCCCTTTTTCGGTTTTAAGTGACCAATTTCTTATGACAGGATTTTTCTTCAATATAACGACAAAGCGCACCCGCCTCTCGTGACGCTACCTGCTGTTTATTCCCGCCAGGCGCATAGCCCACACTCATTTTATCTAACCACATGCGACTTTAAAACCACATACTACCCAAAACCGCAGTCTCTGTAGAAACAAAACTGCCAAGCTAAAAATTCTTCCTGACCTCCGCTTCACGCTTCACGCTTCACGAGATACGAATCCTATTCCCCCAGATGTCGGACGATACCGTATTTGCGAAGCACAACCAGGTCCGCCTTTCGGCTTACCTGGTCTTGTTTTACCTTGTAATCAACATCCATTATTTCAACAAACTCCGCTGTGTATTCCTTCAGCACACCGCAATACTCAAATATCTTATCACCTTTAAGCAGCTCAAGTACAACCTTATTACCGATATATCTTTCCAATAACGGCTCGAAGGAAGTCCCCGCTGAACCCATCAATTCCTGCTTCATCCGCGAAACGTATTTGTCTTGAGAGCTCAGCACCCCGCCAGCGGGTGTGGCCTTCTTGGCCTGACTGATTAACAAATTTACTACCTCCATCACCGAATCTCTCACAGTTTTGAAGACATTTTGTATCTTTCTTTTAACCCTTCGCATCAGCCCGGGATGATAGGTCCTTGCCAATTCTTCCTCTCTTTGTTTTTTATTGTTTTCACTTAGTTCATCGTGAAACCGAATCAACGCCGCAATATTAGGATACTCGTGCTTGTACAGAAGCAAACTCGTCTCATCGTGCCCGTCTTTATCTTTGTGCTTCGCCGGATAAACAAATTCCAGACCCGTATTTTCCACGTTCAATTTGCCCCAGATTATCTTGCCGGCCGTTTCTTCCAAGGTTATTATGTTCTGTGCAAAATCCTTCAGACATTTATCCCTGCTTCTTCTCCTGATAAAAGCGGCAACCACGGTAGCTAAGACAATAAAAATTATAGTTATTGCTGTATAAGGTATCTCAGACATCGTAACGGCTAAGATATAAGGCATAATAGACTCCTCTTCTTAGTTCCTCTTTCATTTTCTCACTTTCGAAATTCAATCCAAATCCCGTAACTTACACCTTGCCCATCCTCGCCTTTTGAGGTCATTTGTTGCGCCGGTATAGAGTACCGTATTTGCTTTATTGGTCATTATATAAACATAATATTGCTTCATAGGTCATTGCGAGCGCAGCGAAGCAATCTTAACCCCACAATTGTAAATCGTCAATTGTAAATAGTAAATCGTAAGCTTGTGCCCGCGCAGAGCCTGCCCTTAGCTAAGCCGAATGGGCGTGTATTGAAAATTACTGACTCATCCCCGCGCAGCCGAGAACCCAGTCTTCGCTTATGGCATTCCGTGCTTGACACAGAATCTAATATTTGACCCCACGTTTCAGATAGCGTTTCTATTGCCAGTTCTCTGCAAGTCTGGCAAAATCCAGGAAATCTACTATCCCGTCACCATTTGGTGCAGGAGCAATATCGACGGACCGCTCATCCTCTAACCAATAGCGAACCAGTCTTGCCAAATCCTTAAAATTAACCACCCCATCATCGCTCAAGTCACCAACCATAGACTCTAAAGCAATGGCGGTTGTGAACATCATTTCGCCTATCGAACCGGTTTCCGCCATCTCAAACGTAGCTCGCCAGCTTATGACAGTAGCATCAATTAGAACAGACCTATCAACACGGATGGCGAAAGTATCTTCGCTGGTAGCCAACTGCCCTGCCTCTATATATGCAAAACTCACTACTGGGTCTATTATCACAACATTGCTTGAGGCATCTAACAATTCAAGCTGCACGTTATAAGCATCCGCGTCGCTGTTGTTATTCAGTGTAACCGTAAATTCGTAATCGAATATTGTCCTACCAACGCGAGTTTTGCTGACCCTGTTGTAGGATTCCAAAACCAGCCCGCCTTTGCAGGTTGCTTCCGGCGTATTGCCGTATGCCCCCATATTTATCCTGCCGCCATCCGGCTCCGGCTCACGCCAAAACGGCGAACACGGGTCCCCCGCATCAATACAAGCCGAATCCGGCAGCAAATGATAATCACCGCCAACCCAGACAGCATTCGGGTCATTCGGCTCGACGATAATATTAGGGTCGTTGACATCAACCCAGTAGCCGGGCGAGTTAAACAACGGATCATCGTCAACATTGCCAAGCCCCCAAATAAGGGTGCAATTAGGTTCAACATAGACCCCTGCCTCTCCACCTTCAATGTCGCTGTAAGATACCTCTATGGAAGAAGGAAGTGAAGGGGAAATTAAAGCTATCTCAGGTCCAGAGGAAGCCGTATCACCCCAAAAGATGCAGTTGGTCACCGTCGGTTTGCTGTCATCGCAATTGGCCATCCCACCTCCGTACTCAGCCCAGTTTTCGCTGAAAGCACAGTTGGTCACATTCGAATTGCTGCTTTTGTTGTTGTACGTCCCGCCGCCATTGTTATTGGCCGAGTTGCCGGTAAAAGTACAGTTAGTCACTATTGCGCTGCTGTTGTTATTCACTATCCCGCCACCGTTCTTGCTGGCTGAGTTCCACGTCAACGTGCAATCGGTAATTGTCGGATTGCTATTCTTGTTGTGCATGCCGCCACCCCAGACCGCCGAGTTACCGATGAAAATGCAGTTTGTCACCGTCGGGCTGCTGTAATTGGTGTTGCGTATCCCACCGCCGGAGCTCCCAGCATAGTTCCCGCTGAACGTGCAATCGGTCAGCACAGGACTGCACTCGCTATATATCCCGTCGTTGTACATCCCGCCGCCGTACTTATCTGACAAGTTCCCGCTGAAAGTACAGTCCGTCAGCACCGGGCTGCTGCCATCGTTGTTCATCCCGCCGCCGCGGTTCGCCGAATTCCCGTTGAACGTGCAGTTGGTCAGCGTCGGGCCGTCGAACCACTCCAACCCGTTGTGCATCCCACCTCCGCGTTTAGCCGAGTTTTCGCTGAAGGTGCAGTTGGTCAGCGTCGGGCTGCTGCTAAAATTGTACATCCCGCCGCCCTCGGTCTCTGCCTCGTTTCCACTGAATGTGCAGTCGCTTAGCGTCAGGTCGCTGTCCCAGTTGCCCATCCCGCCGCCGTACTCTGCCGAATTGCCGCTGAATGTGCAGTCGCTTAGCGTCGGGTTGCTGTTCCAGTTCCACATCCCGCCGCCGTACCATTCTGTTGAGTTTCCGGTGAAAGCGCAGTTTGTCAAATTCGGATTGCTCCTCCAGCCGTTGCTCATCCCGCCGCCACCGTCAAGGTACTCGCTTCCTCTTCCTTCTGCCCGGTTCTCACTGAAGGTGCAGTTCATAACCGTCGGGCTACTGTCGTAATTGTACATCCCGCCACCGTAGCTGGCCGAGTTCCCGATGAGCTTGCAGTTCGTTAAGTTTGGCTCGCTCCGGGAGTTGTACATCCCGCCCCCGTTCCAGCTATACGCCTCGTTTCTGCTGAAGGTGCAGTTAGTCAGCGTCGGGCTACCCCCGGAGTTGTACATCCCGCCGCCGCTGTCGTTAGCATCGTTTCCGCTGAAGCTGCAGTTACTCAATATCGGCCTGCCGCCGCCATTATACATCCCGCCGCCAGACCTTGCTGCCGAGTTCCCGGTGAACGTGCAGTTGG
>Ga0114919_10004964_pt1 | contig 10638 bp, 11 predicted proteins | sample BlataG_FD_88682 | JGI IMG/M metagenome (GOLD analysis project Ga0114919, IMG submission 88682) | Deep subsurface microbial communities from Black Sea to uncover new lineages of life (NeLLi) - Black_00105 metaG | ecosystem: Environmental > Aquatic > Marine > Oceanic > Sediment | place: Atlantic...
CCTGAGGAAACCGTAGCCGTCACTCATGACATCAAGGACGCCCTGGCAGAACACGTGACCTTCCTGTTCCACATCCACCTTGATTAATTGCATAGTCAGGTCTTCCCTGTTCAAGGTCTCCGCTTTGGCTACGCCCTTTTCTTTGGCCAGAGTTAGCAGCTCGGTTTTCGTTTTGCCTTCCAGTTCTTCAATATTCATGGTATCACCTCACTCCCGTGCCCCTTTGTGTATCAGAAGGGGAATCGTCATCTTTTAATAATCAACCAGCTGCAATTTGGATAACTATCAATAAAGCCCTTTGTGGTTGAAAGTTGCTGGCTAGACACGGCTGTTGCGTAAAGAAATGCATGATATCCTCATTGTTCTGTGGAAAGGGGTAAGGGGGGCTGTGCACCCTCGCGCAAAACGTCCTTGGCCACACCGATGAAGTCGCGGAAAAGCGGGTGGGGACGGCTTGGTCTGGAGCCAAATTCAGGATGGAACTGGCAGCTTACCATCCAGGGATGATTGGATAGCTCACAGATTTCCACCAGACGATTATCCGGCGAGAGGCCGCTATAAACCATGCCGGCTTTTTCCAGCACATCGCGAAAATCATTATTAAACTCATAGCGATGCCGGTGGCGCTCATTAATCAGGCTATGACCGTAGGCCTGTGCGGCGCGAGTGCCTGGAACTAGGTTGCAGGGATAATTGCCCAGGCGCATCGTGCCTCCCTTGTGGCTCACCTTCTTCTGCTCCGGCAGGATATCAATCACCGGATAGGGCGTATCGGGGTCAAACTCGGTGGAATTCGGTCTATCCGAGTTCAGGACATGGCGGGCAAGCTCAATAACCATTACATGAAGTCCCAGACAAAGGCCAAGGTAGGGGATTTCATTGGCACGGGCGTAGTTGGCGGCTCTGACCATGCCTTCAATGCCCCGGATGCCGAAACCGCCGGGAACAATGATGCCCTGCGCTGACCTCAGCAGCGAATCGCAGCCATCACGCTCCAGGTCTTCCGAGTGCACCCAGAGCAGGTTTAATTGACGGTTGTGGTAAAGGGCGGCGTGGCAAAGTGCCTCGCGCACCGAGAAATAGGCATCGGTTAATTCAACGTATTTGCCCACCAGCGCAATATTTACCGGTTCATGAGGTGTCTTGAGCCGTTCCACCAGGTCCCGCCACTTCCTTAAACTGGACTTTTTAGCCGGAAGATGAAGCTTTTTGACGAGTAGTTTACCCAGCCTGGCCTCCTCCAGTATTAATGGTATCTCGTAAATGGTGGATACGGTGGGGAGAGGGATGACGGCTTCCCGTTCCACATCACAGAACAGGGAGATTTTATCACGAATGCTCTCCGGGATGGGGAAGTCGCTGCGGCAGATAATAATATCAGGCTGGATACCAATGCGGCGCAGCTCATTGACGCTGTGCTGAGTCGGTTTTGTCTTCAGCTCCTTGGTCGAACTAAGATAGGGGAGCAGGGTAACGTGAACATAGAGCACGTTGTCCCGCCCAACATCGTTGCGCATCTGCCTGATAGCTTCAAGGAAGGGCTGACCCTCAATATCGCCCACGGTGCCACCGACCTCAATGAGAATAACATCGGCCCCTGACTTTTCCGCCAGGCGTTTGAAGCACGACTTTATTTCCAAGGTGACATGAGGTACGACCTGGATAGTGCCGCCGAGGAAATCCCCGCGCCGTTCTTTGGCGATGACCGTGCTGTAGATCTGCCCGGAGGTGACATTGGATTCTTTGGTAACATTAACGTCAATAAACCGTTCGTAGTTGCCAAGGTCAAGGTCGGTCTCGGCGCCGTCCTGGGTAACAAATACCTCACCGTGCTGGTAAGGGGACATCGTGCCCGGGTCAACATTGAGATAAGGGTCAAGTTTCTGGGCTGTTACGCTGAGCCGGCGACTCTTCAGAATGTTGCCCATGGAGGCGACGGTTACACCCTTGCCAACGGAACTAACTACACCGCCAGTTACAAAGATATACTTTGGCATACAGGAAACCAAATTTTAAAAAGCAATCAAGAAAACCTCCCGCTTTTCTTGGCAGCATATTTATAGAGGTCGGACTCTGACAACAGATGACACCGATTACAGGGGGACGTTCTTGTTAATTTATACAGAAATAACTTCTGTGTCAAGTTTTTACGTGGGAGGTTTCTTTTATTATAAAGGGGCACAGGCGCATTGTCAAGTGCCGGGCGATTAGGACTTAAGGTAGTGAGGTGGGCGGTTAATCGTGCTATAATCTATATGTACTTAACGCTATGGCTAAAGGAGACAGGCGCCGATGGATGAACTAAAGGTATTCACGGGTAATGCCCACCCGGAACTGGCTAAGGAGGTGGTCAATTATCTCGGCATACCTCTGGGGAAGAACGAGGTATTTCAGTTCAGCAACGAGAATATCTTTGTCCGCATTCTGGAGAATGTTCGCGAGCGTGATACCTTTGTCATTCAGCCAATTTGTTCACCGGTTAACACCAACCTCGTTGAACTGCTGATTATGATAGATGCTCTCAAGCGAGCGTCAGCCAAGCGGATTACGGCGGTCATGCCGTACTATGGATACGGGCGTACCGATAAGAAAGACCAGCCTCGTGTCCCCATCACCGCGAGGCTTATTGCTGACCTGCTGACTGTGGCCGGGGCGAACCGACTGCTGACCGTTGACCTCCATGCCGCGCAGATTCAGGGTTTCTTCAACATACCGGTGGATGAGCTTACGGCGTTGAATCTGCTGGCCAACTACTTCAAGGGCAGGGATTTCGATGACCTGGTGGTGGTGGCCACCGATATCGGCATCACCAAGCGGGCGCGGGACATGGCCGAAAAACTCAATGCCCCGCTGGCAATTATGGAGAAACGGCGTATCGGCAATGTTGACCAGGCGGAGACACTGAACGTCATTGGTGAGGTGGAGGGCATGACCGCGCTTACCGTGGACGATGAGATAGATACGGCGGGGTCTTTAGTTAATGTTGTTGAGACGCTGATTGAGAACGGTGTCAAAGGAGTATATGCCTGTTGTACCCATCCCATTTTTTCCGGCTCAGCCATGCAGCGGATTGAATCCTGCCCGGTGAAGGAAGTGGTGGTGACCAATACTGTCCCGGTGAAGGACGATAAGAAACTGGGCAAAACCACCGTTCTCTCCATGGCGCCACTGCTCGGTGAGGCCATTCACCGCATTCATACCGGACTGTCAATAGGTGCCATGTTTGAGTGAGCAGCGGTGACGAAACCGAAAGAGATGGTGGAAATTTACCGGGCCGCCAGTGAGGCCGAAGCCCGGATTATCAAGAGCTTTCTGGAAAGCAATGGCATACCGTGCCTGTTGAAAGCGAACGCCGCACCTTCCGTGCACGCATTTGCCGTCGATGGCATGGGCGAGGTTGCTATCCTGGTCTGGGAAGATATGGCTGCTAAAGCCAGAGAACTTACCAGGGAGGAAGAGGATGCTTAAGTGGCTGGGCAACTTGGTTGATTCCAACGAAAAACAGCTGAAAAAACTCCAGCCGATTGTCGAACATATCAATGGTCTGGAGGCCGAGTTTGAAAAGCTCGGCGACACCGAGCTGCGGGCCAGGACGGATGAGTTCAGAGCTCGCCTGAAGGATGGAGAGACGCTCGACCAGATTTTACCGGAAGCCTTTGCCGCCGTGCGCGAAGCGGCCAAACGGACCATCGGCCAGCGCCACTTTGACGTCCAGCTTATGGGGGGCATTGTCCTGCACCAGGGGAAAAACGCCGAGATGAAGACCGGCGAGGGAAAAACGCTGGTGGCCACTCTTCCCCTCTACCTGAATGCATTGACCGGCGGCGGCTGCCACCTGGTGACGGTAAACGATTACCTGTCCCGGCGCGACCCTTACTGGATGGGGCCGATTTACCATCTGCTGGGCCTGACTGTGGCCAGCATCTACCCGCAGCAGACACCAGATGAACACCAGCCATCGCGGCTATACGACCCGGAACATGACTCGGGGGACAGCCGGTGGCGGCATTTCCGCCCCGTTTCCCGCAGGGAGGCGTATGAAGCTGACATAACCTACGGCACCAGCAGCGAGTTTGGCTTTGACTACCTGCGGGACAATATGGTGGTGGACCTGACACAGTGCGTCCAGCGCCAGCTGCACTACGCCATTGTTGATGAGGTGGATAACCTCTTGATTGATGAAGCCCGCACCCCCCTGATAATCAGCGGCCCGGCGGAGGAGACCGGTCAGATATACAATGTGTTTGCCCGCCTCATCCCTCGGCTGAAGCCGCCGGCGGACTACACGGTTGATGAGAAGGAAAGAAGCGTTAATCTGACCGACGCCGGCATCAGCACCATAGAGGCGATGCTGAAAAGAGAGGGGCTGCTGAAGTCGCCGAACCTGTATGACCCGGCCAACTACGTTTTCACCCGTTTTCTGGACAACGCTCTGAAAGCCCACGTGCTCTTTAAACGTGACCGGGATTACGTGGTCAAGGACGGTGAGGTTATCATCGTCGATGAGTTTACCGGTCGGCTGATGTTCGGGCGACGTTACGCCGAGGGGTTGCACCAGGCGATTGAGGCAAGGGAAAACGTCAAGGTGCAACGGGAAACGATGACCTATGCCACCATCACCATTCAGAATTACTTCCGAATGTACGATAAGCTGGCCGGGATGACCGGCACCGCCGCCACCGAAGCGGAGGAGTTTCATAAAATATACGGCCTGGAGGTGGTGATTGTTCCCACCCACATGCCGATGATTCGTGAGGACTTTCCCGACCAGATTTACAAGAACGAGCAGGGGAAATTCAATGCCGTGGTCAATGAAGTCCAGCAGCTTCACCAGCAGGGTCGGCCGGTGCTGCTGGGCACCGCTTCCATTGAGAAATCCGAGTATTTGAGCGACCTTATGAAACGCAAAGGCATTCCTTATGAAGTGCTCAACGCCAAGCAGCACGAAAGAGAAGCCTACATCATCGCCCGGGCCGGTGAGCCGGGGGCGGTTACCGTGGCCACCAATATGGCGGGCCGGGGCGTTGACATTGTGCTCGGGGGGAGTCTGGACGGCCAGAGTGAAGCCGAATGGCAGGAGAAGCATAATCAGGTGGTGTCGGCCGGTGGGCTGCACGTTATCGGCACGGAGCGCCATGAGGCACGGCGGATTGATAACCAGCTGCGGGGCCGCTCAGGGCGACAGGGAGACCCGGGCAGTTCGCGCTTTTTCGTTTCCCTTGAGGATGACGTGGTGCGGCGCTTCGGTGGCGAGCGGATTAAGGGCATTATGGACTGGGTAGGCATGGATGAAAGCATGCCCATTGAAAATAAACTGGTGAACCGCTCCATCGAGGGTGCTCAGGTCAGGGTGGAAGGCTTCCACTTTGATATGCGCAAGCACCTGGTCGAGTATGACGACGTTGTCAACAAGCACCGCGAGCTTATTTATACGGAGCGCCGGAAAATTTTGGACGGCACTGACCCCAAGACAAATATTCTCTCCATGGCGCGGGATGAGATACGTACCATGGTTACCAGCCACATAACCGATGAGCACGGTATTGGCTGGGATGTGGGAGGTCTGCTCGCCGAACTGGCCACGGTCTTCCCCCTGCCAACGGCATTGACCGCAGATTCGCTGATGGAAATGAAGCCAAAGCAGATTGAAGAGAAGCTCGTTGAACTGGCGGAGACGCTTTATGAGGAGCGGGAAAAGGAAGTGGGGCCGGAAAACACGCGGGTGCTCGAGCGGCTGGTCATGCTGCGCATTGTTGATAACCTGTGGGTGGAACACCTGACGGCAATGGAAAATATGCGTATGCAGGCGGGATGGCAGACGCTGCGCCAGACGCGGGCGGTGGATGCCTACAAGCGTGAGGGATACCGGCAGTTTCAGACGCTGCTTGAGACTATCCAGCATGACGTGGTCCATACCATCTACCACGTGAGCATTGTCAGGAAAGAACCGTCGGCGCAGGCACCATCCCCGATGGCCCAGGTTGTCGGGCGGGACAGCACCGGTGGTAAACAGAAAGCCAGGGTGGGCGGTCGGAAGATAGGGCGCAATGAACCCTGCCCCTGCGGAAGCGGTAAGAAGTATAAACACTGCTGTGGAAGGTGATATGAGATTATGATGACCGAGGAACAGTTAAAAGAAGCAATTCAGGGAGTATCCGGGGAACTGGATGGGCTGGCCAATCTGTCTAATTTAGAAAGACCGCTCACCAGGGAAGAGGAAAAGCACCGGGGTAAGCTCCGGCTCAGGAAATATGTGCTTGATAAGATAAAAGAGGCCAAGGACAAGAACCAGAGGAGTGATGAGCTTTATAATACCACCTACTACAATATGCTGGTGCCGTGGGGCGAGAAACACCCCATACTGTTCTTTCTCTTGATGCGTATCATCAAGGCGCGGTGGTGGGGTGTCTCGGCATATCATTACGGGGATGCGTGGAAGGGGAAAGAGAAATAGACAATAGGCAAAATGCGAAACCAAATGAAAAAACCGAGCAGGAAGCAACTGATATTAGAACATCTTAGGAAGAACATTGGTAAGTGGATACATAATCAAGAACTTCGTGACTTAACAGGACTGAATGATGTGCCGAGAACCGTTCGTCTTCTAAGACAGGAAGGGTGGAAAATTGAAGTTAGGGGAGATGGAAACGTAATGCTGATATCTTTAGACAGGGGAGAGGCACGAGGTACAAGGAAAGCTATTTCCGAAAGAGTAAGATATCAGGTATTTAGTAGGGATGATTTTAGATGTAGAACTTGTGGGCGTAGTGCTGATGACGGTATAAAGCTAACTGTTGATCATATAAGGCCGGTCGATTGGGGCGGCACAAATGATATGTCAAATCTTCTTACATTGTGTGACGAGTGTAATAGGGGTAAAAAAGCTTGGATTGATAGTGTTCCCTCAGAGACAATGAAAGAAATTATGGATGGACCAACCGTTGAAAACAGAATTGAAAAGTTGTTTGATTATTTTCCTAATCACGATATTCCTTCAACAATGATACAATTAGTCTCAAAAGGTTCTCTTGATTGGCAAAGAGCCTTACGTAGGATTAGGCAAAACACAGGAAAGAAAATCTTACCTGTAAAAGGAAGAACGGCTTACCATTATTTTAAGCGATGATTTGAATTGAAAATGGATTTTTTAGACAAAATAATTTGTAGTGATTGTTTAGAAGTAATGAGTCAGATACCAGATGGAACTGTTCATCTGGCAGTGACTTCACCCCCCTATAATTTGGGGATTAATTACGATAATCATGATGATAGTCTAGCTTGTGAAAGTTATTTGCAATGGTTGAAAGCAGTTTGGATAGAGACTAAGCGGGTATTAGTCCCTGGTGGAAGATTTGCTTTGAATATTGCCCCAACTAGTATTAAGGATTTCAGGCCTATTCATCATGATTTCTCTAATCAATTAAGAGAAATTGGAATGATAATGAGAACAGAGATTATTTGGTATAAGCAGACTATGGGACGTAGAACTGCGTGGGGTAGTTGGAAAAGCCCTTCAAATCCACATATTGTACCCTCTTGGGAATATGTTTTAATTTTCTGTAAAGGTTCATGGACTCTTGAGGGTGATAGTAAGGATGCTGACATTACAAGTGACGAATTTATGAGGTTTTCTGATGGTTTCTGGTATATTCCACCAGAATCACAACGTAGAGGACATCCTACGCCTTTCCCAGAGGAATTAATTTATAGACTTATAAAATACTACACTTACAAGGGAAACCTTGTTCTCGATATGTTTGGTGGAACTGGTACTGTGGCCGTAGTTGCTGCGAAAACAGGTAGACATTTCATTCATATAGATATTTCAGAGAAATACTGTGAGATAGCTCAACAGAGGCTAGATACAGCGAGGATGCTTCATGAATTTCCTGTATCGGTTGGAAGAGTGGGGAGAAAATTTAAAATAATTAAATACAAATCAAGCAAAAAGGAAATAGCTGCGATTAGGAAAAGTCCCGTTAAGGTACATCAAAACCGCCTACTAGAGAAACGAGGGTCATATAAGCCTAAGGAGTCTAAAAATGCTTGACAGGGCAGTTGTAAAGGAATTTTTAAATTTGGAGTTTGAGGAGGGAGACTGGGAAATTCCTGAGGACATTCCAAAGGATGCCTTGGTTGAGGCTTTCTGCCAGTATACAGAGGACGATTATTATGAGTGGCTGAAGGATAATTTCAAGTCGTTCTTTGACCACGGCAACCCAGACTGGGACTGGATAAGGAAGAAAACTAAAATCAAATGACTAACTCTGAAATCGCTCAAATATTCCTTGACATCGCCGAGCTTTTGAAGCTCAAGAAGGACAATATCTTCAAGATACGGGCGTATGAGAAGGCGGCGCGGGCTATTGAAGAGCTGCCGGTGGATGTTAAGCAGCTTGTTGATGAGGGGAGGCTGAAGGAAATCCCGGGGGTGGGGGAGGCAATAAATAAAAAAATCGTCGAGCTGGTGACCACGGGAAAGCTGGCTTTCTACGAAAGGCTGAAGGCAGAGTTTACAGAGAGAGAAAGCTCCGTTCAGGGGAAACATTAAAATGAAAAGCGCAGCAGGACAGGCGACATCTTCAAAATCGCTTCTGGCCAGCGATGCTGAGGCCATCAGGCATCTGGAGCAGGAGATTGCCGGCGGCCGGCACTGGTATGTTGCCCTGCTGGAGGCGATGGGGATGTGGAGCTCCGCCATGGAAGAGCATAACGGCAGGGTGTGCCGGTACCTCATTGACGGGGAGGCTTTCGACTGGCTGCTGCTGGCGGAGCGACTCTGCGAGTCGGTTGACGGGCTTCTGCCGGTGGATGAGAAAGAAGCGCTACTCTTTGATGCCAAGCCACCTCTGAAACTCAGTCCGGAAGAGGTAAAATCGCTCATCGGACAGAGCAAATACCGTCAGTACCTGAACTACTTTTACGGCGTTACCGTGGAACAGGCGCTGGCGATGGCCGTCGAAGAGGAGGTACTTAAAGAAAGGCGCGTATCTGGCTTCAACAACGATATTGACATCAGCAATGAGGCATACCGTCGGATTTATGGGGAGAGCAGGCAGGTTCTGCTGAAACGTTTTCGGAAGGAAGCCGGTTATCCACCACTGAGGTCAATCACGCTGGCCGAGATGAAGGAATTCGCCTACTGGCTGTTCAAATATCGTGTTGAGCAGTGTGAGCGTGCCAAGGTAGCCAGCGATACCAGGAAGGCGCTGGAATATCTGAAGCGACAATGGGCTGATAAAGGCGTTTTCGGAGTGCTCACTGCCGAGGATTTAACAGTCGAGCGCAGGCACTGATGTGCCACCCCGCTCGCTAGCTGTTCTTCGTGTCCTTTGGCGCCCGTACCACCAGCACTGGCACATTTGCTGTTTTCAGGACCTTGTCGGTGATGCTGCCGAAGGTCAGCCGGCTGAGTCCGGAACGACCGTGAGTTGACATGGCGATAAGGTCAGCCTTGCTATCATCCGCCGCCTTGACTATTTCTTCCGCCGCTTTACCGGTGACCACCTTTGTTTTGATGTTGATGCCCTTGCTTTTCAGGCATTCGCCGGCTTTGTTCAGGTATTCCCTGGACTTTCGGGTAATGTAGTCTACTTCTTTATCCGTATAGGGCACCTGAACGCTTGCCTCCCCGGCAATCACGTAATGGGCCAGCGAGGTCAGGACCTGTAGGAGGACAACTTCGGTCTTTACGGTTGGCGCCATCTTGGCGATGAGTCTCTCCACGTGGTCCAGGGCCGCTTCACCGACTTTTGAACCATCGAGTGGCACCAGAATTCTCTCGAACATATCCCGCCTCCTCAGAGTTTACTGGTCTGCTCTTTCAACCGCTCCAGTTTGTCAGTTATAGTGTATAGCTTCTGGCGCTCCTTATCAATAACTGATTTGGGTGCTTTGGCTAAAAATTCTTGGTTTTCCAGTCGAGCTTTCAGGCGGTCCATCTCTGCCTGACTCTGGTCTATCTCTTTTTGCAGTCGCCTTTTCTCCGCTTCAAGGTCGAACATGCTGGACATGGGGATGATAACCTCGGCCCCCTTCAGAATTGATACCAGCGATTCTTCCCGTGAGGCACCTTCATCGCGCTGCTTCAGGAAGGTAACTGGCCTGGCTCTGGCCAGCGTCTGGATGGTCTCGGTATAGGGAGCGATAGCTGGAGTCAGCTTGCCGGCGAAAATCTGTACCTCTATACAGCGACTGCTCTCCACTTTATACTGGGCCCTGGCATTGCGGATGGAGCGTATGATTTCAATCATGGTCTCCATCACCCGCTCCGCCTCTCGGTTAATCGCCGTCTTATCGGCCTCAGGATAGGCGGCAATCATGATGGACTCTGCTCCCTGCCAGCCAGTGGGGAGTGACTTTTTCAGGTGCTGCCAGAGTTCTTCGGTAACGAAGGGCATATAGGGATGGAGCAGTCGCAGCGAGGTCTCAAGCACGTGAATCAGTATCGGGAGCGGCGAGGGCAGGTCATTGCCCGGGCGGAGGCGGATTTTGGCGAACTCGATATACCAGTCGCAGTACTCGCCCCAGAGAAAATCGTGTATCTGGCGCAGGGCTTCGCCGAGCTGGAATTCATTTATCAGGCTGGCGACGCTGGCCACGGTGCGGTTGAGCCGACTCAAAATCCAGCGGTCTTCC
>Ga0114919_10004965_pt1 | contig 10638 bp, 10 predicted proteins | sample BlataG_FD_88682 | JGI IMG/M metagenome (GOLD analysis project Ga0114919, IMG submission 88682) | Deep subsurface microbial communities from Black Sea to uncover new lineages of life (NeLLi) - Black_00105 metaG | ecosystem: Environmental > Aquatic > Marine > Oceanic > Sediment | place: Atlantic...
AACATAAGCCGACTCCACCGGTGCATGCGTGGTCGAATCCTCGACGTGTACCGGGAAGGCTATTTTCCCCTTCAGGAGAGTGGAGGGGCAGTCTACGGCAAAACTGTCCGGCTCATCCGTCCAGATGGGCATCTCCGGCTCGCCCTGAAGATTGAATTCCCATTCGCAGTACTGCAGGGTAGAATTACTATTAGGGTAATGATTCTTGGCGTCTGTCAGGGTCTGACCCAGGTTTGTCTTATTGCGGCCAAACAGAGAAACCCACCACTCCCGGTCCAACGTGTTGGAGAGGCTGTTCCACTGGAACGAGTAGTACAATCCGTTGCGCGTATTGCCGTTGAACGCTACCGCTCCTTTGTTGTTGGTGTGGATGACGAAATACTCAGCGATACAGTCCTCGGAGTCCATGTGGTTCGGGTGGCACCCGGGAGTCGTTATTATGGAAAGCTGATTGTAATTGTTTATCTGATTCTGCACGTCCGTGATACCAATATGCGAGTTATGATGATGGGAGCCTGTGCCCATGATGGTGATGTTGCAGTGATCAGCATGATTCACCAGGTTTTGGCCCGCGGTAAGGGCGTCGATGAATCTCTGTTTATGGCTGGGCGGGACGGCATCGCTGTCGTATATCTTGGTGACGTTGAAGCGCGGGGGAAGGTAGTTATCGTAGATATCCTCCTTCAGATTTTCAACCGGCGTGGCATCGTCATAATCCATTCCCAAAAGCAGAACGTCTAAAGGATAGTCCGTTCGGGGGGGATCCTTTTCGTACTTTAAGACCTTGTACATGAAGATATTGATTTCGAATTGGGTTTCTGCAGTAACCCTTCCCACAAAGACGTCGTGAACCCAGTTGTCGTTAAAATCAGAGTAGTATTGGTCGCTGGGGATGCTTCCCTGGGAGTAGTTCCTGTATTGGAAAGGAACGGTCTCGTGCTCACCACCTAAGAGAAAATACATGGTTCCCCAGGTCGAGTTGGCGTCGATAATGAAGTTGCGAATCTTCTGCTGGTCGGTGCTCCCGCTGTAGTTGGCATAAATCCAGTCCACCGTGGCCACCGTATCCCTGACACCCTTCTGATTGTGCCACTCCACCAGCAGACCATACAACGGGGCATGCAGGGGGCCGGTGATGATCACGTGGTCAAAGGGGCCGCCCTCCAGTGCGGTCGACTTGTCCATCAAACCGGTGCGCAGCTCGACAGCCTCAGGGTTTTGCACCAGATCCTTGACCATCACCTCATAGGTTCTCCTGCCTCTCTCCGAGGTGTTTGGCGAAAGGTAATGGCTGCACTCATATCCACCCACTCCCTGGATGACAAAACTGACGGAGGTGTAAAGGATGAGTTTCTTTTCTGCAGGAACCCATTGTACGGGATTGAGTTGAAGTATGGCCAGGCCTTGCCCGGCCAAATCGGCCTGACGGACAAACTCAACCAGTTCTAAAGGATAGGGCTGGCCAGAGGAATAAATCTGGGGGTCGGGTTCGACAAAAGCAATACCCTCCCCTGAATTCCCTATCGTTCTGGGTGGCTGGATCGGAAGGACGTTAAACTCACCTGAAATCTCCTCCTGGACAGCCTCCGCAACCCGAATACCCTGAACCGCCATCCCCGCCGGCAGGGCCACCCGCAACTCAATCGACGGCAGCGCTGGCTTTCCAGGCTCGTCCGGGTAATGGCCGTTTTTCAGTCCCACCACATCATACCCCGCAAACTTGTCCAACAAAAGATCGCCTCTGGAGAATTCAGCCGTATAGTCTACCTGATAGGCGTCCTTTCCCTGGGGGCCTGCCGGAGCAGGCGATAAGAGCGCGGCGGCGAGAAACACGATCCCAAGAGCAATAATCGATTTTGACCTGTTCATGCTTCGCTCCTTTTGTTTTTTGACATTTCCTCGCAGTGTGAAACAGAAGCCGGTAATTTTCGGATCGATATACCTCCTTTGCTGCAATCACATCTGTTCATTCGGCAATCCCTCTTTCGACCTTAAAGCCGAATTTCGAACGAGACGCTCCGTGAGAAACAGCCACCGGTATCCCGGAGAGAAGATTCTTGTACTGAAACGGCAAAACCTGCTTCTTTCAAGCTCAACTCAACCCAAACTGCTTTCTTGCTCTAAACGCAATTTACCTAAATTTCTCCTTTTGTCAACGTTTTTCTAAGCAGGTCCGGCAAGTTCTCGCAAGTTGCTCCCCGAGAGAGAAATATGCTACCTTTCGGATTTTGCCGAAAGGCAGGGGAAGAATCCTGATGCTGAATGGAGAAAAAGATCCGGTTTGGAGAATTCTGGCCGAGAAGAATTCCGATAAAAAAGACCTTTAATCTTTCATCGACTCCAGGAATTTTGCATTGTTTTTGGTCTTGCTGATGCGGTCAAGCAGAAACTCCATGGCCTCCACGGAATTCATCTCGTTCAGGAACCTCCGCAATATCCACACCTTCCTGAGATCCTCTGGAGACAGCAAGAGCTCTTCTTTTCTGGTGCCTGAGCGATTGATGTCCATGGCCGGGAAGATACGGCGGTCGGAGAGCCTTCTGTCTAAAACCATCTCCATGTTGCCGGTTCCCTTGAACTCCTCGAAGATCACCTCATCCATTCTGCTCCCGGTCTCCACCAAAGCGGTGGCGACGATGGTCAAGCTTCCCCCGTCCTCGATGTTTCTGGCGGCTCCGAAGAACCTCTTGGGTCCTTTCAGCGCGTTGGAATCCACTCCGCCGGAGAGTATCTTTCCGCTGTGAGGTACCACGGCGTTGTTTGCCCGGGCCAGGCGGGTGATGGAATCCAAGAGAATCAGCACGTGGCCTCCGTGCTCCACCAGTCTTTTGGACTTCTCCAGCACCATCTCCGCCACTTGGACGTGGCGGTCTGCCGGCTCGTCGAAGGTGGAGCTGATCACCTCACCCTTAACCGACCTTTTCATGTCGGTAACCTCCTCCGGCCTCTCATCGATCAACAGCACGATCAGCTTTATTTCCGGGTGGTTGGCGGTAACGCCGTGGGCAATCTTCTGAAGAAACATGGTTTTGCCCGCCTTGGGCGGAGAGACGATTAACCCCCGCTGTCCCCTGCCTATGGGAGCCATAAGATCCATAATCCGCATCGAGACTTCGTCAGCGGTTGTCTCCAGCTTTATCCTCTTCTCCGGATAGAGGGGAGTGAGGGCATCAAAGAGTACCTTGTGTTTCGCCACCTCGGGATTTTCAAAGTTGACCGCCTCTATCTTGAGCAAGGCAAAGTACTTCTCATTCTCCTTGGGAGGTCTCACCTGGCCGGAGATGGTGTCGCCGGTGCTCAGATCAAAACGCTTTATCTGGGACGGGGAAACGTATATGTCGTCCGGTCCCGGAAGGTAGTTGTAATCTGGTGATCGCAAGAAACCGTAACCTTCGTCCAGGATCTGCAGGACTCCTTCCGCGAAGATGAAACCGTCTTTTTCGGTTTTGGCTTCCAGTATCTTGAAAATCATTTCCTGCTTTCTCAAGCCGGACAGACCTGGGATTCCCAGATCCTCCGCTAAATCCAGAAGCTCCGAAATGGTCTTGCTTTTAAGTTCTACTATGTCCATTTGTTCACACCTTTCCTTTCGTGTTATAATTGTCCTGTTTCAGAAAATTTCTGTTCCGACAAGGTTTCAATCACTATCCGTTTGCTCGTTTCACAATAAGGTTCAAAAGAAGGAAGACAACCAAGATGTCCCGAGGTTCTCTTTATGTTCACGGCTGGCCCTACTTGGCGCCGGGTCATCCAAAAAGTTCACCGCCAAAGCTTCAAAGCCCGCATGATGACTCTATGTATGCAACTTGTCGGATTGAATCTATCCTTTGGGTAAGACCTTAGATGGGGTTCGATCCTTAGAACGAGTGATACTACCCCTCGGAGTTAACTTTCCTTTGTCTCGTGTTAGCCTTGTTATTAGTTATATCGACCTCCCCTTTCGAAGTTTTACCTGGTTATGGTCATCCGGATCGTACTTGAGATTGTCGTCATTTGGCGAACCTGCTCCCGAATCCACAGGTTAGCGCCAGGCTGGGTGACACTGGCTTTACGTCTGGGTCATTCTCTCCCGCACCTCTCCAGAGATTCTCGCTTCCATTTAGGAGCCGGATTATCTCCCCTTAGACTTTTTGCCAGCTATCGTCTCTTCAGTAACTTCCTCCATCTTTGCGTCCCCCCATAGACTCTCCAGTCCATAGAATTCTCTGACTTGGGGAAGGAATATATGTACGACCACGTCCACATAATCTAGGAGAATCCACCGACAGGCCTGATATCCTTCGCTGTGCCAGTAGTTTATTCCCCGCTGCCGCAGGTTTTCGGTGATCGAATCCGCGATAGCCTTGGTCTGAACGTCAACGTCGGCTGAACAGATTACGAAGAAATCGCAGACAGAGGAGAGTTTACGCAGGTCTAAGATTTTCACGTCAAGAGCTTTCTTCTCCAGGGCAAATTGGCCTGCCAGGCGTGCCAGTCTCCTGGGCGTCATCTTCAAAAGGTCTTTTTCCTCCTTTTTGCTGGCGGTTTTTGACTTGTTCGAAATTGGTTGAATGGCTATGTCTCTTCAGCTTGCCGGTAGGAGTTTTTCCCAATCGTCGCCTATCACAATGGTCAACGAGATCGCGTGGTAATTATTCTCCAGTTTCCTGCACATCACCCTCCTCCGGCCGATACCCAGAGCGTCAGCGGCAAGCAGAGCGGTCTCGGACGGCGCGCCCTTTTCATTGCATCCCAGCCGATCGAGAATCAGGCTCTCCCGTGGCGCGGAGTCATCCAACTTCCCGATCTCCACGATCTGATATACGACATTGTGCACTCGCAACCCCTCCAGTTTTTCTGCCACCTTCTCGGCCACGCCTTCCTTTTGGAATCCGTCAAGAATCTGAGTGCGAGCGAACACCAACTCTTTCTGCTTTTTAGCTTCAGGCTGACCCCATCTCTTGTACAACGAGAAGGCATATAATAGAAGGAGAATGGCCGCGAAAGCTATGGTAATCTCCAGCAACCGGGAGCCCAGATACGTCCGCCAACTTACTTTCTTCGGTCTTTTTCTGCGGTAATACCTGTAGACTTTTCTTCTTTTCTTCTTCTTGGACATCCGCCTTAAGATGCAACCTTTACTTAAGGAGCAGAGGAGACTTCTTTAAGTTTCTTATGTTAGATTTGAAAAGTTTGATCGGGAAAAACTGTCATCGGGTCTATTGGACCCTGCGGATGAGTAAAATCTTACCTCTCCCGCTCCCGCCAGAAATTTTCGTTTCCCAGGCCATATGCGGGAGGAAGGGTTATAACGTTTATCCACAGGGAAAAGCTGCTGCTTGGTCTATAGTGCAACTGAAAGTTGGGCAAAATCCTGTTTTTTACCGTCAGGGCATCCCGCCGGAACACTGAGAGGGGCTGGTGCAAATAATTCAGACTCAGGGCCACGCTCAAGGGATCCGACAGTTGGTATTTCAGGGTTGTGGTGTATACGCCAAAGCTCCCGCTGGTTCTCCCGTTGGAGAAGTAGGAAAACGAGTAGCTGTGATTCATCTTTAGTCTTTGGGGATCAAGAAGGCTGAAACTCTTGGAGTTCGATTCGAAACCCAGAAGATTCTTTTCCTGAGAGTTTATGTCAGAGGCCTGAGCTGAAGACAAAAGTAGACAAAACACCAAGGAAACCACTGAAAGTAGGAACTTTTTATTCGCCTGTCTCATCCAAATCACCTCCGTATGACCGATCTGCAAGAAGGAATATAGAACCTTCCTCAAAGTCTGTCAATGCTTTTCTCTCGGGAACCTTTGAAAAACTTCCGAAGGCAAAAAAGCCCTCCCTGACCGGGCATAAGAACATACGCCTAAGGCGCGGCCGTCGTTTGGTCAAACCCACGACCCAGAAGGAGCCTCTCCATTTCCTTAAGCTCCTCCTGGGAGTTTATCCCCAGGGTTTCTTTAGGATCGGCTACCACCACCCCGCACACTGGAGATTTGCCTTCTTGCAGGAGCTTCAGGGTATCGGTCAGGTAGTATTCTCCTTGCTCGTTATCGTTGGTGACCTTCTCCAATGCCGAAAACAGGGAGGCTCTGTCAAAACAAAAGGTACCTGTATTGATCTCCCTTATTCTCTTTTGATCGGCATCAGCGTCCTTTTCCTCCACGATTTCCTGCACCAATCCCGTTTCGTCTCTGACTATTCTTCCATACCCAGCGGGATCATCCAGAATGGCGGTCAAAACCGTGGCCGAAGCTCTCTTTTTCCTATGTTCGTCAAGGAGCGTTTTCAAAGTACCCGACCTCAGCAGGGGAACGTCGCCGGATAGAATCAGCACGTCACCCTGGAAATTGGACAGCAGCTCTTTGGTCTGCAGAACCGCGTGTCCGGTTCCCAGTTGCTCCTTTTGAACTACGAACTCAAGTTCCAGATGTTTCAGCGCGTCTTTGGCTTGCTCCCACCTGTGCCCTACTACCAGGAGAATCCTCTCGGCTCCTATCTCTTTGGCGGTGTTGACAACGTACTCCACCATCGGCTTTCCACCCAATTTGTGGAGCACCTTGGGCAGGTCGGATTTCATCCTCTTGCCCTTGCCCGCTGCCATTATCACCGCTGCTACTGGTTTGGAATGCACTATTCGCCTTTGGGGTAGGGGTAGCCGCAGGCTTCAGCCTACGAGGTTTACATGCGCCCGTAAGGGCGGCTACTTCCTGGTCAGTATCCTGTTTTCTTTATCGACGTAGACTACCTTGGGCTGGTATTTTTTCGCTTCCTCGTATTCCAGGTGGCAGTAGGAGATGATGATCAGCAGGTCCCCCACCTGTCCCAATCTTGCCGCTGGACCATTCAAGCAGATGGTTCCGGAATCCTCCTCCCCCACGAAGACATAGGTCTCGAATCTGGCACCGTTGTTGAGATTCACCACCTGAACCTTCTCGTTGGCGAGAATGTTCGCCTCCTCCAAGAGCCTCTTGTCGATGGTTATGCTCCCCTCATAATTCAGATCGGCCCCGGTGATCCTAGCTCGATGGATTTTAGACTTACAGATTGTTACCAACATGATAGCTTCCGTGAAAATAATTGCTGCAAGAGAATTTTGTCCGTTAAATCCGCCCAGACGGACGCCCCCAGACGGGGGCTCGTCTGAGCCCGTCTGGGCGTTCCATCCGTTAACAGCCTCGGTTCTCTTGCCAATTAATGTGAATATGCGCCAGAGGCAAGCTTTTTTGTTTTACCGAGCTCCTTATTGCTTTTACGTCGAGTTCCCCCGCCTCTTTGAGCAGATTTACTGAAACCTAAGATACCGGTACTTGTTGCGTCGGGATTGCAGAATCCCGATGGAACAAGAAGGCTCAATTCACTTTAACTTTGATATTATCTATTAACCTCGCCTTTCCAAACCGAACAGCCAGAGAGATAAGAACCTCACCTTTCAGCCTTTTCAAGGGCTCCAGGGTTCGGGCGTCGGTAATGGCGATGTAGTCTAACTTGGCTGAAGGCTGTTTGTTGATCATGTTCCTCATCCGGGAGATAATCCTGTTGGCGCTTCTTTCGCCTTTGCCGATCAACTTTTTTGCCTCGCGAAGCGACTCATACAAAACTGCCGCCTGTTTTCTCTCCTCTTCAGAGAGATATCTGTTCCGCGAGCTTAAGGCCAGTCCATCCTTTTCCCTGATGGTGGGAGCGATCATCATCTTTATTCCGTAATTTAGATCATCTACCATCTTCTTCAAAACCACCGCCTGTTGGGCATCCTTCTGGCCGAATACCGCGATATCGGGCTGAACGATGTTAAAGAGTTTTGCCACGATGGTTGTCACCCCTCGAAAATGGGTCGGCCTGGCTCTCCCTTCCAATTTGCCTGTGATTCTATCCACGGTCACATAAGTTACGTAGTCTTCCGGGTACATATCCTTCATTCGGGGAGCGAAAACAAAATCACATCCCTCCTCTTCCAGCAGGAGTTTGTCCCTTTTGAAATCTCTGGGGTAGCTTTTTAGATCCTCGCCCGGCCCAAACTGAGTGGGATTGATAAATACACTCACCACCAGAACGTCAGACTTACTTTTGGCAATCCGAACGAGACTGAGGTGGCCTTGGTGCAGATAGCCCATGGTGGGAACCAAGCTTATGGTCTTCCCTTTCCGCTTAAGCTCCCCGCAGATCCTTTGCATCCTTTTGGACGTTGCGATTAATTGCATGGATTAGGAAATTAAAGTTCAAAGTGAAAAATTCGAAACTGCAGTTCAAAGTTCAAAAATTACTTTTCGACAAGCGGAAAAAAGAGATTCGGGATATCTGAGAAACTATAAGGAGTACGAATTGGAGTGTTCGCCTTCAGGCGAACCGTATAAAGTGCTTTTGTCATGCGCCGGACTCGTTATTTTGACGTATGAACTTTAAATTTTGAATTGAAATTTTGACTTTTGCTTTTTGAATTTTGAATTTTCTTCAGTAGGTTTCTTCCTCCGACGGGAATTTCCCGGATTTCACGTCATCTAAGAAGTTCTTGCAGGCCTTCCTTATCTCCTTTCCCAACTCCGCATATCGTCTCACGAACTTGGGCTTGAAATCCTCAAACAGACCCAGGACGTCGTTTACCACCAGAACCTGGCCGTCGCATTCGACTCCTGCCCCGATCCCGACTGTGGGAACTCCGGCGGCGCGAGTGATCTCTTCAGCCAGAGCCTTGGGAATTGATTCTAAGAGGATCGAAAAACATCCGATTTCCTCCAACACCCTGGCGCTTTCGATCAGGTAGTTTCTCTCCTCCTCTGATTTTCCCCGCACCACGTATCCGCCGAACCTGTTGATGGACTGGGGGGTCAGCCCGATATGCCCCATCACCGGGATGCCCACCTCGATTATCCTCTTTATGGTGTCAGCCATCTCCAGCCCGCCTTCGATTTTGACCGCGTCGGCCCCGCCCTCTTTTAGGAAACGTCCGGCGTTGAGAATGGCCTCCCCGGTGCCTGCCTGGTAGGAGAGAAACGGCATGTCGGCAAGCACCAGAGCCCTTTTCACCGAAGAGCTCACTGCCCTGGTGTGATATAGCATCTGATCCATGGTGATGGAAAGGGTATTGGGAGAGCCGTAGAATACCATGTTCACCGAATCCCCCACCAGAACCGCATCCACCCCGATTTGATCTAAGATGCGGGCGGTGAAGAAATCGTAGGCGGTAAGGACCGCTATCTTTTCCCCTCTCTGCTTGAGCTTCTTAAAGCTCTTTACAGTGATCTTATCTTCACGCATCTTACGGATCTCCGTATGGTGAAGGACGGGAAGCCGGGTTCATCTTCCCCCCAGGGATACGTAGTATTTGGTGCCCGCAATGGGAGCGTCTAACAGGTCCAAAAGATCCGCTAAGTCCTTCTCATTATGGACAAAATCTATGCTATCCGTATTCACCACCAGAAGCGGCGTTCTGGTGTAGTGAAAGAAGTAATGATTATATGCCTCGTTTAAAACCTTGATGTAATTCGCATCTATGTTCTTCTCGTAAGAACGGCCGCGTTCTTTTATTCTTTTCAACAATACCTCCGAGGAGGTCTGTAGATATATGACCAGATCCGGTCCGGGGACGTCTTTTTCCAGGATGGCAAGAAGTTTCTCGTAGAGATAAAGCTCCCTCTGGTCCAAAGCAACCGAAGCAAATATCCTGTCCTTATCAAAGAAGTAATCTGAGACCGTCTTTTTGTGAAAGAGGTCGGTGGAAAAAAGCTCCTGCTGCTGCCGATGCCTGGAGAGCAGAAAAAATAGCTGGGTCTGGAAGGCGTATCTTCTTCTATCCTTGTAGAAGTCGGGGAGAAACGGATTCTCCTCGGTCTCCTCCAGGATCAGTCTGGCGCCCATCTTCTGTGCTAATATCTTGGCCAGGCTGGTCTTTCCTGCCCCGATGGCGCCCTCTATGTTGATATAGTTGATCTCAGCCATTCTGGCTTCTCATTCATCCCAGCGGTTCAAAACGCTGAATAAATATAATAGGTAACCGACCGACCTGCAAAGAGAATTCATAGTTTTTCTGGATGCGGCCTCACCTCAGACTCGTCCTCGCAGCGTGCCAGAAGCTCCTCTATGTTCTTTTCAAGCCGGGGATGCCGAAGTTTGGGTGCAATCTGCGCCAGAGGCACTAAAACGAATCTTCTTTCGTGCATCCGGGTATGCGGTATGGTAAGCCTTTCTGAGTCCACCATCCGTTTGTCGTAAAGCAGAATGTCTAAGTCAATGTTTCTGCTGCCCCACCTCTTTTCTCTTTTCCTCCCCATTTGATCCTCGATGGATGAAAGACGTTCCAGCAAGGCAAAGGGTTCGAGAGAGGTTTCAACTTGGAGAACCAGATTCAAAAACCACCCTTGATTCTCACGTCCAACCGGCTCGGTCTCGTAAACCGGAGAGACCTTTGTCACCATGATTTGGTTTGGCTCTTCGATCTTCTCAACCGCTCTCTTTAGATTCCCCAGCCTATCTCCCAAATTCGACCCCAGACTTAGAAAGGCAGTTGGCAAAGCGTCCCCCGGATGGTTCAGACGTCATATGAATTCACGGTTCGGCCAGCAGAAAGGAGCTCTTCAAGTCCCGGATATACTATTCTCTTCTGTTTTGCTGCTTTGGCTACCCGGGTTTGGTGCTGCTGAGCGCCCTCTTAATCTCCACCTCGATATGGT
>Ga0114919_10004966_pt1 | contig 10637 bp, 6 predicted proteins | sample BlataG_FD_88682 | JGI IMG/M metagenome (GOLD analysis project Ga0114919, IMG submission 88682) | Deep subsurface microbial communities from Black Sea to uncover new lineages of life (NeLLi) - Black_00105 metaG | ecosystem: Environmental > Aquatic > Marine > Oceanic > Sediment | place: Atlantic...
AAGACTATGGACTTCTCCAGACGGTTCATCTCCTCCTGACCGATTCTCTCCAGCGTCATCCTGATCACGTCGAACTTGTCCTTTCGGATGCCCGGGTCAACCTGCTCCACCGCGGCGATCTCCGGGTTTCCGTGGGGATTTCTCTTCTTCGTGCGAAGCTCATCCAACTCCTTGAAGCCGGCTTCCAATATATTTGACAAAGGCGTATGCCTGTATTTGATGCAGGAGATGTAAACCTCGGGGATAGAGGGTCTCCGCCTGAAGAGTGAGAGAAACTTTTCAGTTTCGGCATTGGTTCTGCGAAAAAGCGCTATCTTCTGAAACGTAATTGCCCACGAGACCAGTGAGAGAAAGAGGAGTATGATCAGCACGATCTGGGCAAAGAGATCCATGTCCCGTATCATTCCCCAGAGGGTGCCCTCGAACGGGCCGGCGGGACTCAAGAAAAGTATCACGGCGGGGCTACACAATTTTAGATCACCTTTCTTCTTTTTTCGGTTCTTTAGCTGCCTTACCTCGGTTCAAAAAGAACGTCCGTTCAAAACTCATAAAGGATACGAAACCGCATCCTTCGAGTCAAGGAAAAACGACACAGCAGGCCGAGAAACAAAAAGATCTTTTCCTTATTAGTTATTCTACACAGCCTCCCTTCTCCCCGCCTACTTTTTTTTGCCCTAACCCCTTGACCGCGCCGAGAAGCTGGAACGCCGCTTACCACGGGGTTGTGGTGGTTCCCTGCTTAAATCCCGGTCCGAGATAGTGAAAAGTCCTCCCGTCAAGGAGGACTCTCCAATCCTGAATCAAGGCGAGTTTGCTCTTTTTGGCAATACCTGGTGAGTCTTGGAATAAGTTGTGGCTAAGGAGTGGATGTCTCCGGTGTGGTCTCCTTTTCTTTGACTATAAGATGCGCGATCAACTCAATTAGAAACCCGTAGATGATTCCCATGATCAGGGTTCCCAGAAAGACCTTAAAGCCTTGGAACGCGAGTCCCCCTAAGGCCATGGGAATGGAGACGATAAAACCCAAGATTATTCCATGAATCATGTGGTTGATCTTCCAGGCGCTGATTCCGATCACGAAGCCTAAAAGGGCGCGGCTGAAGATGATGGACCAAGACATGGCCGCTGGCATCTCCGGCTGCCCGCTGGAGGCCAGAAGCCAGCATACGACCCCGAACACGAACCCCAGGATCGTGGTCAACAAAAGCCTCATACCTCTCATATCCCCTCCTTATTTTAAGAGGTTGACTTATGTCTTCGAGTCAGAGAGCATTTAACAAAGAATGTCCTTCCTTGTCAAGAGAATTCTTTTGGTCAGCGTCGTAGGTCCGAAATGCCCCATTTGGAAGCTTTGGGACAAAAATGATGTCTGATCGTCCCACCCCCGTCAGCCAAAAACCTACCCTTACATATCTAATACTCTGTTGATAAACTAATTGAGTTATTATATGTTTTATTTCAAGACTGTTTTCATCCTTATTCATTAAAATATTGCGCTCAGTTACATTTTGTTCTTGACTTTTTTGTAGAATAGCTTATTCTAAAAATGAGCTTCATTTCAAGAATGGAATCGATTTCTTGAGTCTTACTTCACAATGGATCTGTTGCAGTCTATCTTATTGCTCTCTTGAAGCTTAGATGCTGACCTATTGCGATGGATTAGTTGAATCTGAGAAGATGATCATGGAGCGTAAGATCTTACTTTACATATCTTACTCCGGTAAAGACAGGACCAAGTAGAGTACTTTTATCCACATTCACGGCATGGCCAAGGCCGCCTAAGAAAGAAGGGTGTGGGGATTCAGACCTTTTCACAAGGAGGTGGAAAATGGAAGCATGACTGATTACATGATTCTAAGGAGGGGGATGTTTTGTTCACAGAAAGAGTCTGTGAAAGAAACTTAGGCTGGACTGCACCCCGCCGATGGCGGGATGCGATTTAACGCTCCTTAGCGAGGATGATACTCCACAGATCCGTATGGAGATCCTCGCGGAGCCATTGGTAGAGGACGAGGTGTCCTTTGCCAACGACAGGGTCAGCGGTATGAACCGCGTGGTTCACACCAACGGATCAAACGGATAGAACGGATGCATCCGTTGACAGGAATCGAAGTTAACCCTTAGATCAAAGGAGTTGTGTCATGTTGCGAAAGACTCTTGTATGCATCGGGATGTGGATAGTTCTGATAGGCGCGGTCGCGGTGCCCAACAAAGCCGAGGCAGCCGAGGCACAGGAAGACACGATCACGTATGATGAAGGAATAACCTTCGAAGTAATATCGCCTAAAGCAGGGTTGCCTGAAGCCCCGGAATCCGCAACGACATCCGGACAAACTATCTGTGAAGGTAACAACTATGTCAGTAATACGTTTAATGACTCCTGGTTCATGGGGGGACCTCTGGTGGGTATTTCTTGGGTGCCAAGTATCTCTGCTACCATCACGCGTATTGAGATTTGGACTGGGGAGACGAACGGTCCAATTGCCCTTGCCATTTGGAGCAATATTGCTGGCCAGCCTGGGGTTAATCTGGGCAATACCAGTTACTTCCCTATAGGTCTCCCAAATACCTGGCAAGGTGCACCTCTTAACTCTCCTGTAGCAGTCACAGCTTCAATCCAGTACTGGGTCGTCTTCGATCCTACTGGAGGTGAACAAGCTCCCATCCAGAACTGTGCGGTAGGCCAACCGTACTGGGGCAGTTATTCTGGTACTATAACTGGTGGCGCTATTTGGTATGGCGCATCTTCCTCCACTCCGTTTTCCTTTCCTGATCATTGTTGGAAATTTCGAATGTTCTGTGCGGATGCCTGTGTCCCGCCACCTGCCAACGCGGTCGCCTGGTGGCCCGGAGACGACAACACGACTGATATTCTGTACGGCAACGACGGCACGCTCATGGGAGGCGCGACGTATGACGGCGGCAAAGTGGAGAGAGCATTCTATCTGGTCGATACCGCCGACTACGTCCAAGTGCCGCATGATCCGAATGGTAAATTAGATTTCGGGGAAGGCGATTTGACCGTAGATGCCTGGATCAAGACATCGAATCCGGATCCGAACGCGTTAACAATCGTGGACAAGCGCGGTGGCACGGTCGCTAATCCTATCGGCTACACAATGTTTCTCTACGGGGGCTATCTGGGCTTCCAGTTGGGCGACGGCGGGTCAATGATCAACCACGTTTCCAACAACTTCGACCATCTCCATGACGGCTACTGGCATCACGTCGCCGTGGCTGTGGATCGCGATTTAACGGCCGGTGGAAATATGTATGTCGACGGTCAGCTCGACCACACGTTTAATCCTATGACCAGGCCGCTCGACATATCGAACTCCGGCGATCTCCTTATCGGCCAGCGCATCCTTAGTTATCCAAATGCGTTCAACGGCTGGATTGATGAGGTCGAGCTTTTTGATCGCGCGCTATCGGAGCCGGAAATCGCCTCGATTTACCTTGCTGGCTCGGCAGGAAAATGTAAGTGTGAGTCTGGCGGTCAATTATGGACAAGCCTGAGCGGGTTTGCTGACAACTATTCACCCCCACCCCCACCCGACCCACCACCAAACCCAAGTAGTGGACTTTCACAGCGGTACTCTGCTTGGCCCACCAAAGGTTATGATGACCCCGGCGTTAACTTGTTCCTTCTCCACACATTTTATGTACCACCATCGGGGATCAATAAGGCATGGGTAGTAGTTGGCGTGAAACCATTGGGCCATGAATGTGAGAACGATCGGATCGGCCTTTATTTTACCAACGAGCTTGGCGTCCCTGGCCCCACGGAGTGGTCGGCGCAAATCGGTGCTCCTGGCGGCATACTCCCACTCGAGTGGGATCCAAGTCTAACCAACTATCCGGACAGAGTGATTATAACGCTTGATCTCAGTAATCTTCCGGTGACCGGGGCGGATCTTGTTACCCCGCTGGACGATGCCGGGTTCCTGGATCTGATGGTGCAGGATGATACCGACATAGATTTCGCAGAGTTGTGGGTATGTTATACCGATTCCTGTGTTCGGGCACCTGTCGACATGGTCGCTTGGTGGCCGCTGGATGAGCAGGATGGCGCAACCGTTGTCGAAGATATTGCTGTTGCTGGTTACCACCCTGGAACACCCTCACCTGGCGGTGCGATCGGGGGGGTTGGACCCTGGACCGTTGGAGGCAAAGTCGGCGATGCACTCTATTTCTGGCACCAGCATGACAACCGATTTGTCCGCGTGCCTCACCATCCGGACTTGGAGTTCGATACCGCTGACTTCTCGATCGATGCGTGGGTTAAGATAACCCAGTACTCCGGAACCGATATTCAGCCCATCGTTGAGAAGATGGACTACATCGATACCTCACCCGAATACGGATATCGATTCTACCTGGAGAGCGGAGTCTTGTCATTCACACTGGCGTCGGGTCTTGGCACCGCCACCACGATTCAGGCTCAATACCCGATATCCCAGGCTGTCTGGCACCATGTTGCTGTAACCGTCAGTAGAGACCCTGTAGACCTTTCCCCTACTGTTAGTCTGTATATTGATGGAACGCTCGCAGCGGGGCTTACTTTCCTTTATACCCCGAGTCTTGCTAACACCGAGGATCTAATTATCGGGGGCAGTCTACTGGGAGATTCATTAGACTATCTCGACATTAGCATCGACGAGCTGGAAATTTTCGACAGAGCCCTGACAGATAATGAAGTCTTTTCGATTTTCCAGGCGGATTATCTCGGCAAGTGCAAAGCTTACCTCTCGGGTATGAAGTTCCACGACCACAACGGCGACGGAGTAAAGGACCCCGGAGACGGAGGACTTGCCAACTGGACCATCTTCATCGATACCGACCCCTTCAACCAGGTATTGGACTCATGGGAACCCTGCAGAACAACTGGCGTATTGGGGACCTACTCCTTCACTGTGCCTCCCAGCCAGTACACGATCTGTGAAGTGAATCAGTCACCGTGGACGCAGACGTTTCCGGCAGCTGGTGCTTGCCATACCGTAACGGTAGCTGAGAACCAGTGGGTGAGCGATCTGGATTTTGGCAATTATGGCTGTGAGCCTTGTTCCCTCAACATCGTCCAGAACTGGAGTTTCATCGATGGCGCCGTAGAGGGTCAAATGCCTTCTCCCGGCCAGATAGATAACTGGACCCTTGCATACGGCACTCCAGACGTCCATATTGGTAATGGTTGCTGTGATTTGGCGTTCGTGACTATGTGGGGAAATCAGTTTGTTGGTGAAGCTATCCAGCAGACGCTTACTTTTGTCAAGGATAGGTGTTATAGCATTAAGTTCTGTGCGCTATGGCCTCACCTGCCAGGTCGGCCCTATCCTGTACGATTTGAGTTCCGTGCTTCGAATGTACCGCTGACCGGGACAGGTGTCCCTCCCGGCGTAGTCATTGGTGTATCACCGCCGGTAACGCCAGAACAACAATGGATGTCGATGCCTACAATCCGATGGAAAGCCCCAGACGACTATTCCATTCTCACGGTAAGTGCGACAAATCAGTCGTCTTATCCTCACGGTGATTCAACCTCGGCTGGACGTATTGATCGGATATGTATTTATGAATACATCAGCGGGGATGTAACTGGAGATACACTGATAAACGTGGGTGATGTGGTGTTTCTCATCAGCTACTTGTACAAAGCGGGTCCGGAGCCCTCTCCCTTGGAGGCTGGAGACGTCAACTGCGATGGAATTGTGGATGTGGGTGACGTAGTTTATTTGATTAATTATCTGTACAAGAACGGGCCGTCACCATGCTGCTGAAGCCTTTTCCCTCTCCCTTTGGTATGCCCGTACGGGCATACCTTGTGGGAGAGGATTAAGTCGAAGATCCCGCCGAAGGCGGGCTTGCCCGCCATCGGCGGGAGTCAGGGACAATTCTGCTTTCCTCTCGCTTGACGGGAGAGGATTAAGGAGAGGGTGATTTCATAATCGGGTGCCTCACAGCTCTGCTGTGGGGCAGTGAACGTTTGCACTCAACCCCAAAGTCAATCTTACCACAATTCTGATGGTGATCGAGATAGCCCGCATGTTATTGAGGAGAGTTATATGCGGGAAAAGAACGTTCACATTCATAGAATCAAATTCCTTCGATCCTTTCTTTCACCGCTGTCCCCCTATGGATGGATACTCCTATCCCTCTGGGTAAAAAGGGGATAAAGGCGAGGACATGATTACACACGATGAAAATGTTTCAAAATGAACATCAGCAAGTCCAGCAAGTCCAGTAAGTCCGGTGCCCACATCGAAATATCCTGTTGGGGTAGGGAGGGTTACCCCCCCCCTTTTTTACGGACAGGGGTACACGGACGTGCCCGTCTGGGCAACCCCTGTCCGATCTGGTAGTAACGTCAGTAACGCCAGCAAGTCCGGTGCTGGCAATGGCCGGGTGGCCCGCAGCTCTGCTGTGGGAGAGAGGTTGCCTTTTCCGGTCGGGATTCAATCCCGAACACCCCCCAATCCGGCTTTTCCCCGCTTCCCCACAATTGCCTTGACAGTATGCTTACCCGTGTATATATTCACACGAGTTTTGTGACGGTTCGAAGTGCGGTGTCAACTCTGCAAACAAGGTAAGGTGAAACGTGCCAAACAAGCTGCCAATAGGTCAGTTGGAGAGAATAGTCGGAAAAGACAATCTCAGAGTCGAGCTGCAGGGAGTATTCGTTTCGCCGGAGAATAGCTCGGCCGTATCCGAGGTGGTGAAGTTAGCCAATCAGCGAAAATTCAGGTTATTGCCCTTGGGCTCGGGCTCGATTCTGGATCCCTCGAAATTCACCGCTGAGAACGTGGTTGTTCTGAGGTCTGACAGGCTGAACAAGATTAGCAAGGTGGTCCCCGAGGACCTATACGTGATTCTTCAGTCTGGTTTTCCTCTGAAAGCCTTGAGCCAGCACATTGAGTCCTTCAAGCTGTTTTATCCACTGGCCGACGCCGGTTCTGTCGGCACCATCGGGGGAGCCGTAGCCGCCAACTTAAAAGGGAAATCCGGGCAGAAAACCCTTCAAACCAGCGAGTACGTTCTGGCTCTGGAGATCGTCGATCCTACAGGTCAAATCCTGAAAGTGGGTGCAAGGACGTTCAAATCGGTCACCGGATACGATCTTCCCCGGCTTTATGCCGGGTCCTGGGGCACCCTGGGTTTCATAAGCGAAATAAGCCTAAGACTGGTTCCTGCCAGGAAGAGGAAAGACTATCCTGCAGTTGTATTTGAGCGGCCGGCGAGAGAAAGGAGCCGGAATCTGGATGACCCCAAAGCACTCCTGAATTCCCGCATCAAGAAGTCACTGGACCCCAACGGAGCATTCGTCAGTCTCGATTCACCGGCCTGAGAAATCACCCGCCACAGACCGCAACCGTAGACAGAAAGACCATCTGAAAGCGCGATTTACCGTCAGTTGCTGGTCGCCGTCCAAGACCTTTCCCCGCTTTCATCCATCCCAAAAACTCCTTGACTTTAAAGAACGTTTCGTTTAGGTTACACGTAAATATAGTGGTTGAGCAGCAAGCGACTTTTTGCCTTTAAAAGGAGGACAAAGTGAGTTTTAACTGGACCGTTTCAGCCAGGGCGCGGGAGATGAAATCTTCCGCCATCCGCGAGATACTGAAGATAACAGAAAGACCCGACATCATCTCTTTTGCAGGCGGTCTGCCCGCACCCGAGCTCTTCCCCATCCAGGCGCTGAAAAAAGCCTGCGCCAAGGTTCTGGATACCCATGGACCCAAGTCCCTGCAGTACAGCCTCACCATGGGAGTGCTTCCATTACGTGAGATCCTGGCCGAGCGCCTGTCCAAGAAAGGGTTGCCTGTTAACATAGATAATCTCTTCATCACCGGAGGCTCCCAACAGGGTCTGGATCTGGTAGCCAAGGTTTTTCTAAACGAGGGAGACCCGCTCTTGTGCGAGAATCCCACCTATCTGGGAGCGATCCAGGCGTTCAACGCATTCAGACCGAAGTATGTCACCGTCGAGATGGACCAGGAGGGGATGATCGTAGAGCAGGCAGAGGAGAAGATAAAAGAGCACCATCCCCGGTTTATATACGTGGTGGCCGATTTTCAGAATCCGTCCGGCATAACCATGAGCCTAAAGAGAAGGAAACAACTGGTGACGCTGGCGGAGAAGTACCAGATTCCGATCGTCGACGATAACCCTTACGGTGAGCTCAGGTACGTGGGAGAGAACATCCCTTCGCTCCAGAGCCTGGGTAAAGATCTGGTGATAGAGTTGGGCACCTTCTCCAAAATCGTGTCGCCCGGCTTGAGGATCGGCTGGGGGATAGTCTCCACCGAGATCACCACCATGTTCGAGCGCCTGAAGCAGGGCGCTGATCTGCACACCAACACCTTTGCCCAGTACGTGGTGTACGAATACATAAAGGCAGGAAACTTGGACCGCCACATTGAAGAGATCAAAGCCTCGTACAGGGAGAGAAGGGGAGTAATGATCGAGGCCTTAGAAGAGCATTTCCCTGAAGACGTCAGGTGGTACGAGCCGGAGGGCGGGCTGTTCCTCTGGGCGGAACTGCCCAAAGGCATCTCCGCCACCGACCTGCTGCCGGTGGCGGTGGAACAGAAGGTGGCCTACGTGCCGGGGAAACCTTTCTATCCCTATGAAGATAAGGACAACACCCTGCGACTTAACTTCTCCAATGCCAAGCCGGATGAGATTCGCGAAGGAATCAAGAGGTTGGGGAAAGTCCTCCGGGAGAGCGTTAAAGCCCTCAATCTCAAAAAGGAAGACACCGGGCAGAAGGTAAGTTAGAGCCAGATCTTACCACAGGCAGAAGCTGCAACCTAAGCGCGCAGCCTCTGCCTTTTTCTTTTTCATTCCCTCCACCCCGGGACCATGCGGTACGAACCTGAGAATTCGTACCGTCATTTGACCCCTTCAGATCGAAAAAAAACCAGTTCCATCCCCAGATTGTTCCGTCATAAGCGCAACTTCCTTTGTTTCCAGAAGTTAGATCAACAAACCAGACGAATGCCATCCTGTTTGTTTAAGACTTTCCTTAAGTCCTCTTGTTTATAATATAAGTGAAAAGAGAGGTGAGATATCAGCTAGCGCTGGTCTAAGAGTCAGAGTTGAGCAGGAGGTTCTGTGTTTTGCCCTAGTCTGAGTTAGGTGCCCGGTTGCTCTCAGGGTCCGATCCGGTGTTTTGTGAGCCCGAGCCTCCGGACGGACAGGTCAATCCTGGCAGCATCCGGGCGCCTGCGGGGGGAGCCCTCCGAATATCGGGGAATTCCCTGATTTTCTGCTTGACATGATCGGCAGGTGAGTTATCTTTGTTGTGGAAGGGATTAACTGACACTTCATTAGTCTGAGGAATGGCAGAGTATTTCTCTTCGATTCCTTGCACCTTAGTGATGACCCTCAGGTTTGAGGGCGACTTCTCTATCGAGAAGATACCTGTCACTTCAGGTCTGTTGGATCTGTGAATAGAGTACAGCAGCCATAGGTAAAGTAGGAAATACTTTTCCCGATCTAAAAGGAAGGAGGTAGGATGTCTTTTCTTCAATCGGGGGGTGAAGCCAACAATTATCCATTATCTGAACCAGTAAAACCTTCCAAGCGGCTTGCTCGGCTGAAGGAGGTGGTTTCTGTAAAGTTTTTTCTCTTCACGTCCACCCAAGGTGGTGGATTCAACCTGAATCCATCACCTTAGGGCGTTCTCTCATCAATTTTTAAAGCAAAAGGAGTTGGAGACATGAACAGAAGAGTATTAATCATTCTGAGCATGGCGGTCGTGATCCTGCTCTGCCTCTCTCTGGGAGCAGTTCAGAAGACGGTGGCCAAGGAGGTCAAGCGGATTCCTGCTGGAGAGATCAAGCAGGTCACGCCTCCGCTTGCGGCCAGCGCGAAAGACTACTGCTATCTCACCTACGCCGCCTGGCAACCGGCCTACTGGGTGACCTGGTTCAAGCGCGGCGACAAGATTGCGGTTTACTACGACCCGGACGATTGCGGATTCAGCCAGAACTATCCGTTTCAATTGACCGACGTTCACCTGATGCTTTATGATTATGCTGAAGTTGGCTCTGTCACCGTGCGGTTCAGCGTCGAGGTGATGTGTCTGGACATCTGCGACGGGCCGGGTATCGAAATCTGGAAATCGCGGTCCTACTCGATCGTTGACTTTTACCCGGACCCCGTAGAGATATGGTTCGAGGATACGGTCTGTTTGGACAAGCCATTCTTCTTCAACGTGGAGTATTTAAGCGACTATCCCGAGGAATTCATGCCCAGCTTCATGTTCGAGGATCCGTACGACACCGGCTGGCCTGATACCTGCTATCAGTGGGTCTGGTACGGCCAGCCGTCCTGGATCGAGTGGTATTATGATCTTGGCGGTATGGACGTGGGTTGGATAATCCTGGGAATCAGTGGTTACGTTGGCGATCAAGCCGACTGCGGTTGGTGGTACTGGAAGCCGGACACGCTGCCTCAAGCGCCCAGCGGCATGCCGGATTTTGACCAGAACCAGCGCGACTGGGTGGCCTACTGCGGACCCACCGCGGTGGCAAACTGCCTCTGGTGGTTTGACGCGGTCCCCACGGTAGGAATGGATCCCGCTGACTTCATCGAGCTGCTGGCGGGATACTTTGGCACCACTTCCAGTGGCACCTACG
>Ga0114919_10004967_pt1 | contig 10636 bp, 6 predicted proteins | sample BlataG_FD_88682 | JGI IMG/M metagenome (GOLD analysis project Ga0114919, IMG submission 88682) | Deep subsurface microbial communities from Black Sea to uncover new lineages of life (NeLLi) - Black_00105 metaG | ecosystem: Environmental > Aquatic > Marine > Oceanic > Sediment | place: Atlantic...
ATCGCATCGCGGCCCGACAGAAAGGCTCCGGTGATGCTGCGGCTGTTCTTGGCGACCTCGGCCGGTGAGCCGGCAGCCACCACCTCGCCACCCCGCTTGCCCGGCCCGGGGCCAAAGTCAACCACCCAGTCGGCGGCCCGGATGGTCTCTTCGTCGTGCTCGACCACCACGACGGTGTTGCCCTTGTCGCGGAGGGTTTCAAGCGCCCCGAGCAGCTTGACGTTGTCGCGGGGGTGCAGGCCGATTGAGGGCTCGTCAAGCACGTAGAGCACGCCGGAGAGGCCCGAGCCGATCTGGGCGGCCAGGCGAATCCGCTGGCTTTCACCGCCGGAGAGCGTCGGGGCCTTGCGGTCGAGGGCGAGGTAGCCGAGGCCGACCTGATCGAGAAAGGCCAGCCGGCTACGGATCTCTTTGAGGAGTTCGGCGGCGATCAACGATTGAGTGTCGTCGAGGGCGAGGTCGGAGATGAACTCGCGGGCCTCGCTGATCGGGAGGGCGCAGAGCTCGTTGAGGGAGAGTTGCCACGGGGAGGCGGCGTCGGTGGTGGGGCGATCCCCCGGCTTGCGCCGGGGGCTTCCGCTGGCGGAGGCGTTGGTGGCAGCGGTGGTGGTGGCGTCGGCGGTGGCGTCGGCGGTGGTAGCGGCGGTGGCTTTCCGTTTGCGGCGGGAGGCACCCTCACCCGGCCTGCGGCCGGCCTCTCGCAGAGGGAGAGGCGAGGGGAGCCGGGCGTCAGCCGTAGGGCGATCCCCCGGCTTCCGCCGGGGGCTTCCGTGGGAGGTGTTTGTGGGCGTGTTCGTCGTGGTGGCTGACGCTGGCTGGGGAACGCGGCTGGTGATGCGGACGGCCCGGGCCTGTGGTGAGAGCCGGGCTCCGTCGCAGACGTGGCAGTGGCTGACGCTCATGTACTTTTCGAGCATTCGCCGCATGATGCCGCTCTTGGCGTTTCGCCAGCGATTGGTCAGCATCGCCAGCACGCCTTCAAACTTGGTCTTTGCCCCTCGCTCGGCCCGGCCCCGCCGCCAGGAGACGTTGATCGTTTCCAGACCCGTACCGGAGAGCCAGATTTTTTTCTGGGTTGGCGTCAGCTTCTTCCAGGGCGTGTCGAGCATGGTGCCGGAGGCATAGCCTTTCTTGGCCTCGGCATGGGCGGCCACCGCGTTGAACAGCCGCCGGGTCCAGCGGGGCAGGTCGCGGAACCGGCCGAGGACCGCGAAGGCACCCTTCTTCACCGATAGCGATGGATCGACGATGAGCTTGGCTGGGTCGATGCCGTAGATATCACCGAGGCCGTCACAGGCCGAACAAGCCCCCAGCGGACTGTTGAAGCTGAAGAGTTGCGGCTCAGGCGTGTCGTAGCTGACGCCGCAGGCAACGCAAGCGAACTTGCTTGAGAGGACGAGGTCGTCAGGAGCGGAGTCATGACCGTTGTCTGGCTTCGAGCCCCGTCGCTTTTGCTTCGAGCTGCCGGTGGCAGGATCTGTTGGAGCTGTCTTTTGCCTCTCGGCCTTTTCTGGCTCAGCCGCCACGATCACCTGGCCGCCACCGGTTTTCAGCGCCAGTTCAACCGCTTCAGCGAGCCGGCTGCGAGTCTCTTCTGAGACCGTCAGCCGATCGACCACCACCTCAATGGTGTGCTTGAACTGCTTCTCAAGAGCCGGCGGATCTTCGACCCGGCAGACGCTGCCATCGACCCGGGCCCGGGTGAAGCCCTGCCGGACGAGATCGGTGAACAGATCGCGGTGCTCCCCCTTCGCCTGCCGCACCAACGGGGCGAGGATCATCACCCGTTGCCCACCGGCGGCGGTGAAGATCCGTTCGACAATCTGATCCCGCGGCTGGGCTTCCAGCACCCGGTCGCAGGTTGGGCAGTGGGCCGTGCCGACCCGGGCGTAGAGCACCCGCAGGAAGTCGTGGATCTCGGTCATCGTCGCCACGGTCGACCGCGGGTTGTGGCCGGCCGACTTCTGCGCGATCGAGATCGAAGGCGACAGGCCCGTCACGCTGTCAACATCGGGCCGGGGCAGCTGCCCGAGGAACTGCCGGGCGAAGGTCGAGAGGCTTTCGACGTACCGCCGCTGGCCCTCTGCATAAAGAGTGTCGAAGGCGAGGCTCGACTTGCCCGAGCCGCTCACGCCTGACAGGCAGACCAGCCGGCCGCGGGGCAGGCCGACCGTGACATCGCGAAGGTTATGTTCCCGCGCACCGCGGACAACGATTGGAGGGGCGTGCATGCGGAGGCGGGAGGGAGCCTGAGGATGGGATGAACAGACAATCCATTCTAGCGGGTATCGCCGGACTGCCCGGTCGCTAGACACCCGGCGGGACCGGACGTAAATTCAGGTCATCCCGAGGGAACGGTCGTTTGACCGCAACCTCATTCGGGGCGGTAGCTCAACTGGGAGAGCGCGGCGTTCGCAATGCCGAGGTTGGGAGTTCGATCCTCCTCCGCTCCACTTGCTTCACTCGCTTCACGGATAGCTCGGGCATCGTGCCCGAGCTTTCCGTGGGCTGAATGCTGAAAAGCCGAGGTTTTCAGCATTCAGCGGTTGCTGATTGGCGGCATCCTGCCGCCGGGTGGCGTTGAAGATGGAAGCCGCCAGCGGGTGTCGACCGCCGTTTGACGAGGCGAAGGGGGCGGCGAACGCTCGAGGAGCCTTGGGCGTATCCTCGCCCCCGCGACGAGACTTTCGCCGCCCCTGAGCCGGCTTGCTCCAGAACCTGCGGTTCTTTGGAGCGTTGGTATGATAGGGGGTGTTATTTGATACGCCCGCGCCGGGCTGGGGTTATTGGTCTTCCGGTCGTTGCCATGTCTACTGCCACAGATCCTTCAACCGAACTGATGCTGCGGGTTCGTGATGGTGATGCCGAGGCTTTCGGCCAGCTCGTCAGCCTCTGGCAGCCGCGACTGGTAACGCTGTTTTTGCACCAGACCGGCGACCACTCCACGGCCGAAGACCTCGCCCAGGAGGTCTTCATGCGGGTTTTTCGAGCCCGAGACCGTTACGAACCAACGGCGAAGTTCACGACTTGGGTCCATACCATTGCCAATAACCTGGCCAGCGACCTGCGGCAGCGGGCCTACCGCCGGAAGGAACGGGGCGTGACTGCCAACCCGTCAGCCTCAGGCAGCATGGTGGGCCTGGAACAACTGGCCATCGCTGCCAGTGGCCTGCTGCCGACCCGTCAGCTTGACCGGGCAGAACTGCAGGCGGTTGTGCAGCAGGCAATCGCCACGCTCAATGACCGGCAGCGAATGGTGATTCTGCTGGCCAAGTTTGAGCACTGTTCGTACGAAGAAATTGCTGCGGCGATGAAGCTGTCGGTGCCGGCGGTCAAGTCACTGCTGTTCCGGGCTCGCGAGCAATTGCGGGAGGCGTTGACCCCGTACCTGACCGAGCCGGAGGGACAGCCGTGACCGACCATGCCGACAACCTGGCTGTGACGAGAGCTTCGGAGCACGACACCCCGGCGGCCGACCTGGGAGAACTCTGGCAGGTGCTCGACACCCTGCCACAGGCCGAACCCCCCGAGGACCTCTTGGCTACGACCATTGAAATGGTGGCGGTGCAGGCCCACACCGGCACAGGCCGCCGGTCGGGCAGGGGAAGGAGTCGCTTTGCTTCCCTGCGGCGTGACCTCTGGCAGTGGCTGGCCCCGGCAGCGGCGGTGTTGACCGCCATCCTCATCGGCTTCTGGCTCGGCCAGGCAACGGCAGTTGTGCCTAATCGCGATGCTGAACGGGACGCCTGGCGGGAACGCCGCGAGGCTGCCATCAAAGAGAGCCTAAAGAATGATCCAGAAGCCCGGCGACTCTTGCGGGAAAAAATGCGGGACGTCGAAGCAGCCAACCCAGCATTGTGGCCGCCGAGGCCGCAGCCACCAATTGACCGATGGCCTTCAGGGACAGACAGACCCCGAACACCGGCTAGCCCTCAACTGCGACCGGGAGACCGAGAAAAGCCAGCACCGCCTCGCAGAAAATTTCTGGTACCTCGAGTGGAACCAGGTGGCCCGCCTCAGGTACCACCAACAGCCGGCCCCGGGGCAGTAGTTCCTCCATCGCCTGCATCACCGCCGGCGGAGTGATGGTGTCTTCAGCCCCGCAGACCAGCAGCACCGGTAGATCGCACTGCTGCATCGCCGCTGTCATGTCCGGCCGCTGGCCCAGGGCCGCCAGAGCTGCCTGAATGGTGGCCACTGGCTGCCGGGTGATCATCTCATGCAGCAGTTGTTCGACAGCATTTCGTTTTGCTGGCGTATCGACCGTGGGTGCCTTCGCCAGCAGATTGGGAATCATTGCCTCGGCCAGAATTCGCTGCCCGACGCGGCCAACCCGAGCCGCAAGATCGTCACGACCCGCTCGGGCCTCGGGCGTGTCGGCGGCGAACTTGGTATCGCAGAGGATAAGGCTGTGGACCCGGTCGGGATGGTGAGCCGCCACCTGCTGGGCGACATAGCCCCCCATCGAAACCCCGGCGATGACGGCCGGCTCGCTGACATGCAAGGCATCGAGCAGGCCAATGACATCCTCGGCCAGTTGTTCAATGCTGGCCGGCCCCGGAGTGGATTCATCGGTGCCGACACTTTCGCCAAATCCACGTTGATCAGGAATGATCAGCCGCAGATGGTCGGCTAGCGGCAAGACGCCCCGCCACATCCGGTGATCCAGTGGAAAGGCGTGCAACAGCACCAGCGGGAGTCCGCTGCCACAGGTTTCGACGGCCAAGTTCGTGCCGTTGACGGAAACGGTGTGCGTCGGCATGCGGGGTTCCTCGGTGAGTGGGTTCGGCGGGAGCGAGGGTCGCGGCTTTTTATTGTTGCCTCTGCGTCGAGCTCGCGGGCTTTGATTCTTGCCTCTGAATCGAGCATTGGCAGGATTTCGCGGCAGTGCAACCGTGAAAGCGGGGGCGACAACGCACCTGGAAGCCGCCAGGCGGCAGCCGGCGGACCGCGGTGGTCGCTGCCGCAGCAATAGCCGTACCGCCCGTCCAGTCGCTTCTGCTCCTGGCTTCCATTCTCTGCCTGGTCATGCCCGGCCGCTTCCCTCGGTTGACCCGCGGCGTACGATAACCTATCGAGGCAATGGAAGAACGAATGGGCATCATGCAAGAGAGACCTATCACCCGCTGGCAACTCTATCCGCTGTTTGCCTGCCTGGGGGGGCTCCTGCTGGCCGGCTGTTATGCCGATCGTCTTCCGGAGCCCGTCAAGCATCTGGGGGTGCCCCGGATTGAGGCGATTGAAATTGAGCCGCTCGAGCCGGTCAGCCTCAAGCCTGGTGAGACGGCGACTGTGCCGGTGCGGCTGAAGCGCAACGGCAATGAGGGGCCGATCGCGGTCAGCCTCTCAAAGCTCCCCAGCGGTGTTGAACTGACTCACGATAAGGAGATTGTAGCCGACAAGTCGGAGACCGCGATCAGCCTCGTGGGCAGTCCGGCCTTGGGAGACAAGACAGAGCAACTCACCGTGACCATTACGCTGACGATGGCGGGCGAAACCCTCGAGCCAACCTTTAGTCTGACGCTGCCGCAGGTGTCGCGGCCGGTCATCACCACGCTGCCGCCGGTCTTCCTGCAGCCCGGCGATGCGGTCGACCTGCTGGTGCCGATCGAACGCAACGGCTATGGCGAGCCGCTCAGCCTCGAGCCAATCGAACTGCCCGACGGGATGACCTGCACGCTGCCGGAGGAACCGATCAAGGACAACAGTCTGCCGATTCATCTCGCGGCTGCGGATGATGCTGCCGAGGGTCGGCTGGCCCCGCTGCTGAAAACAACTGTCTACGGCCGCGAGGTGTCGGCCCCATTGACCGTGGTGGTCACCCAACACCCCTTCACCTTGCCGGCGATCCCGGTGGTTCAGGTCGCGCCGGGGCAGACCCGTGAGGTTGAGCTGGCCATTGAGCGGGACAGCTTGGAATCACTTAGCCGGTTGATGACCGGAGGGCTGCAGGCGCTCACCGGGGTGCAACTTGCGCCGGAATCCTTCAATGGACTCATCTTTCTTGCTTCCACCAGTCCCGATGAGGCGATCAGTATCGACGCAGCAGAGGTGGCGGAGGGGGGCAGTCACAGTCGCCTGACGGTCAAGGCGGCCGACACGGCCCAGCCGGGTGCCGTGAGCATCCCGCTGTTGGCGACGGCCAATCATCTCGAGGCCCAGGGCCTGCTGGTGGTGCGGGTGGCTGATACCGAAACAGCTGAGGGCGAACTGCCCGAGCCGATCGTTGATGCGATCGCTCCGCCGAAACGGCTCCGTCCCGGCGGCGTGGCAGGCCGTTCGACGGCTGAGTCAAAGCAACTGTTTGGCCGGTTCTATGGGCAGACGCCCCAGTCGCAGCAGGCGATTGGGCAGGCCCTGGAATGGCTGGCCGCCGCCCAGGCCGACGATGGCTCGTGGCAGGTGGACAAGAACCAGGCACAGGCGACAACCGCCGTGCTGGCGATGGATGGAGGCGGTGCAACCGCCGACACTGCGACCACGACCGCCGCTGCCCTGCTGCCGTTCCTTGCCGAGGGGGTCACCCATGAGCCCGAGTCAGCTGAGTCGCTGTGGCTGGAGGCCTATCCTGAGGTGGTGCAAAAGGGGTTGCTCTGGCTGGGCAAGCGGCAGATCGAAGCGAGCCAGCAGGTGCCTGGGCTGATCAGTGAGAGCCTTGCCGGTCAGGCCTTGGGGCTGGCCGCCTTCAGCGAAACCCTGGCTCTGAGCGGCGACCGTCGCCTGACTCAGAACGCCAAACTCGCCGCCAAACAACTGGCTGACCGGCAGACCGACGATGGCGGCTGGCCGCAAGGTGACACAGTCACGCCGTTGGCAACCGCCCGGGCCGTGCTGGCACTTGAGGCGGCCAAGGCCTGCGGCGTCGGGGTGTCGGCGGGGAATCTTCGCCGGGCGGAGAACTATCTTGAGCAGGTGGGCGTTGGCGGTGACCAGACCCCGCTGGCCGCCTATGCTGCCGAGCCAGCAGGCCCGCCGGACCCCACAGCCACCGCCGCCTGTCTGCTGGCCTGGCAGTATGCCGAGTTGCCCCAGGACAGCCCCGACCTGCTGGCAGCTGCCGATCATCTGGCCTCGCTGGCACCGGGGCTTGAGGATGAAGGCCTCAGTCAGCCGATCGACTTTCTGCTGTTTGCCGGTGACCTCCTTCGCAACCTTGAAGGCGATCGGTATGACCGCTGGAATGCCCAGGTCAGAGCGTTTCTCTGTCGTACCCAGGTGCAGGAAGGGGACAACACCGGCAGTTGGGACCCGGACATCTTTGCCAGCGGCCGGGACCGGGTCTCCACCACCGCCCTGGCAACCCTCTGCCTGCAGGCTGCCTACCGAACGCTGCCAGCCTATCGGCAGTAGCCAGCCGGGTGGTCGCACTTACCGCCGCATGGCCAGGAACTTTTCGAGGTTCTTTTTGATCGTGTCGCTGCCGGGCTCCTGTCGCTGAGCGACGACCTGGCAGCGGATGGCCTCTGCGGGACGGCCGGCTGCGGCATAGCAGTGAGCCAGCGTGTCGAGATAGCTCGCACTATCGAAAGAGAGTTCGAGCGAGCGTTTGGAATAGCGGGTGGCCTTGGCGATATCGCCCTCGGTGTTGGCCACCAGCCAGGCGTATTCGTTGTAGCCATTGGGCTCGTCGGGTTCTGAGTCGATTCGCTGCTGCAGCTTGTCGAGGGCCTCGGCAATCAGCGTCACCACACGGCGACGGTCAGCCGCCGTCAGATCGGGCAAATGATAGAAGGCGATCAGGCTGTCGATCTCGCCGGGATATTCAGCCACCGCGGCCTCGAGCGCCTGCCGCTGGGCCGCGGCATCACCAGCGTTGCGGGCGGCACAAAACAGAAAGTAGTGACGGCGGCTAGCCAACGCCTCGGGCAGGTGTCCCAGTGATTCGAGCACCCGCCTGTTGGGCACTTTGCCGCGGGTGCCCTCGAGGGTTTCCCGCAGGACCTCGGCTGCTTCGATGCAGCGGCTCTGGTCATTGAGGAACTCTGCCCGGCTGATCGCCAGTTGCATCGCCACCTGCGGGGCCAGCCCGTCGGCCGCCAGCGCGCGGTCGTACTCGCGGTCAGCCCAGTCGGCAACACCCCAGTGGGCCAGCCGCACTGCCGCCAGCAACTGCTGCTGCAGGTCATCGGTGGCTGTGACAAAGGCCTGCTCGGCAAGTTCGGTGGCAACCAGTTCCCGCCCGCGGGCCCGTTCGCAGCAGCCGGCGGCGTAGGCCAGCAGCGGCTGGTCATCCAGCATGTCGAGCACCGCGTCGGGTAGCCGGTCAACCAGATCGGCCAGCCCAGCGTCGGCCGCCCAGAACAGCACGTTGGCCAGCTCAGTGGCCCGGGTGCGGTCATCGGCACTGTCGATCAGGTCAAACAGTTCGGTGGCGGCAGCCACCGCTCGTTCGGGCTGGCCTGCCTGCAGGGCTGCCCGGGCCACGCAGCGGCGGAGCAGTTGGGTCACCGGATCGTCGTTGCTGTCATTGTCTGCATTGGCCGGTTCAGCCAGCGGCCGCGTTGGCAGGGCGGTCTGTGCGAGAAATTCCTCCATGGTGTTCAGCAAACGGTCGAGCGGCTCGGCCATGTCGTCCGCCTTAGCTGCGTCGGCGTCGGCAATGCGGGAGAAGTCGATCAGCGTTCGCAGCAGGTTTGCCGCGGGGCGGCTGCTGCTTCCCAGTCCGGTTTCGACCGGCACCGTCAGTTGCGGCCAATGGGGATCGTGCGGCCGCCATTCCTGCAGGATCACCACGGCCGCCAGTTGGGAAACAATTGGCGAGCGGTGAATCCGAACAATTCTGGCTAGCGGAGCGGCGCCGGCATCGGCCTCGAGCCGAATCAGCCGACTGAGCACCTTGAGCTGGTCGGCGAGCGGCTTGGTTGAGAAGCCCTCGAGCAGGTCGGCTGCCGCGGGCGAATCGGCGGGGCCGACGAGGGGCACCGTCTCCAGAATCCAGCGTGCCCTCAGGGCAACCTCAAGATCGTCCTGCTGATCGGCGGCTGCCAGCAGCGCGTCGATCGCAGCGTCCGATACCTCGGTCAGCCGCCTGGTGGCTGCCTCGCGAACGGCGTAGTCACGGCTGCCAAGCTGCTCGACCAGCCCTGCGATCTCTGCCTGGTCGACCGGCTTGGCCGAAACGCCGGACGTGGCCCAGGCCGGGCAGGCCAAGACGATAACGGCCAGCAGGATCAGACCACCCAATCTTGCAAACCGCCGTGCCATCACATCAGGCCGCGCTATTGGCATCGAACCCTCCTGGCTGTGTGGTGTCTCTGCCTACCGCCTCAAAGCATTGTAGCGAACAGTTACGCCGCGTCCGGCTCGATGCCGAGGTCGCGAATCGTCACGAGAGGCTCCAGCGGGATGCCGCGGGCGGCGAAGGCCTCGGCTGCACCGGCCAGCCGGTCGATCACCGTCACCACCCGTTCAACCTGCAGTCCAAACTCGGTGGCCCGGTCAATCGCCAGCAGTGATGAGCCTCCGGTGGTGGTGACGTCTTCGACAATGACTACCCGCTGCCCAGGCTCGACCGGCCCCTCAACATATCGCTGCATGCCATGTCCCTTCGGCTCTTTACGGACCATGAAACCCTTCAGGGGCAGGTCCGCCACGCCGGCCATGGTCACCACAGCGCTGGTGATGGGGTCGGCTCCGATCGACATGCCGCCAATCGCCTCCGGTAGCCCACCCAGAGCTTGGAGTCGTTGGAGGATTGCCTGACCCACAAGCATTGAGCCTTGGGCGTCGAGGACGACCTGTTTGGCATCAAGATAGAAGCTGGCCGTGCGGCCCGAGGCGAGCGTGAAACTACCGCGTTTGAGGGCCCGCTGTTCAATCAGCTCGATCAACTGCTGGCGGGTGGTGGCAAGGTCGGAATCAGTCGGTGGTGTCGTGCTCATGCCAAGATGCTAGCAGATCATGAAGCGGGCTGGCGGCTGCCTCATTGGCTGGCTGTTTTTGACTCCTTCCGGCACCCTCTTAGAATCTGGGGGTGGTCTGTGTTCCCGCGACTCTTCAGGCAGTTGCCGCCGATGCGTCCGATTGTTCGCAACACGTTGCGGTGCTGGCTGGTGTTGCTCGCTGCGCTGGCTTGCAGCGATCAGCGATTGCTGGCGGGCCCGCTGGCAGACGCGGTGGCCCGGGCCAAGGCGGCTGCGGGGGGAGCGGTTGACCTAAACCTAGAGCAGCCGCCTGCCGCCCAGCCGCCGCCGGCTGTTGAACCGGTTGCTGTGGACCGTGACCCTGCTGACAAGAAACCTGCCGACAACAAGCCGCCGGCTCAGCTCCGGCCGCCTACCGTCACCCTGGAACTGCGGCTGCCAATCGCCGGAAACCGTGACACCCAACTGCGGGCGGCAATTCTGCGGCAGCTTGACCGGCTGGAGAGCCGGCCCGGCCAGCGGGGTCTGCTCGTGCTGCAGTTTGCCACTGAAGGCAACGCCGCGGCTGCGGGCAGCGACTTCGGTCGTTCACTGGAGCTGGCCCGTTTCTTGACGGACCCACGGCTGGCGGGAGTCAAGACGGTCGCCTTTCTGCCTGAAGGAGCCAGCAGCCATGCCGTTCTCGTGGCACTGGCCTGTGAAGAAATCGTGATGGCTCCCGACGCTGTCCTCGGCCCGGCCAACCGAGATGAACCTCGCGTCGATGAGGCGAT
>Ga0114919_10004973_pt1 | contig 10634 bp, 5 predicted proteins | sample BlataG_FD_88682 | JGI IMG/M metagenome (GOLD analysis project Ga0114919, IMG submission 88682) | Deep subsurface microbial communities from Black Sea to uncover new lineages of life (NeLLi) - Black_00105 metaG | ecosystem: Environmental > Aquatic > Marine > Oceanic > Sediment | place: Atlantic...
CCCCCACAATCGGTTAGGGGTCAGGCTTCGCTCCAAGAATATTCACAATTGACTCCAAGTTATCTATCGCCCCCACATGGAAAGGGGCAAGCTGCCGACGTCTTCCGTTTACCGTCAGGTAAACATACGAATATATTAATATATTATCAAACAATGGTCAACAAAAAAATGACCAAAAAAGTACTTTTTTTTGACCATCCTTTCTCCTATTGAAATCCAAACTCTATTCTCTATAATCTCTCTAAAGCATGCGGATTTCCTTGAGCTGACGGGAAGTGCAAGTTTTGGTTTATTGAATGATTCCGCGTGTGCAAACAAGTTGCACACCCTACGAGCCGGGTAGGGTGTGCAAATTTTAATTTGCACACGCGGGAGAAATAATTACGATGTATTTATGTCAAATTACAGACGAGCGAAAATTCGTGGAGGATATTATTTCTTTACAGTTGTCTGCTACAAAAGGCGCAAGAACCTTGCAGGTGAACTTGCGAGAAAGTGTCTGCGAAATGCATTTGAAAAAGTACGGTCGAAACGACATTTCATAACCATAGCGTTTTGTCTTTTGCCAGAGCATTTACATTGTGTGTGGAAATTGCCCGAAGATGACAGAAATTTTTCGATAAGATGGTCGTTGATAAAAAAAGATTTTACTATGAATTATTTGAAAGAAGGAGGGGATGAATCCACTCAAAGCAATTCAAGATTAAAGCACCGTCATCGCGGGATATGGCAAAAAAGATTCTGGGAGCATCAGATACGAGATGTGAGAGACTTGCAAAGTCACATTGATTATATTCACTATAATCCTGTTAAGCATGGATTGGTTAAAGATGTTGATGATTGGCCCTGGTCAACATATCATAAATATGTTGAATCAGGATATTATGGAAAAGTAGATTTGGAAAAAATGCAAGAGAGTGTAAATAATGTATTTGTTAATGAATAGAACTGCGTGTGCAACAAAGTTGCACACCCTACGAGCTTCGCCGTTCGCATAAAAGGAATCTACATTAGTGCAGCGGGATTTGCAATAAAAAAATCATATTTCGTGAAGTGTGATGCTTATGAACGAGACCCCCGATTCAAGAATCGGGGGCTAAATATCTGGTTTCCTGCTTCCGCAGGAATGACAGAAAAAAACAGGTAATGACATCCATAAATCAATCTGAGATAGAGCGTCAATACACGGAGGTTCATTTGAACTCAAACCCGGTGGCCGGGGTCAGGAAGTATAGCCATTTGGCGAGCAGCTTTTCCTTCAAGATTGCACCGGCGGCCCTGCCGTAAAGCTCCAACTGCCGACGATAAAGCTCGGCACGCTCTGAAACTTCGCCCACAGTTATTCGGTCGGTCTTGAAATCTATTACGAGCAGGCCCTTTGGTGTTTGAACCAACATATCAATTATACCCTGAATGACGATAGTTTCGTCGCTCGCCCCGTTAGAAATTTTTCCCTTTTCTATCATATTGTCTGTTCTCATTGTAGGATTTCTAACGGGGCACGTCGATAGTGGCACGGCCATCCCCTCGACTTCGCTCAGGACAGGCCTGGCCGTGGACCACGGGCTGGAAGCCCGTGCCACAGCAGGCAAAGCAAAAGTAAACGGCCACTCACGCCAAAGAGTATTCTCACGAGCAAGAGCCACCCGGCCCAGTTTGCTTTCAAAAAATCCCATTATCGAATCTGTGTCGATATGCTCGGCGACGGCTTCAGTTATAGCACCATCAGCCAAAAGTTTTTCCTTTGTCTTTTCGACTGCCCCTTTGTTTACCGGCCCAGCCAAATCAAGGTGGGCAATTACAAGGTGCGCAGCCGTGCCGATTAGTCGGCCTTCCACAGGTCCAGCCAAAGCAGTTTCAGCAGCCGCGATTGGCTCACGTTCCAACACCCTTGAATAATCGATTCTTGTGTGTTCATCACTGTGATGTGTCAACTCCGTTACCGATTGCTTCGCGGCAAGTACGGGCGCATCGCCGAATGCATACCGCCAGGCAAACGACTTTTTCACCTGCGAAATTCTTCTAACACCCACCGCAGGGGTGGGGGCCAAACGAGCCCCGCCCACGGGTGGCGGGGCTAAACGTCTGTCGGTCTTTAATTTGATTACAAACTCGGAGAGTTGTTTTAATTGCTGCTGACTGTACAGTTTCAGGCTGAATAAATCATCGTCAATCGCCTGTTCCGACAAGCCGGTTTCAAAAACATTATGTAAGTTTCTCCGGTCGGAAAGACCATAGAGAATCCATTCAAGGGGACTGCGGCACCGGTGAAGCTGCCAATCGGCAATAGGCCCCCGGCCAAAATAAAATCCGTTGCGGATAATATCGCGGCAATGCTTTTTCTTCCCGCAGGCGGTCAGGACAAGGCGCTGCCTTGCCCGTGTGGTTGCGACGTAAAGGATACGCATTTCTTCAGCCAGGGACTGCGAAAGTTTCTGCTCCGCGATGACCTGGTATGCAAGCGAACGCAGCCTGCTATTCGACTCGCGGTCGATTATTTGCAGCCCTACCGTATTAACAGAGTCGGCAAGCATGTCCCCGTAAACGTCCTGTTTATTAAACTTACTACTCAGCTCAGCCAAAAAGACGACCGGGAATTCGAGTCCTTTGCTCTTATGCACGCTTAAGATGCGGACGGCATTACCGGCCGCGGCTTCCGGCTCGGCAGGCGCCCAATCCTGGCCCACTTCCTGAAGCTTCTCGATAAACTCAACAAAGCGCGTAAGTGAAACGCCTCCGGCACTGCTGGCAAAACCCTCAAACTGTATTGCCCTGTCGTGCAGTTTAAGAAGATTGGCCCTTCGCGTCCGGCCATTCGGCAAAGCGGAAACAAATGACAGAAAGCCGGTTTGACGATAGATATGCCAGAGCAAATCCGCTAAATTGCCCCGCCGGGCAAGTGTCCGCCACCGCTCAATCAAAGTTAGTATCCCCCTGAGCTTCTTTACCAGCTCCGTATCCTGCTCACTATTGCAGTATTGAACCACACAACTATAAAAGTTTCTGCTATTCTCACCTTTTTCAGTGTGGATTTTGAGCGTCGCCAATTCAGTATCACTAATCCTGAAGAACGGACTCCGCATTACTGCTGCCAATTCGATATCACGCTGAGGATTATCAAGGACCTTGAGCAGACTCAACATATCGGTAATTTCGGTTGCTTCGAAATAGCCCGCCGTAGCCTGACAGCTCACAGGCACACCGGCCAACTGAAACACCTCCACATAATCATTGGCCTTTTTCGCCAGCGAGCGCATCAATACCACAATGTCACGATATTCGACGTCACGCAGGCACTGCTGCTCTTTATCATATACCTGAAATTCCGGTCTGCCGGTTTCGGCCCCGACAATCTGCCTGATACGCTCGGCAATCATCGCCGCCTGACGCTGGCGAGAACTGATAATGCTTATGTTTTCCTCATCGGCTATTTGGCCGTTCTGCTCTTTTTCCGAATCCTTGTCCGGCTCTATTTCATCGAGGATGTGGAATTCAACCACCGGTCTGCTGTCACCCGGCGCTTGTGATTTGGTTTCGTCTTCAATTGCAGGTGTCAATTTTGCAGAGTCATCGTAATCAATCTTCGCAAAGGATGTGGTCATTATGCGTCCAAATATTGTGTTGACAAAATCGAGAATACTTTTAGCCGAGCGGAAATTGGCATTCAGGTCGACCCGCAATCCGTTTGCTGTTTTCGCTGAATCGGCCGATGCAGGGCCAAGACGCCTGATAAAAATCTCCGGTTCAGCCCCCCGCCATGCGTAAATACTTTGTTTGACATCGCCGACAACAAAGACATTTCCGCCGGAGCTAAGCAAATCGAGTATCGCCTGCTGGACGGGATTAATATCCTGATATTCATCGACAAATATGTATTTGAACCTGCTCCGAAGCGCCAGGGCCGTTTCGGATGGCGCCAGCTTTTCCTCTGAAGAATCCTGTTCGGACAGCAGTTTTAGAGCATAATGTTCGAGGTCGGCAAAATCGAGGCAGCTCACCGCTCGTTTGGCGTCACTGTATAACCGGTCGAATTTTTTAACAAGCTCGATGAGCACCTTCGTCTGCAGGCTTGCCGCCCTGCCGACCCTGTCCAGATACTCAGGATTCACTACCGCAAGCTCCGAAAGTCTCTCAAAGGAATCTACTGCCTTTTTTACTGTTTTTTGTATAAGCTCAGCAGTCGCTGCCGCCGGTCCTTTGGGCTTTCTTACCGTGGGCTTTTCAAAGTTTCTTATTTTCTCTGCGCACCTGTCCCAATCGCCTGCTTTCAAAAGCTCAACACATTGTAGAACGGGCTTTATAAAAGTATCTTCACACTCCGGGCCCCAGTCACCATCAGGATTTTCATTCCGATATAAATTCCCGGCATACCGAAGCTGATTAAGAATGTATTGAAATTTCTCACCAATAATCTGCTTTTGTTTCTCACCCAGCTCGGTCGTGAACGGATTGGCCGCCTCTGCAAGCCGTGCCGCTCGTTCGTACCAGTTTTCTCGTGAAACTACACCATCCAGAAAATCGCTCAGCTCTATTACTTTTCCAGGAAAACCATCATTTGTTCGAAGGTCGCGCCGCGACAAAAGCTGCTGAAGGGCCGGTATTAAGTTGCTCTGCTCCCACGCCCAGTCGATTGTCTTTTCCAGCACCTCTGCCTTGAGTAATCTCGCTTCGTCGGCGTCGATTACCCTAAAAGTCGGGTCAAGGGTGAGCTTGTAGAAATACTCAGTGATAAGCCGTTTGCAAAACGAATGTATCGTACTGACATCAGCGCCTTGCAGTAAAATAAGCTGGCGGCGAAGATGAGGGTCCCTGCTTTCCAGGAACGCAGCCCGAAGCTGCTCGGCAATCCGCCATCGCATTTGCTCGGCGGCCATCTCGGTAAAGGTCAACACAAGCATACTGAAAACGTCAGGACATAGGGTTTTGTCACGTACGATGTCAACGCAGCGACCGGACAATACCGCCGTCTTTCCGGTCCCCGCCGAGGCGGTCACCAGAACGTCGCTTCCCCGTGCGGTAATCGCCCGTTTCTGCTGCTTAGTCCATTTAATCTTCTTATCAGCCATCAGCCTTCTTCATCTCTTCGAGAACCTGCACCTTTTTAAGCGGCGCCAGGACGTTATAATCATTCACCTGCCAATCGAATCGGCAAACCGGCTTGTATTTGCAGTAGCTGCACGGCGATTTCCCGCTCAAACGATATGGCCTGATATCAATCCTGCCTGCGAGAATCTCTTTTGCCATCTCAACTATTTTTTTCTCGGTAAACTCAAGAACTTTCTCGAAATCACCCGGCTTCAATGCTCCACTTCTGCCGTAGTCGCCATACTGACCATCTTTTGAGCTGATACGGAAATTATAAAATTTGTCCCAGCCGGAACTTGCTGAAGCATCAAGCAGCTGGAAAGATTCACCATTCAATATTCCCTTTGCCTTATAATCAAATTTTCCCGCTTTCGCTGATAATTCATCGAGAGCAGCCTGTTCAATTCCCGTTTCCACCGGCATATAAAACGCGCCAACAACACTTTCTACCTTCGGCTTGTTCGCATTATTGACGGCGAGCATATAAATCGGAAGCTGCATATCCAGGCCATAGTAAAACTTTGACCAGCTAAAGGATGCACCTCGACGCTTATAGTCGAAAACGGCCGCAATTTTTTTGCCGTCCATTTCCGCAATATCAATTCGGTCAACCTTGCCGTTCAAAGACAACAGGCGACCACCTGCAAGCGAAAGCTCATATTTGCCAAGCGTATCCTTTGCTTGCCGTACCTGGCCGAACGAAACTTCGGACAGCGCAGGTCTAAAGCTGCCTGCACGTACCATTTGCGCTATAGCACGAACGCAATCCTCGAGAACCTCAACGGCGGAATTGATGATAAACAGGTTATGGCCACTGCGACGGACAAAGTTGGATATAAAAGAATCCGTCCGGATAATTTCTGATATCCGCTCACTTAGTAATCCCAATAATTGCTCGTCCCCAACCGTCGCAAAATCTTTTTTTTCTTCGCCAAGTTTTTTCAGCAGTGCATCCAGAACTCGATGATAAAAATTGCCCAAGTCCAGCGGCTCAAGTTTAAACTCGTCTCGCTCTTTCAATTTCAGCACATAGCGGGCGAAATACTGATACGGACACGCAGCAAAAGTGCCCAGTCTTGTTGCAGAGCTGCCTATCCGCTCACCAAAGAGCTTCTCGACTACGTTTTTATCCAGCTCCGCACGATTGTCATAATTTACCGCTGACAGCACATTCGCACCTGTCTCAGCAAGTTCCTCATCGGCGCACATATCATCCAATAATCCACTAAACTGCTCGTGAGAAACTTCAAGCGAGTATCGAGCCCTGTCTTTGCCAAGCGAGCTGCAGAGCAAATCGGCCAGTTCACTCTTATTGTGAACCTCTTCAATCGCAATCTGTTCGCCCGCAATTGACTCTTCTTTCAGATTTTCAAACAACGATTCAAGATTGTCTATAAATTGGGAGCGAGGCACGGCACCGCCGCTATCATCAGTAACAGGGTATGTAACACACAGAAATTCTGATGGACGTGTAAATGCGATGTAAGCCAGGTATTGGCGCTCGGCAAGCTTCTGAGTTTCGGTTGCTGCCAGCGTAAATTTGGCCTCGTCGGCCGCCCTGCGGTCATCATCGGTCAATATGCTGTCCGAACGGACCGGCACGGGAAACTGTCTTTGCGTCGCACCTATCAGAAAAACCGCTTTCAAATCGGGGTGTCGGCTGCGCTCAATAGAGCCCACAAGGACCTGGTCCAGTGTCGGCGGAATGAAAGCTAACGTCAACTGCGAAAACGCAGAATCCAGAATCGCAACATAATCCTCACAGCTCATCCGGCGTCCGGCAAAGACCTCGACAAGCTCGTCAAATATATCCACGAGCTTATCGTAAAGCTGCCGATGAACATTGGCACCGGTTTGATCTTTGCTTTTCTCATCTTCTTTAATCCAATCCCTGATTGTTTGCCTGACCTTCAGCACCCTGAGAAAATCAGAAACAGCCCGCACAAACTCATCTGCGCTCATCTTATTTGCCGCATTGTCACCCGGACGGAGCGTGTCTCGAAGCTCAAGCAACGGCCCAATGGCCTTTTGCCGGATTTCGTTTATCCGCTGCTCGTCATAATTACCGTCACCGGCAAAATGCCACACTGCGTCGCTTGTCCAGTCGCCGGCATTTACTCCATACGCAAGACAGTAATTTTCCAGTACGTCGATATCACTTCGCCCTATTGGCACAAGGTCCGTTTTAAGATATGTGAAAATATCACTGTTAGAAAAGCCGCCCGTCACAACCTGCAGCGCCGAGCTGATAAGCTGAACCATCGGATGCTGGTTCAATGATTTACGCTTATCAATAAAAAACGGCACGCTATAATCGTCAAAATACGCCCGTATATAGTGTTCATAGCGGTCGATATCTGATGCAATAACCGCAATGTCGCGGTATCGGAAATCGGTTTCCTTAACGACTTGAAGTATCTGCCTTGCGACAAACCGGATTTCAGCCCGGGCATTTGGCGCCGATATGACGCGAATATTGCTTGCCCCGTTAGAATCTCCCGCCGTTGACACCGCAGGCGGTACAGACGATTTACTTCTAACGGGGTCCGACGCAGGTATCCTGGTCGGTTCCAGCTCGAATATATTTCGCTCGATATGAGCGAGCGGCCGAGACGAAGAGAATCTGACCGCCTCATCAAGAATTATCGGCTCGTCCAATCGAAGTTTGCATTTTTTTATTGTTTCGACAAGCTCAGCATACGTTCGTTCAGTCGGGCTGAATATGCCAACCGGGTCAAGTCCGGCGGCATCGGGATTCGCCAAATCGATATTCGATGGGTCCAGACAAAGTGCAATTTGTGCATCCGCGACCGTCTTCAGCAGCTCAGTTAAGATTGCAATTTCGGCCGTAGTAAAGCCGGCAAAGCCATCAAGCCATAATTTTGCGCCCTTAACAAAAGGCGCTGTCCCCACCGCCTTGCACGAACGAGCCAACTGAATATCAGGGTCAATAAACTTACCCTCGATAAACTCCAGATATTCTTTTAGAATCAGGCCGATATCGGCAAATTTCAGCGCCGCCAAACTGTTGCGTTCGTCCTTCTTTAATTCGCTCAGCAACTCGTCAATATCGTCCGGCGTCTTTGCATACTGGTGCAGCTCGGCAATAGTCTGTGCCGTCTGCCGACCCAAGCCGGGCAAGGTCGCCGACGAGCCGAAGACCTTCAATTTACTTCTATTATCCCGCAAAATCCGGTGGACCATCATTTGTCGGCCGATGCGCGAAAGGGCCGGCCTCGCTGTATTTTTACCTAACAACAAAAACTGCAGACGGTCAAACGAAAGCACCTGAAGCCTGTTGTAGCCGGCTATCCTCTTGTCGGCCAGGATGGCACGCTCAGCCTGATAGGTCGCCTGCTCCGGAACTAACAAAATCAACGGCTGCCCGTCACCGGCGGCTTTAAGCAAGGCATTGACAATCGCTTTTATACAAAAGCTCGTCTTGCCCGTGCCGCTTCTGCCAAGAATAAATTGCACTGACATACAAATACCTTAAAGATAGGTCCACGCGAACTCGAACGTTTTTTACCACAAATCAGGAGCTTTTTCAAACTTGATATTCCATTTTCGAGGCAAATGTGGTATAATAAAATAAAGGGACGATTGGAACTACGTTATATGAAAAAGCCACATATAGTGATTTTTACAGTTTCTCTGCTTATTCTCGTCATTATTATACCCTGCCTTGCCGACACATTTATAAACCGCAAGACCAAAGAAATCCTGCACGGCTACGCAACCAGCCAGACCAAAGGCAGTGAGACCAACGTCCACACCCAGGAAAAAGGCAGGCTCAGACTCAATCTGGCCCAGTGGCAGATTACGCCCGACCACCTGGGCAGGAACAACAAGGTAATCATTCTTACACTCGATGACCATATAGAACTGGAGATTGAAACTCAGTCACTGGTTCAGGCGATAATCAAGGCCGCAGACGAAGGCCCTTTGTTTATTGTGTTCGAGATAAGCACGCCGGGTGGACAGCTCGACCTGGTTCAGCGGATTGGCGGCGCGATTACGAACACCGACTACTGCCGGGTCGTGGCTTTTGTCAGGGGCGGCAAACACAGAGGCGCTATATCAGGCGGCGCCGTTATAGCCATTGCCTGCGATAAGATTTATATGGCCGATAACTCCGTCATAGGCGCAGCCTCGCTCGTAGCCAGGTCCGGTAGCGGCCCGCAAGAAGTCAAAAAAATCTTCGGCGAAGAACTCGGCGAGAAGCTCATCTCATCCTGGCGTGCCCATCTGGCGTCAATGGCTGAGCAGCATGGCCGGCCCGGCCTGCTCGCAATGGCAATGGCTGATAAGGACATCGAAGTCATAGAGGTATCAGAAGCCAACAGGAAACTCTTTATTGACCCGGCCAACAAAAATCCCCGACAGGACCTTGTCCACGTCTGGAGCAAAAAAGGCACACTCCTGACCTTAACCGCACAGGACGCTGTCAAATGTGGAATTGCCGACAAAGTTTTCAATTCCAGGCGAGACCTTCTCCGGCATTTGCAGGCCGACAACGCCCAAATTGTAATAAACAAAGATTTGCAAAATGCCCGATTGGAATTGAAAAGGGCAAAGGGACAAGCAGCAAGAATAAGAAAGTCTCTTGACCTCAAAAAACAGCAGCTCGAATACGAGCAACCTACTGCCAAGATACTCAAAATCCTGCGAAGCGAAAGAGCTGATTTACAAACCTTGATAAGACTGGCCAGGAAGTACCCTGATTTACATCTTTCCACCTGGCCTTTCAAGATTGAGCTGAATTCCATCGAGGCCGCTTATGACAAACTAAAAAGAACCACTCGGAGGCGAAGATAATTATAATACTTTATCCCAATCCCCCCTCCTCCCCAGTCACGCTGTAATCCGGCAAAACCACTACTTGAGCAAACGCCAACAACCTAAAAATCGAAATCCCTCTCCGCCCTTAGTTTCTTTAACATACTTCGCCGCTTTTTTTCCTCCAATCGCCGGCGGTGCGCCCGCTCCGGCACTTTTGTTTTTTTCCGCACAGGTTTAGTCTTCAGCGCCTCCCTCAATAACTCCTGCAAGCGCTCCACGGAGGCCCTGCGATTTGCCTTCTGGGTGCGATATTTTTGCGAAACGACTCTTATGACGCCATTTTTATCGGCCCGAGTTGCGAGACGCCTGAGTATTCGCTGCTTTTGTATATCGTAAAAAGCCTCGCATCCTGCCACGTCAAAAAACAGCGTTACCCGCGTATTGACCTTGTTCACATTCTGCCCCCCCGGCCCGCCGCTTCGCGACGCCTTGAACACAAGCTCATCGGCGCAAATAGCTATGTCATCCGTGATTTCAATCATCATTAATCACCAACCAACTGCCGAGCGAAGAAACTTTTTTTTCTGTTCCAAGAAGGCCAGGAATCTCAATCAAACAATTCTAAACCGTAAATTGCAGCTTGTAAAGGGTGCATGTCATCTTTGTAGGTAAAAAAGGGGATTATTATGCTTATAGAGCCATACTGCTGTCTATTTGAAGATGTGGATTCCCGCTCCGTCTAAAGCCGGATCTTCGATTTCGCGGGA
>Ga0114919_10004974_pt1 | contig 10631 bp, 10 predicted proteins | sample BlataG_FD_88682 | JGI IMG/M metagenome (GOLD analysis project Ga0114919, IMG submission 88682) | Deep subsurface microbial communities from Black Sea to uncover new lineages of life (NeLLi) - Black_00105 metaG | ecosystem: Environmental > Aquatic > Marine > Oceanic > Sediment | place: Atlantic...
AAAGCAACATGGACGAGCTTGAACCTCTGTGCCGGGAGTTTATTAATATCATTAGGGGGCATGCCGAGGAAAAGGATAAGATAACAGACATAATGTCGCAAAGAAGAGTGCGGATACTGACAGCTCATGACGAAGATGCCATTGACGCCTTTGATGAGTGGCTGAACTCTGAGGAAGACGAGGAGTTTGTTGAGGGAGTTCTCAAGCTCAACGGCATATTCAAACGCCTTGCTGAGGAGAGATATATAGAGATTGACGAGCTATTGGAGCAAGAGGCTTCATCTGAGACGAAAGTAAAGGTTAAACGGAAGTGAGGAATCGCTAGCGAGAAGCTTGTTGCTTCTATGACTCTACCCCATCTCTGCCCTAGTCTAGTCTTCCAAGATCGGCAAGTGCCCCTAGCCTCTAGCACCTAAGAATTGCCCACTTATGCTATTTCCTTCCCCTAAGCATCGAGGACGATAGCCCCTCGCATACTGGCGCAACATTTCCTCTTTGGGACACTTCTAAAGCAAAGAGGTATGGAGTTTAGCACTAAAGGCTTTCACTTTGTCAACAGAGAATGATATAATGTCAACAGTAGGAAATCTCCAGACATGACATGAGACGGAGGGAAAGGGAGCTGAGTCGCAGGTTATTATTGAAGGCTTTGCCTCTATGGATAGGAGGATGGCATTAACAAAAATATTAAGTGGGAAAAAGGGGGGTGATAAGTGACAAGGGAAACCGGACGATTAAAAATTTGCACTATCTTTCATAGGAGGAGGTGATAAGCAGGGACTCACCTTTAGTCCCTGCTTTTTGAGTCCCTGCTTTTATCAATAGCGGTTGCCAAAATGCTAATCCACATTTTCAATATGTTATCAAAGCTAAAAAGGAGGTAAAAAGCCCTCCGCTAAATTTTCGTGCGGGAGTAACTCAGTTGGTAGAGTCCCTGCCTTCCAAGCAGGTTGTCGCGAGTTCGAGTCTCGTCTCCCGCTCCATTAGCTTCGGAGCCCGCCCGAGGTGGCGGTTTTTTGATTTTTCTGACCATCTGCCTCGCTAAAAGGTCAGTTGATGCTTTCCTAATCAGGTATGTGCTGACTGCTAAGGCTGAGGGCTTGAAAGACTGGGACACCGATTGAGAAAACCCGCCGATTTGGTATGCAAAATAGTTGACTCACGAAACCCAAAGAAGGTGTGAACCACCTCAGGAAATGAGCAGGGTTACCTCTTCACGACCAATCTTTTCATGGCCTGTCCCAGTCCATCGAGGGTAAGCGGGAACATGGGGAAGAGTTTCCCGATTAGTTGAACAGTGGGGTGAATCCAGAAGCGTGGATTATCCGGATTCAGCCAAACACAGTGGGTAAAATGTTCGGCAATCCGCTTGAGCCAAACTATCCCCGGGGTTTCATTACGCTCATAATAATTAATTGCCCCATACCTCTCCATTAGCTCCCAGGGACCCATTCTGGCATCTCCCACCAATAGTAGCTTATAGTCGGGCTCCAGGGTGCGTAGGAGATGGTCGGTGCTTATTGCCTCTTGTCTCTCAATGTCCTGATAAAGGTTGTCGTAGATGCAATTATGAAAATAGTAGTAGCGTAAATCCTTAAAATGAGTGCTAGAGTGAGCTGCCGAGAATAGTTGACTGCACAGCAAAGCAAAGGGTTCCATAGACCCACCGACATCCATTAACAGGAACACTTTAACCGCATTCTTTCGGCTTCGGCGCCATATTAGCTCAATCTCACCAGCGTTCTTAGCAGTAGCCCCGATGGTTTTATCTAAGTCTAGCTCATCCTCAGGTCCGATTCGGCTAAGCTGTCGTAGCCCTTTTAGGGCCATCTTGATCTGGCGGACATCGAGGGTTAAATCGCTGCGATAATTTCGGAATCTCCTCTCCTGAGCAATTTGTATGGCATGCCTGCCCCTTGATTCGCCACCAATTCTAATGCCAGCGGGATGGTATCCAGAATGCCCAAAGGGAGAGGTGCCTCCTCGGCCAATCCAGTAACCACCCCCATCATGCTGCCCGGTCTGCTCTTTGAGCCTCTCTTCCAGCTCACTAAGCAGTTCATCAAAGTCCATGCTATCAAATAGGGCTTGCTCCTCTTCAGTAAGGGTCATCCGGTTAAGGGGGTCTTTAAGCCATTCCAATATCTGTTCTGAAATCTCGGTTGGGGTTTCTATTCCCTTGAAATACTCCTGGAAGGCAATGTCATAGTGGTCATAGTAGGCTTCACTTTTAACCAGTATCGCTCTTGCCAAAAAGTAGAATTCATCTAGATTAGTGATGCAACCTTTGGCAAGAGCCTCCATAAGGGTCATCCATTCAGTAATTGAAACTGGCACCTTCCTTTTCCTGAGGATATGGAAAAACTCAGTGAACATATCTATCGTCGCCGAATGATAAAAGTATCGCCAATCCTGGTCATATGATTATTTACAAAGTAATCGTAATCTGTCTCTTTCTTCAGCAGGGTACCAATGAAGGGAATCTCCTTGGAAATGTTCTCGTGGGGTATACCGCCGGCAATAAGAGCCCGAATCCAGTCTATCAGTTCGCTGGTCGAGGGTTTCTTCCTGAACTCGTCAATCTGCCTCAGTGAGTAAAAGGTCTTCAGGGCTTCGCCGAGGAGGCTATTCTTAATATTAGGGAAGTGTACCTGGATAATTTCCTCCATCAGCTCAGAGTCAGGGAACTCAATGTAGTGGAATATGCAGCGCCGCAAGAACGCATCGGGGAGTTCTTTTTCAGCATTGCTGGTGATAACTGTTATCGGCCGGTGGATGGCTGTGATGGTCTCATTGGTCTCTGGGATGTAGAAGCTCATTTCATCCAATTCATTGAGGAGGTCATTGGGAAACTCAATGTCAGCCTTATCTATCTCATCGATGAGAAGCACTAGTTGCTCAGGAGAAGCAAAGGCTTGTCCCAATTTGCCCAGCTTGATATATTGTTTGATATCAGAGACGTCTCTATCACCGAAGCGACTGTCGTTAAGCCTTTGCACAGTGTCATAGACATATAGCCCTTCTTGAGCCTTAGTGGTTGATTTTATGTTCCATGTGATCAGCTTTTTGCCCAGCCCACTGGCGATACTGTGAGAAAGCAGGGTTTTCCCCGTCCCTGGCTCTCCCCTGATTAGCAGCGGTCTTCCTAGGGCTATAGCTACATTAACTGCGTTTCTCAAGGGTTCAGAAGTAACATAATCGGGTGAGCCCTTGAATTGATCAAAACCATCACTTTTCACTAGTCAACTACCTCCTGAAAATTGCTTTACCGGGATAGCTAATTCTCCTTTGGCCGGCCCGGGAAACTGCCTTTGAGGGCATGTAATTTTTGCCAGGCAACAGTAAATTATACAGGGACTGAGAGCTAGAATCAAATGGAGCTAAAACTCAGCAGGGATATGAAGACTACCCACTGCTGTGAAAACATCAGATTCTTGAACCAGTGGGTTATCCCCTCCCTTCAGCAGCGGCTACTGACCCCTCCGCTTCTGCTGGAGCTGGCGGTTTGACCATGGGTTCAGTCGATGGCGCCTCAGCATCAAAGATGGCCGCGATACTTCCCTTCAATGTGGGTTCCATTTTGGTTATGGCAATCTTTCTTACTTGGAAACCTGTACCGACTTTTGCAAAGGGTGTTCTTTTAGTGTATAATATCCATGGTGGTTTAGGTTTAGGTTATCACATACTTAGTTAAATTGCTCTAGATTTACTCAAGTGCTGGATGACCAACTCGGACCAACTATTTAGAAGAGAGGAGGTCATCCAATGAGCTTTGAGGACAAATCTCTCCAGTGCTCCGATTGTGGAGCAACCTTCACTTTCGGTGCTGAGGAACAAGAGTTCTTCGCCTCTAAGGGCTATACTAATGAGCCCAAGCGCTGTCCCTCATGCCGCCAAGCAAGGAAGGCAGAGCGTTACGGGGACGGTGGTTACGGCTATAGGTCCCGACGCCAGATGTTCCCCGCAGTATGCGCCCAGTGTGGCAAAGAGACCGAAGTTCCGTTCCAGCCCCGTGAAGGTAGACCGGTGTATTGTAGTGAGTGCTACAATAAGGTCAGATTGAGCGGATAACGCTAGTTTGACTTTAAGGATATACATAGGCTGGGGGTACCTGGCCTATGTATGTTACTAGAATGTGTTGGTGTGTTATGTCATTGGAAGTTTCCATACGTGAAGGCGAAACCCAAGAGTCCTTGTTGAGACGTTTTCAAAGGATGGTACAGATGGATGGAATCCTGCGCGAGGCGAAAGCCCATCGTTGTTTCCTATCCAAGAGAGAAGCTGCGCGCCTGAAAGCAAAAAAGAGCGCAAGACGAAGACGACTTGGGAGGTAACACTGGATTGCTTAGGGAACCACAGAACGAGGTAGCTGACTCTAACCAAACATGGTTCATAGTACAGTTTCAGCAGTATTTTTCGGCATATAGGCAGATTTAACCTAAGAACTGACATTCTCTGAATAGTTCGAAATTTTGATGTAGCAAAAAACCAAACCGTTAAAATTAGCGACCTTGCCTCTAAATGCCACCCCTTCTCACAGGCCTCCTTCAGAGGAGAACGATAGACATAGTTTTGAAAAACCCTATTAGAACTTGCATGATAAGCAAGCTGCGTAGCAAAGCCTTGGTCAAGCATAGTCATGGAGTTCGGTGGATATTCAGGTTGTGAAATGAGGGCCAGCTAAATCAAAAGGTCAGGCGATGGATAGGGAGAGGTTCGAGTGGCTGGTGACAAGGGCGGTTCAAGCTTTGCCTGAGGAGTTTGTCGCTAGACTAGAGAATATTGATGTGGTGGTAGAGGATTGGCCGACCGTTGAACAACTAGCTAGGGCGGGACTCAGGCATGGTCAAACTCTGCTTGGTCTCTATGAGGGTGTACCCTTAACCAAGCGGGGTAGACACTACGGACTGGTCCCACCAGATAAAATAACCATATTCAGGAAGCCAATTGAGGCCAAATGTAGATATGATGCTGAGATCACTGTTGAAATAAAGAGAGTAGTAAGGCACGAGATAGCTCATCACTTTGGCATTGGCGATGCCAGGCTGGAGCAAATTGAAAAGGGTGAAGATTAGTCGCGATTCTGGTTAGAGGTTGCTTATCAACGCTAGATTCGGGTGTGGGAATGATAGCGTTAAGACTTATGCTGGAGTCTTAGGAACCTCTGAGGTATTACACGATTCGCTATTCGGTGGTGCTTTTGGCAATCTTTGCTCCCTTATGATAGTTAAAAGCTGTGACATATGGTTGTTTATTGTAATATCAGCGCTTTGTTCAACAGTTTTGGTTTTTGGATTGAAGGCTATCCCGAGGCCAGCTTGCCTGAGCATGCATATATCAGCAGTATTGTCGCCAACAGCTACAGTTCTTTCTAATGGTATTTTTGTCTTTTTCGAAAGACTGACCAAAGCATTTAGCTTACATACCGAGTGCTTCAGGCACCCCGTTCTATTGCTCGACCAGTTTAATGGCATCTCTACTTCTCCAGTTATCTTCCCGCCCTTCACAACGAGTTTATTAGCTACAGTGAAGTCAAAGCCCAGTTTTTTCTTTAACCGCTCAGTAACTATAGTGTAACTGTCACTAATAATAGCGAGCACATGCCCTTCTCTTTTGAGTTCCAGCGCAGTCAGTTGGGTGCCCGGTGAGAGTGGAATTTGGTCAAGGGTATCAATGATTTCTTTAGTCCTTACATCTTTCAATAGAGACGCGATGCTTCTTGTCTTCTCGTACTCCGGAATGTTCCTTGATATTATCTCCCTTAGCTCTGCCTCAAAGCCAAATCTATGAGCCAATCTAAAAATAAATCTGTCAGCAATTAGGGTGCCATCCATATCAAAGGCTATCAGTCTCGACTCTGTGGAATAATTTGGCATCACTATCCCTTTAGTGCTGAGTACGAGTCCACACGCTCAGCCATAAAGTCGATAAAGCTTTTGATGTTTACTTTCTGAGGAGGGCGGTTAATGTTTGGCTTAGCTGGCTCTTCACCTCGCTTGAGAGCCCGTTGGGCTAGCAGCTCTCTGATAATCATTCGTTTCGTTTCCTCGTCACAAAGTAAGGAGTGGTAAACGGTGCCAAGCCCCTGGAGCAGCATTTCCCGCAGGTGCGCAGTGCCTCTCTCCTCGTGGAAGTGAGGGTTTCTGCTTTCTATTTGGAATATTTCAATCCCGTCTCTAGCTGCTCTTTGATTAGCTGTGGGCAGTACGCCGCTGAAATCTTCAAAAAGAGACACAAGCTCCTGTGGCTCAACTGCGTAGCCCGAAGCAAAGGGCAGTATTTCCGCCAGCCTCACACTCATAGCATGTTCACCAGCATTGGCTGTTTTTATGATATCGGTTTCAAATCCTGTTTTTGCTGAAATTAAAGAATTGAAGCACTTATTGGTTGTTCCTGATACTCGCCCCCACTTTTTAAAGTAGATTTGACCTGATAACTTCGGTTTGTACCGCCATAGAATCCTGACCATGGCATATGGCGACCGTGAAATACTGAAGCCAGCAGCATAGCACTTTACATACTCCCAAACTGCCCCGGGAAAGTAATTATCAGCGTCAACAAAACCAACGTATTCCTTTCGCGCCAGCATGGCCATTAGTAGGCCGATTACCATCCCCTCGCTTTTGCCATCCCTTACTGTTTCTCCAACCTCATCCAGCAAATCGGTATATCCAGCCTGGGCTAAAGCCAGAGCCAGAGCCGGGTTTTTTTGATGCATAATCAAAGCTTGACGCTGAGCAAAGCGGCAAAACTGCTCTAGGGTATCCCTCTCCATCTCGAATCTGTCAGCTTCCTTTCTCTCACTGTTAGAAACTACTATTATCAGGCACTCATGAGGTACGCCGCTGATAACCCCTTCGAAGAGCTGGAGCTTCTCATTCTTAATCGGGATAACAATAGCCATTTTCTTCTCGTAATCCTTGATAACCCCCTCTTCTATTTTGTCTACAGCTATTGCTTCCTTAAGCGCCAGCTTAGCTCTTCTCCCAGCTATTTTGTCTAAAGCTATTGCCTCCTTAAGCGTCAGCCTAGCTCTCATCCCAGAATCAAGCTCCAGGACTTTTTGCACATCATTTATCTTTACCGAGCCAAACCGTTCAGTATATCTTTGCTTTTCTATGCGCATTTTCTTGTCCTCAGCACCAATACGATGGTTGATACTAGCACAATAACGGCTTATTGTAAACAAGTTTACTGGGTAATGCAAAATGCAAATCCGATATGAGAGCGCTATAATGGTGACTCAGCGACTACTTCTGTTCCTTTGCTCGATTCTGAATTTACCCTCAAGGTGCCACCAAGCAACCGAGCCCGTTCACACATTCCAATAATGCCAAGCCTACCGGTGCTGGCGAGGTCTTCTACCCGGGTTGGTAGTTCAAAGCCTTTGCCGTTATCGCTCACGGTCATCTTGATTTCGTTGTCTCTAAACTCCAGTTTGACCACAGCTGTGGATGCCTTGGCGTGCCTTCTAATATTGTTTAGTGCCTCCTGGGCAATGCGGAACAGGAGTAGCTGAACCTCAGCAGGCAAGGTCCGCTCAGTACCCTCCATTTCAACGTGAGCATCAATTCCATAGTTCTTTGCTAGTTCCTCTGTCATCCACTCGAGGGCTGCTACCAAGCCCAGGTCATCCAATATGCGTGGTCTTAAGTCCTGGGCAAAGTGCCGCAAATTTTCTAACGCCTCAACAGTCCTGATGCGCAAGTCCTCTAGCGTATCCTTAAATGCCCCGGGTAACTTTGGTTTAGTGCTTGAGGTGATTACATCCAAGCGCTGGGTGAGGAGGAGTAGAGGTGGAGCTACCTCATCATGCAGCTCTCGGGCAATGCGCTTTCTTTCTTCCTCTTGTGCCTTGGTAATTAGCTGGACATAGTAACGCATGTTCTCTTCCAGTTGCTTTTCTTCAGTTATATCCTGTAAGGTCTCTATGGCACCTATTATGTCCCCGCCTTTATTTTTGATAGGACTTGCAGTAAAATGAAGCCATTTTCCATGCTCGCCAAGAGCTGGAAAGAAATCTACAGCTTCATAGGCGCCATCAATTAGGCGAGATTTTTTATATTTACCCCGGTAATATGCTTCAATTTCATCTGCGGATGCTCCATCCACAATTAAATCGGCCATAGCTGGTCTCTTCTCAGTGTAAAATGCCCGCCATTGCTCATCTGTCCCCACTATTTCCTGCCCGCTTATGCCAGAAAGGGATTCGATGGTTGTATTCCAGTGGGTGACTTTATGCTGTTTATTTATTACAAATGATGGAATAGGGGAACCATCAATAATCTTTGAGAGCATCTCCTCCGCACTCTTTTCTTCAGTTATATCCCTGGCGACATGTTGGAAGCCCTTTACCTTCCCGGCGATGACGACTGGGCTGGTAGTCATCTTCATTGTCCTTACTGCCCCGTCCTTCCTGAGCAGTCGCTGCTCATAGGGTTGTTTAAGAGCTTCTCCATTAAGCAGCTTGCGCCTAACTTCTCTAGACAAATCTAGTAATTCCTCGGTGAGGAACTGCTTAATATTCATACCAGCCCATTTCTTAAGGCTATATCCGGTAAGCTTTTCAAATGCCTTGTTTCCGTCCAAAATATTACCCTCCATATCATGGACCCACATGGCATCGCTGGCATTCTCAAACAGGTATTGATAGTTTTGCTGAGACAGTTCAAACTTTGTTTCCATTATTCACTCTCTATCCTTGAGGGCACATCATCAAGGGCGATATAGCCCTCTCTTAACCCTTTGACTATAGCCTCAGTGCGGCAGCAAACCCCCATCTTGTTAAAGATATTGGCTAGGTGGGCTTTCACCGTGCGCACGGTAAGAAAAAGCTGTTTGGCAATATCCTTGTTACTCATCCCGCTAGCCGCCAGCCTCAAAACCTCAACCTCCCTGTGGCTGAGCAGGCCTCTTGCTTTAGACTCATCAGCCCCACTGGCTGAGCCCATGGCACGTTCCAGGAGCTTGCGAGTTATTATCGGGTCGAGTACTGAATCACCAGAACACACAGCGCGAATAGCTCCTATAATGTCATAGCCACGTGCGCTTTTCAGTAGATAGCCGCAGGCTCCAGCCTCTAAAAGTCCAAGGATATAGCGGATGTCGCTATAGGCAGTTAATACCAATATAGCAGTAGCCGGGCTTGCCTGTTTTATCAGCTTGGTAGCCTCAACGCCGCTAAGCTTGGGCATAACGATATCCATTAATACCACATCTGGCTTTAGCTCAGCGCCCAACTTGACGGCTTCGTCGCCATCGCTAGCCTCACCGACCACCTCTAAATCCCGCTCCTGCTCCAGTAGATTGCGCATCCCTTCCCTGAGCACTGCATGGTCATCAGCAATTAGAATCCTGGTCTTCGTCATAATACATCCTCTTTCTTGTCGCTGCAACAGCTACCGAGTTAATTTTAAGGTATTTGGGTGAGAATCTCAAGGAGTTGGACTTATGTTCCTTTGTCGCAGCCTGAAGATATAAGACCTTTGGACATGTTTTGATATACACCTTAGGGATACGGAAATAGGGTAGGCGGTCGATGTAGTATCGCCTGCCAAGCGGTATGCTGTAAGTGGAATGAAGATGAGGAGGTACTGTGATGGCACCAGCGACAGTTGAAAAGACAAAAACTATTACTCCTGAGGAAAGGCTGAAAGGGAAGGAGGCAATCCTGGCAGTTCTGGCCAGAGCTGCTGATGACAGCAAGTTCTTGGCTCGGCTTGCCGATAATCCCACCGAGGCGCTCAGCGAGTACTACATGCTGACCCAAGAGGAAATGGCAGCGCTGGTCAGTGGGGACATAAAGAAAATAGAGAGTTGGCTCGGCAAGCTGGACCAGCGACATGCAACCTGGCTATGGTGTCGCTTAAGCCAGGAGAAATGGTGAGGTAGCTACTTATATCCTTGCTGCTATGGAGAAACGAGATGGCAAATAACAGGAAGAAAGGGACTAGACCAACAACCTCTACGTTGAATAACAAACAACGTAATATCGGGCTTGATTTCTCGGAGATGTTAAGAGTTCGCCAGGAAGCAGTTGAAACGGCATCCCGGCTTGAGACGGCGATTGAGAAAGTAGGTAGAGTAGCCACTACCGAGGCTTATACACCTTTTGAAGTAGCCCAGAAGGCTGAGGCGGTGGGGATAGCCAAGGGGACACGCGATACCTGGAGCACCATACTCTTGGGCATTCTGGCTGGGGTTTTCATTGGTCTGGGGGCAATGTTTTGCACCTTAGTCACCACCGATGCAGGCTTAGGCTTTGGGCTCACCAAGCTGTTGGGAGGGCTCGCCTTTTGCCTAGGACTAATTCTGGTGGTGGTGGCTGGGGCTGAGCTTTTTACCGGCAATTGCCTGATGACGATGAGCTGGATGAGCGGGCGGACCAGCCTTGCCCAGCTGCTTCGAAACTGGGGATTGGTCTATTTTGCCAATCTTCTAGGGGGCTTAAGCCTGGCGGGATTGATGTTCTATACGTACCAGTGGGCGTTTAATGGTTATGGAGTAGGAGCCAATGCCCTGCTCATCGCTAATGCCAAGGTGAACCTTAGCTTCGGTTCAGCCCTAGCTCGAGGTATCCTCTGCAATGCCCTGGTTTGCTTAGCTATCTGGCTATGCTTCAGCGCCCGCAC
>Ga0114919_10004975_pt1 | contig 10627 bp, 9 predicted proteins | sample BlataG_FD_88682 | JGI IMG/M metagenome (GOLD analysis project Ga0114919, IMG submission 88682) | Deep subsurface microbial communities from Black Sea to uncover new lineages of life (NeLLi) - Black_00105 metaG | ecosystem: Environmental > Aquatic > Marine > Oceanic > Sediment | place: Atlantic...
AAAGCATTTTTCCTATCCACCCCAATCCTGCCTTTGTAGCCACAGTTTTGTGAGGCAATAAAGTTGAGAGATCATAATTATTCATCCCCTCTACTGTTGCCGCGATAGGCATGGCTTGATAACCTTTACTTCTTAAAATACTTGCTATTTTAGATGAAAGTTGGTCTAGTAATTGATTTACCCTAAGATATTCTTGATGATATTGTCTATTAGGACCAGATTGAATATTTTCAATAATTTTGGGATTCAAGCGAATCCCTATAGATATTCCATAGTCGAGATTAAAGCGAACTCTCTCTGGCAAATCCCTCAAATCTGCAAAACCAACTATTGAAGCACCCTGATTAAACAACATTTCTTTTATTTCATTCATAGATCCAGTCCTTTAATTTAATGAAGACATACTTATTTTCTGTCTTTATTTTTTCCTATCTGACTAAACCAATATTTTAAAGCAATTTTCCGATAAGATTCGCAATCAGGGAGCACATCGTTCAAATCTTCACTTTTATCCATCTTTAGACTTTTATCCGTTTTTAAATTATGTTCAAAAAGCTTAATGTTTTTAATTAATTTGTCAAAATCTATTATACGATTATTCTCATCAAATGAAATTCTTAAAATATTTTTCTGTTTTTCGCCAGAGAAACCCATTGCATGTAATACTTTTGATTCTTCAAAATGAATATTATTGCATGCCGAACTGTTGCCAATAAATATTTTTCTTTCTGAAAGAAAAGCAATTAATTCATTATTGGGAATACCTTTGATTGACAAATTTATAATTCCTGGAAGTCTTTTCCCTTTAAGGAAACTATTAAAAATAACCCTATTTTTAAATTCTCTTTTAAAAGCATTTATACAATAACTATCTAATATATTTATCTTTTTCTGATCTTCTTTATAAGAAATAATTTTTTCTTTTAAATATTCTCCCCAAACTTTTATCGCCGGAAAATTTTCTGTTCCACCTCTTAAGCCATCTTGCTGTCCACCCCCATGAATAAGGGGGCATATTTTATTGATATCACTAATAGCAATACCTCCTAGCCCTTTGATTCCGCACATTTTATGTGATGAAAAACTAGCAATATCAATGTCGTAGTCCTTCAAGCTAAAGGGTCCAAAATCTAAAGATGCAGTAAGATCACAATGAAATGAAAAATTATATTTTTTTTTGAGTTTACCTATTGTTTCAAACGGTTGGCAATTCCCTGTTTCGTTATTAATATATGGCAAAGACAATAAAATAGTTTTTTTATCTATATAAATACTTAATTTATCTTTATCAATGATTCCAGTTTTTAATATAGGCACGTACCTTACTTCTATCCCGAGAAGTTCAAGAAATCTACAAATTTCCAATACTGCCTTATGCTCAATGAGTGAAATAACGATATTTTTCTCTTTGTTTGCAAATAATTTATTTTTTAAAATATGTTTAAAAGCAATTCCCTTGAAAGCCAAGTTCAAGGACTCGGTTGCACCGGAAGTAAATAAAATGAAATAATCATTCGCATCAAGCCAATAACGAAAGGAATGATGTATGCCCTCTATTACATGTTGATTTTTAAGGCTTTGAGGAGAAATTGATGATAAATTTTGAAAGTTATTTTTATTTTCCTTAAATAATAATTTATTCCATTTTTCTTTTATCGGTTTTGTACTTGCCTTGTCCAGATATACAATCTCTTTATTATTTGTAAAATTTAAAAAGTTTTTAAACATTTATATTGGTTTATATTAAAAAATATTTTCTTAAACAATAGTGAACATTCATGAAATATATTACCTTTCTGAAAAACTTACTTTTATTTGAAAGTAAACAAGACATCTAAAATAATTCCTTTTATATTATACAAAAGGAAAATGAGAGTGAGATCATTCAATACTAATTTTGCAGTTTGCTTTATTTTAAAAAATATGAATTAATTCTAAGCCGGATTGGAAAATAAATATATCATGTTTTCCGGCTTAGAATTAATTCAATTTATTACTTTTTACATCTGACCATTTACTTCAAACTTGACCAGTGAATGATAAACCATATCAGTTAAAGTAAAAATATCAAACACTGGTAATTGAACTGCTTCTTGTATTGCTTTTGCATAAGGTGGCATATTAGTACATTCTAATACAATAGCTCCCACATCAGGATTTTCCTTTATCAATTCCTTTGCGACTTTTACATTTTCATCTCTCGCTTTATCAACGTCCATTTCAAGAATATTATCTAACATAACATGAGTAAATTCTTCCTCATTTTCTAATCCTTTGACAACAATAGGAATACCTTCTGCCCCAACCTTTTTAAATAAATCTGGAGTAAGAGATGCACCATTTACTGTTAATACACCTACCTTCTGATCTCTTCTAAGCATTCGATAAACCATGGGAATTTGCATAAGACTTGAGCTAAAGAAAGGGACATTGACAGCATCTGCCACCTCTGGTTGAAATTGGCCTAAAAATCCACAATTAGTGGTAATTGCTTTTACCCCAAATTTTTCCAATTCTTGTGCTCCTTTAATAAAAGGCTCTAATAGAGATGGATCTTTCTCACGCACCACTTTATCCGGTGAAGCACCTTTCACAATATGATATCTTACCGGATATGAAAAAGATGTTGCGTTCCCCAACTCGCCTGGAATTCTAGGGAAAACAGTCTCTAGCATAAGTATACCAATTGTTATACCATATATATTTTTACCACCTTTTACAATATTATCCATTAAAATTAATTCTCCTTATTTTTTTAATAATTACCTTATTTTAAATATCTAATCTTTTCATACAATTATTCTATTGCTTCTTGGTTTCACTCACAGCTATCCTAAAAATAGTTCTAAATATTAGTTAGAGGAAATTTAAACCCATTAATAAATAACTTTAGTTAGCCGGGTTAAAATTAAAATAACTATTTTAACCCGGCTTAAAGTCACTAATTTTATTCTTAATATCAGTTGTAACCATTAATTTATGACTTTAATAGAGAACCATAAACTATAACAGTTGAGGTTACTTTATATAACCTGCCTCTTTGTAATATCTTTCTGCTCCGGGATGCAATGGTGCACCTAAATCAAAGCCAGCCTGGGTAGGATCAAATGAGACGGTTGAAGGATGTATTTTTCTCACTTTTTCTGCATTTTCACAGATTATTTTAGTAATTCTATAAACAACATCTTCTGGGACATTTTTATTAATGATCCAAGACGCTATACTTGCTGGTGATTTCAAATCTTCTTGTGGAATAGTACCACCATAACTACCCTTAGGAATCACCCCGATAGAATAAGAGTATTTCTCATTCATATATTTTACTAATTCATCAGAGAACTTAAGGAGTTTTATATCTCTGGCTGTGGCCATTTCTATTATGGTAGGTGATGGAGCAGCAATATTTTGGAATACCCCATTAGCATGTTTATCCTTTATAAGAATAACTTGGTCTCCATAACCAACAAACTTTACAGAACCGCCCCATTTTTCAATAGTACTATAATCAATTCCATAGAACTCCAATATTTTAGTAAGAGAGTATTCATCAGTCGTTCCTTTTCTTTCAACAACTAAATTAATGGGGAATTTCTGATTTATTAAATCATCTAATGTTTCTAGACCAGTCTCTGCAGTTACAACAAACTGTAATAAAGAGGGTCCAAACCCTTTAATACCTCCTCTAATATCTGGAAAAGCAGAATCAAAAGGAGGTTTGCCATTAAAAGCAGTGTTGGTAAAGGGTGGAAAGCTCATTGACATTTCAATTTCTCCTGCTCCTACTCTCGCAGGATTGGAAAGACCAGCTCCAGGAACAACATCTATTTTAATTGTTGGGTCTTCCTTGCTGACGATTTCTGCAAGGGCAACAGATGTCGCAAACCATTGCCCTTGTAAACCACCAGCTGCAACTCTTACAGTTGTAATTTCCGCTGCAAAAACGTTAAAAACCATTGTAACTAACAAACTAGTAACTACTAATCCGGTTAAAATATACTTTTTCATGATAAATAATCTCCTTTAATATTTTTAATTAATTTTACGGTTTAAACTATTTTTAAATTTTATTCAGTATTTTTTTACCTCCTTTTTTCTTAGTATCTTCTCGCTTGCTTTTTTATCAGTATCACCCCACCTCTCTTTTGTTTAGAGTCACTGTAACCGTAACTAATTATTTTACAGATTTTATTTTTTTTCGAAAAAAATTTTTCTGCCAAGAAAAAAAACGATAAAAAATAACAAACTAAGTAAAAAGCCATAAATAGACTTTGAAATCATTAATATTACTACTATAAGCAAAAAAACACGACCAAATATATTTAAATAGCGGTCTATAAAATAATTTTGTATAAGTGAACTTGCCAAAAAAACAACAAAAATTGCTATGGCAGTTGATGATAATATTTCAATCAAACTTCCTTGTAGTAACAATCCTGGATGAAATACAAAAATAAAGGGAATAATAAAACCAGCGATTCCTAGTTTAAATGCCTCAAGTCCAGTTTTAACCGGATCACTTTTAGCAATGGAAGCTGCTGCATACGCACAAAGTGCAACGGGTGGAGTAATACATGCAATAATTGCAAAATAAAAACAGAATAAATGTGCAGCAATAGGAAGTACTCCCATTTCTATTAAAGCTCTGCCACCCAAAAGAACACTTAAAATATAGGCAGCAGTAGAAGGAACTCCCGTTCCTAAAATTAATGCACCTATCGCAATGAAGACCATCACCAGAATTAAATTGCCCCCGGATAAATAAATAATCAGCCTTGCAAATCTTAAACCAATACCGGTATGTGTAATAACTGCTACAATGATTCCTGTTCCTGCTAAAGCCGCTGCTAACATTGATGTATTTTTTGCACCAGTAATCATGCAATCAGTAAGTGCTTTAAAAAAATTACTTCTAACTTCACTATTAGCTAAAGAAATAAGAATCGAAATAAATATACACCATGAACCTGCGTATAATGGTGAGTATCCAATAATCAAAAGGTAAAGTAATATCACAATTGGCAATAACAAATAGCTTTTTTTTAGGACTTCAAATTTTTTAGGCAAATCTTCTTTCGCTTCACCTTTTAATCCATGTTTTTTAGCTTCAATATCAACTGTAAAAAATACAGACAAATAATATAAAAAGGCACTAATGGAGGCATAAAATACAATGCTAATATAAGGAATAGCTAACATTTCTGCCATAATGAATGCAGCAGCTCCCATGATGGGAGGCATGTACTGCCCACCTGTTGAGGCAACCGCTTCTACCGCTCCTGCAAACTCTGGTCGATAACCCCTTTTCTTCATTAAGGGAATAGTAAAACTTCCAGTAGCAAAAACATTGGCTACCGCAACTCCACTTACCATTCCAAAAAGGCCACTGCTTATTACAGCTATTTTTGCTGGACCACCCCTAGCGCTACCTGCAATAGCACGGGTAAAATCTGAAAAAAAATCAGAAATCCCAGTTCTTACTAAAAAAGCACCGAATAAAATAAAAACAGCTACATAAGTAGCGGAAATACCAGTCATCATGCCAAGAATACCTTCATCAGAAATCAAATAAAGTAATTCAACACATCGATTTAAAGGAAATCCGATATGGGCAATAGAAGCAGGCAAATAACAACCAAATAGTAAATAAAGTAAAGATACACCGACAATAGCGGCTAACGCAGGTGCAACTGCTCTGCGAATAAGCTCAACAACCAAAACAATCAAAGTAATGCCCAGTAACATCTCTATAGGTAATACTTTTGTCACAAATTCCCATCTTTCCTCTAATCTTGAATTTTGTAAAATAACATAAATCGTAGGGAAAAATACCAGAAGAGAAAAAATATAATCGCATATACTGGGTCTATCTTTGGGTGATTTTTTAGTGGCAGGATAAAGTAAAAAGGCTAAAGGCAATAAAAACATCAAGTGAAAACCTCGCTGTAATCTGGGAGTGAATACACCAAATGTAGCAGTGTATAAATGATACATAGAAGCAACGAAAGCAATTACACTAACAATATAGAAATGTATTCCCTTTAATTTTCTCATAAACTACAACCACTCCTTGTTTATTTAAAATGTTAAAAACTTCAAATTATGCGATGAAGTTGTTGTTTATTTTTTAGAAAAATATTTTCCAAACCATGTTTTATATTATCATAAAAACCTCTTGTAGTCCAACTCTTCAATATTATAATTTAGTTTTTCTTCTAAAACCATTTGTTTTATCAATTTACCTGTAATTGCCGATAGGGTTATGCCATCCCCTTCGTGTCCGGCAGCAATAAACAAATTATCATAAGGAATTAATTTTGAAATAATGGGTAAACCATCTACTGTATAAGGCCTTAGACCGGAAAAAGTACGAATAATATTTATATCTTCTAAACTAGGAATAATAGAAATCGCATGCTTTAAAATATATTCAATCCCCTGAAAAGTTGTTTCTTTATTTTCGCCGACAAATTCCCTGGTAGTTCCAATAAGAAGATTGCCTGATTTTGTCTGTTCAATACCAAAACTAATACCCATTTTATTAAGAGGGTCGGATAGATCTTGCAACATTTCTGGAAGTAGTTTTGCGCAAATGTAACGACCTGACAAAAGGGCATGATTTAAAAGAGGAGCAATCGGCTCAGAAACAATAACCTGCCCTCTTCTTGGTTTCATAGGCAATTGAATATTTATCTTGGATAAAAGCTTGTTTGAATAGATGCCGGTAGCCAGTACTATTTTATCAGCAAAAAATTGTTCTTGTTTGGTGCTTGTTATTCCTATAATATGGTTGTTTTCATAAATAAAATTTTCAATTTCTGTTGATGGATAAAAAATAACTCCATTTTTTATCGCCGTCTCAGCAAAAGCCAAAGTAAGGGCAATAGGGTTTATAGACCCATCAAGTTTACCATAAGTCGATCCCAATATCTCCTTGCTAAGAAATGGCTCTATTTTTAAGGTCTCTTCTGTATCTAACATTTGAACTTCTAAACCAAATGCTTGATGTTCTTTGACCTTTTGTGAAAGCACTTTCTTTTCGATTTCACTATTTATTATCACTAATCCACCCTTTTGCTCGTATTCAATATCCCTTTCAAATTCATCTTGTAACTGTTGTAAAATATGAATACTTTCCAGAGCTAATTTTAGACTTATCCCCGGTTTTTTTGATTGCAGAAAGACATAACCATCACAAGCACTTGAAGTTCCCTCTCCGATGTTTCCTTTTTCGATTACACCAACCTTAATTTTTTCTTTGGAAAGAAAATAGGCAATGGCTGATCCTATAATCCCAGCACCAACAATTAAAACATCATATTTCTTATTCATCGCTTACCTCTTTGCTGGAAAAATTCTTTATTTTTACAGGTCGTACAGGTATTCTTTGGGTATCCATTTCTACTTCTTCGATGGGAATTTTTAGTTCGTTGACAATTATTCTTGCTACCATCTTAGCGCAGGTTCTACCCTGGCACAAGCCCATTCCCGCCCGAGTCCTTCTTTTGACATCTCTAACGGTTCGAGCACCATTTTTTATTGCTTCTCTAATTTCTTTGATAGAAACTTCGTTACAACGGCAAATTATTATATCATCTTGTTCGTTAGACATTTTTCTCGCCCCGTATTCGTTCAATACTTCGGATTTCTTTGTAGTATTGTTTAGGAAAAGTAATTGTAATGACTGCGGTACATTCATTTACTTTTGGATTGCTTACTTTAATTACTTTTCCTTTAGATACAAAATTGCCCTTTCTATCCACTGCGTTTACAGTTTCGCCTTCATTGGGAAAGGGATAATATTCGTAAGGAAAGGAAATGGCAGCATCATCTTCATTGTAATTGTAATCCAATAAATAAATGGCTAAACCAGGACATTTCGCAATACATTGACCACATCCGATACACTTCTCAAAGTCAACCTGAGGTAAGTTAGTGATGGGCTTACCGACAGAAATCGCTCCAAATTTACATGCCTCTTCACATGGATTGCAAGGTATTTCCTGGATACATTCAATTATAACCACTTTCTTCTTCCTTTGTATCTCTTCCGGAGGATAACCCGGACTTTTTTCTAATTCTTCTTCAGAAGGAGTACCGCTAAAACTAATTCCCCTGTTCATTTTCCCATCTCCTCATTGCTTGATATATCTTATTATTCCCTTGCAGACTTACCTCACCAAAAGGGCCACACCTTAATTCGTTCAAACGGGTCCGAATTCCGTCTATCTCCCTGGAGGCTGCTTCAATTGGAATATGTTGCAGGCTTTCAGCAATGGCAATTCCGGCAATCCTCCCTTTATCTAAAGCTGAACTGGCTTCTTCTACTCCAGAAACATCGCCAGCTACATAAACTCCTTTACAAGCTGTTTCCATATTTTCATCATGAAGAGGAATCCATCCACCTAACTCTGAAACATAGATTTGTTTACAATCTAATAAATTTATTAGTTCGATTAAAGGAGATAAACCTACTGCCAGACAGATCAAATCTACTTTTAATTCCTTTTCAGTTCCAGATATTATTTTAAAATTATTATCAACTTCGGCTATCACCGCTTTTTCTACAAAATTTTTCCCCTCAGCTTGCGCTATAGTATGTTTTAAATAAATGGGTACATTGGCTCTTTTTATTTTTGAGGCATGGACTCCATAGCCACCAATTTCCGGCTTAGCTTCTACTAAAGCTATAACTTCGGCCCCTGCTTGCATCAATTGATAACTTACAATTAAACCGACATTGCCGGTTCCAACCATTAAAATTCTCTTACCGGGAAGAACTCGTTCAATATTAATCATAGTTTGCACCGCTCCAGCACCCATAACTCCTGGGAGCGTCCACCCAGGGAATTGAATTACATTTTCCATTGCACCGGTAGCCACCAATATTTTCTTTGTCACTATATATTGAATTTTCTCATCACGAACATAGGCAACAACCTTATCTTTATTTATTCCAATAACAGGGCTATCTAAATAAACTGGAATTCCCAATTTATTAGCTTCTTCCAATAGCATTTCACCAATCTTAAATCCTCTAATTCCCGCCATGTGTTCCTTTGAACCAAAAAATTTATGAATTTGTTTAAAAAGTTGTCCTCCGGGTCTTTTATTTTCATCAAATACGACAACATTCACACCTTTTTTTGCACTTTCTATTGCTCCACTTAATCCAGCTGGACCAGCACCAATCACAGCAAGTTCAACTTCCTTCATGGTTAATTTGCCTCTTTCCCAAACCTTTTTGCGTTTCTATCTTCATCCCATTTTCGACCAAAGTCACACATGTTCTTACATTAGGTCTATTATTTACGATCATCACACAATCGGTGCACCTTCCAATTGCGCAAAAAAGACTTCTTGGTTCATCTCTTTTTACTGAATAACGAAAAACTTTTACGCCTGCGGCAATTAAGGCTGCTGCAATAGTCTCGCCTTCTCTTGCCTTAATCCTCTTTCCATCTACAGTAATTTTAACCCATTTACACTCGGGAAGATTACCTAAAATCTGATGATGGATAATGCGATTATTATTCATATATCATAATCTCCTTTACATAGTTACTCGTGCCTTTCAGAAAACTCTGAAACCCTTGTCTTGCAAGGCTTTTAGAGTACCTCTATTTTATTCTTCACCTCCACCCCTTGAAACCCTTATCTGATAAGGGTTTTGGGAAGGTTATCGACTGATATCTACTCATTTTATCGATTTTTTAGGGGCTTGGAGGTGAATTTTTTTAGCCTTCTAGAGTTTTCTGAAACCCCCATCTCTATTTTAAGCAAATAATTTGCCAATCTAAACTTGATTTCACCTCCACCTACCTTTTACCCTATAATATTTTAAGAATATTGTTTTTCAGTTACAGTACTTTTCAGAAAAGTAGGGGGTAATATTATGAATAGGTTTAAGGCCAACCAGAAACTTCTTTTTAAAGCTGAAACTGTTTTTAACTTAAGACCTTTAGAGAAATACGAAATTCTTTTCTCTTTTCTTGATACCTCACCATTAGAGATACTGTATCCTTCTACCGGCAGACCACCTATCCCCTATGAAGCTTTACTTAAAGCCCTCATTTACAAAAACATTAAAAATGTAGCTTATCTTTCTGATCTGGTAAGAGACCTTCAGGATAATCCTGATTTAGCCTTAGTCTTCGGTTTTCATCCTCTTCGTCTACCCCAGGTGGAGAATTTTTCTGCCTTTTTGCGAGATACTGAAAACAGGATCTTTCAAAAGGTGAGAGATTCTCTGGTAAGCAAGTTAATCGAGCTTAAAGAGATTAAGGGAACTTATCTTACCTTCGATTCCTCTAATATCCTAGTTAAAGTTAAAGAGAATAACCTCAAGACTTCTATTAAGGATAGATTTAGTAAGACCAAGAGACCCAAAGGAGATCCGGAATCTCGGCTTAGTATCATGGTCCATTTTCCCAAGCCCTTTCAGAAAGAGATCAAATACTTCTGGGGCTACCGGAATTTTGTCCTCTCTGATGCCTTATCTGAATTACCCATCTTAGAAGAAACCAGGGCAGCCAATGTAGTAGACAGTAAAGTTATTATCCCTCAGCTTGAATTGGCTAAAGATAGATTCGACCTTAGTATCTGTGCGGTAATCGCCGATGCTGGCCTT
>Ga0114919_10004976_pt1 | contig 10625 bp, 6 predicted proteins | sample BlataG_FD_88682 | JGI IMG/M metagenome (GOLD analysis project Ga0114919, IMG submission 88682) | Deep subsurface microbial communities from Black Sea to uncover new lineages of life (NeLLi) - Black_00105 metaG | ecosystem: Environmental > Aquatic > Marine > Oceanic > Sediment | place: Atlantic...
CTTTTTCATTTGTACATACCGCCCAACCATTAGTCATCTTTATTTTTTTATATTATCTAATGCTATTTTTTATTATAGAAATATTTTATAGAAAAATATTCCCACCAAAACTGAAGATTAAAGGTTGGGCAACATATACAAATGAAAAAGGGAGAGAGGAAAATAATTTAGCTAAATAAGTAATTAACATTAAAATATAATAATCAATATTTGCTATTAAACTTGCTAAGGGAATACTAATTAAACCGAGGAAAAATATTATAAATCCCAATATTACTGCTATTCCAGCTAATGGGACGATAAATATGTTAGTAATAATTGAAATTAATGATACTTTATTAAAAAAATAAGCAGAAAGTGGGAAAATTCCTAACCAGGCAGCTACTGAAATTGATAAAGGATATCTAATCAAGGTTATAGTTTTAGAAAATAATTCTTGAAAAATTGGAGATAGATATATTATAAAAAATGTAACCATAAAAGATAATAGAAAACCCGCATCATAAAGTATCAAAGGATTTATTAATAAAATTAAAAACGCTGCTAAAAAAAGAGAAATGTAAAGATTCCTATTTCTATTAATTAATTTCCCACTTATCAATAAAGAAAACATAATTGTAGCACGTACTACAGAGGGACGGAACCCGGTAATAGAGGCATACATAATTAATATTAATACTACTAAAATCATCTTTATTTTTTTTGGTAGGTGTAGAGAATTAAAAAAAATAAATAGAGCAACAGCAATTATTCCCACGTGTAAACCAGAAACAGCTAATATGTGCATAATCCCAGACTCTATAAAAACTTCTTTTATTTCGGGTGGAATAAAAGTTTTTTCTCCCAATAGCATACCGATAAGAAGAAAATTACCAGGAGGATTTAAAAGTTGCCCTATTATATTTTTTATCTGATTTCTTATAGACAAAGAAAAAGATACTAACAGATTTACTCTTTCCTCCCCAATTTTTTGAACATCTTTCTGCTGCCATATATTGGTATAAACAAAAATTCTTTTTTGGGCTAAATATAATTCATAACTAAATTCTCTAAAATTATTTTGGCTTATAGGTTTAACCAATCTTCCTTGAATTTTAAGTACATCTCCATATTCATATTCATAGGGACAATTCCCGGTATATATATTCACCAACATTAGACCCTTTGCTCTAATATTTTGATCTTCTCTTTCTATCTCGCTTACTTTAACTTTTAAGGAAATTTTTTCTTGCTCAGGATAATTTTCCCTGTCTAATACTGTCCCAATAATGGTTAATTTTTTGTCTTCTACAAAATTTATTATGTGGTTTGCTCCAATCGGCTTAGAGTTAAGATTAAAATTAAACATTCCTATTAAAATTATTATTAAAAATAACAAAGCAGTGGTTATATCCCACTGCTTTAAAAAACTTATAAGAGAAATTACAAGTAATAAAACCAAAATAATAAACAAAAATATTAAGTTAATATTAACAAATTTACCAAAAACTGTTCCAATAATATATAAAAATAAAATTATTGCCAAAGGTCTGATAGTATTGTATTTATTATTCGAAGACATATTTTTTATTGGACACAAATTAGCTCTTTAATTCCTTCAAACTTTTTTTCTCCAATTCCGGATACATCTTTTATATCATCAATAATTCCAAATAATCCATTCTGATTTCTATATTCTATTATCCTTTCTGAAAGAACCGGGCCAATTCCAGGTAAAGTCTGTAATGTACTGGCATTAGCTGTATTAATATTAATTTTATCTGTATTAGAAGAAGAATACATTTCTTCAATATTTTTATATATACTTTCATTATTTTCTGCAATAGAATTTTTTGAAATTCTATAGGGGATAATTATTTTTTGACCGTCTCTAAGAATAGCAGCCAAATTAACTGCATCTAAATTAGCCTCCTCAGTTGCCCCTCCCGCAATCTTCACTGCATCAATAACCCTATCCGTTGATTTTAATTGGTAAACCCCTGGACTTTTAACCGCTCCAGTAATGTGAATTATAACGGGTGGAATTTCAATTCTTACTGTAGAATTATCTTCCAAAGAATTTACAGGAGGATTTATAGTGAAATTCTCTTCAAAATTAAAATTCCTAAATAAAATTATTCCAAAAGCTATTATTATCACTATTAATAAAAAAATTATGGTAATTTTTTCTTGATTAAATAAGTTGAACATATTTGTTTTCTCCTTACTTCTATTATAGAGATTATACTTTTAAACTAAAAATTAAAAGCGAAAAACGTAAAACCATAATTGTTATTTAAGAATTCAGTAGCCAGTAGTCAGAAGTCAGAATAAAAATAAATCTAATCTAAATGATAAAAATTTCCCACAATCTTTACACGATATTCAATACGCGATACGCAATACGATTCTATTCTGGCTCCTGACTCCTGTATTCTGTCTTCTGTTTTCTTAACCAGCTGACTAACTAATTTATATGCTAATTTTTCTACCCGCTATTCGCTAATAATTTTCTTGATTTTTAATTTTGAAGTATCTTTTAACTTCTCCTATAGTATATAAGGAACCAGTTATACAGATTAAATCATTTTTATGAGAATTAGATAAAGCACATTTTATAGCTTGAGGTATATCTTCTGTAACAATTATTCTATCCTTACTTATGTACTGAGCTGCCTCTTGGGCAATTATTTGAGGAGGAGTTGCTCGAGGGTTTTTTGCCTTAGTAGTAATAATTAAATCAGCTATAGGTGATATTATCTGAATAATCTTTTTATAATCTTTATCAGAAAAAATAGCCAATACTAAAATAAGTCGATGATAAGAGAATACCTCTTCTAAGGCTTGTCGAACTATCATAACTCCATTGGGATTATGTGCACCATCTAAGATTAACAGAGGATTATTTTGGATGATTTCTAACCTTCCTTCCCATTTTACCTTCTCTAAGCCTTCTCTTATTGCTTTTTTAGAAATATCTAAACCCCTAATTTTAAGAGCTTCTATAGCTGTAACGGCAGTAACTGCGTTATCCACTTGATGTTTACCCAATAAAGGGATATATAAATTTTTATACTCATTATAAATTCCTTTTAAATTAAATATATTACCCTTAACATCATATTTTATTATCTTATAATTTATCTCCTTGCCTATACTAAAAATAAGGGAGTTTTTCTCGTCGGCTATTTTTTTAATTTCATCATAAGCCTCATCATATTGATTAGAAGTAATCACAATCCCTCCAGATTTAATAATTCCACCTTTTTCTCTGGCAATTTCTTTTATACTATTCCCTAACTTATCCATATGGTCATAATCTATGCGAGTAATAACTGAAATTAAAGGTTGACAAACATTAGTAGCATCTAACCTGCCACCTAACCCTACTTCCAAAACTAAAAAATCTACTTTCTCTTCAAAAAAGTAAAGAAAAGCCATAGATGTGATTACTTCAAAGAAAGTAGGATGGTTATACCCAGATGTATGAGCAACTTCCCCAATATAAGGTTTAATCCTCTCTAATAACTCACAAACCTTTTTCTCATTTATTGATTGGAAATTAATCTTCATTCTTTCCGTAAAATCAACTAAATGAGGAGAAGTATAAAGACCAACTTTAAAACCATCAGATTGAAGTATTGAACTTATTATGGCAGCGGTTGATCCTTTTCCATTAGTTCCACCTATATGAATTATATTTAAATTTTGATGAGGATTACCTAAAAGAAAAAGTAAATAGGAGATATTTTTAAGACCTAATTTTATTCCATATATGTTTAATTTATATATATAATCTAATGCTTCCGCATAGGTTATCATATTTACCTCAAGGTTTTTAGGTTATTTTCCAGTCTTTCTTTAATATCTCTTAACTCATCAGCTTTCCCTTTTTCTTTTTGAATAACATCTTCAGGAGCTTTAGACAAGAAATCCTGGTTATTTATCTTTTTAAACACAGTATTCAGCTCATTTTTTATTTTGGTTAATCTCTTTTCTAATCGGGCTGTCTCCTCTGAAATATTAATTATGTCTTTTAATGGAACAAATATCTCTACTCCTTCTAAAACACCCGTAGCTGAATGAGCTGGTTTTTTAATATTTTTTCCCATATTTAATGATTTTATTTTAACCAGTGTTTCTATATAATAAAGATTTCCCTTTATAAATTCTAAATTATCGCCTTCAATAATATTCAAATACAAATCTATCTTTTTACTATAGGGAATATTCATATCTGATTTAATGTTTCTAATGATTTTAATAATATTCATAATTTTATTCATCTTTTCTTCTGCATCTTTATTTACATACTCGTCTTTATATTCGGGCCAGGATGAAATCATAATGCTTTTCCCTTTATAGGGTAGTTTCTGCCAAATTTCTTCAGTAATGAAAGGCATAAAGGGGTGTAAAAGTTTTAAAGTATTTTCTAAAGTTATCCATAAAATATATTGAGCTGTTTGCCTTTCTATTTTATCTTTCTCTTGATATAATCTTGGTTTAATAAATTCAATATACCAATCACAAAACTCGCTCCAGGTAAATTCGTAAATAGTTTTGGCTGCCTCTCCAAACCTATACTCATTAAGGTAATCAGTAGATTTTTTTATTGCCTTATTTAATCTGCTAATTATCCACTTATCTGCCAAGGTCATATTTATTTTATCCTTTTCTATGGTGGCAATATTAAAATCAACTAAATTCATTATAGAAAATCTCGAAACATTCCATATTTTATTGGCAAAATTTCTAAATCCTTTAATTCTTTCCTCAGATAAAAAGATATAATTTCCCTGAATAGTTAAGGAAGCAAGAGTAATGCGTAAGGCATCAGCCCCATACTGCTTAACTACTGTTAAAGGATCAATAACGTTTCCCCTGGATTTACTCATCTTTTTGCCTTCCGAAGCTTTAATTAGGGGATTTATATATACTTGTTTAAAAGGTACATCATTACAGAATTTTAATCCCATCATTATCATTCGTGCCACCCAGAAGAAAATTATATCAAAACCAGTAACTAAAACTGAAGTAGGATAAAAACATTTTAAGTCATCAGTATCTTCTGGCCATCCTAAAGTAGAAAAAGGCCATAATGCAGAACTGAACCAGGTATCTAAAACATCAGCATCTTGCACCAAATTATGACTGCCACATTTTTTACAAAATTGAGGAGCTTCCTCTTCAACATTTGTTTCTGAACAATCCTGGCAATACCAGACTGGAATACGATGTCCCCACCATAATTGGCGTGAAATGCACCAATCTTTAATATTTTTCATCCATTCATAATATACTTTAGTCCAACGAGAGGGAGTAAATTCAATTTTGCCTTCTTCTACTGCAGAAATCGCTGGAAGTGCGAGTTCTTTCATCTTTACAAACCACTGCTTGGAAAGATATGGTTCAATAATAGTTCCACATCGATAGCAATGGCCTATAGAATGCTGATAATCTTCAATCTTCTTTAAGTATCCCTTTTTTATTAATTCCTTTAAAACATTTTCTCGACATTCTGATATACTTAAATCTTTAAATTTTCCCGCTTGTTCATTCATAGTTCCATCATCATTTAATAGATTTATCATAGGAAGATTATGACGTTTGCTTAATTCAAAATCGTTTAAATCATGTGCAGGGGTAATTTTTACTGCACCGGTACCAAAATCAGGGTCAACATAACTATCGGCAACTATAGGCAATTCTCTATTCATTATAGGTAATATAGCAATTCTTCCAATAAATTTTTCATATCTTTTATCATCAGGATGAACAGCAACGGCGGTATCACCAAGCATAGTCTCAGGTCGGACAGTAGCAACTGTGATAACTTCTTCAGAATCTTTAATAGGATAACTTATATAATAAAGACTGGCTTCCTCTTCAACTGATTCTACTTCAATATCAGCTAAAGCAGTCTGACATCGAGGACACCAATTTATCACATAATTTTCTCGATAGATTAATCCTTCTTTATATAACCGCACAAATACTTTTCTAACTGCCTGAGAGAGACCCTCATCTAAAGTGAATCTCAACCGCGACCAATCACAAGAAAACCCCAATTTTTTTAATTGATTTACAATATTATTGCCATATTTCTCTTTCCATTCCCATACTCTTTCCAAGAATTTTTCTCTTCCTAAATCATCCCTGCCTTTCCCTTCTTTAGCTATTTCTCTTTCCACTACATTTTGAGTAGCAATTCCTGCATGGTCAGTTCCGGGCAGCCAGAGAGTGTTATAACCTTCCATTCTTTTCCATCTAATTAAAATATCTTGTAAAGTATTATTTAAAGCATGGCCAATATGTAAAGAGCCTGTTACATTGGGTGGGGGTATGACGATAGAATAATTATTCTCTTTATTAAATTGATTTTTTGCTTTAAAATATTCTTTTTCCAACCAAAATTTATACCATTTTTCTTCCACATCTTTCGGATTATATACTGATGGTATTTCTTTATTTATAGTTTTCATAACAATTTCTCCTCTCCAAATTTAAGAATAAAACAAAAAGACTCCTTTCGCTTTTCAAAGGACGAAAGAAGTCTATTCCGCGGTACCACCTTAATTCCTGTATAAAAAGGCCATATAAAGAATGCAAAAATATACAGACTCTTGATGTTTAAGTTATAACGTAACTACCGGTTAATCCTACTTTTATTCTTTCAGATTAATAACTCGGGGAGGACCTTCGATGAAGAACCATAAATAATGATGCTCTTCTACTCTTCCCCTCACAGTTTTTATTTTCTTGATTTTAATATATATTACTATAAGTCAGATTATCTGTCAAAAAAATTAATATAGTATTGAGTATCGAGTTAAGAAAGAGAAAAAAAGATAGTTTCCTGCTTTTCGCTATTCCTCTTTACTTGCAACTTTCTTCTCTCTTCACTATATACTCGATACTGTTATTGTAATCTTAAAAAGGACATCTGGTAAGTGCTACTTTTAAAACTTCGTCTATATTGTTTACTGAAATAAATTTTAATCTTTTTTTAATATCATTAGGTAGGTCCTCTATGTTTTTAATATTATCTTGAGGAATAATTATAGTTTTAATGCCTGATTGATATGCAGCAAGTATTTTTTCCTTTAAACCTCCTACTGGTAAAACCCTTCCTCTCAAAGTAATCTCACCGGTCATTGCTACATCTTTTCGAACTGGGATATCAGTAAGTGAAGAAATCAAAGAGGTAGCCATAGTGATACCTGCTGATGGACCATCCTTGGGTATAGCACCTTCTGGAATATGAACATGGATATCACAGTTTTCATAAAATTTATCCTGTATCTTAAACTTTGTTGCTCGAGAACGAGCATAGGTTAAAGCAGCTTTCCCTGATTCTTGCATTATTTCTCCCAATTGACCGGTAAGAGTCAACTTACCTTTTCCAGGCATAACTATAGTCTCAACTGCTAATATTTCACCACCTGCCTCGGTCCAGGCTAAACCTGTTGCTAAACCTACCATATCTTCCTTTTCAGCATTATCAGTTTTAAACCTCGGTATGCCTAAATAATTTTCTAAATTATTTAGGGTGATTTTTACTCTTTTTTTCTTTTTAGAATAAGCTATTTTTAAAGCAATTTTTCTGCATATAGAGGCGATCTCTTTTTCTAAACCTCGTACTCCCGCTTCATGAGTATATTCTCTAATTATTTTTTTAATGGCTTTTTCTGAGATCTCTATATCCACTTTTTTAAAACCGTGATTATTTAACTGTTTAGGAAATAAAAATAATTGACCAATTTTTAGTTTTTCATAATCTGTATATCCAGGAATATTAATTATCTCCATTCTATCTCTGAGAGAGTAAGGTATTTCATCTTCTATATTTGCAGTGGTAATAAACATTACTTTAGAAAGGTCAAAAGGTACTTCGAGATAATGATCACTAAAAGAGCTATTTTGTTCAGGGTCTAATACTTCTAAAAGAGCAGCAGCGGGATCACCTCGGAAATCCGTGCTCATTTTATCAATTTCATCTAACAGAAAAACGGGGTTTTTAGATTTTGCACTAATTATTCCCTGAATAATTCTTCCAGGCATAGAGCCTATATAAGTTTTTCTATGTCCACGTATTTCTGCTTCATCCCGAACACCCCCTAAAGAAACTCTTATAAAATCTCTACCCGTTGCCCGAGCTATAGATTTTGCCAGTGATGTCTTGCCTACTCCAGGTGGACCGATTAAACATAGAATTACTCCCTTTTGCTTATTGCTTAATTTTCTTACTGCTAAGTATTCTAAAATTCTTTCTTTAACGTCTACTAAGCCATAGTGGTCTTCATCCAGTATCCTTTTAACTAATCCTATATCCAATTTTTCTTTAGTTCTTTTATTCCAGGGGAGAGATAAAATCCATTCCAAATAGTTTATTATTACTCCACTTTCAGCAGATAAAATTGGAATTTTCTCTAAACGGATTGTCTCTTTAATAAATTTTTCTTCCAGCTCTTTATTTAGTTTCAAAGATTTTATTTTCTCTCTGAACTCCTCAGACTCGGTAATATTTTTTTCATTATTCCCCAATTCTTTTTTAATTTCTTTTAGCTGTTCTTTTAAATAATAATCCTTTTGAAATTTCTCTAATGTTCCTTCTACTCTATTTTGTATTTTTTGCTCTAATTTTAAAATAGTTATTTCTTTTTTTAATATACTAATTAATCTTTCTAATCTTATTGCAGGATCGTATATTTCCAATAAATCTTGTTTATATTTTACTTTTAAAATTAAATTAGAAGCGACTATATCAGCTAATTTATCAGGCTTTTCAATATTTCCTATAGAAAATATTATTTCAGAAGGTATTTTATTATTTAACTTTAAGTATTGGTCAAATTTGCTAACGGTTAATCTCATTAAGGCTTCAATTTCTAAATTTTTTACAGTTTTAGCTTTAACTTTTTCTACTTTCACCTTAAAAAAATTATTTTTCTCTTCTATATCGATAATTTTTGCCCTACTAAGTCCTTCTACTAAAATTTTAATTGTATCATCAGGAAGTTTATATATTTGTATTATCTTGGCAATTGTTCCTACAGAATAAAGGTCTTCTACTTCAAGTTTTTCTATTTCAGGATCTCTCTGAGAAACTATAAAAATTAGACTATTTAAATTTACTGCTTCTTCTAAAGCATTGATTGATTGTTCCCTCCCTACAAATAGGGGGATAACCATATAAGGAAAAACCACCAAATCTCTTAGAGGTAATAAAGGTAAAACATTTTGATTAAGGCATTTTATCTTTTTATATTTTTCATCCATATATTATTCTAATTCTTCCTTTCTCTTTTCTAGTATTGCGTATTGCGTTAAATTTTATCATTTTAAATCTTCCTTCTTCGTATATCGTGAAGGAAATAGTAGTCAGGAGCCAGAAGTCAGAAGAAGAACTCTTTTCCTACTTACTATACGCTACACGCTATACGCTCTACGCTCTACGCTATTTTTTAATTGCTTCGTCTCGACTTTTAATTACTTCATCAACTACTCCATAATCCTTCGATTCCTGAGCAGTTAAATAAAAATCTCTATCCGTGTCTTTTTCCACCTTCTCTAATGGTTGGCCAGTATGATAAGTTAATATCCGATTAATGGTATCTTTGATTCTTTTAAGTTCCTTAGTTTGTATCTCGATATCTGTAACCTGACCCTGTGCCCCACCTAAAGGTTGATGAAGCATAATTCTTGAATTGGGTAGAGCAAATCTCTTTTCTTTTGTGCCTGAGGCTAATATTAAAGCCGCACCACTCGCCGCCATACCGACACATATTGTTGAAACATCGGATCTGATATATTGAATTGTATCGTATATAGCGATGGTTGAACTAACTGACCCTCCAGGGCTGTTTATATAAATAAAAATATCGTTATCAGGATTACTTGCTTCTAAAAATAGCAACTGAGCTATTATGGTATTAGCTGTTGTATCATCGATTTCTGTCCCTAAAAATATTATTCTATCTTTTAGCAGACGTGAATAAATATCATACGATCTCTCTCCTCGAGGAGTTTGTTCTACTACAATAGGTATTAAAGTCATTTTGATTTGTCCTCCTTTTTAGAATCTATTATTTTTATTTTTTTGCTTATAAAGTCTATTGTTTTCTCTCTCTTTATATTCTCCCCTAAGCCTTCCAAATTTTTATTCTTTTTAAAATTAGCTTCTACTTTTAATGGATCTTGCTTTATTTCTTTAGCAATGGTATTAATTTTGTTTTTAATTTCTTTTTCGGTAACCTTAATATCTTCTTCCCGAGCAATCTTATCCAAAATTAATTCTTGTTTTATTCTTTTTTCAGCAACAATTCTATATTCTTTTTTAACTTCTTCCTCATCTGAATTGATGTTCTTGTAGTAATCTTGTAAAGATAATTTTCTTGCTTTTAAATCATTTTCCAAAGATTCCATCATATAATTCGTTTCTCTTTCAATTAAAACTTTAGGTACCTTTACTTCACAAATATCAGCAACTTTTTCTAATAATTTTCGTTCAAAATTATTTTTATTAATTATTTCTATTCTTCTGGTTAAATCTTTCTTTATGTCTTTTTTAAGATCGTTTAAACTTTTAAAATTACCCACTGTTTTTGCAAAATTATTATTCAATTCTGGTAATTCCTTCTCTTTTA
>Ga0114919_10004977_pt1 | contig 10624 bp, 10 predicted proteins | sample BlataG_FD_88682 | JGI IMG/M metagenome (GOLD analysis project Ga0114919, IMG submission 88682) | Deep subsurface microbial communities from Black Sea to uncover new lineages of life (NeLLi) - Black_00105 metaG | ecosystem: Environmental > Aquatic > Marine > Oceanic > Sediment | place: Atlantic...
ACCACCACCACCACCACCACCACCACCACCACCACCACCACCACCGCCACTACTACTACCACTATTAGGACGTTGATGGCGTATATCCAGTCCTTGCAATGCAGCTGTCACCTGACTCATTGTATGACTACTGGTGTTGGTACCTGAACCATTACTAATATGGATACTACTACTATGGTGGCGATGGTGTCCAGATAATGCAGCAGCTACTTCAGGAGAGAGAGGTCTCCCCCCGTTGCTGGTAGTTCTTGCAAGCAGAGGTTTCAATTTACCAGGAGAAGCTAATGGTAGAAGTTTCTTTGTAGTACCACCTGGTTTACTGTTACTGCCCAAGGAGCTCTTCCTGGCGACACCGCTGCTGCTATGTGCTCTGGCGAGTTGTTCTGCCATTGTGGTACCTCCTCCTCTGCTGCCTACTGATGCTAGGGCTGATGTGGAGGTTGCTGCTGACATGGATGGGGGAGGTGGGGGGGTGATCAGGCCGTTGCTGCTGAGACTGGTAACACGCCCGGGTGTTGTCATTCCGGCATTCAACGATGGATATTCCTTATTCATATCCGTAACAACAGCAGTAAAAGTAGTGCTAGATCCCAAACTGTCCTCACCATCCAACGCCCTTCCATTACCGCCACCACCACCTAATTCAGGCCACTCCATTTGGTTAGAAGGAGGAGGAACAGCTGGAGGTGGGGGAGGAGGGGGAGGGGGAATGCCTCCCATATGTGATGGCGGGGGGGGAGGGGGGGGGGTTGGTTGATGGCCACCACCACCACCACCACCACCACCTACTGCTGGCCAAGATCCTTGGTCGTTAGATTGTTGTCTATGTTTTTGATATCCCATCATTCCACTATCATGCGAACTATTTTCTAATATTCTAAGTGTTGGTGAGTTGACTGCACCTCCTTGATCCAAGTGATGTTGATGATGCAAGTCACCTTGAGAATAACTTCCTCCTCCTCCGCTATTGTTATTGCTGTTATTATTAATATTGTTTCTCCTCAGACTGGAGAGAGGTATGGAGATGGTACGCGGAGGAGATGCATGTGAACCAGTTGAATACGTACCACTAACTAGAGAAGAGCCAGATCCTGCTGTCCCTAGAGTGGAAGATACAGGACGAGTCATACCGATAGCAGTAGCAGTAGCAGTAGGAGCAGTAGCATTGCCATTAGCGTGATTGGTGGTGCTGACACCACCTGCTGCAGCAGCGGCGGCTGTAATTTGCGCTTGAGATTGTCCTGCCGCAGCAGCGGCAGCTGCTGCTGCTTGGGCTGCTGCCGTTTGAGGGTTGGGGATTGAATGGATGGTTAAGCGTGGTTTGAAGGTGTTGGTGGCTCCCATTGCTAAGAACCGAGCTGGAAGTAATCCTGCTGCTACTTCTTCTTTTGTTAGGCAATCCTCTTCATCCGCCAGGTCATGGAGATAAAGGCAATCTGGATTATTGCATACCACACTCTTTAAGAAGGCATTGCAGTATTTAGTTGTCCCAAAGCATGCCTTAATAGGCTTGCCTACCCAAGCAGCTCCATCCAATGCTTTAATGCATTTCAGAGCATCTTCTGCTCGTTTGAAGGTGACATAGGCGCTGCCAGTCGGGCCATGCTTTGCCATTGCTGATGCGTACTGATTGCTTCTATTGACGCTGACTTTGATTGTTTTTCCAAATGATCCGAAGAATTCATTGCTCTTTAGTGTCTCCTCTGTACAAATGTCAAGTGGGATGCCCACTGCGTAAACTAGATTTTGTTGGACTATTCTCATGTTGGCCAGATGAGCGGTGGACCTGGTACCAAGACCACCACCGCCTTGTGGACCACCAGGACCTTTTGGTTTTTCCTTTTCTCTAAGTTTTCTCTTCTCTTCTTCTAATGCTGCAGCATCAATGTGCTGCATTTGGATCTTGTTTTGGTCGTAATCTGTTCGGCAATTGGGGCACCTTGCTTGGGTTGAATCTTTGGCTGCTTCTTCGAGGATGTGATGGTAACACCAGAGACACATTTGGTCTGCGGGAATTAGACGGATAGGTAGGAAGAAGGAGAAGCATGGGGGTTAGAATGGGTGTATTATAGGTATTAAGAGAAGAAAGGAAAGGGACTGCTCTCTGAGAACAGAGAGAGAGAGAGAGAGGAGTCCAACCGGAGGGCGATGAGAATCCAAAACTTACATCCACACTCGCAATATTGAATGCTGCGGTCTGTGAGGTCGAGTTCCTGACAGCACAGTGGACACTCGACTGATTCAATGTCACTGTCCCCAGCAACAGAGCCGCTATCATAATACAGGGTGCCTACAGCGGCCATGTTTTCTCTCTCCTTTGGACACTGGAAAAATGTACTTCCCTCCTCCTTCAGAACAAACTATTTAAACTCAGAGACTTCGAAGATAGATTTCAATCATTAGAATGACCAGTGGGTCACTATGGGGAATACCCTGCAATATTTTACTTGGATGGGATGTCTTGCTGACGACTAGACTAAGTGGTTCTTTAACTTAGTACCGACTATTTATAAGTTCACAGCCGTTTGATACATATAATCTTTGAAATTTAAATTCTATTGTGCACAGAGGGAGCATTTAGACATGTACAGAGCGACGAGAGAGGGCAGAAACCAGGAATTTTTTTCGGCAGCTGGATAGGATTACTGTTTTAGAGGCTCATCTCCACATTCGTCGACATTAAAAAATACCTAATTTTGACGACTTCAATATACTCGACTAGATAAATAAATACAATGGCTTCCATCACAGCTTCAACCAGGGCAATCACAATGCCAAAGGCTCGTGCCTTTTCTGGACTTCGTGCTATGCCCGCAGTATTCAGGTAGGTGTATATATCATACTGGACATCCATCAAGTGCAATCTATCAACATTTCACTGACATCCAATGTTCCTACGCTACACATTCCTCATCATTCCATTCCCTCACCCCTTGCAATTTCACAGCAAGCCAACTGTTGACCAGAAATTCTTGGCTGTCCGAAAGTCTGTCAAGGCACAAAAGAAATCTGCCACCGCTCTCCAAGCAGTGAGCTCTATGGAGGTTGCACAGATCGCCGGAGAGGCCGGCTACATTTTCGGCGTCGCCTCTGTGATGTTCGGTATCACCTTGGTGGTAAGTCAACTATCATGGTTTGCATAGCGCATAGTAGAGGTGCTTGGGCCACATATTGATAGCAGAATGGTCCAAATGCACCTCTCATTTTTTCTTTTTGTTTTCAATAAAAGAAGCAAGCAATTCCCAGTTTGTCGAAAATATCACCAACCCACAAAACCTCCCTCCTCCTTCTCTTCTTTAAACAGGGTCTGGCAATGGGTTTTGTTCTGTTGCGTGTGGAATCTTTGGCAGAGGAAGGAAAGATCTAAAGAGATAGAATACTCTATAGTTGTAGAAAAAAGGATCAATTTTTTGATTTTTGAAGAGAAAAAGCCATTTAAGGATAACAACACCTAGAAAGATGAGCCACTCATCACATACCCATACATAGAGTTACAAATTATACAATTCCAAGATACATACACATATACTATATACACTCATGCAGGCTACAATCCAGAGCTCAGAAAACTAGCTATAATGCCATCTAATGTAGCTCTAGCAGCCCTTAACCCTTTCTCTTCTAGAGGGTCTGGAAGGGGAGGAATGGCACTAGCAGGGATGCCAAAAGTCCTGGCTTCACTAGCCATCTGCCTATATGCTACTGCCCATCTCTCTAAAGTGGCTTGACTGACAATGCCACTGCCTCCCATGTCCATTTCCCACAAGGCTGGACCCATAGTGTTTGTGTTTTTAGAATTAACGTTGGGTTGAGACTGGGTGCCGGTGGGATCTTCTGGAGGGAGAGGACTGGTAGTTAGGGGAAGCGATACTTGTAAACCCTTGGTGAGATCTATAGGAGTGTCTTGTGGATTAGTTGCTCGTGGTCTATAGCGTGGTGTCTTGTAATTTGAAGGAGGTTTAAGTTGCAATCTGCAGAGACGTGTTGGCCTTGTAAAGATATTGCATAGCTGCATAGGGGATGTGCTTGAAAGAACGGTCAGTACGTAGATCTGATTTATTCATCTATGGATTTACAAGACCCATGGAACAACCAAGGGATAGGTTTTCCCGTTGTCTTTTATTATTTCTGGAAAACCAACGTCGCCTCTTCTGTCCTAAGGACACCCACGCTCTGTGCAGCCCATCCACTTAAATTCATCTATTAGACGATCTAGACAACTACAAGTCCAGTGAGCTACATTCTTCATTCCAGATCCTCCTCAAACCAACGAGATTGCATAGTTTTCGATCACATTGACCAGCCTTTTCAAACACCCATATATTCTCGCATACAAGCACCTCACCACCCATCAAAACCACACTCACCTTCTACTCAACGTCGACCACTCAAATTAATCCCCCCTCCACACCATGCCCTCCCTATCCCCAAAAGACCGCCTGCTCGTCCGCATTTACATGGCCGGCTGTCTCCACTACTGGGATCAACTCCCCCTTCTCGCCCAGGAATTCTACTCCCAAGCTGGAGGCACTCTCCTAGAACTCAGAGCATGTATCAGACACCTAGTAGTCCTAGCTGGCTATGGCCCATGCCTTGCAGCCACTCTCACCCTTCACAAGGCCAAGCTCCTCCCCGAAGACACCCCAGCCAAGTGTGGAGGCCCTCCTGGCAACGCTTTTGAACTGGTCTACACCTCAGTAACAGACGCAGTACGTAAAAAGTGTCACAATGCAGATCCCGCACTGGGAGAATGGATCAGAATGCATTTATACGGCGATGTTTACTCCTCCCCGGGGCTGGATTTACGCAGTAAACAATTGCTCATGTGTGCTGCTCTTGCTGAGGCAGACATGGGTGAACAGCTGTATGGACACGCACTCGCTGGTCTTAGGTTTGGGAACAGGATAGAACAGCTGGAGGAAGCAATCAAAATAGCGTTTGAAATGACACCACGTCCCCGACCTACATCGTTGGAGCAAGCCCTGCATACGTTGACGTTGTCCAAAGCCAAGTTGGAGAAGGACAATGGTGGCGGAGGGGAGTATGATTATGATGCAGCTGTTGTGCCTGAGGTTGATATACAGGAAGCTAAGGACCATGTGAGAATACCTCCATTACCTCCATTGTTTAATCATAAAAATAATGATGGTGTTGATAAAAACAAGGGTAATAGAGGAGGAGGAGGAGGAGGAGTGACCTTCCTTTGGGATGAGCTGGCTATTGCAGCTCAGAAGAAAGTTTAATATTGTGTGCTATTGTTACAAATTATCATTATCATCATTTGAAATAAGTACTATTGTAATCTAACATACATTAGTATCTATTCATCTATGGCTGTTGTCGTCTATCTATATATACCTGAGACGTCGTGAGAAAATTCATGAACGAGAGATGTTGACCTTTCCCCATATTCCCTTCTCTTCTTCTAACTCTCCTCTTTCTCTCTATAGTTTAGCCTTTGGCTGGGCAGCATCTAATATGGGCTGGAGTTTCATAGCAAGGGCCATGCTGCCTGCTATTTTAAGCTTCCTCATAATGAAGGCCTGTTGTGGGTTGAGCTTGCCCATCACCAGCTTGACGAAATTGTCGTCGTTAATTGTGAGCTTGATGTCTTCCTTGTCAGATGGAGCACCCTTGGTCAAAGTACCCTTGCCTTCTCGGAGGTCCAATGTCCAATTATCACCGTCGATATTGAATACCACGATTCCTTTTATCTTCTTTATGAGTTTTTCTCGCTGTGAATCATCTTTTTCTAAAGTCTTCCCGAGCTCCTCCAGGAGCACTTCAGACTTCTTAGCAGGCATTTTGGTACTATGAGAGGAATCGGTTTATTCCGTTTTAATGGTGTTTATGATGCATGGGTGCAAAGGTTTACTAATTTGAAGGAGGGCTGACCGACAGCCGAGGAAGGAGAGGGGAGATGGAAACCATTATAATCTGGAAGAAATCAACATATTACACTGCTATAGTCTAGAAACTGCTATAGCGTAGATATAACCCATCTGGACTAGATTGGGTACTCTAGATTCGTGCTGGAATGACATAGTTTTGAAACAGCCAGTTGTGGGGAGGCTTCACTCATGAACCGTCGTCGAAAGATGATGAAATGCAGGTGATAGATTCAAGCCTGGCAACAGTTCTGTCCTTGTACTAAACCAAATACAATCTCAGACGATAATTCATTTAAGTTCAAACGACCTACTACTGCAAGTGAAGCCTGACACCCAGTTTCATTATCTCACAAGATTGTTACTTTAGCACCACTTGAGTTCAAGATCTTACTCTCTAGTACCCAGCACCAACTGTCATTTGCTGCTTCAATTCCCATTGTGTTAATGAGTTTTCTTTGTGGTTGCTAGTTTGCTGGCATTATCATCAGGCCTCGTGTACGTACTGTATCTAGTGAAGCAAAAGAGTAATAAACTTGGAATACTACTACCAAGATACACTGAGAAGCAGCCAGACGAATCAAAAGAACGTGATATCAATGACGTTCCTTTACAGAAAGCAAGTGCCCTTCATTGGGCAGCATGGAAGGGCCAACTGGTGCATAGAGTGCTCATGGAAATATTGTTGGCAGAGGGGATCGAAGTTAACGTCCAGGCAGCCAATGGTGTGTCCACTTTACTTGGCTGCCTAAAATAGTCACACCAAAGCTGTTGAATTGCTTCTTCAATAAGGAGCTGATGGGAAAGCAGCTGGTTAAAATGTACTGCAGCCTCTGCATGTGGCAGAAATCATCTTGAAGTGGTGAGGCTGCTTGAGAGGGACGCTCAGTTCTATGTTGTCAGTTCAGATGGCTCGACTCCATTGTAGTTTTGCCAACAATTTGATGATCCGACAGAGTCAAACAAAGAAGCTATCATTGCTCTCCTACAGTGGCAGGCTTCTCCACCATCACCACATGTTGCAGTCAACATTCCATAGCTTGACTGTTATGTTCTACCTACTTCCATACTGCCTTTTTCATTATTGTCCATAGCTTTTGGTTTAATTTGAGTAAGAATCAGCCAGTACACGTCAGCATCATTACTCACTTCACCCATTCGAGTGTCGGTGGCAGAGCGTGGTACCCCTTGTCATGAGGGTTAAGGCAAGCAGAATGACTTGCTGAGATCATAAAGCAACATCTATACACAACTATTAGCATACATAGGTACAGTTCTTTTGTTATAAACGAGGTAACTTGCTTATATTTGCGACAATATGGAGCCCGCACCTGTCTCCAATGGAATTGACAAGAAGGATCCTTTGAAGAGCTTTTTAAATGGTACACGCAGCCATATACAAGCTAAAAATTCAACAATTATAAGCAATAAAGCTACTACTGGGTGAGTTGTGTTCAAATTGTCAGATCATTTCCTTTCAAATTATTATCACCTTTTCGCTAAAATTAACTCTGAACCTCCCCATTTTGTAGCTCTCTGAACACTCTGCTAGCTAAGAAAACTCTCAAATCTTCCATCGCGACAACCGGGGGACAATTTCCCATCCTTGGACGCTCCGCCACCGCCACCACCAACCCAGCTGCTCTCCAAATCCGTCAGAGCTTTGAAGCCCTCATCAAAGCCAACCCCATCCCTCTACCCACAATAATAGAAACAGCAGGCAACACTTGCAGCAAGCACACCATCACCAGCCATCATCCTTCCCATCTTATCTCCATGTCTTTAACAGCAAAAGAAAAGAATCAGAGCAATGATACATCTGATCCCAGCAAGGAACAACAACTACACCAAGCTGCTCCAGTATATGAAAAGGTATATAGATTTGGTCAAACACGAGTCAAACCTGTCCTTGCGGCATTTATGCCAAGAGGCGATGATTTAGTTACAGTGGAGGAAGACAAGGCTGAGCTGGAAGAAGAAGAGATAGAAGGAGGTAAACAGCAAGATAGCACAGACAAGATTGACCTTAAGGCTAATATGCTAGATGGTGGTACGAAAGTAGAAGACAGTGAAGCAACTCAGACACAGAAAGAAGAAGAAGAAGAAGATGAAGATAAGCAGCAGCAGCAGCAGCAGCAGCAGCAGCAGCAGCAGCAGCAGCAGGAACAAGTAGAACAAAAACTAAAGAGTAATACCAAGGAAATGAAGATGTTCCAAAGAAGAAGCTCTAGCATTAGACCCATTAGTATAGATAAGATTGACAAGAGCAATCTACAGAAGAAGAAGTATGCTACTACTATAGGTGTAGATGGAAGTGTAACTTTGGCTGCAGCTGCAGCAGCAGCAGGAGCAGCAGCAGCTGCTGCTCAAGTAGCCTCGTCGGTAGAGAAACAAGCAAAGAAGATAGAAATAGAAGAGAAAGAGAAGGTAACAGCTGCTCCAGTTGATGGTACTACAAAGAAGATATCTACTGTGACAAAAGCAGCAACACCAAAGACTGTCTCCAAACCATCTAGTAGTGGTAAAAAGAGAAATTTAATAGCAGAGCAACCACCTCAAGAGGAACAACAACCCGCTGCCCCTACTAATGGTCCAGCTTTAGCTTCTGACACTGTGGTTATCAACGGGAATAAAGTATATGGATGCAGTAAATGTAGATTTAATGCTAGAGGGTGTGCTAGATGCCGTACTGATGGCACTAAGCCCCCTCCCAGAGGCAAGAAGTATAAACTCTTTTTAGCACAGCAAGCTGCTGCTGCTGCTGCTGCTGGCGGTGATGGCGGTGATGGTGCTGCCACTGTACCAGCTGCTGCTGCTAAAGAGAAGAAGGACAAAGGACTAGTAAAGCCATCAAGAAGGAGAGTAGTACCAGAGATCATATCTCAACCACCACTACAACAGGAACAGAAAGCAGTACAGGTAGAAGAAGAGAAAGAGAAAGAAGTAGCAGTGGTGGAGAAGGAAGAGGAGGCCCCCAAGGTCCAGAAACTAAGAAGGCAGAGTACTCCTCCTCCTAAAACTGCTGGTGAAGGCAATATTAAGGCCAAAAATATCCCATTACCAGAAATGGCGCCACCTGTAGTAGTAGATGATGATGATGAGCAGCAGCAGCAGCAATCCGTATCACAACCAACACCCATGGCTTCTTCCCCTTCCTTTCCCAAAGTAGAAGGCGTCCCCGAACAAGTCTTGAAAGAAATGATTAAAGGGAAATGGAGAAAGAATGGTAAATGTGGCCTCTGTGTCAACTGCCTCAAACCGACAGCCAAGAGAGGCTGCATGGCCCAGAGAGCTCTAAGAGATGTTGGACTTCTTGCGCATACTGCCAAGTCGTTGGCTGGAGCTTCCAAGAGAAGGAATGTCGATCATGATCATTATGGTGGCAATGGTGGTGGGAGTGTACCATCATCTAAAAAAGGGAATGGAGGGAATAAGAGGAGGAAAGTAGATGGTGGTGATGGTGGTGATAATGAGGTGGTAGATAAAGATGGATGGACGGTAACACAAGTAGAAGCACTGCAAAGAGCTTGGGTGGAAATATCCCCTACAGTTCCCAACTTCTGGGCGCTCATAGCAAAGAGAGTGAGGGGAAAGAGTGCCTCTGAATGCTTTGCCAAGCACTTTTCAAGGCACCCGACTCTGCGGCATAAAAAGGTGCCAGCTGCAGCGACGAAGAAGCTGTTGGAGGCAGCCAAACAAAGTTATCAGAAAGTAGGAGATGGTAATGGTGGTGGTGATGATCTACCTGCATCTTCTGGGTTGACTGGAGGAGTATCAAAGCTGGCGATGCAAAATGCAGCTAGGACACATGCTCGTCAATTGAGAATGCAACAACAAGCAGAAGAAGAAGCTGCAGGAGGAGGAGGACGAGGTGGGAGCAGCAAGAATGAGCTGGTGTTGGTGCTGGAAGAACAGCGCCAGAAACATAGATATATAGATCAGATTTTGCAGAAAAGAAAAGGGAAAGCTCTAAAAGCAGTGGCTCCACACGTAGTGGCAAGAGTAGCACCAGCTGCTGCAGCAATGACCAGGAGGATCCAGGTAGCGGATGCAGGGAGAGAGTTGAGAGCAACGTTGGCAGCAATGCACGAAGCGGAGGAAAAGGCGGAAGAGGTTTTGAGTCAAGAAGACGCTGATTACTACTGGAGTGATGCAGAATAATTTGATGTTGAACTGTTCTTAAATATTAATGTAATTATTGCTTATTCCATTCTCTCTAGACTCGTGCCCCTGTGGGCAGGAGCCGATGGCGATCTCTCTCTCTCTTCCCCACACTCTTCTCTGGTCCACAACTTTCACTCACCCCCTCTCACCCCTTTGGCGTTTTAATAACACCACCAACGTTACTCGAACCACACATATGGGACATAATACTACTGCGATTACACGAAATACATTCTTGTATTAACTAACAACAAAGAAGAGCCGAAGATCTCCCTTCCTGGCTTGTTCTCATGCGCTCATCCGACGCTTCTCTCCCCCAGTCAAAGTCGACCAAAGACTGACAGTATCATCATCATTTATTGTTACATTCAACAGTTGTTCTCGATTATATGTTTTGCGTGTTCACGATTTGGAGGACTGGAAGAGTACTCTTAGAGTCCTTTCCTACAGCCACCTTTGACTGCTCGAGCAGGGGTGCTCACCCCAGCCCCCACCCGCTCGACCCAACAACAGAGACAGAAATAGGCCTACGCTCTGCGTTTCTTGAGTATCTTCCTCTCTCCACCAATAGT
>Ga0114919_10004978_pt1 | contig 10623 bp, 10 predicted proteins | sample BlataG_FD_88682 | JGI IMG/M metagenome (GOLD analysis project Ga0114919, IMG submission 88682) | Deep subsurface microbial communities from Black Sea to uncover new lineages of life (NeLLi) - Black_00105 metaG | ecosystem: Environmental > Aquatic > Marine > Oceanic > Sediment | place: Atlantic...
CTCATTAAGATTTAAAAGAATTCGAATTTATAAATTCTTCGATGTTTAATACTCTTTGAAGAATAATTATAGTTAAAATCTGATTAAGTTGTTTTAAGGTCTTCTATTTGTGCCAGAAGATCTTGTAATTGTCTTTCATTTAAGGATTTTCCAGCAAAGCTCTTCTCTAAAATCATTCTAATTTCTGGGACCGTGTGAGGATCTATGTTAACAATGTTTATCGCGTATGCTTCTTCGATTTCGTATTTATCTATGAGAAATTTTTGAATTTTAATCGCATCTTTTTCACTCATTTTAGCAAATTTATTTACATAAGCATGAGTAATTTCTTGAAAATGAGATAAACCCTCTTCGCTATCAATTTCTTCTATTTTATTTTTGACAGCTTCCATAATTGTTTTTACTTCGGGTATAGAAACAGTTTTTTCGTCTATTTTTCGTCCAGACATATAAATCTCTACTTTTGAATTGATTTTTATTTCTTTTTAGCTGAACCATTATTAGTTCGTAAATGTTCTTTGCCAATAATTAATAGTTTTTTAGAATTTCCTAATTTAACTTCAACTTCGTAGCATCTTCCTCTTTTACCTTTGACCGTTCCAGTTAATCCATGATATCGCCTGTGAGGAAATCCTCTTTTATGTTGAGATGGATCAGTAATCACATCCACTTTATCATCGATTTCGTAGTCATTTAAATATTTCTCTATAGAACCGAGTCCTCGATCTCGCACATTTTTTCGATGTCTTTGACGAGATTTGTTCCGGTAGCCTTTATGTAAAGTCATTTGTGTAGCCTTTATGTAAAGTCAATTATTTTTAATAAAAAAATCTAGTTTTGATAATATGTGATACATAATTTATTTATTTTTTGATTTAATATCTTTAAGAAGTTAGTTAATAAATCTTTAGAACATCTAGTTTTTTGCATTCAATAGGGAAACCAAAGATTTCTGTAAAGGAAGGAGTTGTTCTACCATCGTCGCCATGTATAATTTCTTTAATGTAAGTCCCACCTTGAGCTTCAACAATGAATTCAAATACTTTAGGTTTAATGAATTTTCCCTCTATTTGAAAAATTTTTTTCTCTCTAATTTTATCAGCACGACGATGAGACACTCTATTAGGGGTTCTTTGCTGGATTTTTTGATTTTCGAATGCAATTTTTAGTTGATTTAGTACAGTTTCAAATTTCTCTTTTGTTACGTCTTCGTTTGAAGATGTCAAAGCTCTGTATATTTTTTTGGTATTTTCTGCGTTAAATTTCAGGTTTTTAACTTGCTCTTTACTACTGTTTACTAAATTTGTAATTTTTACTTTCCTTTTATTGTTTTTATTAACTTTTTTCTGAATTTTTTCTAAATCTAGAGTTCTAATCCTTGGATTTATCAGTTCCAAAACAAAAGGTCTGCCTTGTCCTAACATTTTCACATCAATATCTTCTCTTCCTGCTCCGTGAAACTTTGAACCTTCTGCTTTTGCTTCTTTTATAAATTCAGGATTAATTAATTCTTCTACACTAGTTTTATATTGTTTCCCTGAAAAATTACAGGATTCACATCCTTTTCCCTTACACGCTCTACAATCCCAATGAGTTTGTGGAATTCCTCTGATAAATTTATTATATCTTCCCTTAATATAAGTTGACCTTACTATCAGGTTTACTTCTGAAGACGCAAAACCGAGAGTGTATATAACTGTAATATCAGGTTTTGCAAATTCTGAAGGTTTTAGTAAAACAAGGGATAATTCTTTTCCAACTTCTCGATTGAAGTGATTTTTAAACGATTCTGAATCGAGCAAGTTAAATTGTGCTTTAAAACTGTCTTCTCTATTAACGATCTGTGAATCGAGAGCAGTCCCTACAAGAAAATCTTTAAATTCATGATTACCTAAGCTATCTGATGCAATTTTTGCATATGTAGGAACATTACTAAAAATATCATCACATAAATAACATTTTTCAGATAGGCTAATTTTATTATAATCTATTCCTTCCTTGTCCAATACACTCCGGGCAGGATTATACATAACTTTTTCTGCGAGGTTTTTTAAATTAGCAATAGCTTCTTCGTGGTTTTCGTCCCTTGATAAATAAACTCTGTGATTTTCCATAGTCATTGCTAAAAGAAGAGATTTACCTCTATCGTAATTAGTAGTATCTGTTGCTAATAATGAAAACATTCTACCTAAACAATGTAAGCAGATGTAATATTCTTGGTAAATCTCTATAACTTTTTTAAAAAGATTCATGTATTAATTAAATAATTAGGGATTCTTTTTGTTTTTAATGATCTTTCAATGATTTAAAAAAAAAAAAATAGATTTTAAGCAATTTATTCCTCCTTTTCCCAATCAAAATCAAGTTTTACGAACTTCTTCGTAAAGAAATATGCTACTAAAAGTATTACTGAACATATAGGCCCCCATAAAACTAAACCAAGTGAATAGGTTAGAGTTCCAACAGTAATATCTCTTAATGACAGAATAACTCCAATAATTAGTGGACCAAAGGCCTGGAAAATATTGAGAACTATACTTGGGAATCCTTCATATATTCCTGCTTTTAATTCTCCTGACCGTTTCTCATCATCTTCGGCTAAATCCGCTTTGTATATATATGGGAAGAGATTCCATCCTGCTAGTGCGGCTGCTATTATTAGAATAAAGATGATTCCAAAAATGATATTCGATGCAAAAGGAATTAATCCGATTAGAGTAGTTGGTAGTAGTAGCATCGCAAATAGAAGTAATGACAAAAGCGATTTCTTTTTACCTTTGTTCTGAATTCGTTTTCTCCATACATATAAAGAAACGACAAAACCTATTACTAGAGATACTGCTACAATATAATACTCTACTGTCCCAAGCCCTAATACAGTTTGAATGAAAGTTAACATCACGGTAGTGATTATTGACCAAGCAAAACTTGCAATTCCTTGCATTAATATAACTGACCAATAATTTTTATTTTTAATGATTGTAACAAAATTGCTAAAAATGCTTGATTCCATCTTAAAATGTGGCTCAGTAGGCATGGTAAATACGATAGATACGTAAAAAATTATAACTAATATCCCAAATATTAATACGGGGTATAAAACTAGAATGGGGACTACATCAGGAGTAACAACCAAATCTTCAAATGCGGGTGTTAAAATCAATAGCGTAAAAAGAAGCATTACAGCATTTCCAATATAATTCATTGTATTTTGAAATTGAGATACCTTAGGACGTTCACCCACAGGGAATTGTTCCGCCATCCAAGCTTGGTAAGGTGTCGTTACAGCGTAAGAAGCTCTAAAAATCACATCCCAGATTAATAACCAAATAAAGAGCGCATTTTTATCTGTTAAATCAGGTAAGAATAAACCAGGTAGTAATAAACAAATAAAAGAAATTCCTAGCAAGGGAGCTAGAATCAAGATATAAGGCTTTCTTCTGCCCCATTTAGTATACTTTGCATCACTTATCCATCCAAAAAGAAATTGAGAAACAGCGACCGAGATAAATCCCATTGCTTGAGCTAATCCAACCAGAACTGACGGAACACCGTAACCAAGATAATATAGAGCAAAAAGGGCAAAACCCTCAATTCCAAGAACGATTGAGCTCGAAATTCTTGGTAAACTATAATTAAGTTTCCTTAGTGTAGTGGTTTCTTTTCTTTGGATTCTTTCCGTTTCATTCATATTGTTTCACTATTTTTATCGTAAGTTTTTAAATAAATTTCAATTTGCATAAAGATTAGATAAAAATATATTTAAAATTTATTGATTAAATGAGTAAGTTTGGGTTACAAATTGGACAGAAATAGACATATTTGTCATAGTTTAATCTTCTTCTTCGTCCCATCCTAAATCTTTTAACACAGATTCAAAGGCTTCTGATTCTTTATCTAAAACAAATTCCGTATCATATTCTGAAGCTGCTTCTCCAAATTTTTGGTTAAAATCGGGCGGAGGAAGGTCTTCTAATGAGGGTACTCCTTCTTGAGGAAGTATTCGTTCTTGAAAAGGTTGTTCTTGGACGATTTGAGGTTCTTGAATGCTCTCGTCCTCTTCAATTTCCATCGGAGTGTAATCTTCAAGGGGAACTGGAGGAATCTCGTCTTCATAAACTTTAAATTGTGATTCTGTGCTTTCAGTGGTAGTGGTAACCTGGGTTGGAATTTCTCTGCTTTCGGTTGAATGTTCCAATTGTTTTTCGTATTCTAAACCAATCGATTTAGGGATCGAAACGACATTATTTCCATTTGTAGCTTCAATTTCTTCAATTTCCGTGCCTTCTTTTTCCCAATCATCTAAAAATCCTAGTAAATCGTCTAAAGCAGCTTTGTCTTCTTCAACGCTAGGTTTTACTATCGCAATTATTTCCTCTTCTTCTTGTTCTCTCTTCAGTTTAATTCTTTCTGATTCTTCTAAAGAAAGAGTCATATCAGTTATTTCGTCCCCGGAAATCAATATATTTAACTTTTTAGCTAATTCACGTAAATATCCAAGGTAATATCCTATTCGATATACGTTCTTCAGCCCACCAAATACAAGATATTCGTCGTTAATTGCCAAAATAATACTATAACCCGAAGTATTGTGAAGAATTATTTCCGTTAAAGCACCATGGGCTGTTGCTTCACTTAGCCTTAACCCCAAATCAATTAACGCAGTACTAGAAGCTGATGTTGCATCTGCGTCAAGTTCAGACGAAACTGCAGAAGCGACTTTCATACCTACCCTAGATAATACTGCTAGATTTTCTAAGTCAGTTCTATCTTCTTCGAATCTTAAGATTTTCATCATATTATCGCGTATACCTTGCACAAGAGACGACATATCAAATCAGTTTCCTTTTTGGATTAAAGATTATTAAAAATCATTAATTTTTATTTTCTTTTAATTTATATCATAAAATCTAGATTAATATATTTTATCATAATTCCTTACACAAAATCATTTAAATTCTTCTGTGTAGATGGAGCGTTATCGAATTTGTCGAAGGAACATCCGGATACATCATTAATTATTCGTTTAATCTCATCTACTACTTCTTCCGAAGTTAATTTATCTGTATCGATCGTAAATACTTTTTTAGTTTGATTTTCTGAGTTAAGAAACTGATTATAGTAGGAGAGTATTTCTAACAAATATTTTTTATCGTTCTCGTTCCATTCATTTCTAATTTTATCAATAGAACCTCTTTGAACTATTCTTTTCAATATCGTATCCGGTTGAGCCGTAAGATAAATAATATAATCTTCTTTCCACTTTACCGACTTATACATATCAAGGATAAGATTATAGTCCTTTTCTTTAAGGTAAAGACTTTTAGAATAGGCTAGGACACAAATAGGCGCTCTATCTAAAATTATTAGTCTACCATTTAAGCGATTGTCAAAATTTGTAATATTTTTATTTCTCCTTATTAACTGTTGAAGAAAGTGAATTTCGCTACGGAAAGCAATCTGTTTATTTTCAGATCCAAAAGGAAAAGGAGGAATTTTTTTGTATCGTTCGGGAAAAAATTTAAATTTATTATTATCTCCTACGTGATTTTTTAAAAGATTAAATATGGTCGTTTTTCCAACTCCATGTGCTCCAGCAATAGATATAATGATGTTATCTTTGCTTCCCTTATTGGAATAGTACGTTTTACCCAATATCTCTTTCTCCAAGCTGTTTAAATCGTATCGTATTTAAAAGAACATATGTTGCTAATAATACCACTAGAGATATTTGATTTTTCTTATTTTTAAATTTATATATTAAGGATAACGAAAATTAATCTAGAAATTAGAAATATACAATTAAGATAATTAGGAATATGTTATAGACTACATTGGCAATGATCGTACTTAGTAGATTATGATTAATTTCATAAGTGATGCCTAAAACCAGGAAGACCATGAAATTAGGAATAAAGAAATAGATTCCAATAGGCAGCGTAAAAAAGAGGAAAAGAGCCGAATAAATCAACGCAACAATAACAATTGTTGAAGATTTACCGAGGAAATCATTATCAAAACGTGTTTTTAACGTGTTATGCAAAACGCCTCTAAAAGCGATTTCGATTGAAATTACTGATAAGCTAATGAGTGCTATTAATAATACTATAAAAATTAAATCTGCACTTTGAAGTATTAGATATTCCTCTTCTAAATAAGCAATTACATCGAAGAAATCGATACCCGAATTGTACATAAAACTAATTATTATAGACGAAAAGTTATCGAGTAGTATCAATCCTACGCTTGCAATAATTCCTATAATCAAAGCAATAACAAGATATCTGGTATTAATCATTAAACCCAATTTTTGGGATTTATGTTTTTTTGAAATAATGTAATATAGAGGATATAATCCAAAAATAATATCTGGAAGTTGACTTATGAGAATTGTTGTAATATTCAAATCTACGGGATCTGTTGACCCTAATTGTAAAGTTAATAGCATAGTTATTATTAACCGAATAGTTATATACGCCATTAAGGAGTTACCAAAAACACTAATACCCTCCCTAAAATTCCATTCGTTTCGTTTTAAGATAAACCTTTGTTCTGGTACCAGCTTTTTATTTGTAAAAACGTACCCCGTCTTTCTTTGAGGCTTTGTATCTTGAGCTTCACCCTTTTGTTCGGAACTTTTTTCTAATTTTGTATCACATATAGGACATTGCTCTAATAGTGAGGAAGTTATTATTGACCCACATCCTGAACATATTCGCGATATTACTTCCTTTTTTTTTAATTTGGGTGTTGATATTTGTTTCTCGAAACTATCTTCACTCGGTTTTATATTTATCACTAATTTTCCACATTTAGGATTAGGGCAATAGGCTGTATTTTCTTCAATTGTAGTGCCACAATACACGCAAAATTTAGTTACTCGTTGTTTTTCATTCTCTTTTGACATTATTCTAAATAAATATGATATTTTATTCTGCAAAGGTGTACTTAGTTTATATATAAAATTTAAAATTATATATTTTATTGTTATTTTATGCAAGCAAAATGATATAATGACAATTAGTGAGCTATCTATACATTACGCATTTGTTTTGTTTAATTTTATTACTGGGGATTCTCTCTATCATGTTTTTTTTTTGTTTTTGTTCTTGAGTAGAGTTCCATTAGTATTAAATTATGATAGAAGGAAATCGAATCAAAATATCCCTCTCCTAAATCAGATTTATTGGCATGCACTAAGGCAAGTTGAGCATTTAACGCAGATCTCATAAGTAATTCAATTCCTTTATAAATCAAATTCGGGCTCCAAGTCCCACGTTCAGGGTTAGCCCACCAAGTAGTGTCTGAACATATACCTCTATCATAAAACCATCTAGCGGTATTATAATGTCTCTCTACTTCCCATTCAATTTTCAAATCTATATTCTCTATTAAGTTTATTAAATTGTTTAAGCTCCTCATTATTTTCCAAAACAGCGAATGAATACGATTATCAGGGTGATCCCATAACGGATATGGAATATTTACCTTCATATCGTCGTAAGTTGTACTCCAGCTCGATTCTTTTGGAATTATTTGTTCTTTATGAATAGGAAAATATTTAATCAAATTAGAGATAAACTCTATTTCTATTTCCTTTTTATCTTTAATAAGTTCAAAAGTTTTGCTTAAAAAAGTCCTCTCAAATTTTTTTATGTGATGGCCAAAAGTTTCTGAATCCATTGCTGTTATGAAAAATCTATCCCTATTTTTGTCCTGTCTTCCTTTGTTAAAATTTAACTCTAATTGGTCAACAAATTCTTTTGCGGTTATATCGTTAAAGGCAATTTTATTACTTAAAATATCGTCTCTAAAAAATAACATTAGACCATTCGGGGAAGTATAGATTTGATCGTAAGGCCATTCGATAGGGCAGGCGATACCGCTCATTATAACCCATTTATACCCTTTTTCGCGAACATATTTCGCGACTTGGGAAGAAATTGACATTTCAGGAGGGAAAAAACCCCTTCTTTCCCACTGTTGAAATTCTTTTCTAATTACTTGTTCATTTATTTTTATCTGATGCTCAGCTTCATTTTGTGGAATAAGTGGAAGGATCGGATGGAATTTTGCTGTTCCAACAATCTCAATTTTATTACCAAACACCAAGTTTTTTAGTAGTTCTATTGTATCACTTAGATCAAATTCTTCTAAAATTTCTATTAGAACGGCGTTAATGTTTAAGCTAATTTTAACATTATCATGCTCATCTAGCATTCTAAATAACGGTTTATAGCATTCTTTGTCTATCTGCCGTAACACCCTACTATCTTGAAAACTAGGTTGATACATATGTAATAACGGAGCCCAATATATCATTTTAATATTCAACCTTTAACGATATTATTATAATCATTAATTTAAACTTTATAATTTTTAGCTAATTCTTGTTAATTAAATTTAAAGCCTTCTGACGGGAGACACACGAGGAGCATCTACCACAAGGCTCTTCAAAATCTCCGTAGCAACTCCAAGTAACTTCAAAAGGAACATTCAATTTACTCGCTAATTCGAACACTTCACCCTTTGTTTTGTTAGATAAAGGCATTATAAATTCAATATCGTGTAAATTTTTATCGTGTTTAGAAATTTCAATTATCTTTTCTAATGAATTAAAAAAGGATAAACCAACATCTGAAAATTTATCGATATCATCTTGATTGTGCCCACCAATAATAAAATTACATCCATAAACTTCAGCAAAATATGCAGCAATAGAGTAAAATATTAAATTCTTTAAGGGTATAAAGCCTTCAGGAGCATTTTCAGCTGAAGGAATAGGATATCCCTCGAACCTTAAATCTACAGCCCCCATTATATAAGGTATAGGTACTTCAACCAGAGGGACTTCTGTTAATTCAACAAGTTTTTTAGTAGCTTCTATTTCTTTTTTTGGTCTCCATTTGTAATTCATAGATAAAGCAATTACATCGTAATTTTTACTAAGAGCCCAATATAGAGCTGTTGCGGAGTCTATACCACCGGATAACATTAGTATAGCTTTTTTATGTTGATTTTTAATACTGGAAGTTAATTTTGTTTTAACCGCTTTTTTAATTGCGTCTTCGATAGGAGATAATTTAAACTCTAATGCTTCTGCAGCTATTTTACCATCAGCGATGATATCACATTTCATTATATCTACCATTTCTGTGCATATTTCTAACTTTGCAGGAGCAGAATCATAAGAAATATACTCATATATTGGTGGAGGAATATTCAAACCTATATCCTTGATAGCTTGCCACACAATTTCTACTAAGCGTTTCATATTTATTGTCTGTAAACCCACTAAGTCATAGATTCTATTATCTTCTCCTTTTCCCAACGAAGCATTTAAAAAAGCAGTTATTGCGTCTCCTACATAGATAGGTTGCATTGGTACTTCCCCGTTTCCTGCAATGTACACTTTTCCTTCGTATATTTGTTCAATGAGATCTGGTATTAACTCATCATTTGAACCTAGAATATATGATGGTCGAAAAATGACATACGCAATATTACTTTTAATTAATAATTCTTCTGCTTTTTTTTTAGAATAGAAGTAATTATTGTTCGCCCAGTCTTTTTCACCAAATTGATCAACCCCAAGGCCTGATGAATAAACAATTCTCGAAATGCCTACATTTTCTGCTGCTGTAATAATATTTTTTAACCCTTCAATATTTACAGCTTCAAACAGCTCCTTGCTTCCGCAAACAATGTTAGCAAAATGAATTACTGATTCACATCCTTTGAAAGCAGCTTCTAAGGCGTTTTTTTCAAAGTTTTTAACTAAAAAAACTTCATTTCCATCCTTTTTAATTGATTCAATTACTTCACTCCTTCGGATAACGGCGTGTATCATAATATTTCTCTCTAACGCTGCTGCGATTGTTTGCATTCCTAAATATCCATTTGCACCAGTAATTGCAATTTTTTTTTTAATCGTCATCTCTTTGATATTTATTTCTGGAGTAAATTTATATTTAGAGTGTATAAATTAAAAAGTAGTTAACGATCTATTGTACAAGTGTTATGATTTTAAAGGGAAAAATATATAAATTTTAAAAAAAAGATGAAAGCAGAGTTCTATGAGTTATAAGGTTATAGTTAGTGCAACTCGAATAAAGTTCAGTGCTTCCCACTTTTTAAAGGAACCACTTCAATGCTCAAAACTACATGGGCACAATTATTACGTATCTGTAGAAGTAGAAGCACCGTTAGACGAGAATTATTTCGTCGTAGATTTTATTGAATTAAAGGAAAAAATAAAAGGGATAGTAAAACCTTTAGATCATCGCTTCTTAGTTCCCGAATTGTCGAAAGATTTCACAATATCTGAATCTTTAGAATCGATTGAAATTGTAACTAATACTGATAAGCGATATGTTTTTCCTAAAACGGATGTGACGCTATTGCCTTTACCAGCAACAACTTGTGAACTTCTAGCAAAATTTGTTCACGACAAATTAAAAGAGATATATTCAGATAAGAAAATTACAGTGAAACTAGAAGAATCTAAGAGTACTATTGCGGTTTATAAAGGAAATTAGATATTTTAATAATTTCTATTTTTCAACAATAGTTTCTTTAATTTTTGTACCAAAATGAGTTGCACCAGGACCAATATGAACTAAA
>Ga0114919_10004979_pt1 | contig 10623 bp, 7 predicted proteins | sample BlataG_FD_88682 | JGI IMG/M metagenome (GOLD analysis project Ga0114919, IMG submission 88682) | Deep subsurface microbial communities from Black Sea to uncover new lineages of life (NeLLi) - Black_00105 metaG | ecosystem: Environmental > Aquatic > Marine > Oceanic > Sediment | place: Atlantic...
AATCAGTCCCTCATTGAATTACTCGCAAAACATGTCGGCGTCAAAAGGAACGCCATCAGCATAATTTCCGGCCTGACCACTCCCGTCAATCACGTGCACGTTCTGGGCATATCGGCTGAGACACTATTGAAAAAACTGAATTTGAATAAATAGGGTTCGGGGTGATGGCGGATAAATCATACTTACCCTCACAAAGCCTGTCAGCAGACGAGACTTCACTAAAACATATGCTGAAGTTAGCAGCACCGATGATAGTGACGCATATCTCTTACACCGTTATGCAGTTCGTAGATAGATTTATGGTTTCGCGTCTGGGGACAGAGGCATTGGCTGCGATTTTGCCCGCTGGTTTTGCCAGCTTTGTCCCTGCCGGCTTCGCCTTAGGCGTGATGATAAGCGTTAATACGTTTGTTAGTCAAAGCTTGGGCAGAGGCGAAAAGGAAAACTGCTCAAATTACTGTTGGCAGGCGATATATATGGGGCTGATATATTCTTTCGTTACTTTGGCAATTCTGTGGCCGGCGGCACCGGCCATATTCAAAATGATGGGGGATGATCCGGTAGTAGCCGATATGGAAGTCACATACTTCCAAATTATGCTTTATACTCAGATAGTGGCAGTGTTTAGCTGGTCGAGCAGTCAATTCTTTATGGGCATTCATCGGCCAATTATCACAATGTACGCAATATTATGCGGCCAAGTGGTCAACGTCGCTGCCAATTACGTATTGATTTTTGGCGAATTTGGTTTTCCAAAGATGGGAATTGCAGGTGCAGGCTGGGGAACATTTATCGGCACAGCCGTTACCGTGGGAATAGTAATGGCTATGTTCCTTAGCAGTAAGATAAACACGACCTACAGAAGCAGGCGAACACTGAATATCAATTTGCCAAGGATGCGCGACCTGTTAAAAGTAGGACTTCCCGCCGGACTTGAACTGATGTTGAATGTGGCATTCTGGGGCGTGATTTTGTTTTGGCTGGTTGGAGATTTCGGCAAGGAGGCGATGGCGGCGACAAGCGCCGTGCTTTCAAGCACACATGTATCGGTTATGCCGGTTGTAGGACTGTCGGCCGCTTTAACTGCGGCGGTCGGCAAAACCATCGGCAAAGGCAGGAAAAATGTGGCAGTCAAACAGGCCAGCATTTGTTTGAAAATAGCACTGGTTTATATGGGGTTGGTGGGGGTTTGCTTTTTTTTATTCAGAAATGCTATAATGACGTTTTGGGCCCCTGACGATAACACGGTAATAAAGATTGGTACCAATATCTTGATTTTAGCCGCTATATACCAGGTTTTCCACGCGGCATGTATTATTTATAGCGGCTCGTTGCGGGGAGCCGGAGATACTGTGTGGCTGGCAATTGTCTCGGCCCTGGGAGCAGTAGTAATTTTAGGACTGGGCGGTTTGCTCACAGTTAAGTTTTTCCAGCCTGTTGGGCCCATAGGGCCCTGGATTGCCGCCACACTCAGTATTATCGCGGTAGGATTGGCAAACCGATGGAGGTTTAAGAGCAACAGTTGGATGCAGATAGATTTGTTTAAGCGCGGGGCCGTTGGTGTACCGGTCGAGATTTGAGCAACGATTGAACGATGCCGCTGGAGACACCGGTGCGCATTACATAAAAAATATTGTCAAGACTTAGACTCAGGCAATATGAAAAAGACTTTGTTGACAATCGTTTGCGTTTTCCTCTTAGCACAAACAGCGTCTCTCGGCCAATATGAGCCGCTCGCCAACGCGGACAGAGCCGGTCTGTACGTAAAGTCACTTGAACAAGTTCTGCGATTACACCCGGAAGAAGTCGATTTGGCCACCGCTGCTTTAATCATCTCAGAGCGATGGAGCGAGAACGTCTACGGGCGAAGATATCTGCAAAGACTGGATGATATGGCTTTCGAAATTCGCGACAGACTAAGGGCCAGGCGAATTCCGTTAAACTACAGAGCAATCCCTATAATAAACGAGTATTTATTTGACGAGTTGGCATTCAAGTCAGTTAAGGAGGCAACCAATCCCAATGATTTGTTTTTACATTCTGTGCTGAATAAGAAGCGTGGATACTGTCTTAGTCTTTCAATTCTTTATCTTTCCCTCGCCGAACGGCTTGGTTTGCCTATGTACGGCGTAGTTGTGCCGGGCCATTTCTTTGTCAGATACGACGACGGCCGGAAGGCATTCAACATCGAAACAACAGGTAGAGGCGGAACTGCTTCGGATGTACACTACGCGGATAAGTTTAAGGTGCCGCCGGACACGCCTGAAAGCATTTATCTGAAGAACCTCGATAAAATCCAGACCTTAGGCTGTTTGTTCAATAACCTCGGCAATACCTACAGCAATATCGGCGATGTCGAAGCGGCTTTAGTCGCGCTTGAAACAGCGGTCCAGATAAATCCAACCCTGGGTGAGTCCCATATGAACTTGGGCAATGTCTACCTGAAAAAAGGTTGGGTAGACGATGCGATACACGAATACCGCACATCTGTGGAAATAAATCCCAGAGAGGCCAAATCGCATTTTAACCTCGCAAATGCATACGCAAAGCAAGGCTGGCTAAACTATGCAGTCTCTGAATACCTGCAGTCGCTCGAGCTGGACCCAAACTGCATAGAAACTTACAAAGGTCTGGCTATAGCTTATTCGAGACAGGAAATGTTCGGCCAAGCCATAGTGCAACTGAATAGGGCAATTATCTTGAAGCCGAAAGACAGCAGCTTATACACCCAATTGGCTGATGTTTATAGTCAAAGGGGTGACTATCAAGAAGCAATATCGCAATATAAAAAGGCCCTGAAGCTAAAACCAAGATCAGCAGAGGCGCATTACGGCCTGGCCGTTTGCTACAACAAATTGGGTTTGATTGACGATGAAATTCAGGCATACAAAAGGGCTTTGGCCATTGAGCCTGATATGCTGGCGGCATTGATGAATCTCGGCAATGCATATTTTACAAAAGAAAATTACGACGCGGCTATCTTACAGTACCAAAGGGCTGCTCGCATACAGCCCGACGAAGCCACGATTTTTTATAATCTCGGCGCCGCATACTCCAACAAGAGCGATTACGAAAAGGCAGTGGCCGCATACGAAAAAGCGGTCGAGATTGACCCCGAAATGGTTGGTGCTCACAACGGCCTGGCCTACGGGTATTACATGTTGAAGAACTATCAGTCGGCCTGGGAGCATATAAAAATTGCCGAAGAATTAGGCGCCGACATTGACAAGAAACTGCTCGACGCCATCGAAACCAACCTACCCTAAAATAAACCCAAAGCAAGATTCGCCGGTAAATGTCTGCGAGATTGGTTTGCTTGACCTGTAATAACAGCCTGCTACCCTATAATCGACGCAAGAACAAAAACCAGCTACAAATTAAGCTGATGCCCAGATAATGTACTCACAAACGTAAAACATGCCTTAAACGAAGTCGTGTCCCACAAAATCGTTGATGTCGCTGCGATAACAATGTATACTGGTTATCCGAATGGACTGATGAATTTTGCCGGGAGGATATTATTGTGCAGCTAATTAAGATTATATTTGCAATCGTCTTTGTAACTACAATCTTCGCCGACACAAGCCCGTTTTGCCAGGAACCCGCCGTGCCAGAGGCCAATTCGGACCTCGTGCAGGCTGACCCAAATGTGGAGCCTAACGATATTTCAGCATACTACGGATTTGACGAAATAGAAATAATCAAGCTGAACTGGGGGATAGAATGCCTGAGAATTGCTGATTTTAACGGCGACGGCCGAGACGATATTGCTGTCGTTAACAACAGCAAGGCCAAGATTGAACTGCTAATTCAAAAAGAATCAATCGGCCCTGCCGAAACGGCGGTAGCCGTTGACCCCGAAGACGTGGATGTAAACCTGCTCAACCCCCCGACCCGGTTCGACAGGCAGGATGTGCCCGTTTCACAAAGGCTGTTCAGTTTCGTCTGCGGGGATTTGAATTCAGATGAGATGATGGATCTCGCCTTTTATGGCGAGCCAAAAAAACGCCTGTACGTGATATATCAAAAACCAGGTGAGGCCGAAGCAACCAAAGCAAAGACATTAAGCTGGCGAATGGGAAAGAAAATCAACATTGATGATGGCCTCGTCACTACCACTGCGCTGGTGTGCGCCGACCTAAACAACGATGGAGCCGACGATTTGGCACTGGCTGCGAGCGACGCTGTCTACGTCATTTTACAAAAAGAAAATGGTTCGTTGGCTGAGCCGGTCAAGTACCCCACCACTGCCCGTCCACTGGGCGTTGAAGTGGCCGATTTAAATGGCGACAATATAAACGACCTCATCGTTATAGCAAGTGACGCCGAAAAGCAGGTCCACGTCCGGTTCGGGCTAAAGACCGGACAACTCGGGCCTCAGGTACAATTCTTCATCGAAAAACCGTGGGCCGTGAATTTTGCAAACATAGATGGCCTGCCCGGCGATGAATTGCTGACGGTCGACATCATCAGTAAGCGGTTAATCTGCTATAAGCTTGCCGCCGAAAAGGAAAAAGACGCCGATTGGCCAATTCTGTTTTACCCTCTTACTTCTGGTAAAGAAAACACGAAGCGCGATTTGGCAGTCGGCGATTTTGACGGCGACGGTTCGATTGATATCACGATAAGTGAGCCAGACGCTGCAGAACTTATCTTCTACAAACAAACGAAGAAGCTCGGATTGGACGACCCCGTCCGATTTCCCGCCTTTGCCGATATTGCCAGCCTGTCCGCTGCAGACATCAATGCTGACGGAAATGCTGAACTTGCAGTCCTCAGCGTTAAGGAGAAGGTAATCGGCTTATCCAAATTCGAAGATGACAGATTATCTTTCCCTCAACCTCTCGATTTGACCGGTGAACCGCTGGCAATGGACCTTGCTGATGTCGATTGTGATGGCAGCATAGATTGTGCTTACGTATCAAAAGACGTTAACGATGTCAGAACTATGAGGGTTATCTATAACCTCGGAGCAGTGGGCAAGCGTCAAGGTAAAACTTCAAAAGCCGGTGAAACCAGGCCTGCTTTGAAACTGGAAAAACTTACTTCCAATCCCGACGGCCTGAAGATTCTTGACGTCGACCAAGATGGCTTAAAGGACGTTTTAATATTTGTCAAATACGAATCGCCTATACTAATCCGCCAAACAAAAAAAGGTGTTTTTGAAACAGTTGATTCACCAAAAGCGCAAGCCAGCTTGATTAAAGACGCAAGTCTGCATTCAACTTTTGTCGCCAATATTGACAGCAAAGCAGGCGAAGAACTGCTCATTGCACAAAAGAATTTCGCCAGGAGTCTAATCTTCGCTAACAGCCAAAGTTGGAGCGTTATCGACCAATATAATGCAAAGAGCAAAGAGAACACAATATCAACCGTTGCTGCATTTGATATCGGCGACGACCGCTCAGGAGGCCGGCCCGCTATCTTACTCCTGGATGGTCAGAAGGGCCAACTTCAGATACTAAAAGCTGGCGATGACAAGACCTACCGGATTGTGAAAGAATTGGATGTCGGCAAATGGAACGCGGCAGTACATCTGAAGATGCTGTTTGTTCCGCTTACCGGAAGTAATGTTAAGAGTATACTGTTGTTTGATAGCGAAAAGTTTGCACTTATTACACCGCCAAGCACTGATAATGTCCCTCGCTACTTAGAACAGCAATTCAGTTACGAAACGAAAATAAAAGACGGTGTCTATGGCAATCTGGAGTCGGGAGATATTAACTCTGACGGCCAGCCTGACATTGTTATGGTCGAATACAACCACAATCATATTGAAATACTGGCACTGGACAGCCAGCTAAAGCCTGTCCCTGCGATGCGCTTCAAAGTATTTGAGGAGAAAAGTTACCGCGACACCGAAGTCCACGCCAAATCCAGTGTCGAACCTCGAGAGCTGAAAATCGCCGACGTCACAGGCGACGACAAGCACGATTTAGTCACTGTCATCCACGATCGTATAATTATTTATCCTCAGGACTAATTTCGTACATCTTATTTTGAATTACCTTATTTTCTTGCGCGAAGGTAAAAATGGCTGACAGGAAAAATAAAGTCTTTGTTGCACTTAGCGGCGGAGTGGACAGTTCAACTGCAGCAGCGTTGCTGCTTGAAGCGGGGTTTGATTGCGCAGGCATATTTATGGTCACATGCGACACCAGCCAAAATGCCCAGACAAATGCCGAAGCTGTCGCCAGGAAATTGGGCATAGAGCTTCACGTCCTGGACCTTCGTCAAGACTTTGAGTGCATTCTCGATGATTTCTGCAGCGAGTATAAGCGGGGTCGAACACCCAATCCCTGCGTCCTCTGTAACAGAGACATTAAATTCGGTAAATTGTGGGATTTTGCACGAGATAACGACGCGGATATGCTCGCTACAGGCCATTACGCAAGGATTCTCCGACTCGATGGACAGGTGGGCTTATACCAGGCCGCCGACCCAGCTAAAGACCAATCTTACGCTTTGTCAATGATTAATAAAGACATATTGCGTCATGTCATCCTGCCGTTGGGCGGCCATTCTAAAGACCAAACGCGAAAGCTTGCGGTCAAATTTGGCCTCGGCACGGAAAAAAGAAAAGAATCTCAGGAAACATGCTTTATACCCGACGATGACTATGTTACTCTGCTCGAGCGGCGGTGCCCGGACCTTGCTCGAGTCGGTAAAATCGTCGATAGCAAAGGCAACCTCTTGGGCGAGCACAGCGGCACCCATAGATTCACCATCGGCCAAAGGCGCGGCCTGCGGGTCGCAATGGGCAAGCCCTATTATGTGGTGAAAATTGATGCCCAAAGCAATACGGTGACACTTGGCCCCAAAAAAGAAGTTATGCACAGCAAGCTATTCGCTACAGAGGCGAACTGGCTAATCGACGAACCAAAGGCGCCTTTCAGGGCAATTGTGAAAATACGCTACAACGACAGCGGTGCTGCCGCAATGGCTTCTCCGCAAGAAAATGGCATCGTCGTTGAGTTTGATGAGCCTAATCTTGCAATAACGCCAGGTCAGCTTGCCGCTTTCTATGTGCAGAACAAAGCCGGCAGCAAAGTTCTTGGCGGTGCCTGGATTGACAAGGTGATTGACTAACAGCCAAGGCTTAGAATGATTTCAAAATTAGCCTTTCGATTATGCAGACAAGCGATGACATCTTAAAGTTGTTGATGGAAAAAGGAGCCGAAGCGGCGCAGAAAGGTCGGTGCGGCGTAATATTGCAGCCCGGTGCCATCGGTGATTGTATATTAACGCTGCCATTAGTTGAATTTATGAAAGATAGCGTTGGATTAGGCAGAGTTGATATCCTCGGCCATACCGAATACACCGGCATCTTGCCGGGTAGAACCGCCGCCGACGGAATCCGTTCGATAGATGTTGTGGACCTGCATCGGCTCTTTACCGAAACAAAAACTTTCGACCTTGCAGACGGAGACCCTTTGATAAACATCTTCGCCGATTATGCCTGGATTGTCACCTTTTTGGGTGAGCCAGACAGCTACTTTGAACAAAACCTCATCTTCACCGCCAATTGCAGTCACAGCGCAGAAGTCATAACTTTATCAATGAAGCTGCCAAAAAAGTTCTCAGCACATATAACTGATTTCTATATACAGCAATTTATCACCCAAAGTGGTCTGTCTCTGGAACCCCGGCAAACTCGGCCCAACGATGTCCTGATAAAAGCGACCAAAGCCGACGTCAACAGGGGTAGAGAACTGCTGAAAGAAATAGGCCTTGATTCTTCTGAGAAACTCGTGGTTATTCAGCCTGGCAGTAGCAGTGTGCAAAAATGTTGGCATTTAGATAATTTCTTAGCCATAGCCAAACAGCTTGGCTCAAAAGGCATAAGAGTGATCTTTCTGCTGGGCCCTGCTGAGTCAGACAGATTCAACAAGGCAACAATTAAAAAGATAATCAGTGTTGCAAAGTACCTGACGGATTTATCTTTGACGCAGGTCTTGGGGCTCTTGAGCTGCGCAGATGCTTACCTCGGCAATGACAGCGGCATTACACATTTGGCCGCTGGATTAGGAGTCAAGACGGTCGTTGTTTTCGGCCCTACCGACCCGGATGTGTACAGGCCCATCGGCCAAGATGTAACAGTATTTACCAAGCACGCAGCGGCCTTTACTAAGAAGCCCTCAGCCAGATTACAAAAGAAGCTCCTTGAGGTCTTGGCAGTGTGATGTTAGACTTGGGTTTGAGCTATGCAACTTCAGGGAGCCGGACGCTACAATAGGCGTTTTCCATCCCGCCACAGCGCCAAAATGGCTCTATCTTTCTTTGCGAGAGTTGAGTGGTTGACCAAACAGGTCTTTTCGGTATAATAGCTCGCAAGGCATTGCCCGGCAGGCTGCCGTGATAGTTAGTATCGGATGCTGAATATGAGGGCATTTGTATGCAGAAGAGAACCCTGGGCGAATTAGCCGAATATGTAGGCGGACGGGTCTGCGGCGACCCTAATGTGGTTATAAAGTCAGCCTCGACACTTGGCCGAGCAGGTGAAGGGGACATTAGCTTTCTTGCAAACAGTAAATATGAAAAGCATCTGCGAACCACCAAAGCCAGCGCCGTAATCGTCGGCAAAGAAACTGCCAATACGTCTGTTCCTCTGTTAGTAGCCGAAGACCCTTATTACGCCTTTATGCAGATTATGGTCATGCTGCACGGCCACAGGAAGCACAAAAAGGTCGGTATCAGCCCGAAGGCTTCAATTTCCGACAGCGCAAAAATCGGTTCCGACTGCCATATTCATGATTTCGTGACAATAGCTGACGACGCAAAAGTAGGTGACGGCTGCATAATTTACCCCGGCGTGCACCTCGGACAGGGCGTCCAGATGGGAAATGACTGCATAATCTATCCAAACGTTGCCATCTACGATAGCTGCCAAGTAGGCAACCGTGTAATCATAAACGCGAATTCAGCAATCGGCGAAGATGGCTTCGGCTATGCCAGCCATAAGGGCGTACATCACAAAATACCACAGACCGGTGTCGTCGTTATAGAAGATGATGTGGAAATAGGTGCCTGTTGCGGAATCGAACGAGGCACGCTCGGCGATACCGTTATAGGCCAGGGCAGCAAACTCGGTGACCTCGTTACGATAGGGCATGGCACAAAAATCGGCCCACACTGCTTGCTTGTTGCTCAGGTCGGCATTGCCGGCTCGACCACCCTCGGCCATCATTGCATTGTCGGTGGCCAGGTCGGGATCGTGGGCCATATCAACATCGGAAACAATGTCACGGTTGCCGCCCAGGCTGGCGTTATTAACAATATCGCTGATGGCAAAGTGGTCTTAGGTGCACCGGCTATTGAGGCAGCACAGGGCAAGCGAGCGTACAGTATGATACAGTATTTACCTGCGATGCGAGAAAACATTCGAAATCTTCAAACTCAGCTCGAACAAATTCTCTCATCTATCAGGGCCAATTCTGAAAGGTCGGGTGACCAGTAAGCCAACGCTATAACTTCGGAATTCTACTTTGCCAAACGCGAAAATGATTCGGAACTCACGGTCTTGTAGATATCAGTATGAATAGTCAAAACGTACTTGGCCTGATTGCCGGAGCCGGCAGATTACCCTTTCTTGTAGCTGCCGGCGCCAAACAGGCGGAGCTAAAAGTAATCTGCGTCGGCCTGGCCGGTTACGCAGGACCCGGTCTGGCTAACGAAGTTGATGTGTTTTACCAAGTCGCAGTTGCCCGCCCCGGTGCCTGGATACGGAAGCTAAGAAAGCACGGCGTAACCAAGACTGTCATGGTCGGGCGGGTCATCAAATCAAGACTCTTTACTCCCTGGCGAATCCTCAGATACCTGCCTGACTGGAGAGCGTTCAGGATATACTACTGGCGGCTGCGACGAAAGAACAAGTTGGACGATTCTATTCTAAACGCCCTGGCTGATGAGCTGGCCAGCGGCGGAATAATATTGGAGAATTCGACCATGTACTGTAAAGAACACCTGGCAACACAGGGAGTAATGACGCAAATCCAACTGCGCGCTTCAGTTAAAAATGACATCAAATTTGGCTGGCCGATAGTAAAAAAGCTCGGCGAGCTCGATATAGGCCAGGCTATCGCCGTCAAAGAAACAGAAGTAATCGCCGTAGAGGCGATAGAGGGCACCGACAACATGATCGAGCGGGCTGGCAAGTTTTGTAAAGCCGGTGGCTGGACACTTATTAAAACCTCCAAACCAAACCAGGACCAGCGATTTGATGTGCCCTGTGTCGGGCCTGATACCATCACAAACTTAGCTAACAGCGGCGCCAAATGCCTTGTTGTTGAAGCAGATAAGACGATAATTATCGACAAGCCTGAAACAATAAAGCTTGCCGAGCAGTTAGGCATTGCGATTGTCGGCGTTAAATCGTCAGAAGACGAGCTTAGTAAATAGCCTTGTCACTAATTTTGCCAAGAGCAGTTAAGACCTTATGACTGAATTCCCATCCACCGTTACGATTAAACCTGTATCTTTAGGCACTCCGCCTCAAACTGTTACCTGTGTGGGCTTGTTGCGCCGTTTAGGCCGGAAGCGAAAAGTTCTCGATGCAATTTGGGACCAACGGCCTGTCGTAGTGAAGCTCTTCACCGACCCGGTCAAAGCAAAATACCACATGAA
>Ga0114919_10004982_pt1 | contig 10619 bp, 13 predicted proteins | sample BlataG_FD_88682 | JGI IMG/M metagenome (GOLD analysis project Ga0114919, IMG submission 88682) | Deep subsurface microbial communities from Black Sea to uncover new lineages of life (NeLLi) - Black_00105 metaG | ecosystem: Environmental > Aquatic > Marine > Oceanic > Sediment | place: Atlantic...
AAGTTTTCCTAAACTTTCCACAATTTCGAGAATGCCTTTTCCTAAAACGATTACAGCCAATTCGGGAATTTCAGGCAATTCTTCAAAAGAATGGTAAGATTTAACACCTAAAATTTCGTTTGCATTAGGATTCAGAATATAAAGATTTCCTTTGTAAAAAATTTCCAACAAGTTTTTCAATACTGTATAACTAAAAGACAGCGCTTGCCTTGAAACTCCGATAATTAGTACGCTTTTAGGATTGAAAAAAGGTTTTAAATCTTTCAAGGTTTATCCTCCAAGTTTTGATTGTTTTAATACTAATAAATATGAGAGAAATAATCGTTAAAAATTTGATGTTTATTTTTTAATCGCTAGCTTTATTCTTTTAGAGAATACGCTTCTAATACAAATTCAACCGCTCTTTTTCCGTCTTCAAAATTAGGACCTTCTTGTTTGTTCTCAGTGATGCAATTAATAAAATGATCAATTAAGCGATATTGAGCTATGTCTCCAGACCTTTTATATTTTATAATTTTCTTAATCAATTGGTTTCTTTTTATAGTTCTTGGTCCATAAGAAACGGAGTATTTCTTTCCTAAATCGATTTTGATGTACCCTTTCGAACCAAAAACCTCGATCGTTTCTGAAGGTTCGTTACACCAAGATACGCTGATAATTCCTAGCGCATCATTTTTAAATCGAAAAAGAACATTACAATTATCTTCGTCGCTCATATTTATACAAGAGGTATTGTAATTTATTCCATTAACTTTTTCATATTCACCTATTAAATACCGAAGAATATCAATACAATGTACGCCAAGATCTAATAAAACGCCTCCGCCCGCTTTTTCAGATTCAAAAAACCATTTTTCTTTGGAGAGTGGTTTCCAGGATTTATAAGGTCCATAGTGACTAAAATAATATCGAACCAAAATGATTTTACCAAGAACCATTTCATCTATTACTTTTTTTATTAACGGAAAAATTGGATTGTATCGCTTTTGAAACGATGTAAAAAAGATAAGCTTCTTATTTTTTAGTTTCGATTCGATTTCATTTAACTCTTTGTGAGAAATAGCAATTGGTTTTTCGCATAAAATATGAAAATTTTTATCAATTGCTTTCAAAACTGTTAGAGCGTGCAAATAATTGGGCGTACAAATGCTAATAACATCTAATTCCTCATTTTCAATCATTTTTTTCCAGCTATCGACTCCTCCGTAGATTTTTGGGATGCTGAATCTCTCAGCTGCGTTTCTCGCATGTTCTTCAGTTCTGGAAGCTATCGCTACTAATTTGCAATTAGGATTTCTAACGTAACCTAATAAGTGAATAGTCCCAAAGCCACCCGCTCCAATTAATCCTACTTTTAAAGTCATAATCTTATTTTATGATAAATAAAGAATTGAATAATATCTATAGATATAAAAAGATAATAATATAATGAAAAACGCTAATTAAGTAAAATCACTAACTTATGCAACGGCAAACTCGAACATTGGAATTTCTCGCCGCTTTTTATCGTCATAGAAAGGTAAGCCTGATTGTTTGAATAATTCAGGGGTTTTATACTTAAGGATAACTGTTGTACAGAGACACGAGACTTTCATAGATGCTATTCTTAATCTATCTCTGACTACTGGCAGATTTTTCAAGCTAGTTCCGACATCGCATATAATAGCACCTGCTCGTATCCGCGCACAAACTCCCGTAGACCGCCCAAATGAATTTCTCATGCCGCTTTGTACTCGGTCAGCTCCCGCGAAAGCTAACATTCTATTTTCTCGAATTTTTTGGAATGGTTTAGGTCTTATTCGAAGACGAAAGTACGATCTTCCTACTTTATTTTGTAATGCACTGTTTATGGTAATACGGATTGCTTCAAGAGCATTTGAAGATATTTGAATTTGTTGATTGACTTTAAGTCCTACAACAAGCTCCCAATCTTCCCAAGGGATATCTTTATTGCCCCCCCAAAACCGGACTATCTTTGACTGTGCGCCTCCACGCGCGTATTCTCTTCTATGATTAGCGCTACGCTTGTGTTGGTAAGGTCTTCGACTCCAGCTTGAGTAGCAACGCCAAGGTCTACGATTTGCCATTTTATACTTCCTCTTCCTCTTCTATTAAATTTTTAATAAGAAATAAAATTATAAAAGGTTATTATATTCATTCCATGAAGAATAGTTAAAAAATTTTATCAAAATTACATATTTAGCAAGAATATTTGAAACAATGCTCGATGATTACACTTCTTTTGTAAAGAAGACTGAAATATTGTGTAAAGGGTTGTATTTAGACGAAAAATTAATTGATCATTATAAAAATCAAGGGATCGAGATATCTTTTGGCCGAAAAGGCGGTGCAGGGCCGTTAGGAGGGAGGTATTTTCTTTTTGAAAATCGAACTCTCGTGAACGCCGCACTTTGGAACGATCCTCAAAAATCTAATTTAGTGTTAAGAGAAAACCGAGATAGTTATTTTGAGGTATATGATGTTAGGAATAAAATAGAACACAGTAAATTGAAATTAATTCAAAACCCACGTTATTACAATTCAGATTATATGACTTCCGATGGAATACCAATGAAAAAAATTGCGTTGGTCCACGGCGTAGATTGTTTATCTAGTACTATATATCAAAAATGCGTTTATTGGGCGTGTGGTGAAGCGTGTAAATTTTGTGGCATCGAGTTAAGTTTAAAGAGCGACGCAACCATAGAGGAGAAAAATGCTCAACAAATGTCCGAAGTTATCGCGGTCGCGAAAAAAGAAGGAAGATGCAATCATATGACTTTAACAAGCGGTACTGACGAGAACATTGATAAAGGGGCTAAGCGATATATTGAGCTTTTAAAAGGGATAAAAAAGAATTACCCTAATCTTCCTTTACACATTCAAATTGAACCTTTAGAAGAATTATCGTATATAAACGAGTTAAAAGAAGCCGGCGCAGATACCATTGGAATCCATCTTGAAATACTCGATGAAAATGTCAGGAAGAGTATTACTCCTGGTAAATCTCACATTCCATATATCTTATTTGAGAAAAATTGGAAGAGAGCACTCGAGATTTTCGGGAAAAATCAAGTCTCATCCTATTTATTAACTGGTTTTGGAGAATCGGTCAATGATTTTATTTTAGACCTTGAAAAAGTCATTTCATTAGGAGTAATTCCGTTTATTACTCCAGTGAGATCTATACCCGGGATAAAAGATTTGCCAGTAACTAACCATACAATTATGGTTGATATTTACAAAAAAGCAACAAAATTAATGAAAGAATATGGAGTTAACCCTTTGAAAAACAAAGCGGGATGTGTAAGGTGTGGTGGCTGTTCTGCTATTAATGAAGCTTATAAAATTATATAGCTAAGTTACACTACTAAAATGAGAGAATATGTATAGATTACATGATGTTACAAAAGAAGATAAAGATTTCTTATTTGATTTAAAAAAAGCAACATTGAAAGAATATATTAAAGAAACTTGGGGTTGGGATGAGATATGGCAAAATAACTATTTTTTAGAAAATTTCCATCCTGAAGATTTAAAAATTATATCAATATCTGGCATTGATATAGGAGTATTATCTGTTATTGAAAAAGAAGTTGAATTATTCTTAGGATTAATTGCGATTTTACCTGAATTTCAAAATCAAGGGATTGGTAGTTCATTAATTAGAACGATTTTAGAAAATGGTAAATTAGACAACAAAAATGTTAAATTACAAGTGCTTAAAGCAAATTTAAGGGCTAAAACCCTTTATGAAAAAATGGGGTTTAAAACGACAGCAGAGAATGCTACTCACTACTTCATGGAATACATCATCAAATAATAAAGGAATAATAAAGACTTATTCTTACTTTATACTAATTTTTTTTAAATTGATATAAATTTTATAAAAAAAGTTAATAAATTTGGATACTTATCAAAAAGTAGGAAGAATTAAGTTTATAATTATATAATCGCGTTTTAAATTCTATATAAAAGGAAAGTATTATGACAAAAATTGATGAAAGTAAGACGTTGAAACCGACTAAAAGCGAAAGGCGAGAAAAATTTGCTAATTTGTCTGATATTGAAATTAAACCGTTCTATACGCCCGAAGATATCAAAGAGTTCAATTACGCTATGGACTTAGGAGAACCAGGAAAGTACCCGTTTACTCGTGGTGCTTATCCTAACATGTATCGTGGTCGCTTGTGGACAATGAGACAGTTTGCGGGATTTGGTAGTGCTGAACAAACAAACAAACGCTATAAATTCTTATTAGAACATGGGACAACGGGTTTGAGCGTGGCATTTAGTTTACATACCATTTATGGTTATGAAGCTGACGATGATAAAGCTTTAGGCGAAATAGGAAAGGAAGGTGTGTCGATCGACACTTTAAAAGATATGGAAACTTTGTTTAGTGGAATAGATTTATCTAAAATTTCTACATCCATGACAATTAACGCTCCTGCGTCAATATTATTAGCAATGTACATAGTAACTGCTGAAAAACAAGGCCATTCTCCCGATAAATTAAGAGGAACAATTCAGAACGATATCCTTAAGGAATATATAGCTCAGAAATCTTGGATTTTTCCACCAGAACCGTCAATGCGCTTAATCGTGGATACAATTGAATATTGCGCCAAAAATGTCCCCCAATGGTATACCGTCTCGATATCAGGATATCACATAAGAGAAGCTGGCTCTACCGCAGTCCAAGAGCTAGCTTTTACTTTAGCCGATGGTTTTGCATATGTGGAGGCTGCAATGGAAAGAGGTTTAAATGTCGATGATTTTGCTCCTAGACTTTCTTTTTTCTTTAATTCTCACAATAATTTCTTTGAAGAAGTTTGTAAATATCGCGCTGCTCGAAAGATATGGGCAAAAAGATTGAAAAATAAATATGGTGCAAAGAAAACAGAATCAATGAGGTTACGCTTTCACACCCAAACTGCGGGAGTGTCCCTAAGCGCTCAAGAACCTGAAAACAACATAGCTAGGGTTACGATACAGGGCTTAGCAGCTGTTTTAGGAGGGACTCAATCTCTTCATACTAACTCCTTTGACGAGGCTTTATGCTTGCCAACTGAAAAAGCAGTAAAAATAGCTTTACGAACGCAACAGATTATTGCCCATGAATCTGGTGCTGCCGATACCGTTGACCCATTAGCAGGTTCGTACTACATCGAATGGTTAACAAATAAAATGGAAGAGGAAGCTGAAGCTTACTTTGAAAAAATTGAGGAATTGGGTGGTGTGATTCCTGCAATTAAAGCTAATTTCTTTCAAAAAGAGATTGCTAACGCTTCCTACAAATATCAACGAGAAATTGAAAGTAAAGATCGAATCTTCGTTGGCGTGAACGATTTCCAACTAAGAGAACCTTGCGCGACCCCTTTGTTAAAAATAGATGAAAAAGTTGCTAAAGAGCAGATTGAAAATTTACAACTTTTAAGAAAACAAAGGAACAACGAAAAAGTTCATGAAATACTGAAAAAGTTGGAGGAAGCCGCGAGAGGGACTGAAAATCTAATGCCCTATATCGTCGATGCCGTAAGAGAATACATTTCGATAGGCGAAATTATGGCGTCTCTTAAAGAAGTATTTGGAACCTATGTAGAAGATTCAATATTTTAAATGAGGTAAATTATATGGCAGAACAAAGAAAAATTAAAGTTTTAGTTTGTAAACCGGGTCTCGACGGACACGATAGGGGAGCTAAAGTTCTTGCTCGAGCTTTACGAGATGCAGGTATGGAGGTTATTTACACTGGGATCCATCAGACGCCATCCGACATTGTTTCGACAATTATTCAAGAAGATCCGGATGCAGTTATGCTAAGCATGCTATCTGGAGCACATAAAGCATTATGTCCAGTTATAATGGAAAAATTAAAAGAAAATGGTATTGACGATGTTCTTGTGGGTGTTGGTGGTATTATCCCCGATGAGGACAAAACTTTTCTCGAAAATCACGGGCTAAAAGGATTTTATGGACCAGGTACTGAATTAAAAACGATTGTTGAATTCGTTAAAAACAATTTGAAAAGATAACGTACAATGCCTTATTTTGATTTAATAGAAAAATTGCTAGAAGGAAATACCAGAGCAGCAGCACGTCTAATTACTTTAGCAGAAAATGATATTGAAGCCGCAGAAAAGATTGTTAGTGTTATTTACAAGAATACGGGGAACGCGTATATTTTAGGCGTTACGGGGGCGCCAGGAAGCGGAAAATCTACTTTTATCTCAAACTTAACGAAGTTTTTTGTTAAGCAAGGCAAAAAAATTGGGATAATTTGTGTAGATCCGACATCTCCTTTAACAGGAGGCGCTTTATTAGGAGATAGAATCCGAATGAAAGAAAACTTTTCTCTAGAGAATGTTTTTATTAGAAGCATGGCAAATAGAAGGCAACTAGGTGGTTTAGCTAGAGCAACTGAAGATTCGATAAAGATCTTAGACGCTTACGGATGTGATGTAATTATTGTTGAAACCGTTGGAGTGGGGCAATCAGAAGTAGACATATTTAAATCAGCTCACACTGTTCTCGTACTCTTAGTCCCTGGCTTGGGAGATGATATCCAAGCTATTAAAGCTGGAATCATGGAAATCACGGATGTTTTTATTATAAACAAGATGGACCTATCTGGGACTGACAAAAAAGTTGCTGAAATTACTCAGATGTTAGAATTAAACATGAATTATAAGTATCAATCTAATGACATTGATGAAAATTACGCAAAAATAGTGAAATGGACCCCCAAAATCGTAAAAGTTAATTCGAAAACTAGCGAAAATTTTGAAAAAGTAATTGAGCTAATTGAAGAGCATAAAAAATTCTTAGAAGAATCAGGAATTATAGCGAATTATCAACTAAATCGAATAAAAAGCGAAACGCTTCAAATTCTAAAGCATAAAATCACAAAAAAAGTAGAAGGTTTAATTAGTTCCAACTCTACTATCGACGAATATATTAGATTAGTTATGGATAAAAGCCTTGATCCTTATTCTATGGCAAATTTAATTATTAAATTATTAGGATTAGAATAAAAAGCAATTTAATAAAAGGATAGAAAAGTAATAGATTTAATTTTAATCGTTCCTTAAAAGATATACTGAATATTAAATGGACAGTCTTAAAAATGAAAAACATATCTCTTTCAAGTAATACTATTTTAATCTACCGTATACTTGTTGCTGGACTAAGCTGGTTTACTATTATAGCTAGCGCAGTTAATTATGCCCTAAATTTTGGCCCAATTCTCGAATGGTTTAATAGTTTTAAAGCTTTCACCATGCAAACCAACTTACTAGTTACTATATGGCTTACATTAGCAATTCTATGGCATAACAAGCCAGAGACTCTTGAAAAAATTTCGGGACCTCTCAAAGGCGCTTTTACTCTCTATATCACAATAACCTTTATTTTCTTTGCAGTTCTATTGGCCCCTTTTTATCAACCCACTGGATTTGCAGCATTTAGCAATCTTGTTTTGCACTACATTACCCCAATCGCGTTTATAGTCGATTGGATATTAACAGAAACTAAATTGAGATATAAATGGAGCTACCTACCCTATTGGATCATATATCCATTATGTTATTTAGTGTTTGTTTTTATACATGGCACATTTACTGGGAATTATTTATATTTTTTTCTGGATATCAATGCACTCGGCATTTTAGGGTATGCTTTATTCATCTCAATTTTAATTTCAGCAGGAATAGTTTTGGGAAGCGTATATATTGCTATTAATAGAAAAAGAACTAAAAGTTGAAAATTAAATAAATAACATCTTCTTTTTTTTTTAAAAGGTTTCGAGAAGTTTGAAAACTTATTTTTTCTTTGGATCGAACCATTCAGAATAAATCTCTTCAACAACGAGAGTTTAAATGGTTTTTTCTCGAAAAATTCCGAGTTTTGTTTTATTCAAAATTGATTTTCTTTTCAATAAGCTCAATTACTTCTTTAAGAAGTAACATAGCATCTTCTGCTTCTTTAGGATCATCATAATATCTTGAGGAATACCTCCTGGAAGCCCATTTGGATAACGAGTTGGAATATAATATTGATCAAGTTTTTTATAAGAGTGCTTCGTTCTTACCTAATGGATTGAATATCTTTTTTTAAATTCATTCTTTTTGATTTTTTACTTTTAAATCAATAATTAATTCTTGAAAATTAGCTTGTTTTGGATTTATAACAGGAATTTTTTTAAATTTATTAAAATCACTATCAAATGTTATAAATGCATCAACATTCATTTGTATTGCTGTGACTACATGAATAGCGTCAGCCGCATAGAGATTTTGATTGAAGATCAAGGGTCGAGCAGCCATTATAAATGACATTTTAACAGGAATTAAAAGCAATTTCTTTTTTTGAGAATATTCTCCTATTTCACTTAAAAATAAGTTAAGAGCAATTTGTGCATCTTGATTTTCAATACTTTTCAGATTTACTTGTTTTTTAAAAGCTCGAAACATCTCTGCAATTGTCCATTCTGATGTAAGACCTGTAAATTCGGACGAGATTTGATTCAAGAGCCAATCTGCTGCAATTCTATCTTCGATTGGACAATAAGCATTATAAAAAACATTTGTATCAAGGTATATAGGCATTATTCTTCCTCTCGTACTGATCTAATAGCTTTAACTCCATTCTGAAGAGGTTTTTTTTGTTTATTTTTAAGATATTCCCATAATTCTTCCCTTGAATGTATACCAAGCTTTTCTCGGACATAGGCAAAAATCCCTCCTCTCACCGCCTCGCTTCGGCTCTTAATAGTTCCATTTTTTACAAGTTGATCTAACCATTCTACTAATTCTTCATCTATTGATATTGAAATAGTTGTCATTCTAAAGATATAATATAAAAAATACAATATAAATTTGATGATAGAAAAGAAATAATATAAATAATTTATCTTTTTTTCAAAAACCATTTTTTACAAGTTGATCTAACCATTCTATTCGAACTATTTTTCAATAACTTCTTTAGCTTTTTCATTTGATACTTTTTTACCCTCATCAGCATCCTTTAGACCGCAGATAATCTTTTCTCTAGCATATAAATGATACATGATATCCTCTAATGTGATATCATCAGGGAGCTCTTTTATCATTTGCATAACATTTTCTTTTTCAGTTGCCATTATAATTTTCCTCAATAAAAATATTGAAATATGATAATAAAAAATTTTGTTCCAAATTATTTCTTTCAATAATAAAAAAATATTATTATTGCGAGAAATTCTATAATTTTCCTCTGCTCTTAGCTAATATAATCTGATTTACTCTTTCTTGGTTAATAAAATTAAATGAGGAAACTATTTATTATGATAACTTGAGGGATCGATTTATTTTTTTTTCTTAGGATCGAACCATTCTGAATAAATCTCTTCAACAACGAGAGTCTTACTACGATTGCATTTTTCACATTCTTCGTCGTCCAACTTTTTAAAAGTAAAGTCTCCAGTTTTAAACTCTCGAGAATACTTAGCTTTGCATTCTCCACACTTTAAGACAGTTGTTTTCTTCTGTATAAAGCGATCTTTTCGACCGAGTATTTCTCCGACATCAGGGAGCTCTGGAAATTGAGGTTCATCACTCATATTAAAAACACTAAACAAGTTTGATATTTATAATTATAAATCATAAACAACTAATAACTTTTTAGGTTTTTTATTAAAAGTTATGAATAATATTTATGTAAATGAAAATTGTGTGAATTCTTAATTAGTAAATTAAAAGATGAGATTTTTATTTATTTTGATCTTCATTTCCAGCTATGTTATCGTTAATTTCCTCAGGTTCTTGGGTTTCCTTGACATCTTCATTGTTACTCTCTTTATTTTCTCCATTTACTTCAGTAATTTTTTCTTTTTCAGGTTCTGGTTCCGGTTCAGGCGGGGGAGGAACACGAGAAATAATAACTTTAGCATAGCGTATCACTTCTTTATCTAACTTCCAACCATCTTGAATGATAGTAGTAATCGTATTGTTGGGAAGATCATCCCTTTCTATTGAACTTAAAGCTTCGTGGTAATGATAATCAAAAGTATCGTTTACCTTAACATCAATAGGTGTTGCTTTATGATATTTCAAAATATTAATAAATTGATCAAAAAAACCTTTCAAGATTACTTGGTTTTTGTCGTTATTTTCAAGTGCTTTTTTAAAGGAATCATATAAAGGTAAAAATGTTTTTAGAGCCACAGCTGTGTATTCTATCCTTAAATTCTGTCGATTTTTGTTCCAACGTTTTTGAGCGTTCTCAAACTCTGCTTGAAGTCTCATGTATTTATTTTTCCAATCGTCGCTTTTGGTTTGATACTTTAAAAGTTGCTCATCTTTCATTTTATTGCTTTCTTTAAGTATCTTAATCTCCTCTATTAAATTATCCTTAGAGTAATACTCAAGAACTTTTTGTTCTTCGCCTTCTAGAAGCTTAATATCTTGTACTTCTATTTTAGCTTGTAAATCGTCTTGTTCTTTACTTGTACTTTTTTTACTATCATCAATAACAATTTCAGCCTCATCCTCAAGCAACGCTTTATTGCTTGGATTTTCTGTCTTTTCTTTTTTCCGAGTCATAAGCGAAAACCATTATAAATTATAAATTTTTAATAC
>Ga0114919_10004983_pt1 | contig 10619 bp, 5 predicted proteins | sample BlataG_FD_88682 | JGI IMG/M metagenome (GOLD analysis project Ga0114919, IMG submission 88682) | Deep subsurface microbial communities from Black Sea to uncover new lineages of life (NeLLi) - Black_00105 metaG | ecosystem: Environmental > Aquatic > Marine > Oceanic > Sediment | place: Atlantic...
ATGATCTCGTCATCGACGATCGCACAGATGCTGTCGATCACCTCACCTAATGCCAAAGTGTCAGCATTGCAGCTCAGGATGGAAAGAATGGCTGTGAGTATTACGGTAAATCTATTCATATTAATGAATTAGTAGGTCAGACATTCTTGTCTGACTCTCTATCCATAAATAAACTGGTGGGTCAGACATTCCTGTCTGACTCCTCATCAATAAGGCGACAGACAGGAATGTCTGTCCTACCACTTAATCTTCTGTATCCTTCGACTCGACCGCTGCTGCCGCTGTTCTCTCAGGTCGCGGTCTTGCCGACCAGAACAATTTTCCCTCACGATGATATTCGTCAACGAGCTTCCTTACAAGCTCATCCCTGACGTTGCGGCGCGTTTTCTCCGTCAATCTCAGTACGATTTCGTCCCGAGCATCGTCATAACCCTGTGGTTCACCCGGTTCACGGCGGTCGATCAGCTTGAAGACCCAGTAATTATCGTTAACAAGGAGAACCTGTGACACTTGCCCTGACACCAAACACTTGACAACCCTCCAGACGTCGGGGTCCGTACTGCCTTCGCCATTGAGTTCGATATGTCCGTTTTCGAGCGAGCCCGCTTTCCCCATCCAAATGCCTGCTCGACGTCCACGCTGGATGTTCGACCGGAGCCCTTCCATCCCTATCCTTTCGTCAGATTTCCAGTACTCTACATCCAGGTGCAGGCATGGCCATACAAATTCACTCGAATTTTTCTGAAAATATGCCTTTACAGCACTGGGCGCAGGCGGGGTAATCTTCCTGTATTCCGTCTCCAGCAGTCTGCTCACCAGAAGCGAACGGGTGATCTCGTCCAGACGCTGAGCCATCCAGGCATCGGTCATCAACCCCTGTTCGAGAGCAGCCTGGTAAAGCAGTTCCTCCTCAACCCAGTGACGAACAAAAACCGAACGAAGTTCCTGTGGGACCTCAGCCTGCCTGAGCGACGCCTCCCAGGCGATAACTTCACTCGTAGTCAGTTTCCTGTCGCCAACCCTGGCAACGATTCCAGGCTCCCAAGCCTCTTCCCTGCCACAACCGATCATGAAAATAGTAAGCAAGTAAGCAAGTAAGCAAGTAAGCAAGTTACAAGTTTGTTGTTGCAACATGCCGCTCCACAATTTCCCAGATCAGTTTACTTCCCCGAACCGGAACCCTTTTTCTTGGGCTTAATGCTGATCTTGGGCGCCTTTTTCTCCTTTTCATCTTTATCGCCCTTCTTTTCAAGTCTTCCCTTCGGTGTCAGGCGGATGTTGGATTCAGAAGGATCTATCTCCTTTCCGTCCTTGGTTTTGTATCGCGGCTCACCAATTTTAACCTGTATCTGTCTGCCGTCCTTGGTAGTATACGTCTGCTCGCTACCCGGCTTCAACTTGAGCTGAATCTGTTCATCCACGGCTTTACGTTTGGCGCGCTTGGCGATCTCCTCCCTCTCCTTTTTCCAGACCTTCCTTTCAGCTTCAAGCGTCTCAGGAAGCGGATCCACAAGAGGCCAGACCCTCTTAATGATGTCCTTGTGAATCTTGACATTATAAGACTTCCTGAGTTTTTTCACCCAGGCTGACTTTAAGCTTTTCTGCCGTTCAAAACGTATATCCGATTCGATCTGGCGGCGAACCTCGTCGAATGTCTTCACCATCTCCTGTTTCTTCTCGATAACCTTGAAGACGGAATACTTGCCATTGTCCTCGATTGGCCCTGCTATTTCGCCGATTTCCAGCTCGAAAGCCTTGAGCGATACATCGCCGTACTTGTCCTTCGGGAACGGTCCCAGTTTGCCACCTCTGTGCTTGGACTGCTTTCGCTGCGAGTAACGCATGGCAAGCTTGGCTATGTCCTCGCCTTTCTCTATACGTGCAAGCAGGTCTTCAGCCAGCTGCTTGTCATCCACCATTACCTCAAGTATCGCAACTTTCGGTGGATCGGTATACTTGTCTATGTTGTTTTCATATTCCGCTCTGATTTCATCCTCAGACGGAGTAGCCTTATTGAAGACCATCTCACGCTCGACCTCAGGCAGCATAGCGTTCTCGATTGCCTTCTTGGCTTCAGCCAAAACCTCCGGCAGGTCGAAGAGTCCATCCCTGCGGGCGATTTCCGACAGATACCCGGGCAGTAAAATAGGCTCGACCAGACCCTTCACGAAATCGTCAGTGTCCTCGAAGGTCGGCGGGAATCGATGATCTCCGTACCGTTCGACCAGGTCGGCTATCTTCAGTCCGCCTAACTTATCCGTGACAACCAGCATTTCCCTTTCTTCAGGCGTGAAAGAACTGAAGAGATTCATATTCTTCGGAGCGTTCTTATCACCAAGTTTGCGCATCATCAGCTTAATCACCTTCTGGTCGTACTTCATATCGAATTCTTTCTTGACGCTCTCGATATAGGCTTCCGAAATGGTGTTGATCGAATCTCTGTATACTCGCACGATAGAGGATTTCACACGGTCACGGATATCAGGATCATCAGGGCTGCGTTCTCTGTCGCGGAATTCGTTCAGCTTGATGATATGGTATCCCTTATATGTCTGCACCGGTCCGTCGATCTCGCCGGGCTTCATTGTCAGAGCCTTATCCCAGTACTCCGAGGGCATGGAGCCCCTTGGTATCCATCCCACTTCACCGTTAACCCAGGTTTTATTATCTTCACTGTAGCGACGGGCGAGTTGAGAGAAGTCAGCGCCTGGTTTCCTTGCTTCCTCGAGAATCATCGTCGCCCGTTCCCAGGCGGCGGTCGTTTCTGCCGGAGAAGCCCTTCGATTGACATTAACCATGATATGAGATGTATGCGCCTCAAGTCCGGTAGACCTTTTATCGATCAGCTTGATCAGGTGATACCCGTAACGGGTTCGCACCGGCTTGGAAATCTCCCCCGGCTTCAGCGCCCAGGCAGCCTCCTGGAATTCATCCACCATCTTACCCCACTTGAAGTAACCCAGATCACCCTTCAAGTGGCGGTCGATCGATTCGTCATCGCTGTATTTGCTCACAAGCATTTCGAATTTCTCGCCCGCCCCCGCTTCTTCCCAGACTTCGTTGATGCGCTCCCAGTACTCCAGGGTATCCCTGCCCTTGACATCCTTGTCCATAGCGATAAGTATATGCCGGCAGCGAACTTCATAGCGATAATGTTCCCAGAAATCTTGCAGCATCTCGTCGGTGATAAAAGCGTCCTGCACCATTCTATCATAGAGTATATCGCTCGCCTTGCGTTCCTTCGCTTCGTCATACGCCTTCCGAATATCCTCGCGCTCATCGAAGTTCAAACGGTATCCCTCGGCGATCTTCAGGGCACGCTCGAGATATTCATCGAGTATCTTCAGACGTTCGTCCATCGTCTTTTTCATTGCGGATGACTCATTCGCGTAGCGAACGATCATCTTGTCCTTGAAATCGGTGACAGTCATGGCGGTATCGCCCCAGGTGACAACCAATTCAGAGTCTGAAACAGTGCCGCCGCCGGTGCAACCTGAGAAAGAAGCGATCAGTACCATGGATAACAGACTGCACAAAATTAAGGTGAAGAGTTTCTGCATAATCACTCCAAGGGTTTGGATCTTTTATCGAGAGTATTTAATTACAGATTAAGAATTTTGAATTATAAAACTCAACATTCAACATTTAATCTTTCAATATACCCTCTCTTGTAATCCTCTGCAAGAATTTTCGGGTACGTATCAGGCGTTCATCCGAGTTGAAGCGATATATCATCTCCACACCTTCGGTCACCCGGAATTCGACCCGTTCAGGATCGGCTGCTGCAACCAGACGACCAACCTCGCGCTGGCTTTCATTTACTTCCTCTGGCAGATTCAGGCTGGCGATCAGATACTCATCCTCCACCACCAGCCTTGTGAAGTCCGCGATCCTGCATAATATCTTTAACCGCGTTAGTTCGAGTAAGTTCCTCGCCCGTTCAGGCAGAACACCGAAACGATCCAGTAATTCCTCACCAAGCCGATCGACCTCTTCCACCTTCTCTGCAGCGCTCAATCGGCGGTAAAAATCGTAGCGGATATCTCCATCATCAATATAATCAGCCGGCAACAATGCAGGACCGTCATAATCTATCCTTATTTCCTCATCGGTCGGAGGCGGACTTACAGGTGGCTCGTCCTTCAGTTTACTGACCTCCCCGTTCAGCAGTCTGGAGTACATGTCAAAGCCGACGGCGTTAATATATCCGGACTGCTGAGCGCCCAGCAGATTCCCGGCTCCCCGGATTTCCAAATCACGCATCGCCACCTTCATTCCGCTGCCCAGCTCGGTAAGCTCGGAAATGGTAGCCAGCCTGCGCCTCGCCTCAGGTGTCATCGCCAGCTTGGGGGCTGTCAACAGGTAGGCATAAGCCTGCCGGTTGCTTCTTCCGATGCGCCCCCGCAACTGGTAAAGCTGCGCCAGACCGAAACGATCAGACCGGTTGACGATCAGTGTGTTGACGTTCGGCATGTCGATACCGGATTCGATTATCATGGTGGTCACAAGTACATCGTAGCGATGCCTGAGGAAATCGGATATGACCCTCTCCAGCACACTCTCCTTCATCTGACCATGTGCCACAGCATAACGGATCCCCGGAACCAACCGTTCGAGCAGAGCCTTAACAGCATGTATGGACTGCACCCTGTTATGCACGAAAAACACCTGCCCCTGGCGGTCGACCTCCCGCAGGATCGCATCACGAATTAACTCCTCCGACCAGGGGTAAATATCCGTCTGTACAGGCAGCCGATCCACCGGTGGCGTGTTGATCAGCGACGTATCCCTGGCGCCCATGAGAGCCAGATGAAGCGTTCGCGGAATCGGTGTTGCTGTAAGGGTCAGCACGTCCACATTTGTTTTCAACTGCTTCAGCCGTTCCTTGTGCCGCACGCCGAACCGGTGCTCCTCGTCGATTATAACCAACCCCAGCCTTCTGAAAGCGACATCGCGCGACAACAGACGATGTGTGCCGATCACAATATCTATCCGTCCCGACTTCAACCCCTCGATGGTCTCACGCTGCTGGGAGGGTGTTTTGAAACGGGATAAAACGTCGATCTTTACAGGATAAGCAGCCAGGCGGTCGCGGAACGTTTCGAGATGCTGCTGAGCCAGGATGGTCGTCGGCACCAGCACTGCAGCCTGGAAGGAATCCTGAACCACCTTGAACGATGCCCTTACTGCGATCTCCGTTTTGCCGAAGCCGACATCACCGCAGAGCAGCCGGTCCATCGGGTTGATTGCCTCCAGATCCTGCTTGACCGCAACAGTCGAGTCAACCTGATCAGGCGTATCCTCGAACTCGAAGGACGCCTCCATCTCCTTCTGCCAGTAAGTATCCTCCGGATACGCACGACCTTTGATAACCTTACGCTGAGCGTATAGCTTGATCAGCTCGTCTGCCATATCGTGCAGCGCTTTGCGTGTTCGTTTCTTTGCGCGCGCCCAGTCGGTTCCGCCGAGTCTCGACAGCCTGGGACGCGCCGACTCGGAACCGACATACTTCTCGACCAGCCCGAAGTTCTCCACCCGCACGAACAGCAGAACATCATCCTGATACTTGATGCGCAAACATTCCCGCGGCTGCCCGCGCACCTTTACCGTCTGCATTCCTTCGTACATTCCGATCCCGCACTGGGTATGCACAACCAGATCACCCTTGCGAAGTGCAGTGCGATCAAAATGCAACTTCCGGCGGCGAAAGCGTGTATGACGCGAGCGGAGACGGCGCCGGTCGAACAACTCATGCGTGGCAAGCAGCGTAATCCCGATATCAGATGAGGTGAAACCACCCGATATCGACGGCGTCAAGGTCATCACATCATCCAGCCCTGAATCGGACAGCAGCTCACTTAGACGGCGCTTCTCAGCCTCGGTATCGGCAGCTACCCAGACCGTCTGATCCTTATCCGTGTATGATTGCAGGTAATCAGTGAGCTGATCCAGACCGGGTGGAAAGGGATCCGGCTGCCTGGCTCCGAAGTCCACCCAATTGTGAGCCGAGGATCGTGAAGCAGTCCCCTGGATCGTACCTTGCCAGATGACCTGCCTGAAGTACTCCCTCGCATCGGAGATAACATCCTGCAGGGATTGATATGCCAGCGATGAATCGGTTGACTCCGTTTCTGCTGACCGGTTCACCGAATTCTCGATACGAAGCAGGAAGCGCTCTGTCCGCGCCTCGATTTCCACCAAATCAAGCCAGAAGATGACCGTGTCGTCCGGCAGCAGGTTAAATAATCCTCCGCGATCGGAGTCCGACTCATCGCCCATCAGGAAAGACGCATCATCGACAGGCTCAACGCTCCGCTGCGTAACCGGATCAAAACGCCTCATGCTTTCTATAGTATCGCCATCGAACTCGATTCGGAGCGGGTTCTCGTGTCCAAATGGAAAAACGTCCAGGAGACCGCCCCTGACTGCGAACTGTCCCTGGGCATCGACGAGTGTCTCTCTGCGGTAGTTGGTGTCGAATAAACCGGTTATCAACTCATCACGACCGCATCCTTCACCGACTGTCAGTCTGACGATGTGGTCATCGACCCATGTGCGATCCGGATTTCTTTCCAGCAGCGTTTCGGGTTGAGTCACCAGAATGGTGGGAATCCCTCTTTGCAGCCGCATGAGAGCTTCCACCCTTTCGTTGCGCGGACCAATTGCCTGGTGTCCAACACGGGTTGCATATTGGAAATAAGGCGGAAGAAATCCTACCTTTTCGGGTCCAAGGATGGAAACAAGGTCATCCAGCGCAGCTTCAGCTCTTGCAGGTCCTGGAGCTACCAGCAACAGTGAACAACGGGTCTGCTCAAGAATCCCCGCTGCGATGAAACTGCCCAAAGCTCCCGCAAGCCCGCTTACGTTAATAAAGCGGTTTTCACTTTGCAGCAGTTCCAAGAGCAGGGAAACGGGATGAGATTCTATAATTTTTTTGAAAATCCTTTTCAACAGGCAATGTATAAGGGTTTCAAACAGAAATCAGGTTATATTTGCACCATACTTCGCAGAAGGTTTCAAAATTGTTTCTGAAATTTTCGTATAACATCCTGTGAACCGGCAAGGAGTGGTTGGAATTTAAGTTTTGAGGTTTCTCGTTATTTTGTATATAACTTTACAAGTTATCACCCAGGAATTTATCATCCAAACCGAATTCTGGAAAAATAATTTATATATCATCAGAATTAGGAGTATCTTTGAAATGAATCGATTAGCAATTCTAATTGACGGTAACAACTTTTATAAGGGGTGTCAGCTTAATTTCAGCAGGACTGATGTCGATTTCCGCAAGCTCGGCATAAAGCTTGCCAAAGCCTTGGATGGTGAGTTGTTACGTATCTATTATTATAATGCTCATGTCTCTAAAACCATAGACCCCCTGGGCTATCAGCGGCAGCAGAAGTTCTTCGATAACCTGCGTGCCACGCCCTTTATCACACTCAAACTCGGGCATCTGGTCTATCACCGCATTCGCAATGAACACGGTGTATCATCCCAATACTTTCCCACAGAAAAAGGGATCGACGTTCAGATAGCAGTCGATATGATCCGACTGGGGCTGCTGAAGGCTTGTGAAGGTACAATACTGGTCAGCGGGGACAGCGATTACATCTATGCCGTACGCTTTGCCAAGGACCTCGGCTCGAACCTGTACATCGCATCGTTCCCGCAGGGAGGATCAATCGAATTGCGCAACGAGGGTGACGGGTTCATATTGATGGACTACCCATTCATCCAGGATTGCTTCATACGACCTGCGCCGATTTCGCGTCACGAGCCGGTAATAACCGTGCAGCAGAGGCCGATCAGACCCTATATACCACATGAGCATGTCGGTCAGCCGGATGACTTTCAGCACTTTGATCCGGACGAGGGTATAGACCCAAATGAATTCGGCACAGAACCGGTCAAACCGGTTGAACAGGCTGGTCAGGAAGATACCGATAAAGAACAACCCGATGATGAAGATGTCGATGCCACGAGTGAAGCCGGAGATGATAATCCGCCGGAATAACGTAAATGCTGTCAGCCCGCCGTGGCTGACAGTTGACAATCTTTAGGTTATCAGATCCCCCCTACCCCCCTTAATAAGGGGGGATTCAGGGGGGATTCACTTCCCTCAACCTTGCTCATTCTAATCATGCGTCATGTAAAATGTAAACTATTAGGCGCCCTGATTAACACTACCACGTTAGGTAAATCTTGTATGTTCTTTTAATTAAAGATTTTACAATCTGTCACTCCCGCGAAAGCGGGAGTCCAGTAAACCCTTTGCTACACTTGGATTCCCGCCTGCCAGTCTGTCCGAGAATAGGATTGTTAGTGCTGTCACGTGTCCCCACGTGACAGCTAAACACTGTAATAATAATCAATTATAGTGTCATGTGAGGACACATGACACCACTATTCTGGTATTCTCGGACAGACTCCTGCGCGGGAATGACACTTAACGAAGTAGTGTTAATAGCTACTTCTTCAATAAACATTAATTGCTTTTCCATTCACTCGAACTCCCCGACCACTTTATCATAAGCTGAAATAACCACCGGACTGTATTCTGTTTCCATCCGCCTGTCGATCATCCTTCTGGTGGCTTCTCCCGAGTTGCGGTACAGTGCATCGACCGCTGCTGCACGCATCTGTTCGTCCGGGTGGGAAAGGTTCTCTTCAAAGAGAAGTACGGCTTCATAACGATATTTCCCCTCCTGTACATCACCCTTCACATCCATACCGGCAATGATACGACCTAAAGCTCTCAGTCCGATTTCCGGATACAGCGCCATGCCGTCCGTGATATAGCTACGCAGGTCGTAGATCGCCGGGATGCCGAACTTCATTAGCGCGCCGGCGGCAGCCGAACGTATCGTGAACATAGGATCGTTCAGCCCGCGAATCAGAGTTCTAACGGTTGTTGTATCTCCGATTGAACCGAGTGCTCCGATTGCGGCGAGACGCCGTCGCTCCTGCCTGTCTGTCACATAACGACAGATCTTCCCAGCCGCCCGTTTATCGCCAATCTGCCCCAGCGCTGAAATCAGCGAATTGCACACCTTTTCCATGTCCCTGAGGTCCAGCATATCAAGCATCGGTTCAACCGCCGGCTCCCACTTAATAGCGCTCAGGAGCCTTGCACTGTTCTTGATGGTCTGCTCGTCTTTCGTGGACGTCAGCTTTTCAATTAGCAAAGGACCCGCCGTATCAGGCATTGCCTCGACGATCGTGGTGAGCAACCGGCTTACCAGACTTGAACGAGTATCCATCTTCTCCGATATCGCATATTCCACAGCTTCAGTCCCCTTTGTTAGAAGCGCTTTACGCGCACGCCTCACACTCATCCTGGCAGAGCCGACCTCCCACTTTGAAGCCTCATCGAACAGCTCCTCAACCGTTCTGGCGGAGTCCTCGGCGGTCAGCTCGATCTCATCGCCCGGATCATCCTTCTCTTTATCAGGGACATCCCTCGGCAGGTCGATACCGCACCCCCATCCACCGCGGATCCAGATCGATGAGTCGGCTGCAGCCTCACCATCAGGATAGACGTCATCACCCTCCTCGTCGATAAATATCGCCACCCCGGCAAAGCCCCTCGCCCATTTGGGACTCCCGAAGCTGTATCCCTTGCCGCGAGTGGCATAGGTGTCGTTTCCGAGCCTGTCGATAAACAACCCGAACGAATTAGTCAACGAACCTCCCCAGCCGTCTGAAACCATGTAGTAATCATCGCCGCCGCCATCGACCAACATGCCGACGGAGAGATCGTGGGGCGTCCCTCCGACAACCCCCATGCGGGAGCGGTACTGATCATCTCCTGACCTGTCATAAAGTGCACCGATCGATAAATGTATGCCAGAACCCAGACCGTAATGAGCCAGTGAATAATGGTCGTTGCCTCCGCCGTCGATCAGTATGCCGATTGAGTACCAGTAAGACGAGCCCCAGCTCATCACCTCAGCGTTATAGAAATCGTTACCGTCGCCGTCGTCATAGAGCACCCCGATGCCGCCTCCTGCGCGTGGACGCCAGCCCATACCGAAACCTCCCGAAAACGACCGGTAGTCATGCGGCAGAAGCGGTGCATGGTAATAAGCTCCTCCTGTTCTATAGATTTCGTCGCCACCCTGGTCGTATAGCAGACCATATCCGTAAGTTGAAGCGAAACCCTGTGCCCATGCTGTCGCCAGGTAACGATCATCGCCTTCTCCCTCGTCGAGCAGCAGACCGACGCCGCAGTGACCGGCGCCGTCCAGGAAGAATTCCCCGCGGTAGTCATCGGCTCCGTCCTGATCCATCAGAACACCGACCCCGAAAAATCCGGCGCCCTGGCAATAGCTGCCGCTGCGATAAGTGTCGTCACCTGCGCAGTCGATCAACACACCGACACCGAGAAATCCTGCTCCATGGCTTACCGGCAATCCCCGGGAGTCGTAATAGTCATCTCCTTCCAGGTCGATCAGAAGCGAATAAGGCTGCCCCAATTCACCCATAGCTCCTCCACATCGACCGCGATAGACATCGTCGCCTCCCAGGTCGATGATCGCCGCAAAATCACCGGAATAAATGTTATCCCCACGACCGCCAATCACAAACGTTCCCTAATCGGTCGCAATGTAAAGCAGCAC
>Ga0114919_10004984_pt1 | contig 10618 bp, 8 predicted proteins | sample BlataG_FD_88682 | JGI IMG/M metagenome (GOLD analysis project Ga0114919, IMG submission 88682) | Deep subsurface microbial communities from Black Sea to uncover new lineages of life (NeLLi) - Black_00105 metaG | ecosystem: Environmental > Aquatic > Marine > Oceanic > Sediment | place: Atlantic...
CAAGAGGTCAATCTGACGAAACAAACTGGCATTACATCGACTGCTCAGATGGATCTGTAGTTGCCTACGCTCACGGTGTCACAGCAGTAAATAACGCATATCAGGGCGGCGTTTACAGCCCGACACAAAACAGGATATATTTTGTGCCTCTTAGTCAAGCAGACGTTGCAAACTGGCACTACATACAGGAGTACTCAGCGCCGCAGATCCCGAGATCAATAGCGGCATCAGCGCTGTTCAACAAGTTCTGATGTGGTACATGGCTACAGGCTGCATGATGCTCTGGGCACTGATACTGATGATGTGCTCGGAGCGTCCGGCGGTGATCACTAGGGCCGGTCGGATCCAGAGGCAGGTCGGCAACGTGACGCAAACGATAATAGCAATAGAGACAGAGAGGCGATAATGAGCACAAATGAGTCGACACGGCGTGGTAATTATTGGTGGGTGCTGGTGCTTGCCCTGGCTGTGATTATAGGATGATCATCATGTTTCCGTAAGATGTACGAGCTTACCGCGCACTTGCGGGTTGAAGTATCTGTAGAACCATAACAAGCAAGGAATCGTATAAGGAAAATCAATGACGACTTTAGAAATAGCCTTTTCAGTGATACAAATTTTAGTTGGGTTAGTAATTACACTGACACTTCTTAAGATGAAGGAGGAAAGAGCGGACCGCAAAGAGGGGGTCAAATCTGTGAATACTCGAGTAGAGAAATTAGAAGACAAACAACAAAAAGACATTGATAAATTGCGTTATGAGCAAAAGGAAGATCGTGAAGCATTACATAATAGCATCCGTACCGTGGGTAAAGATCTAACTGAAAAGCTGGATGGCAACCAACAAGCGATAATGGAGGCACTTAATAAAAGTAACACCGCAAGCCAAGAATTTCGTGTCGAAGTTATTAAAGAATTAGCAGAACGCCAAAAGAAAGAAGACTGCAAGTTCGCAGAAATGGGATACCATTAATGTAAAACAAAGGCGAATACAGCATGGACAAAAAGGGTACTACAGTTACAATATGCACGTGTATGAAGAATGAAGAAGTTCGGGCAGAGGACTGGTGCAAAGCCGCTCTGCCCGTTAGTGGATCAATAGTTATACTCGATACAGGATCCACTGACAAGACAAAACGAATCTTAAGACGTAATAAGGTGATGGTCTTTGATTCAAAAATCTTTTCTGCATTTACTCCTCTTGGTAACTTTGAATTCCACACTGCTCGCAACGAAGCGGCTGAACATGTAATCGACAGCGACTGGATACTAATTCTTGATGCAGACGAAGAAGTAACTATTGAAGACACATCTTGGTTGGAACAGTTAGCTGAGGTTCCAGAAGACATTCACGGATTACAATGCACTGTGCGCCTTAGGAGAAAGGGCGGACCAGCAATGCAAGAGTTCCAAAGTGTCAGACTACATAGAAATTATGAGAAGATACAATGGCAAGGGGCTATGCATAATTCCCTGAACATTCCCCCTGAAAAGCTACAACGCTTCGTGGGCATTTCTGTTGATTCCTACAGGGGTATATCCGGAGAAAAGAATACGGAAGACAGAACCAAACAACGGGTAGCAATGGCTGAAAAGTATTTTGGTGGTCGCATAGAAGACAACCCTAAAGACACACGTGCAATGTTCTATTTAGCGCAGACTCATTTTGATGTTTGTGATTATGCTAAAGCAATCCGTTATTTTAACCTGTATTTGCAGACTTCCACGTTCTGCAGAGATGAGGCCTATCAGGCGGCGTTATACCTTACTAAGGCATATAAGGCTATAGGTCTCTTGGAAGATGCTGAGATCGTCATGTCGCAAAGTTTACGCCTTAACCCCACTAGGGCTGAAGGGTACCTTTTACTAGGTCGTATAGCGTATGAGCAGGGCAGGTATCACGATGCTCTGGTTTGGTACATCTGGGCAAGCAAATGCGATGCGGTTACGGTTTTCTTTAAGGAACCGCATGCATACACCTATGAACCATGGGAAGCAATGTCAATGGCATACTACAGATTACTCATGGGAAAGAAGGCAAGGGAATGTGCAGAAAAGGCATTGAGCTATAGAAAAGATATGACAGCCAGTGTTATCAAACAGATAGAAAAGAATTTAACGTATTTTGACAAAGTGGCGGAGGAACATAATGCCTAGTTGCAGACCCGACGTAATACCAGCAATCGTATATAAAATCATAGAAATGAAACCAACTACCATTGTGGATGTTGGTGCTGGGTGTGGTAAGTGGGGAGTGTTGTGCAGGGAGTATCTTAAGTACTGGTGCAATATAAATCCACTGATAACTGGCATTGAAGCTTTTAAAGGATACAAGAATCCTGCACATGATATATACAACAAATTTATCTATGGTGATGTCCTAGACTATTTAACAGAAGTGCAGAATGTGGATTTGGTTTTGTGTATTGACGTTATTGAGCACATGACCAAAGAACAGGGGAGGCAGTTCATGGATGCTATATCTGGAAACTACATTATCTGTACTCCAAACTACTGGCATGCACAAGGGGAATCATTTGGCAACCGTTACGAAAAGCATGTAAGCTTGTGGAAACCTGAAGACTTTGAAAATGCTGTAGTTGTTGCTAACAGATACATTGTTGGGTGGAGATAATGAAACTTCTTGTTGTGGACAGCTTTGGTAGTTTTTCACTTGTTCCTTACATTAAGGAACGTATAGGTGTTGATGAACTGTTCAGCATGGCAAACGTAAATGACAAGACATGGAACATCTTTAGGGATGTTAATCCAGATGTTGTTTTTATTGACTTCTGCAATGAGAATGCTGTATACATCACAGAACGCATTAAAGAATTACCCAAGAAGCCTAAGATCATTATACGCTTGCACGGTTATGAAGCCCAAAGTTGGTTTATGAGAGAAGTCAAATGGGAAACGGTTTCTAAGTTGATTGTGGTGTCACCAAAGTTTGAAGACATTGTAAAAGACAAAGGATTAGTCCCACAAGAAATTGTGCAATTAGTGTACAACGGGATCGACCTTAATAAGTTTCGTCTGCAGGAATTCACTAAAGAGTCAGAAGCACGCATAGCATGGATGGGATACATTAACAAGAAAAAAGGCCCAACGCTATTAAGAACCATAATAGCTTCTTGTCCACAAAATTTATTCCATGTAGCTGGGAAGTTTCAGGACGAACAAGTGCGTTTGTATTTTGATCACTTACACTTGTACAATGTCAGTTTTGATGGGTGGGTTAAAACTGAAGAATTCTTATTAGGTAAGCGTTACATTCTGTCAACCAGTGTGACTGAAAGTTTTGGGATGAGTATTGGAGAGGGTATGGCAATGGGCTTAACACCGTTAGTTCATAATTGGCCTGGAGCAGAATACCTTTGGCCCCAACGTTGCATTTTCAATACTATTGACGAGATGAAAAAGATTGAGCCACTGGAACCCATAGAATGTAGAAAATGGGTGAAAGATTTATATTCTATGGATAAATGCATTACAACAATAATGGGCTTAATCTATGGAGACTAAAAATGAAAAAGCTTTATCTGGTCACTTTACTTGCCTTCGCATTAGTGTCTTGTAACACAACCGAACCAAATCTCAATCCCAAAGTAAATCCCGGTGCCACACTGGGAACCATGAAGAACTCCACTACAGAAACCGCTGAAAAGATTGTGGAAATATCAGATAACATCGGTAATGCTAGCAAGGGTATTATAGGACACACTAATACAATTACAACTAAAGATACCGCAGATGTGTTCAAACATGAAGTTGTTGGCATAAATGAGGAAGTTGGTAAGATTGAAGAAAACCGTACTGTCCTTAAAGGTGTCAGCACTAAACTTCTAAAAACAAGTGAAAACCTGAATACTGTGCAAATAGAAGTTAAAGAAGTTAAAACCGCACTCGATGGAGCTAATGCAAAAATAGATGCACAGAAGGTCGAGATTAAAAAACTCAATGACAGCCTTAATTCAGCAGTCAGGCGTTTGATGATGTATGTACTCCTTGCTGGGGTAGTGATGATTGCCGTGTGTGTAATGCTTATAGTTAACGGTAATGGCAAAGCGGTAGGACTGGGTGTGGCTGGTCTAACACTTGTTGTTACATCTTTATCTGTTAGCTTCTTTATGACACACTTAGCAATCATTGGCGTTGTTGCCGGAGTCATAACAATAGGTTTGATCGGATACAAAATATATGAACAATATTGTGACAAGAGGGCGCGCTTCGAAGCAGTAAAAACTGCGGAACACCTTAAACACGAATATCTTGATGAAGAACAAAGGAAGAAAGAGTTTGGTGGTTTGGTCGGGGATGGTCATGTTGGTACATTACAATCATCCAAAACTAAAGCACTTATCAGGGAAGATAGGGCAAAACTTGCAAAAGAAATAAACCCCACCGTATAATGCATAGAGTTAATATAAGCGCCTCGGGCATAGTACCTGTACTTATGCCCGTTTTTTGTGCCCATTTGCGTCGTAGACCGTTCAGAATGGCTCAGATTGGGTCGTGGTGTGGTTGTGTTGGTGCCAAAACTGCCTCACGAGCGTGTGAGGAACTGTGCATTAGGACTGTGCAGTATGGAATATACTGAATGGTTGGATAAGTACTTAATTCATTGGGGATGCTAAACCTACAAAAAAGTTCGCTAAGGGGGGGGGTATTTAAGAGGGGGGGTTGACCGTTTACCGTTTACCGTTTACCGTTGACCGTTTACCGTTTGATCGTTTACCGTTGATCATAAGAATTATACACTTCTAGTTCATATTAAATCAAAGATTTAAATGAACTCTCGTGTATAAAGAATTGGAAGATCTCTCTACGGATGACGAGCATCCGAGAGAGTTCCAATTCTTATAGTCTATTTCCCTAAGAGAGATTTCTGTAGTGATTTATTAAATCAAATCAAGTTATATGTGGAAAAGGAGGCTCCAATGAAGCCGGAAAGAAAACACGGAAAAGAGAAAAAGAAAAGACGTTCTTTATACGAAAAACATGGATATCTTATAGGAGTTCCAACAAAAGAACTTCCCGAAAATCATCAAGCACCGGCAGGGGGACTTAGATGCTTCAAAAAAGTTTTTCCCCGAGATGATAATGGGAACAGGCTTAAAAATGAAGATAAGAAAAGGTGTGGAAGGGCATGTGCCAAAGGAAGTCTATATTGTAGATCACATGGTGGCGGTAATTCCAAAGCCTTAGTTCATGGTAGGAGGGAAACCGCCACCCTAGCCATGTATCGCAAGGTTCATAACGGCAAGATTCAGGATTACATGACGGCCTTTATCAATGACCCCAAAATCACAGACATGAAGAGTGAACTTGTTACGGTTCGTGCTGTGATGCACAACTATATTGAAAAGGTTGTGTCCGGAGAAGAGAAGCCTAAAAATCCCAAACGTCTACTAAGGTTGATGGAAAAGACCATAGAAAATGAAGAGCTTACCACAATGGATAAAGTTCTTACAATGAAAGAAATTACTGACAGCATACGTTCACTGGATGATGGTGCCACTATAGATCGCATTAACCGATGTGTGGAGACTGTTGGTAAAACCATTGACAGAATACAGAAGCATGAAACCAAGGGCGATTACATGCTTACGCCAGAGGGGCTTAAAATCATTCTGCGTGGTGTGCTCGATGTTTTGCGTAATTCCATTGCAGACCCAGATTTATTGAAGGAAGTTCGTGATGCTTTGAAAATGGTCAGCATAAAAACTAAAGGTGACCTAACAAAATACAACGATGTTGTAGAAGCGGAGTTTACTGATGCTACGGAAAGCTAAACGAGCAAAAGAAATTGAAGATCCCTTCAATTATCTGGCACAAGGTATAGCACTAGAAGATGCAGACCAGTGGGAAGAGGAGCCAGTAGGTGTAGAAGAGTTCATTGAAAGTAAACGTTTCCTTAATCTGAAATGGGATGGAAAGCGTGGATGTCGTCCTAAAATTATGGCTATTGCTAAGAAGCTTGCAGACCCAGAGATAAGGGAAGCTATTTTATTGCTGGGAAAGGGATGTTTTGCTGGAGAGACTGTGGTGTGGACGAAGAATGGTCCACAAACAATGGAAGATCTTTCTCAATTAGGTTATTTCAAAGTTCAGAGTTATGATGAAGATTATAGACCTGTGTGGAGTAAAGCGGTTTGTGAAATAGGTGGAAATCAGCAAGTAGATCGTTATTGGTTTTCAAATGGGATGTATCTTGATGCATCACAAAATCACCATGTTGAAGTTGCCGGTAAAGGGAATATAGAGATTTCAGAAATGGGGGTAGGTGATTTTATGCCTGCACCTAAAACTTTGCTCGGAACAAAGACAAAAAGATACGACCCACATTTGGCAAGGATAGTTGGGTTGTTATTGGGCGATGGAACACTGACAAAGAAAAGGATTATTTTAACTGCCGCAGAAAAACCAGTATCTGATGCTTTTATAGAATCAGTAAAAGCAGTTGACCCAAAAGCATCTGTTAATATGACTAATGGAATAGACTATTATATTCCATATACTTACGAAGCCAGAAGAGGTCATAAGATTGAGAATGGTGCGACTAAATGTGGGTTGTATGATATATTCGAAGAACTTGGATTATTAGGGTGTAAAGCTGGAAATAAGTTTATTCCAGATACATTGATGAATGCAAATTTAGAAGCGGTAAGCTGGTTGCTTAGTGGGCTTTTTAGTACTGACGGGTGGATCGAGACTGAAAAAAATAATAAAAGTGGCAATGCTCTTCCATACGTGTATTATTGTTCCACTAGCAATTTATTGCTAGAACAAATACATTTGCTTTTATTGAGGATGGGGATACAGAGTAAAATTAATAGGAGCAAAAAGAAAAATGGAAATTACGGTGGTGTTATAGAAGTTTCTGGATATGATGATTTAGTTAAGTTTTTCATGTGGATAGAAGTGTTAAAACCTAATGCTAAAGAAGCAAAAAAATTAGTATCCAATGCCACGCCATGCGGACAAGGTAGGGGAAGGGCGACTGATAGGTTGCCTACATTGTTTGCAAAAGAAGCTAGAGCAGTCAAGCAAAGCTACCCCACTAAGACATATGGTATACGCCAATTTTTGAAACAAAGTGATAAAGAGTTTCACAAATACAATAATGTTAGGTGGGTGTCGTTGGTGAGGGTGGAATACATTGGAGTTAGAAAAACTTATGATGTGTTATGTGACAAACCTAATCATAATTACTGCGCTAATGGTTTACTTCCTCTTAATTCCGGGAAAGACTTCATAAGTACGATTTTCCACCTGTATGGCATATACCGCTGTCTGTGCATGGTGTCACCGCAGAAGTATTTAGGATTATCACCAGGATCCTCCATTTACTTTGTAAACACTGCCCGCAATGACACGCAGGCAAAGAAGGTGTTTTTCGCAGAGTTCAAGGGCATGCTTGAAAACTGCCCTTGGTTTGAAGGTAAGTACGATGAACCGGGAGCTAACGCAGTAAGGTTTACAAAGAATATTGAAGCAATGTCAGCTAACAGTCAAGCGTTCGGTTGGTTGGGATACAATACGTTGCAGTGGGTTGGTGACGAGTTGGCTTTCTTCTTGGAAAAGGATGCTGATGAAGAATCTGATTCACGTGCTGAAGAGTGTTGGGAAGCGGCTTCTGGTTCCTGCATGACACGATTTCGTAGGCATTACAAAATGATTGGGATTACCACACCCCGCTTTGATGATGATTTTGTAATGCGCAAATTCTATGAGTTGAAAGGCAGGGAAGATGCATTTGTCGAACAGGCCGCGACATGGGACATTAATCCACTGCTAACCATTGAAGATTTTAAGCACAATCTAGCAAGAGATTACCGCAGAACAATGCGAGATTATGGTGCTATACCAATGGGTGTTATTGAATCGTTTTGGCAAGATCCAGATTTTGTTGAAAACAATGTGTGTGAGGAATGTAGACATTGTGACATATACATAAATCGTGAACAGAAATCAGCAACAGAACTTTTGTATGCGTGCCAAGACTATGACAGGTGTAAGTGTAATCCGTATATAGGAAATGGTGAATGGAGGGATTGGCTTACACCTAATCTCGATGCAGAATACTATATGCATTTTGACTTGTCCAAAAATAAGGATAGAGTGGGTTTTGCATTAGGACATGTCATTGATTGGATCAGTGTCGAGCTTGATACTTTTGAAGTTATAGGGCAAGCTGATAAAAGAAAAATGGAATATGCAGATATTGATGATGAAGATAAATGGGCTGAAAGACCGATTATAAAAGTTGATGCTGTTGGCTGGATTGATCCTGCATCGAAACGTGATCCACAAATGCTAAGGAAAGGTGAAATTTATTATGATGCCATTCTCAAACATATTGTGCGGTACTTACTCGATAGGCGGTTCAATATTGTTAAGGTCACAACAGACCAATTTCAAAGTCATCACTTTAAACAAACAATCGAGAACTATGGTGTAGAAACAGAACTGGTAAGTTTGGATAGGAACGACGAAGTGCCTGTGCAGGCTAAAAATACCCTAACTGAAAATAGGGTTGAATATCCTTTCAGTTACGTTTTAAGTAGAGAAGCAAAATATCTCAGGTACATAAATGGTAAAAAGGTTGATCATGCTAGAGGGGAATGTTTTGTGGGAGATGTAAGATTTTCATTGCTTAATGGTGAAGAGATTTCTTTTGAGGAATCAAAAGAACGTTTCGGCAAAAAACCTTTTTGGGTGTATTCTTTTGACCACAGTACTGATAAAATAGTTTCTGCATTAGCATATAATCTAGAAGTTGACACAATGAAAGAAACTGTTGTTGTCACTTTGGACAATGGTGAAGAAATAAGGTGTTCAAGCGACCACAAGTTTATGCTCAGGGATGGAAATTACTGCAAAGCTGAAAAACTTAAAAACGGTGACAGTCTTATGCCATTGTACAGAAGTTATGTACAGATTGGTAGGACTAGGGGTAATGGGTATGAGAAATTCTGTGACATAAAACAAGAAAAAGTTTTATGTTCTAACAACCGTAAAGTAATGTCTATCAAAAAGACAGAAAAATTTGAAAAGATGTATTGCATTCATGTGCCTAAGTACCATAATTTTGCTTTAACAGCAGGAGTATTTGTACATAACTCAAAAGATGCTTGGGATGCTTTTGCGGCTGTCATACATCAATGTGAAACTAACGATTCAGGACAGGGTACATTCGTTGACCTTACCGATGACTATGACCTGTATGATTAAGAGGTGAAGTAATGGCAGTTAGAGAAAATGTTGGTGCGGATTTTGGTGGTACCGTTGAAAAGGCTTCGCGCGGTTTTGTCACTGACTTTACTGGGCCTAATGGATTTGTGCAACCTACAAACCTCCGGCTTACATCTGATCAAGCAATTTCATTTTGGGAATTTAATGATTGGGTGAATGCGACAGTTAACCGTATTGTTTCAGATGTCACAAAAATTCAGCCAGTAGTGCAAGTGCGGAACAGTCAAGTTCCATCTGAAAGGCAAAAGCGCAGAATTAGAAAAGTGCAAGCTTTGCTGGAAAATCCTAACAATAATGATGAATCATTTTCGGATATCAGGGAAAAGGTAATCCGCGATATGTTGATTATAGGTCGCGGTGCCGTGGAAAAAGTTTTTGATGAGGACACTGACGAACTGTCAGAGTTGTATTCACTGGTAGCAAAGAACCTGAAGATAAGAGCTGATTCCTGTGGTAACATACCAGAGAATGATGCTTACAAGATGGAGAGGTTTCAGCAAATTGGTTTAGGTGGTGGTGTTACATCCATAAATGATGACAGAAGTGCTAATGATGCAGTATACTGGGATAGAAACGAAGTTATCTTTATGGTGTTGCGTCCAGTAAGCTGGTCACTGTATGGACACAAACCACTTGACACCTTAGCTAACACAGTTGCCAGTGACATTCTGCGTGCTACTTACAACAGTGTGTTCTTTACCAATAATGGTGAATCATCCGGTGTGATTTCACTTGAAGGCATGAGCAAAACAGAACTGGAGAAATTTAAGCAGTACGTACAAAAACAGCACAAGGGTGCCGCGAATGCTCACAGAACAATGGCAGTTAATGTTCCTGTTAAGTGGGTACAGATGGCGATTACTAACAGAGATATGCAGTTTCAGGAGTATGGTGGGGAACTCCGTACACGCATTTTTGCGGTGTACAGTATGCAACCTATCATTATGGGTGTGTTAGACAGTAGCACGGGTCGGTTAAACAGTGAGCAACAGACTGATGCATACAAGAGCGGTGCACTTGCGCCAATCATCAGAAAAGAATCTTATTATTACAGTCAGCATATTTGTTGGGATGGCTTTGGGTTTGATGATCTAGAAATCGTGTTTCCGGATATTGATTTGTTGGAACCAAAAGCACAGTCGGATATTGATAAGATTGATTTAGAAGCAAATGTTATTACAGTTAATGAAGTGCGGCGGCGCAGGAAAAAGCCTGCGGTACCTTGGGGAGACGCACCTGTTAACCTTGATCCTGGTGGTGGTCAGATTGATCCAAAGACTGGTAAAATTGAATTTCCACAGAAGAAAGAAACAGAAGTGCAACCTAAACTCGCAGAAAAGAAACCCGCAGAAAAGAAACC
>Ga0114919_10004985_pt1 | contig 10617 bp, 11 predicted proteins | sample BlataG_FD_88682 | JGI IMG/M metagenome (GOLD analysis project Ga0114919, IMG submission 88682) | Deep subsurface microbial communities from Black Sea to uncover new lineages of life (NeLLi) - Black_00105 metaG | ecosystem: Environmental > Aquatic > Marine > Oceanic > Sediment | place: Atlantic...
AGAAGAGAGGGTGACGTCAGGGGAAGGGTGTGTGTGAATGAAATGCAGTGTGATTCGAAGGCCTATTGGTGACGGTATCGCATTGATACATACCCCAATAGTTCTTGTTCGTTCGTCCATAACACGAGACAGTCTATCTGGGTCGTTTGAAGGGATGACCTTGCGCCCCATGTCAATGTTTGAAGATTTGCCCACAGGTCGTTCTAAATGTGGAGGAGTCAAGTCAACTATTTTGGTAGTTTGGGAACCTCACACTAGTATAACTTTGATCTTGTAGTTATTAATGCCAGTATAAGGCCTCTAATGTCAATATCTAGGTGAGATGTTTTTGGTGAGCTGTTCTCTCTCCCAGCTGAGCGGTGGGTTTTTAAAATGGAGGGGAGCATACATTGGACTGGTTAGTTCTTTCGATTGTTTTCGAACACGGCCAGCAAAAATGAAGAAGTTCTTCAAAGATCTATCAAAGGAAATCAAGGAATTGTCAGTATCATCACAACCTAAAGCATTTTCAGGAGCAGGTAGGAAATTAGGCTCTGGGAGTGGGACTGAAAATGATGATCAACCAAGGCCTCGACCTCTTCCAACTGTGAGTAACATCCGGATGCACCTTATCAATTGCTACCATAGCGGTTACTGACGTACGCACATTTGAAACGCAGGAACAACAACCAAGCACCCAACCAACACCACCCCGACAACCTCCGCCTCCTCCAGACCCCATCTCTGAGGCCGTCGCTGTCCTGAAATCCCAACCAAATGGTCAACCAGCAGCACAAACTCTCGCCAAAATCCTTCGGAATATAATTATACACCCTGATGACCCCAAATATAGGAAGATTAGGCTGCAAAACCCCAAAATTCAATCCAACGTTGTTGACGTAGACGGTGCTCTGGAGGTATTATCATCATCTGGATTTCATATTGTTTTCCAACCAATTTCTCATCCTCCTGAACAGCAACACATAGAACAGGACAATGGATTCAATGATGAACAACCGACATTACAACAACAAGAAGAAGGTTTTGCTGTATTATCAGATGATGCAGATCTTACAAAGCTGCAAGCAGCTGTGTCTCTCCTGACTAGAATATTTTCTCTTTCCTCAGATGCACTAGGAGCCTCTCCCACCAAAGAACCATCCTCTAAACAACAACAACAGGGTAAAGGCCAAGAAATAATAGAAAGACAAACGAAGGTCATCCTCCCTAAATCACTCGATACAGATGTACCAGCCTGGTTTTTTGAAAGAACGGGCGCTGAGCTCAAAGCATCCTTTCTAGCAGCAGTAAGGAGAAGAGAGACGCAATCTCAGTTGTTGACTCGTGCAACTAGAGAAAAACTCCTCTCTAATTCATTATCTCCTTCTTCATGTTCCAACACAGCAATGGTGAAAGTAAGACTTCCAGAGGGCTTGCTCATCCAAGGAAGGTTTGGAGCAAGAGAGCCAGCTGCTGCAGTTTTTGCCTGGGTAGCTGATTGTTTAAATGATCCTTTGCACACATTTGATCTCATTCTAGGCACCACAAGAAAGGCAATAGATATGGCTACTAGTACTGTGAGGGGTGCAGATTTAATGCCTACTGCGATGTTGCATTTGCGGTGGACGGGGAGCAGCGAGAGGGAGATGGCGGGGCAGCCGGCTTTGAGAGAAGAATTGCTCAAAATGGCTAGTTGAAATGTACATACATGTACTGCTAGGTATTTATATATCTTCTAATGTAAGGCAGTTCCCCCACTGCGTCTAAATTACTACTCACTCGGAACCAGGAAGGATCTTAACGAGGCTCCCTGATGTCCAGACAGCAACTGCAGTAGCCAAGGCGAGCCATCCCAGACCTTGTCGACGCTCTGCCTCGAGCTTGGTCTTAGTGTCATAGTTGTTTCTCTTGGGATCCTTTTGCTCATCCTGAAATGACTCCAATTCCTTGTCATCAAAAATTTCAGCTAGGAGTTCATTGCCCTCTAGGTAGTAGAAAGATAGGAGGAGGAGGAGAAACAACACCACTGAAGAAACGTCTGCCTGATTGATCAGATCGGGCGTGAGTAACTGGTTGATATTATTGCCATTGAATGATCCTTCTGTTTGGCCTCCCTCGGCTAATCCATGAGACAACCATTCACGTATTGGTTCTCCAATCCTTGTAAACTTGGGGACAAGATTGCCTATAATCACAAGATGAGAAGCTCTGGCAAGTATACTTGGCCTTGTGTGTCGTGGATATGTAAATATTTGATGTTTCGAGAGCTTTAAATTACCGTTCATGATGTATGGATGGGCATTGACGAGTTGGAAATGCAGGTTTGGAGGATTTCCCGCTGCTTTATGCCGTTTGTCCATCAGGTGCAAAAACAAAGTTGACAGCTGTCTCATAGTTTCAGAGAGGTGCTTAGTTTATTCTGTGAAGGCGGCCTAACGTTTTTGAATCTTCGGTATAATCCTTGGAAAGACAAAGGTTGGATGAAAGCAATGTCTAGGAGTATCCTATATTGGTGGATGGGTGAGAGAGCTGCTTGGGGGGTGGCGTTCACCGGTGTCGGGAGAGCTCTCGTGACTAACCTTGAACACATACCACATCACTGCGCTTTAATTGACAATCAAATACACATTGCGTTCATGACACATAATACGATAGATTTAGTCGCCAAGTTGACGCATTCACGCAACCTAACCACATTAATAGGCCAATTAATTCCTATCGAGATTTCGAAAAGCAGCACTCTTATGGATAACAACGATGGGGATTCTATTCATACAGGTAAGCGTTACATATGTACACATGTAATCATGCTTTGGTCAATCGTTCTTAATCCCCAAGCTCACAATCCCCCACCCGACACACAGCACCTCTACAATGACGACAGTTTAGTCCAGAACTTCACCTGTCGTTGCGGCACCCACATCGCCAGTGGATCCCACCTTATCTGGGAAGGATGCATGGGTGCCAACATACCTGCCATCCTCTTCAGTACTGCCATCAATCTAGAGCTCATAGGCCCTCAGAGAACTGAAACCTTGTCGTCTGGCACATACCAACTTCAAAATATCCACTGCAAGGTATGCAGGGCAGCTCTTGGTTGGAAATACCTCCATGCAGATAATATTGATCAGAAATATAAGGAAGGTACTGTACTGGTGGCTACTACTGCTTTAGACAAGTTGAGAAACACCTCACAATATGATACTGATGATGATGATGATGATGATGATGATGATGATGATGGTCTTCCTGAGCTTCATGAAATTGATGTTGAATAATAGTTCTATAAATAGATATAGTGTATCATAACAACACCTTGCATGTATGCATGCTTCGACTCTGTAATTGTATTTGTTACCCGCATCTTTACAATATCACTTCCTCTGCAATAAAAGGCCCACTACACCCCTCACTCAAACAATCAGGCTGGATATTCCAAATATCATTCTTCGCATCATACCCATCCACCTCTCTAATCTTCTTCAACTCTCCCTCTCTTATAAACACACTCACACCTAGATCATCAGACACCCACATACTAGACCCATTCCATTCTTGCCTGAGAGGCTCTATTTCGCAGATGTCAAGGAGGGAGGGGGGAAGGGAGGATGCATCTCCTCTGTCCCGGTTTCTGGCTACTAATAAACCAATGCCATGTGTTCTTATTGGTATAAAATTATTATTATTATGATTATTAAGATGGGAATTAGTTTTTATTCTAATATTCTGGGTTAGAGTCTCTAATTCTATCTCGTGTTGTGGTAGTGGGTATTCTACTACATCTCCTCTTTTTAGAGCACCATCATCTATTGTTGGTGCAACCCCATCATCATCACCTTCTTCTCTCTCTTCTTCTCCTTCTATTTGTTCATTCTCTTTCCCTTCCTCAGCACTTGTAGTCTTCAATTCTGCATACCAATCTATATCACTCTTACTGTTACTATTGTCATCAACAGTACTAGCATAGTTCTTCATGGAATCATCCCTTGCATCTTGTTTCCTGGTCTTCTTCATAGGTTTAATTAAATCTTTGAATTCATCCCAAGCTTGTCTTGCATTGCCAAACCCTGACTTAGCTCCTGTATAACTTAGCATACCCTCCGCGCCGTATCTGTCATATAAATTGCGCGATTCTGGATTGGATAAGATGTCGTAGGCATTGCCGAGAGTGATGAAGGATTGGTTGGCATCAGGAGCGTCGTTGACATCTGGATGGAGTTGGAGTGCGAGTTTTCTGTATGAGGATTTGATTTCAGAGGGGGAGGCTGTGGGGGAGAGGCCGAGGATGTCGTAGTATGAGGGAGAGGGAGAGGTGGTGGTGGAAGAAGGAGGTTGGGAGCTCCCGCTACTTGAGCGGTGTGCACTGGTTGTTGGTGATGGCGTTGGGCGGTAGGATGGATAATTTTTGTGTTTGATGGATGAGGTGTGGATAGATGAATGATATAGTGTGTGGGTGCGAGGTGAATGGGAGCAAATTTTAATGGGGGAAAATAACATCTTCGAGATGTTGGAATTTTAGCCTTTGGCTGAACTGTCGAGTGCTAGCTAAATTTTATTGCAAACCCAAACAATTTGATATCTCACTGATAGTTCATCTACAAAACAATTCATATAATTTCTCCCTCGTCCTGATTTGAGCTTCAAAAACATGGGCACAAAACTTGACTCATGTCTTCAGCACTTAAATGCAGACGTTCCAGACTCCAATGCCATTTATTGTATTCGTTAATGAATAAAGAAAGCTCACACGTATAACTGTACCTTGGTTACAATGTCGTTTGTGGCTCTAGGCGGTGATGGTTTAAGGCCAACATTTTTCGAATTGTTGGCTGCAGAGCGTCTCATGTCTAGTTTAAAAGCCGCAGTAATATACTCTCTAGCTGTAAGTACCCATATAGTTACAGTCAAGCATATATACTGCACTGCACGATATACTCCTGAACAAGGACCTATTGCCTCGATTTCCACCGACATCATCCCATCTTCCTTCCTTCCACACAGGTATACGCCCAACGAAGACCCAGTGTAAACCGCCTCCTAGACAATGAAGACGAGCTTTTCTTCCTCATTAATGCCCTCATAGATAAAAACTCATTCTCAACAACAGATGCATCATTTGCAGAAGGCATTTATGGCCTTAAACGAACCAAATACTCCTCCCCAACATCACAACAACAACAACACCAAGGCCAAACCCCCACTAGCGGCAATAGACTATCACCAAAAGATCAACAACTCGCTCTCATCTTAGAAACCCTCCTACCCTACCTCAAATCAAAACTCAACGCTTTCTATCTCAGACACGACAGCCCTAGAGCAGTACAACGACAACGTATGCAATCTGCAGTAGTAGATTCAGATGAAACCATGAGCCAACGTCTTCAACGACTAGCACTCCGTAGCTTCATGACCATCTACCCCTGGGCCTTTGCGGCCTCAGAAGCAGCCAGATTCAGCTACCAGCTGCTCTATTTACTAGGTAAAAGCCCCTACTACTCACCAGAGCTGCACATACTGGGCCAAGTAGTGGTCAGAGTGACTGGACAAGAGGTGCTGCAGCAGGAGAGAGCGCGACAACAACAGACAGTAGACAGACTTACCAGGATACAACACCAAGGGAGTCACCCCATCATGCAAGCTATGCAGAGATGGACGGGTAAAACTGCAGAATTCCTATCTCAAAACACACGCAGTGGCCTGATTTTGACAGTATTTATGTTCAAAATACTGGAATGGTGGTACACGTCAGCAGAGCAGAGGCTGGGAGAGAATAAAGCTCTCCCAGCCCCTCCACCTCCACCGGTAGTGAAACCTGATAGTAAATCAGGCATTCCACTGCCTAGAGATGCTAGGAAGTGTCCGTTGTGTACTAGAGAGAGGACCAATCCAGCAATGATTGCTAGCAGTGGTTATGTGTTTTGCTACCCGTGTGTGTTCAAATGGGTGGAGGCGCAGGGATGTTGTCCTGTGACGAGGGTTCCTGCTGATATAGAGAATATTAGGAGATTGTATAAAAGTGCTTAATATATGTGTGTGTAATAATGTAGTCTGTTGGAAATGAAGCTATCGTGTGCTGGAAAAGTATAAGAAGGGAATGGGAAGAGAGAGGAGGGGTGCAGCAGATCGACGTCGAGGGTTGGGAGATGACTAAAAACATGGTTGGAGGCGTAACGTCTTAGCAGTTTGAACTGATCTTACACGTCGAAGGATAGTCATCTTATTTCATACGTGTAGCAAACAAAGGCTCGACGCGATGTCTGTAAGTTGTTTTTCCCATTCGTAAAATGGGCAACAGTTCTACAGCTGTCTTTACAGCATATAGCTCGTGCACGTGCAACTGCAGCGTTTTACTCGCAATATCTTGGATGCCAATCAATCAAAATCCAAACACAACCATATACGTTGCCATCTCTCCCCATGCCGCTCCGACTTTTCTCTCACCCTCCGCCATCCTTTCAATACAGGGTTTGAAAAAGGCTCTTCCTTCCCCAAATGCCATTCAGGCACTGTCTATGTGGGGTGTAGCTGCTGGAGTAGGTGCCTTCTGGCTTATTCAGCCTACTGAGTGGATAAAGAAGCAGCTCACAGCAGAGAAGGAACCTAGCGACCAATAGAAAGACTTGGTGGAGGTGGACTGATGATGGTGGCAATCTTGCTGTCTCTCTCTCTCTCTCTACAGTTTTGTACATTGATGATATACATATATGTATATATAGATATTTAATACATTTCACAAAAAGTGTTGTGTATACATAGCACAGCGACAAATTATGACCAGATCACAGCGCCGTCTCAAAGGAGGTGGAGAGAGAAAAAAAGATGACTATCACAGCCCTTCCCTACCTCTCTCACTCTAAAGTCTTCCACATATCGTTTACCATTATATTGGTCCTCTTTTTTCTATCATCCTCAAGCACAGCTCTGTCGTACTCTTTTTGTTCGTTGACCAGACGTTTCAACTCTTCCTTGAAAGATGTGTCGGTGTTGGAAAAGGTTTCAGAGGGCTGCTGTTGTTGCTGTTTTTTGAAACGTTGCTCTGCTGCTTGGGCTGGTTGGTAGATTTTTTGGCAATTATCAGTGATTCCTGTGTATGTGAGTGCATAGATTGGGGGAAAGGAAAATGGAGGGTTTCTGGGTGAGTGGGGTGGGATTGTTGGGGAATTCTGGAGCAACTTCGTACTCGCCTGTATCGTAAAACCCTCCCTCTGTGCATCCCTTCCACGGAATAAATAGTAATGGCGTCGATATTGACAGCAGATGCCTGCGATTGAGGAGGTTTTGTTGTTGTGATCTTTGTTGTGAACTCCTTTTTCTTGCTTGTGGATTTTGTAAAAGTTGAGCTAGAGCCCTCATAACTTATACCACTGGGTTCTATCACTCTAATAAGATGACTGATTTAAAATAATGAAATCTCTATTTCTATCAATCCAACTGGAAATAACTCCTCTATCAGCCTCTATCATTGGGTCTATATGTATGCCATATGCAAAATTGAGGATGAGGGCGGAAGACTTGAGTCATTCGCTTAAAAGCTCGCCAATTCCTTCTCCATAGGCATAGATATCATAGTATATTATCCTAAAACTATACAATTTTCATCATCAACCAACAACAGCTTTCTGATACCGCCATATTAGAAGTTTGTGGCATTTATAATTTAGACAAAAACTTATTTTTGCCCTTTAAAACGTAAGTAGCGACTGAATTGCAGTTCTACATCACTGCTAGTTGCATTATACGCAAGGATCGTTCCTAATTTTGCGGTTTTCGGACATCCACGTTTTCCCTCTTCTTGGTCAACAATAACAAACTGACCGGATTTGACCAACCCCTCTCTCCCTCTCCGCTCTTCTCTCACAGAGACCAACAACATGAAATCCAGTATTATCATCTCAACTCTAGGTCTACTGATCTTCTTCATCTCCATTGAATCAGTCAAGTCACATGGATCGCTCATCCTACCAGTATCACGCAACGCCGCTTCCAATGCTGATTACTGCCCCCACTGTCTTTCTGCTGGCGGGCCCTCAGTCCAGGAAGCAGCAGGCCTGAAATGGCCAGAGTCCAGCGTCTCTGCTTCTTGCGGTGACGACCCCCTGGCTTCAGACCAACCCCATGCAGCAGGAGGCAAGTACTCAACCACCCCCAAAGACCTGATCACTACTTGGGAAAAAGGCAGCAACGTTGAAATCCAACTCAGCATCACTACCTACCACGGGGGCGCCAACCAATTCCGTATCTGCACCATTCCTACCGACTCAAATGAAGCTTCCGCCCTCACTGACGGCTGCCTCAATGAGCACATCCTTGTCCAAGCAGACGTCCCTGGCGCACAAGACCCTGGTAACAAGTACTTTTTCTTTCCAAAAGATGCAGATGAAGCTACGTGCTGCTGGCCAAACCGAGTCTTCACTCTTTGGTATCAACTCCCAGACAATCTAGCCTGTGATGGCGTTTCTACTAAGTGTGTGTTGCAATGGAGATGGACCACTGCTCATACTTGCCACCCTCCGTTCATGCCAGAGGAGTATAGAAGAGTAGAGGATACCTGTGGGCAAGCGTCTGCACGGTATCCAGAGGAATTTTTCAATTGTGCAGATGTGGTGATCAAGAGTGGAGTGGAGGAGGATCCCACCTTGGTCCAAGCGTTTGATGATTCCAGGAGACATAAAGATGATTAATTAGATTAGCTAGATACTTCCAGGTGTGTTTTGATTTCTCTTCTCTCTTTATCCTCTTCTTGAAGAAAATATGCATGCATGCTATTGTGCTATTATTGCATTCTGGAAATTGTGGTTATCATACATCTCTCTAGCTACGAGAGATAGGTAGATCTATCTTTTCTCCCCACGGTTTTTTGACCCCTTATTCCCCATACAGATTTTCAGATCATCAGGGCTGGGCTCTCTCAGGGCCCCTGCATCTTGATCCAATTGATATTTTATAAATATAGTGGTAGACAGAGATAGTTCAGGAGGTATTCTTACCAACTTTTCTTTTCTACTGATATATCCTTCCCCTTAATGCTTTGATATGTGTATATATAATACCCTGTTTTATGTTGTGCTTATTTTTGATACTCCGTGCGTGCTCTCTCTCTCTCTCTCTCTCTTACTCACCTTATGAAACAAGAATGATAATAATAACTGGAAAGAAAACAAGAGTATGCTATGTTTTTCCTTTTCTTCTAACTAATTACCTTAATTGCTGCCAGGGGTCCCCTCCCTGTGTAGTCGTGCTTTGCTATTGATATTAATATGCATGTATAAACCTGCCTTGAAACCAGGGCATTTATTTCCAGGAATCCATTTTGCATCTTTTTTTATCCTTGTTAAAAAATCCAGATCAAAATAAACTAAACTAGATAACCAAGCATATAGATGCGCTATAACATCATCAGCATCAGCATCATCATCATGACAAACAACTCTTAATTATCACCCTTCTCTCTGTGTCAGAGTATACGTCTACACCTGATTTCATGATCCTCAGGAAGACTCCTTTGTACCCACTACCTCCCTTGTCATCATCATTATTATCATCGTCGCATTCTCCTAGTGCCGCTGCTATATCAGCTTCGTAATCAGTGGCCATTTGTGATATATGCCAATCTATTAATTCTCCTTGATTCATACTTGTAGTATTAGTATTGTTATGCTTTGTAATACCTTGTTGTTCAGCAAGGATTGCTGCTTTAAGATGGGTGGCGAGTAGTGCGAGTTCAGTGTGCAATTGGTGACGGTTGTTGACTGATAATTGGGATAATTGTGGTTGGAAAGTATAGGGACATGCTTTTAAATGATGCGGTGCATGGTGTTGTAGGTTTTCAATATGATTTTGGAGGTGTTTGGTGTCTATGCTGGGAGTGGCAAGGGCGGCAAATGCAGCTTGCATGGCGGTGGAGAGGTCGGAGGAAGCAGGGGCGACGACAGGGAGTGGAGGTGGTGTTGGCTTTGCTGATAATTTGCGTTTCTTAGTCGCTATAGAGTCGTCTATGGGTTGAGATCGAATCTGTCTGCTTAAAGCGGCAAGCGCATTGCTATCTTTGAACTTTTCTGGCATATTAAGACATCTAAATCGGATTATAGTAACTTTGACACACGTGTATGTTTAATATGTGTCGTTGGACCGGTATGGATATGTATACTGATATGTCATTTGTCTTAACAAGTGGAAAGCAGAGGCAATAGAAGGACAGTTTTGCCAATTCTGGACTCTACGCCCTTGTTTCTCTCATTGAACGCTTCTCATCCTACCCTCTCGACGACACCCAGCCCACCGTTTCCCTACAACTTGCCTTCCTCACTCTGGCTCCAATTCTTTGATAAAAAAACCATTCAAATGCTTGAAAATTCGTTCCATATACTACCATACACACTTAGATACGCCACTTTCTATTCACATACACCACTTGGTCTACAGCCCTGTTTGTGACAAGTTTTATATAACTCCCCCCAATTCAATTCAACTGACAATCAAGATGTGGTTCATTCACCCAGATAACGTTCTCAAGGTCATAGGACCTCTTCATGACTGTAGAAAGATCAAATTGAGGATTCAAGACGCTCATCTGGAGATATGCAACGTTAACAATCAGGTACAGTCTTCAAAAGTATCACTTTCCCCTCTCTCCCTCTC
>Ga0114919_10004986_pt1 | contig 10617 bp, 9 predicted proteins | sample BlataG_FD_88682 | JGI IMG/M metagenome (GOLD analysis project Ga0114919, IMG submission 88682) | Deep subsurface microbial communities from Black Sea to uncover new lineages of life (NeLLi) - Black_00105 metaG | ecosystem: Environmental > Aquatic > Marine > Oceanic > Sediment | place: Atlantic...
GCCCAAAATCCCCCCATCATTGAATATGCCATTAACAAAGTCTGAGGAGAATAGGTAGTAACAATGGTACGATTAGCACCAGGAGCAGGTGTGCCACATAAAAGACCGGTGCTGAATATGAGTAGATTATCAGGAGAAAAGGGTTCAGTTTCAGGGGGAACCCTATCCCATAATATCTGGGTGTTAGTACCTAGACCCCCAAGATGAAGTTCGGTTAATTTTGGGTCAGTTTCTACCCTCTCAATGCTTCCTCGGGATAGATCAATTTCTAAATTAAACCCTGTCTCTGCGTACCTCATTTTCCCCCCTTCTACATTACCAGAATCCGTGGCATACTTTTTGATTAATCATGGGTTGCAGGCACTTAACTCAAAACGGCCTTCACCCGTCGGGTGAAGGCTGAAATTGCTTAAGTTGCTGAAGTTATTTTTCTATCAAAATCTATACCATGAGTTCAGGGGCTAGTAAGCCTTTAATGCTAAATCAAAAAATTACTCTTGGTGATAAGAAAAGATTATCTACGATGTCCGGTACGATGTGATTACAATATAGCTACATTGTAGCTACGTGTCAAGAAAAAAGTGGATTTATGTAAAAAGCCATTGCATTTTTTTCGAAAATGGAATGGCTTTCATTGTTAACAGGGTGGATAGTCAAGAATCCAGTTCTTTTCTAAGGTTAATAAAGTTGCTCCGGTCAAACCCCAGTGACTTAAAAAACGACAAGAGGTCGGTTGAATCCCACCTGACTGAGGTAAAAATGTTTTTAATACCAAGTTTCCGGAGTACAAGGAACGCCTCCTGGGCCATTCTTTGTCCGATACCCTGGCCCATATATTTTGGGTCAACGCCAAAAAGCCCGATCCAGGCGCTTTTCTCCAGGCCAAACCCACCATAGATAACGTAAGTAATCATGAAACCAACTACTTTTCCGTCGACTTCGGCAACAAAGCTCACACCATCTTTGTTCTTTGCCTCTTCTTCAGCCACCTTACGGTAGTCTATGGTAATAGGCTCTTTGGTAATTGATTCCTGAATTCTGCAAATGCTCTCGGCATCGTCTATTTGCAGTTTCCTTATGAGCAGGTCTTCCAATCTACTATACCTCTATTAGCGCAGCCCTAATCTGTCCTGATTATCTTTACATGTCTCCCCACCCAATCGGGTGGAAGATATACCCGGCCACTGTTACCGCTCATTTTAACCTCTTTTTCAAGCATCTCCTCACCATAGACCTCAAATTTAACCCTTCTTGGGCGCTCTTCTAAGGAAGCGGCCTTTTTTTTCTTGTCGTCCATCGATTATTCATCTTTTCTAAATTGAAATTCAAGAAGATATGATGCTCAATTTTTTACTAGTTCAAAAGATTCTCCCATTTAATCTGGTGTCAATTCCAGGATGAGAATGACAAATGTGATTATATTATAGCTATAATGTAACTATCCTATAGTCTAGTGATTTTGGGTTGTCAATAGAAAAAATAAAAAAAGGCAAAAAAATTTCTAGTCTTTCCTCATCATAGTGAGGATTCTTGGGTGAGGATACTGGGAACAGTAAAAATGTTTTACCACTTCGGTGGGTGGTTTTGGCTTGACTTAAATCAGAAGAAAAAATATACCTTTTATGAGCACAGAAAAGGTCCAAACTTCTTGTAGTTACCTATTAATAAATTTCAAGTAAGGAGATGTGTACATGACAGACGTAGTAATTGTGGGGGGCAGTAGAACACCGGTAGGTTCTTTTGGAGGATCGTTAAAGTCTACACCAGTAGTTACCTTGGGTGCCTTGGTCTTGAAGGAGACATTGAAAAGACTTGGGTTGCGACCTGTAGCGTCTGATGACCTCAAGGGTTATGAGCCTGATGCACTCAAAGGTGCAGGTATGATTGAATTGGAACAGAAGGCTCATGACTACCCCGATTCTCTTCAGCCAATCGAGATTGGCGAGGTGATCATGGGTAATGTGATAGGGGCAGGTCAAGGACAAAACGTGGCCAGACAATCAACAATACATGCCGGCATTCCTAAAGAGGCTAACGCCTTCACGATAAATAAGGTCTGTGCCTCAGGCATGAAGGCCTTAGCCCTTGCTTCGCTTTCTATTGCAGCGGGGCAGGCCGATGCCATTCTTGCGGGCGGTATGGAAAACATGAGTCTGGCACCCTATGCATTTCCTGGAGCACGATGGGGAGCAAGGATGAACAATACTGATTTGGTGGATTTGATGATCTATGATGGACTCTGGGAGATCTTTTATGGCTATCATATGGGGCTAACTGCTGAGAGTATTGCCGAAAAATACAAGATTTCCCGAGAGGAGCAGGATGAACTGGGTGCCCTCAGTCATGCACGGGCAATGAAGGCAATAGCTGAGGGAATCTTCAAGCAAGAGATTGTCCCTGTTACTATTCCTCAGAGAAAGGGCGAACCTCTTGTTTTTGACACTGATGAAAGGCCCATGGATACCAGCGTAGAAAAGATGGCAAAGCTACGACCGGCCTTCAAGAAAGATGGCACTGTTACAGCAGGTAATGCCTCCGGTATTAACGATGCTGCTGCTGCCGTGCTTTTGATGTCTGCAGAAAAGGCGAAAGATTTAGGGCTCAAACCAGTGGTTAAGATCAAGGCGTATGCATCAGGCGCTATAGATCCCGCCTTTATGGGGCTGGGACCGATTCCTGCTGTTAGAAAGGTTTTCAAAAGCACTGGATTGGCGATAGGCGATTTTGGTCAAGTGGAACTGAATGAGGCCTTTGCCTCTCAGTCCATTGCCTGCATAAGGGAATTAGGACTCGATTTGGATAAGACCAATCTTTTGGGAAGCGGGATATCTATCGGCCATCCAATTGGCTGCACTGGTGCCAGGATTGTAATCACCCTCATGAATGAGATGGTGAGAAACGATGTGGAGCTGGGTCTGGCTACCTTATGTATCGGTGGAGGCCAGGGGATGGCCATGGCCTTGGAGAGGACGTAATGAATTGATGATTGAAAATTGATGATTGAAAATTGATGAATTCGTAAAAAGTAGATTTTGCTCACTCCGTGAGCATCTTGGGCGCATTTAGGATGTTCAGCTAAAATGCCGAAACTCGGCGTAATGCCCTCAGACAATTAGCATTTCTTAACCCTGAGCATCTCAAGCGCTTTTTTCCCAAAACGCTCAATCTCTTTTACAAAACACTTTTTGCGAGTTTGTCAAAATCGGAAAAATTCAATCGTCAATATTCAATAGAAAATAGTCAATTGAAAAAGGAGCTAACTATGTCGTATGAAACTATCATCTACGAGGTAAAGGAAAATATTGCCATCATTCGGTTCAATAGGCCAAAAGCCCTCAATGCGATTAATGAGACAGTAATAGCAGAGATGAAAGATGCTCTGGAAAAAATAGCTGCAGATAAATCGATCAGGGTTCTTATCCTCACAGGAGAGGGAGATAAGGCCTTTGTTGCAGGTGCAGACATAGCTACCATGAAGGATTTCACCCCTTTAGAGGGAAGGGTCTTTTCACAGCAAGGCCACGAACTCCTTTTTCAGTTGGAAGCATTGCCGATTCCGGTAATCGCCTGTGTCAATGGCTTTGCTCTGGGCGGTGGGCTAGAGACAGCAATGGCATGTGATTTTACATATGCTGCGGATTCTGCTCAGTTCGGTCAACCTGAAATAAACCTTGGGATTATGCCAGGTTTCGGCGGCACCCAGAGGCTGTCTCGGTTAGTAGGTAAACCAATGGCCAAGGAGCTTTGCATGACTGGTGTAATGATCAGTGCGCAGGAGGCCAAAGATATGGGGATTGTAAACAAGGTATTCCCAAAAGAAGCCCTATGGGAAGAGACAATGAAAGTGGCAAAGTTGTTAGCTTCAAAGGGGAAGGTCTCTCTTCGCGCTGTTAAAAATACCATCGACAGGGGGCACGATCAGGATCTGAGGACTGGCTGCCATATGGAGTCCGATGGGTTTGCTATGTGTATGACGAGCGAAGATAGCAACGAGGGAATGGGAGCTTTCCTAGAAAAAAGAAAGCCCGATTTTAAGGGGGACTAACCTAGAGAAGAGGACACGATGGATTTCAAATTAAACAAAGAGCAGGAAGCAATCCAGAAGGCGGCCAGGGAATTTGCCCAAGGAGAGTTTGATAAAGAGATTGCCCTCGAACATGAACGGGCTCATACCTTTCCTACAGAGCTACTGAAAAAGGCCTGTGAGCTTGGTTTTATTGGTATTCACTTTCCAGAAGAATATGGTGGGCAGGAGTACGGCATCATTGAAAATGCACTCGTAGTCGAAGAATTCTGCAGACAGGACTCAAGTATTGGCATCGCCCTAAGCCTGGCTGACTTTTCCTCTGAGGTTATTTTGAGATCTGGCAGTGAGGAACAGAAGCAAAAATACTTGATTCCCGTTACCAAAGGCGAGGCACTTTCAAGTGGAGGATTTACTGAGCCAGACCACGGAAGCGATATTACCCTTATGGATACAACTGCGGTAAAAGAGGGGGATGAATACGTGATAAATGGGGTAAAGACCTTTATCACTAATGGGACCATTGGGAGTTTTGTTATCGTTCTGTGTCAAACAGACCCAGAGGCAAAGCCGACCTACCGTGGTCAGTCAACCATTATTGTTGAGACAGGGACACCTGGATATACCACTGCCGATGTCGGTGAAAAGATGGGAGTAAAGATGACCTCAACAGGGGAGCTATCGTTCAACAATGTGAGGGTTCCCTCCTCAAATCTGGTAGGGGAAGAAAATAAGGGTTTTTACCAGGTTCTTGAATTTTTTGACGAGAGCAGGGTAGAGATTGCCGCCCAGGCCCTTGGGATTGCCCAAGGCGCCTTTGACCGTGCACTTGCTTATACCAAGGAGCGAAGCCAGTTTGGAAAAAAATTGGCTCAGTTTCAGGTAACACAGCATAAATTGGCTGATATGGTAACCCAGATAGAGACAGCACGGCTCATTGTGTACAAGTCAGCCTGGAATTTTGATCAGGGCAATATTGACCCCAAGCTGACTTCTATTGCTAAGATGTACGCTGGCCAGGTAGCAGTAAAGGTAGCTGATGAGGCTATTCAGCTCTTCGGAGGATATGGCTATATGCTTGAGTATGAGGTAGAGCGATTCTATAGAGATGCAAAGTTAATGGAAATCTATGAGGGGACAAGAGAGATACAGAAAAACACCATAGCCAGTGCATTATTGGGTAAACTATAGCAGAGGGGGCTCTGATGTTTACAAAAGAAACGTTGGGAAGGATAGAGGCAGACAATAAGAAATGGCAGGACCTGTTTCAAGAATCTGTCTCAAAAGCCCCTGAAAGATTAGAGAGGTTTTCTACCGTTTCAGACCGTCCTGTCAAAAACCTGTATACCCCATTGGATATAAAAGATTCTGACTATTCAAAAGACTTAGGATTTCCGGGGCAATATCCGTATACACGGGGGGTTCAGCCGTCTATGTACCGGGGAAGGCTCTGGACAATGAGGATGTTTGCAGGTTTGGGGTCTGCCAGAGATACCAATATGCGATTTCACCTCTTGGTAAATGAAGGTCAAACAGGTCTGTCAACGGCGTTTGATATGCCAACCCTTATGGGATATGATAGTGACTCTCCAAAATCGAGGGGAGAATGTGGAAGGTGTGGAGTTGTCATCGACACCCTGAAGGACATGGAGATACTGTTTGAAGGCCTTCCCATTGAGAGGATCACCACCTCCATGACGATCAATCCGCCAGCGGCTGTGCTCTGGGCTATGTATATTGCAATGGCAGAGAAAAGAGGCATCAGCAGAAGGGTTATAGGGGGAACTATACAAAATGATATGCTCAAGGAATTCATTGCACAGAAGACCTTTATGTGTCCCCCCAAGCCATCAATGAGAATTATAGCCGATACTGTTGAATTTGGTACGAAAGAGATTCCTCGATGGAATCCTATCAGCATTAGTGGCTATCACATTAGGGAGGCTGGTTCTACTGCTGTTCAAGAGCTTGCCTTTACCTTAGCCGACGGTATAGCGTATGTTGAGGCTGCCCTGGAAAGAGGTCTTGATGTTGACTCCTTTGCTCCAAGGCTCTCCTTTTTCTTTAATTCCCATCTCGATTTTTTTGAAGAGATTGCAAAATTTAGGGCTGCCAGGAGGATGTGGGCGAAAATCATGAAGGAACGGTTTAAGGCAAAAGACCAGCGCTCTATGTGGCTCAGGTTTCATACCCAAACCGCAGGCTGTTCCCTCACTGCCCAACAGCCTTACAACAATGTTGTCAGAACAGCCCTTGAAGCCCTGGCTGCTGTACTCGGAGGAACCCAATCACTGCATACCAATTCCTTGGACGAGGTTCTTGCCCTACCCACTGAAGAGGCAGCTACGATCGCTCTTCGCACCCAGCAAATCATTGCAGAAGAGTCAGGGGTGGCACATACCATTGATCCTCTGGGTGGATCCTTTTATGTTGAGCGTCTCACAAGAGATATGGAGGAAGAGGCGTTTGAATACATCAGGAAGATCGACGAGATGGGAGGGATGGTAGCGGCAATAGAGAAGAATTACCCCCAGATGGAGATTGCAGATGCTGCCTATAAGTACCAGAAACAGATAGACAGCAGAGAAAAGACAGTTGTCGGGGTAAATAAATATATCACAGAAGAAGAGCTTCCTGTTGAGACGCTTCAGATAGAGGCAGAGTTGGAAGAGAAACAGATACAATGGACAAACCAGATCAAAAATAGCAGGGATAATGGAAAGACAAAAGAGGCCCTGGAGAAATTAGGTGAAGCAGCTCAAGGGGATGATAATCTCATGTATCCTATCTTGGAAGCCGTTAAAGAATATGCTACTGAGCAGGAGATCTGTGATGTGTTCCGGGATGTCTTCGGGATATACCGCGACCCCGGGGTTTATTAAATAAAGTGCCTAAAGTTAAAAGTGAGCTAAAGTTAAAAGTTGTTACGTTGCGGACAATAAATTGTTCAACATTTTCTGTTTTCCGAAGGACACAAAGCACTTGCTAAGAAAATAGCATGAACCGAAAAAGGAAGATCAGGGTTTTAGTGGCAAAACCGGGCCTGGATGGTCATGACAGAGGTGCCAGGATTATTGCCAGGGCTTATAGGGATGCCGGTTTTGAAGTCGTTTATTCTGGTCTTCATCAGACCCCTGAGGAAATTGTGCAGGCCGCTATCCAAGAGGATGTGGATATGATAGGGCTCTCCAGTTTGGCAGGTGCCCACATGTATCTCTTTCCGAGGGTTGTGGAGCTACTAAAAGAGAAAGGTGCTGATGACATTGTGGTTTGTGGTGGCGGTATTTTTCCTGAAGAGGACATACCTCAATTGAAAAAAACCGGAATCAAGGAGATATTTACGCCAGGTACACCTCTCACAGAGGTGGTGAAATGGGTTAAGGAAAATGTGGAACCTAGGAGTTCATAACAGTAGGGAGTATGTAGTAAGTAGTAAGGAGTATAGAAAGCCACAACTAACTTTAGGCACTTTTAACTTTAGACATTTTAGGCACTTCTAAAATGAGTATTACTGATAAAATCGTAGCTGGGGACATCAGAGCAGTCGCCAGGCTTATCAGGGATATTGATGATATGGTCCCTGAGGCAAGAGAGGTACTCAAGGATCTTTACCCCTTTACTGGCAGGGCGTATGTAGTTGGCGTAACCGGAGCGCCAGGCGTAGGGAAGAGTACCCTAGTGGATCAAATGCTGACTCATCTGAGGAAGGCGGAAAAGACCGTAGGAGTGCTCGCCGTAGACCCGACCAGTCCCTTTAGCGGAGGCGCTATTCTTGGTGACCGAGTCAGGATGCAGCGGCATAGCATGGATGAGGGTGTGTTTATACGGTCAATGGCAACGAGGGGCTATTTTGGTGGACTGACTCAATCTACCAAAAGTGCAATAGATGTGCTGGACGCCATGGGAAAGGATTATATTCTGGTTGAAACAGTTGGCGTTGGACAGGACGAAATAGATATTGTTCGGAGTGCTGATACAACGCTCATAGTTCTCATACCGGGGATGGGTGATGACATTCAGGCCCTTAAGGCAGGTATCCTGGAAGTCGGTGATATCTTCGTAATAAACAAGGCTGATAGGGAAGGTGCAGATAGGACTGTCAGTGATATCAGATTGATGATCGAGATGGATCAAAAGAGGTATGAAAATGGCTGGAAACCGCCAATCTTAACCGCTCAGGCAGTATTTGATAAGGGAGTAAAGGAAATCTTGGATGAGGTTGAGAAGCATGCCACCTATCTAAGATCTTCCACAGAAAGACAATCCGGGATTAAGTATGAAAAGGTACGTAGTGAACTTTCCGAGATGATAAAAGATAAAATTGTCCGCGATGTTTTGTCAGACCTTATTCAGTCTGGAGAGTTTGAAGATGCTGTCCAGCTAGTTTTGCAAAGAAAACTCGATCCCTATACCGCCTGCGACAATATTGTTTCAAAGAAACCAAAACCAGGTGACAAGTAATGGAAAAAGCCATTCCATGGTGGGTTATCCAGGTTGTCTTGGCACTGGTTGCTATCTTTTTCATTTTGTTTGGGATAGACCTCCTTATTATGGCATACCGCATCACTGACCCCTTCTCATTTATCATGACATTTTTCGCCTCGAACCTTATCATCCTTATTAGTTGTACCCTTCTCCTTATTTTTATCCTTAATATGGTGAAGAATGTAAGGAAAACAACACAGAAGTAAGGGCAAATCCAGGGAATCAAAGGAGCACATCATGCGCCGCATAAAGAAAGCAAAGCCTCTGGGCGAACGGTTGAAAGATGTGAGGACTGAGAAAGGGATAGGCCTTGACTTTTTGGCCAATGAGACCGGTTTCTCTGTAGATTACCTCTCTCGCCTCGAGAACGGGCAAATCATGCCGCCTGTGGCCACTATCCTGCGGCTTTCGAGAGCCTTGGAAATTGATAGCGGGGTTCTTTTGAAGGAGGAAAGAGACCAGGCTGATAGAAAAAAAGCAGAGGACTTTAGAAAAAGAACAGAAGATTACAGTTATCAGACCCTAACGCCTGAGGCTGTTCACAAACATCTCAAAGCCTTCAGAGTTTTTATCGACCCGGCTTCTGAACACAAAGGCGTCAGTTACCAGCATGAGGGGGAGGAGTTTGTCTATGTGCTTAAAGGTAAAGTAGAGATAACGGTCGGGGAAAATAAGAATATCTTGAACCCAGAGGATTCAGTGCATTTTAACTCATCGATTGTGCATAGGCTTAGAAATTTAAGTTCTGAAAGAGCAGAGATGCTGGTAGTACTCTATACACCATAGATGTGAACTGCACATGTCATATCAACTCAATGAAGAACAAAGAATGATTCAGGCTATGGTAAAAGACCTAGCTCGGGAGGTTATACTTCCCACCGCAGCGGAGCGGGACAGAACCAAAGAGTTCCCAGCAGATATTATTAAACAAATGGGTGAACTCGGGCTCATGGGAATGAATGTTCCGCCAGAATATGACGGCGCAGGTGTGGATACGATAAGTTATAGTCTGGCCCTCCAGGAAATAGGATATGCATGTGCTTCTACCGCTGTAATTATGTCGGTACATAACAGTGTCTCCTGTGGTCCAATATACAGATTTGGCTCCGACTTTCTTAAGGAAAATTACCTAAAGCCCTTGGCAGCAGGTAAGAAACTCGGATGTTTTGCCTTAACTGAACCGAGTGCAGGTTCCGACCCTGCCAGCCAAAAGTCAATCGTCAAAAAAGAGGGAAATATCTATATCCTGAATGGGACAAAGGCATGGATCACCAGTGGCAAGAGTGCAGACGTTATTGTGGCCACCGCCTATACAGACAAGAGCAAAAGCCACAGGGGAATTAGTGCCTTTGTGTTGGAAAAAGGAATGCCTGGCTTTACGGTGGGCCCAGAGGAGGAAAAAATGGGCCAAAGGGCATCAGACTGCACAAGCCTGATATTTGAAGACTGTCAGGTCCCTGCAGAGAATCTTTTGGGTAATGAGGGTGAGGGATTCATGATTGCTATGACTGCCTTGGATGAAGGGAGAATAGGAATAGCCTCTATGTCGGTAGGAATTGCCCAGGCATGTCTGGAAGCAGCTATCAATTATGCAAAAGAGAGGGAACAATTTGGTAGCCCAATATCAAAATTTCAGGGAATTCGCTGGATGATGGCTGATATGGCAGTGCAGATTGAGGCAGCTCGCTTGCTTACGTTCAATGCTGCAGCCATGAAGGATAGAGGGGAAGGATTTACACCTGAAGCATCTATGGCAAAGCTCTTTGCTTCTGAAACTGCCAACAAGGTTGCTTATCAGGCCTTGCAAATCCATGGGGGCTATGGATATAGCAAGGAGTATCCTGTGGAGAGGTACTACCGGGATGCCAGGGTTACAACCATCTATGAAGGAACTTCAGAGGTGCAAAGGATTGTCATAGCGAATAATGTAATTGGATCGTAACGCTACGGCAGAGTAACGTCAAAGTGAAATCTAACCTATTGATTTTTAAGCTTATTGCAGGGTATGGGTATCTTTTTTTTGGTTATGCCCCCACATAGTTTAGATTAGTGGGCCATATCATAGGCCTGCCCTGGCGCGACACTTCTGGAATACAGTGTGGTCGTTA
>Ga0114919_10004989_pt1 | contig 10615 bp, 9 predicted proteins | sample BlataG_FD_88682 | JGI IMG/M metagenome (GOLD analysis project Ga0114919, IMG submission 88682) | Deep subsurface microbial communities from Black Sea to uncover new lineages of life (NeLLi) - Black_00105 metaG | ecosystem: Environmental > Aquatic > Marine > Oceanic > Sediment | place: Atlantic...
AAGGAACTTACCAAAGAATAAGTAAAGATATGTCAACGGTCTCGTAACCCCAAAAAATCAAAAAAACAAAAAAATAAAAAAAATATAAAAAAAAAAAAAAAAAAAAAATATATATAGATTAAAATAAATTTCTAAGTAAATATTAAATCAATTAATTAATGATAGAAAATAAAAATTGTATTTCGCTTAACCATAAATGTAGCATTAATCTTGAAACTATTTGCCAAAATACAAATAAAGATAAAAAAAAAAATGATGATATTTTAAAAAAGATTCTTATCGATAATGATTTCAAAACCTTAGCAAAAAAAAAAAAATCAATCTGCAATATTCAAGATAATATTTATAGTATATCTAAAAAAAATGACTTAAATTATAATCTTCTTGGAACTGGTGGATTTAATTCCGCATTCCTAATTGAAAATCATTCTAATAATTCAAGTAAAAAAGATAATTCAATTAAAAGAGTATTAAGAATTTCTCATAAACCTTTAAGTCAAAGTCTTATCGATAATGAATTACTAGGTCTTCATCTTGGGAAATATTTTTCAACTATCTGTGATAATATTAACAAAGTTTATGATTATGGAATTTATAAAAGCACAAACAAAACTTTAATTAATAAAAAACTCATATGCTCAAATGGAGTCTATGGTATATTAGAATATTGTGAAGGAGGTAGTCTAAAAGATATTATCGATCAACAACGATCAAAAAAAAAAAAATTTTTAAATATATGCGATATTGATACTTCTACAAAAAGTTTTTTTCCAATCAATGATATTATCAGAATTATGAAACAATTATTTAAAGGATTGGAATGTATACATAAACACAAATTCGGACATTTTGATATAAAACCTGATAATATATTATTTACTGATAAAACCTTAGACCATCTAAGAATCATCGACTTTGGCTTCGTAAAACAAATACCTGATAAATACATATATTTAGATGGTGGATATTTCGGTACTCCTGGATATATGCCACCAGAATTCTTGATTGGTATCAATTATGGTGACAATAAAATCAATGACAAAGCAGATGTTTGGTCATGCGCAGTTATATTATTAGAATTAATACTTGGAATAAATTTAAGCAAATGTCCTAAAATATGGGATGAAAAATTAGGAAAAGATTTTGGAATCATCATTTCCATAAATCCCGATTTAATATTTAATTATGATCCAATTAAAAATCTTATTATCAAAAAAACTACCTATACTAAAAATAATAAATCCTATAATGCAATCAATTTATTAAAAAATATGTTTTCATATAATCAGGATAATAGAAATTCTATACAAGATTGCCTAAAAGATGATTGGCTAACAAATTTTGAAATAAAAAAATATATTAAATCTTATAATAAAAAAAAAACTAGTTCTAAACAGAAATCATTAAAGAAAAAGAAATACAAGAAAACAAAAAAAAAAATTTAAAATATGTTATTGGTTTTGGATTATTTACAAATTTTTTTTATAATTATATATTAATAATTAATTATGATTAATCATAAATATATATATACATTCATAATAATAATAATTATAATATTATTCTTTTACTTTTTTTTTAATAAAAATAATCAAAATCAAATAAGAATTGATCATTTTAAAAATTATCCAAAAATTAAAATTGACTTAGTTTATACATGGTTAGATGATTCTGATCCTGAATGGATAAATACCAAAAATAATTATTCAGAAAAAATATTAAATATTCCTGGACGATCAAAATCAAACATACGATTTAAAAATAATGAAGAAATGCGTTATTCATTAAGATCCATATATAAATACGCCCCATGGATAAACAATATTTATATTATAGTATATGATGGACATATCCCAAAATGGTTAAATTTAAATCATCCTAAAATTCATTTAATATGGCATTCCAAAATTTTTCCAAATCCAAATGATCTGCCTAGTTTTAATTCACAAGCTATCGAATGTCATATAGATAATATCCCTCATTTATCGGAATATTTTTTATATTTTAATGATGATATGTTTTTAGGAAACGATCTACATATTTCTGATCTATTAGATAAAGATCTTAAACCATTTTTTTTGATAGATAAAAAGGCTAGCAAACCCGATTTTTTCTTAAATAAACCAACCACAGGACACAATTATGCTTGGCATAATGTAAATTTATTACTAAAAAACCGATTGGGAATCGAAAACAAAAAAGAAGGCGTATATACTATGCATCAAGGCAGATTATATCAAAAAAGTGTGATGAAAAAAATTAAAAAATTATTCCATCATGAATTTGTAAAAACATCCAAATCCAAATTTAGATCTAAAAACGACATTTCTCCATTAGGATTAATATCTATGGTTAGCCTATATTCCAAATATATGAACCAAAAATATTGTAATTCAACTTATTTCAAAAGTTTACGAAAAGTAAAATCTAAAAAAGAATTAAACGAAATTACAAATAAAATAAAAAAAAAAAAACCGAAATTTATATGTTTAAATAATTTTATTCCCAAAAAAAATCTAAATTTAACTTCAATTTTAAAAAAATTATATCCTGAAAAATCTCCATATGAAATATAAATTTTATTTATCAAAATAATTTAAAGAAATATCAAATCTAAATATAATGTTTAGATCTCAAAAAAAAAATCCATATATTAATACATTCTTATTTAATATTTTAGTTTTATTTATTTTCATTATTTTCCCATTTAGTTATTATAGACAATATTCTAATGTTTGTAATACTAATGAAATTCAATCAATATTATGTAATAAAAAAACAAATGAACTAAATACATTTTCCAATGGTCTAGCATATCTTCAAAATTGTAATCTTAAAACTCATGTAGAGTTCGAATTTAATTGTTATGAAAAAAAAATTGGACACCAACATCTAAGTTGCCCAATTCATAAAAATACCTATTTACAAAAACATACATATGTCTATTATATTAAAACATTTCAACAAATTATTCTTACCAATCCAACTATTTATAATATACCAATAGTTGATAAAAATTTATTAGAAATTATAAAAAAAGAATTAATCTCCATTTATAGATTTTATATTAAAGATAAATGTTGCGATCCAGATTTAGATAAACAACACAATTTGAAATTTATATATAATGGAAAAGTTAGTGTCCTAGGTTATTTTAATAATAAAACCGGATATATTACAAACAATTATAAATGTACTAATTTTAAATTTGGTTATCATACTTTAAAAAATCTTAATAAATATAAAAATAATAAAATATTTTTTATTTTTGGAACTATTGGCTTAGGATTCATGATATCCATTACAATTTTATTTTTAATACTATATTGCAAACAATTATTTATAAATTTAATAAAAATTTTAAAAAAAATTTATTTATTAATCTACAATATTTTTAATTATTGTATCCTCTCAATACAATCATTTCGTTGCGGTGATATGAAAATCTTTATACAAAAAATATTTTGTTGCTATTCAGAAACTTCTCAAAATAATAGAAATCTTGAATTAGTTATTATTTGAAAATTTTATTAATAAATTTTTTTAATTTTTTCCAAAATCTATTTTTATTTATTTCATTTTTTTTACGTTGATTATACAAAAATTCTTTGTTTAAATGAAAATTCCTACTTAAAATATCATAAGTCCTTGGTCCCCAAATTCCACCATTTCCAGAATTTTGTCTCTCAAATGCGCACAATGTACATCCATTCATATTTTTATAATTATTTCTTTTATAAACCTCTAATCTACATGAAGTCAATATAATATATGATCTTTTAAGTATTTTTATTGCTGGTATATTTTTTTCTAACTTAATTCCTTTAATCATAAATTTTATAATCTTACTTAAATGATTTTTAAAAAAACGTTTTCTTACTAAATTATTAACATGATTTAGATTTATTTGTTTATTTTTATCAATAACTGATAAATTTCTATAGTCATAATCTTTAATCTTATGTGATAAACTAATAACAAAATATTTTAATTCTTGATCGTCCAGATAGTCTAGTACATTATAAATTATAATATCAATTGGCAAATTTTTTAACATAAATATTATATTATTCATTGAAAAAAAAATCTAAATTCATTATGTTTTTAATAAAATTGAAATTGTTTTATTTAATAATTCTCCAAATTCAATTATGATTATTTCATATTGGGATAAATTACCTGAAGAAATCATTAATATAATCTACCAATTTAATCCATCACACAGAGAAAATTTTAATAAAATCAAAAAACTATTAGTTAAAAAGGCTATTTTTAAAAGATGCGATTATATAATTGATATATGGAATAATAAAAGTATCAGAATCCCTTATGCTCGACATCTTAAAAATGAAATTGATGATCCAGAGCTTTTTTTAAAAATATTATCAAATTGCAATTGTTGTGAACGACATAAAAAAAATAGACCCAATCATTTCCAACATTATTGGCTAACTAATAATCAAGATTTAAATCTTAACCAAGTAAATAATAATGATAATCATTGCTATTGTTATTGCCGTAATATGTCAAGATGGATTGTAAGAATGAATCGTGAATATCCTGATTAATTATAAAATTAAAAGAATGATTTTGTAAAATTAAATTGAAGAAATTCACTATTATTTTTGAAACATACACCTCTCCCCCCACAACAAAAATGATCTATTTCACCATATTTAGAAAAATATTTTTTTGCCATTTTACATGCATTTTCGGAGCGTTCCGATTTGCCTTCAGCAAAGTAGGAACACTCAGATAGGGCGTTTACCCTATCATCCATAAAATGAATAGTGCAAATCGGATGATTCATATTATTTTTTTTATCGGTTTGATTCATAATTTTAATAACATTTTCTTTCTGAATATTTTTGTTGTGATTAATACAACAAATAAGATCTTCATATTGAATAAACTTACATTTAACTTTTTGCTGATAATTCATAGCCAAACGAAAATTACAAAATTCGCATTTATCATTATCTAAAAAAATATTTACATGAAATAAACAATCATCATTTAAAATATCAATAATACTCATATTCCTATGTTTAATAATAATTTTATGTATCAAATTTTTAAATTTATCTCATCATAATATTAAAAATTTATATTTAATTGAATTTACAAAATATAATGGACGTCCTATTAGATTTTTAAATATTTGGAACGATTAAATATATTATTATCTCCTTAAAAAATATTTTATCTGATGGAAAATATAATATAAATTAAAAAAAAATTACAAAAAAAAAATATTAAAAATATTAAAAAATAATAACTATAAAGATATTATTACAAATATGAAATTTAAAAAAACAAATCAAACTTATTTAATTCCTTAAGTAAAATGATTACACCAAATTGTGATGATGTTAAAATTTTAACTATAAGAAAATTCGCTAATTTATCCAAAAATTCAAAACATATTAGATTAAATATAATTATTATACCAAATATTATAGTATTATTAATACAATATGATAACTCAAATAATTAAGAATTAAAAAGATTTGCTATATCTACTATCGGTAATCTAACAAGTGAATCTATTAATCATAAAGAATTTATTCAGAATCAATTTTTAGAATTATTATATAATATAGTATCAGAAGATTATAATTCAGTATTAGAAACAAAAAGATTAACACTTAAGCCATACTAAATTTTTAAATATAATAAAAATATTAATTAAAATGGAATTAAAAAATTAAAAAATATATATATCAAATTAATAAAATTATAAATAAAAATAATTATCACCTTATCTGTTGTGTAAATAATATATATATATAAATCAAAATTTATAGTAACGTCTCTTTTTAGAAATTTTATAATGCTTTAATTTACGTTTTTTTTTCGTTCCCTTTCTTCTACTGTTTTTTTTATTTTTTCTTTTAAAACCACCCACTTCTAAGCGTCTTCGTCTTGGACCATGATTATCACCTGTATGTAAACCTGAAACACTACTTTGGTCAAATTGCAATGATCCCAATCTGTGCGTTTCTTGACTTCGTTGACCTTGAGATGACATGGATCTTAGGGTTTCTTGTCTTTGTCTATGTTGAACCATATTTTGCTCTCTTAATCTATTAGCTAATTGTGCAGCTTCTGCACTAGCAATATTAGCTTGCGCAACTCTTCCTTCTATTTCACTTCTTTTATAATCCATTGCTGTTTTTGTTTGATCTTTTATTATTTGTCCTTCAGCTACAATCGAATTACAAATTTTAGCTATCATACCGCCAGAACCACCTAAACCACCACTACCTTCTGTAATTTGTTTTTGAGTATCAAAAAATTGGTTTCGTAAATTCTCATTCGTAAATCTATAATTATTGCTTTCTTTCTCTAATTCTTCATAAAAATTATCCATTAACTCCGCATGATAGTTTCTCTGTACATACAGATTTCTAATACAATATAATAACCATATAAGACTCGCTGTACCAGGTATATAACCTTCTCGATTTTGCTCTTTAAAATAATCTAAATTAACTTTATGTTCCCATGTGTTATCTATACCCACATTTAAGAAATTTACTGTATTTTTAATACAATCATAAAAAAAACCAATTATTCTAGATAAAATTGTTGCAATATAACCACAAATATCCCAGCTCCCGGTTACTCCATCCTTAGTTTCCTTCATCAACCGCGCGACTTTCCCCTTCCAAGATTCGTTCTTTCGCTCTTCTTCTAATGCCTCTTGTAAGTCTATTCGATCTTGTTTACTAGCCGCACCACAAAATGTTGTGAGAAATCCATCTTCAATTCTATCTTGAATATCCTTATATGGTTTACCTTCTCCATATTCACCTACAAACAAAGGATAAATATTATTATTAAATAAAGATCCCAGCGAAACCGATTCTAATCTATCCCCTAATATTCCTGCGGTAATAATAAAAACTAATACGGTTTTTAGAAAAAATAACAACATTCCTAAAATTACAATAATTAAAAGAATATTAAAAATAGGACTCAAATAACGATTAGTAATCTTATTCATACGATTATTAAAAAATCCTATCAAAAAATAAGAAAGTATACCACTTACTACCATTACTTGGAATTCTATTCCCATAAAGGAAGAAACCAATTCCGGAAATTTGAAAAAAACGGTACATAAACCACCAGATAAAATACCGTTAATTACATACTTTTTGTAATTCTCATTTATTTCTCTTAAATTCGTTACATTTTTTCCTTTGCCATCTTTTAAATATCTGTCTTTGGATAAGCTTTTTAACAGTTCATCATATTTACCACCTTCTTTTGACCAAATCATAGCTTTATTAGTATAAATATCTAATACTTGGGAAGAATGATTTTTTATTTCCCTATAAAATAGATTTTTTGCTTTTTCAAAAGATTCCTCTTTAATTTTTTCGAACTCCTCATCACTTAATATACCTTTTATCTTTTCCCTATTTTTTGAACTTCTCATCCCAGAAGAACGTATTAGATGAATCTTACCAATTATTTCTTGATCTCCAATCTCTAATTTTAATGGACCTATACAACAGTGAAATGAATTAGGCTGACTACAAACACCTCTCTCAATAATACTTTCAAAACCATTTCCACCACCTACTCCGCTATCATATAATGGTGCTTCTGGTGCACCTTCTGCAACTCCTAACACAGTATGTACACCTGGAGTATCAATTATTTCATCTTCATTTATATTATTTTGACTATATAGTTCATATTTATCATTTAGTTCATTTAAAATTCGTAATATTTCATTATGAACCTGAAAATCTTCATTATAATTTTTTATCGATTCCATCCTATCCTCTAAACTTTCATGGTAATAAATTGCAGTACCTTCATCTAAATTATTATTTTCAAAAACCTTATTTATTGCATCATACATTTGCTTTTTGGTTATAACTCCTTTAGGTTGAACCAATGTTTTAGCGAAAATTAATGAATATTCTGCTGTTTTACCAGGAAACATATTATCCGGAAATAATCTATCATTTATATTAATTAAAAAATAACTATTTCTAATTCTAGGGTGTTCATAAAGCGAAATTGGATCTCCAGGATTTATTTCATCTGAGTCGAAAGAAATATCCCCAATTACTGCCTTCCTAACTAATTTCCTTTGTAATGCTAAATTAAAATAAGACTCAGTTATTATTGATAATGAATCCCTTAATGCCTCCTCATCATCAACTGATAATTCATTCTTATCTTCATCATATTTTAATTTAATTCCAAAATTAAAATATTTCAACATTTGTTGCATTATACCAAATAAAATTACCTTACATTCATCATCTGTTAAATATAATAATAACTCACCTTCAGCATGTTGTGTTTTTCTTGGATCTCCTGGATTTCCTTGCAAACTTTGGCTCATCCATGTTATCTTTTTTTTACATCTTTTTTTTAAAATATTTAATTTATATTCATTTATTGTATATTTTTTTGGCATAATTAAATATTCCCATACCTTATCTAAACGACCTTGCTTTACAAAATTAATTATATTCATTAGATCACCCCCACGCTGTCTATGTTTTAATTTTCGTGTTTTACAATCTTTATTATTCCTTCTGTTTTTTACATGCGTTTTTTTTTTACCTCCCCGGTTTAGTAATTCCTCTCTTACCTTATCTATAAGATTAAAAAGCACTTTTATATTTTTTTGACTCAACGACCTATTTCTATGCTTTTTTTCCTCTTCTAAATTATTTCTATCTATTTGGATTTTTTCAAAATAATCTTCTGAATTATATGGATCTGTCTCTTTAGTAAATTCTTTATCAAATCCACTTTTGTTTTCATCATTTAATTTAAAACATGTACTCGGTGATAATCCACTCTCCTCATCTTCAAAACAGTACAATTTATTTTGTTTATCATCTTTCTCATAATATTCACCAAGAAATTTTATATATTTTTTCTGCAAAATATTTAAATATTCTAATATTCCCTTTTTTTTGTTAAAATTTCCAAATAACATTTTTTTCAATCCAGAATTAAGTTGAAATTTAGAGTCAAGTTTTACACCAGAATTAAGTTTCTCACCTGAAAGATGCATTAAAATACTATTTAACGTATAAATATCACCTCTTAAATCATTAACGGGTTCAATTAATTTTCTTTGTTGTTCATCTTTTACTTTTTTAAATACAATAGCTAGCTTAAATGAAAGTAATAACATTAGCGTACTTAAAATATATTCAGCACTATATACTGAGTTAAAATATTCTTTTAAATATTTACGACAAATCTCTTTTAATTTATCTTTTTGAAGATTATTATATTGATTTTCATAGTCTTTTTTTGTCTCCTCTCCACTTCGTTCACCTTTAATATCTATTTTAGCATTCCTAATTTCTGAAAGATTCTCTTTTAACCATATCATACGATTTAAAACATCTTTTAAACCCATACTTAAAAATCTTATTTGAAAATTTAAATCATTATCTGAAATAAAATCACCATATTCACAAATAATTTTTGTTGTATTATCCATTTCAATTACCTTTTGGTCGGATTCGTCATGATCTTTTAAAATTTCAGTACTAAGATTATATAATTTTTTAAAAAAATATTTACCGTCTTTTTTTATACTACTATTTTTAACATCTAATTGTGTATTACCTCTAATACCAGTTTTATGTAAAAATGATTTTGTCGGGGAATACTCTTCAGTAGTAGTTTGTAAAGTAGTAGTTTTTGTTGAGCCGCCTTTTTTTTTACTATATTTTTTCTTAGTTTTCATTATTATATAATAACAAAATTTTATTTCTATTATTATTAATAAATTCAATTAAAGATTTTTAAAAAACAAAAAATTTATTCGTTTACAGTTTTATATTATGGTATTTATTATTGAATCTTTTTTAAATGTTACAAAATTTATTAAGTTATTTTTTCCTAATTATATTCCAAAAAAAATTATTAATCATTAGTCAATTAATGATAATGAAAATATAATTACATAAACATCAACTTTTTCTAATAAAAATTATAAATAATACTATATCCAAAAGTATTGAAAATTAAGATTTTAATGTAAATTTGGAATATTCTAAGGAATTTACTAAATAAAATAATAAAAAAAAAATTATGAAAATTAAACTTATTATTATAAACTATTTGACATTCATGAAAAAGATTCACCATCTTATAAATTTATTTTATCTGTATCAATAATATTAAAGATGCCAATCAAGTTGACTAAACTATTGTATTTGAAACTTTAAATTTATATTTAATAAATAATCATTGGATTTTGTTTTTTTCTTTGATCATGATTTTTTTTCTTACAACGTTTACTACAAAATAAGACATTATTCCAATTTGCTTCCCATTTTTTTCTCCAAACCATATCTTTTTTACATTCCATACATATTTTTATTTTTTTTTTTACTCCTCTATCAATTATAAATCTATCTTTTTTTAACTCCATACTTTTACTTTTACTTTTATTATGATCTGATTTTTTTTTTTTTTTTTTTTATTTTTTTTATTTTTTTTTATTTTTTTTTTTTTTTTTTTTTTTTTTTTTTTTTTTTTTTTTTTTTTTTTTTTTATTATTTTTTATAATTTAAATAATATTTCAATCAATATTATTCTTTATAAAAAAGATATC
>Ga0114919_10004990_pt1 | contig 10614 bp, 8 predicted proteins | sample BlataG_FD_88682 | JGI IMG/M metagenome (GOLD analysis project Ga0114919, IMG submission 88682) | Deep subsurface microbial communities from Black Sea to uncover new lineages of life (NeLLi) - Black_00105 metaG | ecosystem: Environmental > Aquatic > Marine > Oceanic > Sediment | place: Atlantic...
ACATAGGTCATCGCAGATGTCAATGTGGTCTTGCCATGATCAACATGACCTATCGTTCCCACATTCACATGGGGCTTGGTCCGCTCATACTTCTTCTTGGACATCACTCTCTCCTTTGAGAAACACCTGAAATTTATTCACAAAGAGATATCTTCACTCGTTTATTTCAAATACCGATTCCCGCTAAAAAACATCAACCTGTGGGCATCCCCTCTATGGATATTACCCGACCCATGGAACGGGATATTATCTTGCTCGCAATCTGTTTCGGAACCTCATCGTAAGTAAAAAATTCCATGGTAAAAATAGCTCTACCCTGAGTGCGGCTGCGCAAGCTGGTGGCGTAGCCGAAAGTCTCCGCCAAGGGGACGATTGCGGTTATCGTCTGGGCGTCGGCGCGCCGCTTCATACCCCGGATATCAGCTCGGCGACTGCCAAAATCTCCCATAACATCACCCACGAAATCTTCCGGGGTGGTCACCACCACCTTCATCACCGGCTCAAGTAGTATCGGTCGGGCTTTCTCCATAGCGTCACGAAAAGCCATTGAGGCGGCGATCTTAAAAGCGATATCAGAGGAATCCACCTGATGATAGGAACCGCTGACACAGGTCGCCTTGACATCCACCACCTGATAACTAGCCAGTATTCCCGCTCCGGTGGCGTCAATCAAACCCTGTCTTACAGCAGGGATAAACTCACGGCGAACCTGCTCCGCAGAGGCCTTATTCTCAAACTCAAATCCCAAGCCCCGACTGAGCGGGGATAGTTCTATCTCCACATGACCGTACTGCCCTCTACCGCCGGACTGACGGATAAACTTGCCCTCTCCAACACCTACAGCGGATACAGTCTCTTTGTAGGCGACCATCGGGTTGCCCACATCCGCCTGCACCTTGAACTCCCTGAACATCCGGTCCACCAATATCTCCAGGTGGAGCTCCCCCATCCCGGAGATGATAGTCTGTCCGGTGGACTCATCAATCTTGACCAGGAATGTGGGGTCCTCCTCGGCAAGCTGAGAAAGCGCCTGGTTCAGCTTGACCTCGTCAGCCTGGCTCTTCGGCTCAATTGCCACAGAGATAACCGGTTCGGGAAAGACGATGGACTCAAGGAGAATATGCTCCTTCTCATCGCATAGGGTATCTCCCGTAGTGGTCTGCTTCAGCCCCAACACAGCGCCGATGTTACCTGCCTTTATGCTGGGCACCTCCTTGCGGTCGTTGGCGTGCATCTCCAACAACCGCCCTATCCGTTCCTTGCTCTTCTTGGTGGAATTGTAAACAAAACTACCGCCCGACAGCACCCCGGAATATACCCGCACATAGACCAGCTTACCTACGAAAGGATCCAAAGCTATCTTGAAAGCCAGGGCGGATAATGGCTCATCGTTATCCGGGAATCGTTCTATCATCTCACCACTTCGGGGTTCCTCCCCTTCAATGGGAGGCACATCCAGGGGGGAGGGAAGATAATAAACGATGGCGTCCAGGAGGGGATGGATGCTTATATTCCTCAATGCTGAACCGCAAATGACCGGAACAAGCTTAGCCTTAATAGTAGCCCTGCGAATAGCGGCGATGAGCTGTTCAGTAGTAGGTTCCTGACCATTTAGGTAAAGCTCCATAGCTTCTTCATCAACCTCCGCCACTTTTTCAAATATCTCCCGCCTGCGCTGCAGAACCTGCTCATCATAATACGTGGGCACTTCCAGGGCTTCATACTTTGCCCCCTCCTCATCAACGGCGTATATCAGAACCTGCTTATTTATTACATCTATAACCCCCCGAAAATGCTCCTCCACACCGTAAGGGATGCACACAGCCACTGCGTTGGCTCCCAACATCTCTCGCATATGTTTGATCACATTATCGTAGTCAGCCCCTATGCGGTCCATTTTGTTTACAAAGGCTATGCGAGGGATGTTGTAGCTGTCCGCCTGCTTCCATACAGTCTCAGTCTGCGGTTCCACTCCACCGACACCGCAGAAGACAGCCACAGCACCATCCAAAACGCGCAGGCTCCGTTCCACCTCCACGGTAAAATCCACATGACCCGGGGTATCTATCAGGTTGACACGGTGCTTCTTCCACGAGAAGGTAGTCGCCGCAGAGGTTATAGTAATTCCCCGCTCCTTCTCCTGAGCCATCCAATCCATCTCCGCAGTGCCCTCATCCACCTCACCGATCCGGTAGCTCTTGCCAGCATAATAAAGTATGCGCTCGGTCAAAGTGGTTTTACCTGCATCAATATGGGCGATGATGCCGATGTTGCGGATATCCCTTTTCTCAATTTTCTTCTGTTTAGCCATCGCTTTGCCCCCATCCGGGAGTCGTCCATGGAGGAAAAATGCTTCCTCCCCAGATTCTTGCCACACACCTATTTCCCTTGTTAACACAAAGGTGATACGAAACCCCGACCTCTTTGATTAAAGAATCACTTCCAGTAAATGAATATAACACTCCCCCCGCTCTGTAAGATTGTTGAGATATAGTTGTAGTGGGGGGAGGATCTACCAACCGTAATGGGCAAAGGCTTTGTTTGCCTCCGCCATTCGGCGGGTGTCCTCCTTCTTCTTTATGGTGGCGCCTATGTTATTGGAAGCGTCGAGGAGCTCGCCAGCCAGCTTCTCTTGCATGGTATTCTCACCCCGGAGACGGGCGAAGTTGATCATCCAACGGATGGCTAGGGCGCTCTGCCGGTCCTTACGGACCTCTATGGGCACTTGATAGGTAGCTCCACCGACACGCCTGGACTTGACCTCCAATATCGGTCTGGCGTTGTTCAAAGCACTCTGGAAAACCTCCAAGGGGTCCTCTCCAGTCTTCTTGGCTATGATATCCATCGCTTCATAGAAGATTCGCTCAGCCAGTGACCTCTTTCCCCATCTCATCAAGTTGTGGATGAATCTGGCAACTAAAACACTGTTGTATTTATTGTCAAGCGAAATCTCCCTCTTTACCACCTTACCGGATCTGGGCAATCTATCTCACCTCTTTTGAAATTACCGATTCGCTGGATTCACCAGATTGGGCATAGTAACACAACCATAAATATTACTGCAAGCGTAATTTCTACATTCTCCCCTCCAACCACCCGTACAACCCCCTTCAGGTAACCCCTGCATAAGCCCATCATTTGGGGCGCTTGGTACCGTATTTTGAACGACTCTTCCTACGGTCATCCACACCCAAGCAATCCAGAGTTCCCCTGATGACACGATAGCGCACCCCGGGAAGGTCCTTCACTCTGCCCCCACGAATCAAGACGATGGAGTGTTCCTGCAGGTTATGTCCGATGCCGGGGATGTAAGTGGTTACCTCAATGCCGTTGGTCAAGCGAACCCGGGCTACTTTTCGCAGGGCGGAGTTGGGTTTCTTGGGGGTAATCGTCCATACTCTGGTGCAAACGCCACGCTTTTGGGGGCACCGGGACATAGCCGGAGTTTTTGTCTTCTTTGTCGGCTTCTTGCGCCCCTTGCGGACTAGCTGGTTTATCGTGGGCAAATATTCTCCTTTGCTCTAGTCGCCCTGAAATCTATAAGAACTCTCAATTACTCGCATCCTTCTCTGCTGAGGCTTCCGCTGGTTCTGGCTCTTCAGCCTCCACCTTCTCTGCTACCCTCTTGCGCTCCACCAGCTCGGCGGCAAGCGCAGTCTGGAACTTCTCCCGGTCCACAATTCCAGTGCCTGCGGGGATGAGATGACCCATGATTACATTTTCCTTCAAGCCGACCAGCTCATCCTTTCTACCGGCAACGGCAGCCTCAGTAAGCACTCGGGTCGTCTCCTGAAAAGAGGCGGCGCTGATAAACGAACCCGTGGACAGGCTGGCTTTGGTTATACCCTGTAAAATTGGACGCGCTGTGGCTGGACGCTTCTTCGCCTTAATCAGGCGCTCGTTCTCCTCACGGAAAGTGAACCTGTCCACATCTTGCTCGGGGAGAAAATCGCTGTCGCCGGGATCATCTATCTTCACCTTGCGCAACATCTTGCGCACGATGACCTCCATGTGCTTGTCGGATATTTGCACCCCCTGCAGGCGATAGACCTCCTGTATCTCGTTTACCAAATACTCCTGAACCTCTTTGTCCCCCTTTACTCGCAGAATGTCATGGGGGTCTATGGAGCCCTCACAGAGCTGTTGTCCGGCGGAGACATAATCTCCGCTCTGAACCTTGACATGCTTGCCCTGGGGTATGAGATACTCCCTATCCTCCACCTCACCGTGGACGATAATCTTCCGCTTACCCTTGGTGAAACCACAAAACTCAACCTCACCGTCAATCTCGGAGATGGTTGCGGGGTCCTTCGGTCGACGAGCCTCAAAAAGCTCCGCCACCCTTGGCAGACCGCCGGTAATATCCCTAGTCCTGCCTATCTCCCGAGGTATCTTGACCAACGCATCTCCCCCCCGCACCTCGTCTCCATCCCGAACCATCAGATTTGCACCGGTGGGCACATCATACTCCACCACTTTCTCCTTATTCTTCTCTTTAAACACCACAGCTATGGTAGGATGGAGTTTCTTCTCCCGATGTTCTATGATTACCCTCTGCCTCTTACCGGCGGAGTCAACCTCCTCCCGCATGGTCACGCCTTCATTAATATCCACGAAACGAACAGTCCCGTTGACATCGGTCAAAATCGGTTCGGAGTAGGGGTCCCAGTGATATATGGGGTCCCCACGATGCAAAAACTGACCGTCCTCCACCAACGGTATGGAGCCATAGGGAATGGTATAACGCACCCGCTCACGCCCCTCGTCATCATACTGCACAATCTCACCGTTGCGAGAGACCACCACTTTCTCACCACTCTGGCGGGTCATATAGCGCACCCGCTTAAATGCCGCTTTTCCGTCGTTTTTGACATTGATGACGGACTGCTCAACGATACGGCTGGCGGTCCCGCCGATATGGAAAGTGCGCAAGGTCAACTGGGTACCCGGCTCTCCGATAGACTGAGCGGCGATGACCCCTATCGCCTCTCCTCTATTGATCAATTCGCCGGTGGCGAGGTTGCGCCCGTAGCAGAGGGCACAAACCCCCCGTTTGGTCTCACAGGTCAGCACCGAGCGAATGCGCACCTTACGCACCCCTTCATCCTCAATCAACTGGGCGGTGTCTTCATCCAATAAAGTATTAGCTTTTGCCAACACCTCACCGGTTATGGGATGGTAGATATCTTCCAAGCATACTCTTCCCAAAATGCGGTCCCGCAGTGGTTCAATTATCTCCTCCCCATCTTTCAAAGCCTCCACATCAATACCCATCAAGGTGCCGCAATCATCCTCCACCACGATGAGGTCATGAGCCACATCCACCAGTCGGCGGGTGAGATAACCGGCGTCGGCGGTCTTCAGGGCGGTATCCGCCAATCCCTTGCGACCACCATGGGTGGAGATAAAATACTCTTGCACGGTCAAACCCTCACGGAAGTTGGCGATAATCGGCGATTCAATAATCTCCCCCACCTGCCCGGTGATCTTCTTCTGCGGTTTGCTCATCAGCCCTCGCATACCAGCCATCTGTCGTATCTGGGTTTTGCTGGCTCTGGCACCGGAATCAGCCATCATAAAGACCGGGTTGAAGCCCTGAACATCGCTGGAAAGGATACCCATCATACAGTCAGCCACCTCATCGGTGGTCTGGGTCCAGATATCTATCACCTTGTTATACCGCTCACCCTCGGTTATGGACTCCTGCTTATACATCTTCTCCACTGAAGCTACCTCTTTGCGGGCTTCACCGATGAGTTCAAGTTTCTCCTCAGGTATCTTTATATCATCAATACATATGGAGATACCGTAAATGGTGGCATATAAGAAACCGGCGTCCTTTAATTTATCCAGAAGAATAACCGTCTTTTCATTACCCAATCGCTTATAAGATTCCGCCACCACTGCGGACAGTGACTTCTTGTCCAGAGTCTTATTGACGAAACGCAGTTCGGGAGGGAGCATCTCGTTGAAGATGATTCGTCCTATCGTGGTGTCTATCATCTCCTCATTGAAGCGCAATTTTATCTTAGCGTTCCGCCCCACCACACCGTGCTGGTAAGCGGTGATGGCATCATCAAGGTCGGCGAATACCATCCCCTCGCCCAACTCCCCAGTTCTGGGTTTGGTAAGCACATAGCATCCCAGAATGATATCTCGGCTGGGGGTTGCCAGGGGATTACCCTGGGCGGGAGAGAGAATGTTGCGTGTGGACATCATCAGGATGCGGGACTCCAACTGCGCCTCAACCGATATGGGCACATGAACCGCCATCTGGTCTCCATCAAAGTCAGCGTTAAAAGCGGCACAGACCAAAGGATGGATGGTGATGGCGTTCCCCTCAATGAGCAACGGCTGAAAGGCTTGGATACCCAGACGATGCAGGGTGGGAGCACGGTTCAACAGCACTGGATGGTCTTTGATAACCTCGTCCAGGGTATCCCACACCTCCGGACGCACCTGCTCCACCAACCGTTTGGCGCTCTTTATAGTATGGACGAAGCCCTTCTCTTCCAACCTCTGGATGATGAAAGGCTTAAACAGTTCCAGAGCCATCTTCTTGGGCAAGCCACACTGGTGAAGCTTCATCTCCGGTCCCACAACGATGACCGCCCGACCGGAGTAGTCCACCCGCTTTCCCAGAAGGTTCTGGCGAAAACGACCCAGTTTGCCCTTAAGGGAGTCGGAAAGGCTCTTCAAAGGGCGATTGCCCACCCCCTTGACGGTATATCCTCGCCGACCGTTATCCAGAAGGGCATCCACCGCCTCTTGAAGCATCCGCTTCTCGTTTTTGAGGATGACATTAGGCGCCCTAAGTTCCATTAACTTCTTCAAGCGATTGTTGCGGTTGATAACCGTTCGGTACAGGTCGTTCAGGTCCGAGGTGGCGAAGCGACCTCCGTCAAGGGGAACCAGGGGACGCAGGTCCGGAGGTAGCACCGGTAGCACATCCAGTATCATCCACTCCGGACGGTTGCCACTTCCCAAGAAATTCTCCACCTCGGACAGGCGTCTTATCAGAGTCTTTCGTTTCTGGATGCCGGTCTCATTCTCCAGTTGCGCCTTCATCGCGGTGGAGAGCTCCTCCAGTTCCAACTCCTCCAAGAGCTCCTTGACCGCCTCTGCGCCCATCCCAGCCTTAAACTCGGCGCCAACCTTCTCCTGCAGACGCTGATACTGCTCCTCGGTCAGCAATTGATACTTACTCAGACCGGTTATCTCCTCATCCCCGGGGTCAACGACGATATAGGCGGCATAATAGACGACCTTCTCCAGGTCACGAGAGGAGATGCCCAAAATCATCGCCACCCGATTGGGAGTTCCTTTGACGAACCAGATATGGGAACAGGGACTCACCAGGTGAATGTGGCCCATTCGCTCCCTACGGACCCGTGATTCGGTAACTTCCACACCACAGCGGTCACAAGTAATACCCCGGTTCTTGATGCGCTTATACTTTCCGCAGTAACACTCCCAATCCTTGGTAGGACCGAAGATGCGTTCACAGAAGAGACCGTCCCTCTCCGGCTTGAAGGTTCTATAGTTTATAGTCTCCGCTTTCTTTACCTCCCCGTAGGACCAGGAGAGGATTTTCTCCGGCGAGGCTATCTTTATGGTTATGTCGGAAAAATCGGGGTGCTCACCGCTATCCAAATGGAATAGGCTTCTAACCAGAGGTAACACCTCCAAAGGATAAATAGATACAAACTCCCCATTCCACCCCAAAACCAACTTAAAATGGGGTGGCTTTGAAAACTTACTATATTAACACTTTAATCTACAACTTGTCAAGTGCTTCCAGCTGTTTTTTGCAAATTTTTTTTACCCCTGCTTTTGTGTATGTTATCATACCTACAAACCAAGGAGTTAACTATGAGAACATCTTATCTACTCACTCTCTCAGTTATCCTCTCCCTTTCCTCATTATCCACCAGTATCTGTCTGGCTACCTGGACTGTGGATAATGTGATTGAGGACATTGTGGCGCCGGAAGGAATAAAATTAATCTACTGGTGCGATTCCAATCTGGCAGATACCTCGCCAGGGGATGCCATCTGGCAGAAACTTATTACCGACTTCGGCTCAAGGGTGGATTTCACCTTCAAAGTGGATATGGCGGACACCTTTGGAAAGTATTCAAGGGGGGAGATTATAGAATATACTCATCTGAGGGAGATTCCAAACTTCGACCTGCTGTGGGGTGACTTCTCCAACGAGCAAACCTACCTGCGCATCACCAATCCCCCAACTCTGGAGGAGCTGGATTCACTCTATCCTTTAGTATATGAGGGGATAGACCAGATGTTGGAAGCCCTGGGAAGATAATCCCCATAAAATCATTGTCACAGATACTGTCACCGGTATATACGAAAACTATGCGAAAAAAGGGTAGAGAGCTCACCCATCCCTCATTCCTCTTCAAGGTCATAATTCCAGGCATTGCCCATCTCATAAAAATGGAGCAGAAAATCCTATGAGCCTAATATCCCTCTATGTTAGCCTTTTCTAGACCGGCCACCAATGATTCCAGCGACTCCAATAACTGCTTATGCTTGCCTGCAGGTATGGAGCTCATCACCTTCTTGTAGTAGTCCTTGGAGCAGAGGCTGAGTTTGTCGGCAATCTCATCGCCCTTGGGGGTCAGGCTGACCCACAGCCTGCGTCTATCAGCCGGGTCGCTCTTTCTTTTTACATATTTCCCTTCCACCAAGGAATCTACCAGGCGGGTGATGCGCCTGGCGGCAACATCCATTTTACGGGCAATACTACCGATAGTCATGTGACCGCTAACCAGCAATACCAATAGCAGTCGGCTCTCAGCCGGACTCAAAGTTACCCTCTTGGAGATGGACTCATCCTTCGCTTTAAAGTTCTGCGCCAATACGCAGAGCAACTCCTCCATTCTCTTTCTCTCTTCTTTTTCCATAATCTCCTTCCCTACCCGATAATCTGGAACTATTTGATGTTTTCAATCATTGCTTTCCGATAGTTACTCCCAGAAGACTTTACCTTACGCTATTTTTAATGTAAATTAAAACAAAAAAATTCCTCAAAGTCAAATATAAATCACACAAAAAATTAAACCATATCTCACTTTCAAGAAGGTAAAAAAATAAGACCTTCCCGCTGAATTGACCGACCAAACTTAAAATCAAGAAGCACCGCAAGCTGGCACACCGGTCATCAACTCCTCACCCATCACTAAACCACCAGCAGTCTGGAAACCAGCCCCAACATTCGGAGGCTTTTTCACCCACGAAAGCCGACGCAGATGTCCTTGATATTTCTTCGGTATCCTGATAAAATATTCCACCTGGATACCTAGCCCAGCCATTCAGAAAGACAATACTTACAATAATTGAAGTAAAACATTCCACACCCACAATCATAAAAGGAGCGGCTATGGAGAAGAAACTATCATTTTTTATTATTTTGGGCGTCATCCTTCTGCCGGTATGCACGGCGGTTGCGGAGATAAACTACGAGGGCCAGGACGGCACCACCATGGATAATGCGGTGGTCATCCTGGGTGCGCCCAATGAGTTAGCCGGCGTAGAAGCCGAATACCAATGGCTGGAAATGAAATTCGGTCTGGAAAACGAGGTGTGGAAGAGTGGAAATCAGGGGCTTATGAGCGACGAAGAAAAATGGTATGATGTGCTGGACATTGAATTTTTGCAGGATACTGACGGCTACCAGGCTGGCGATGTGGTGCAGTTCTACTTTAATATCACCGACTTCTTCGGGAAATGGTAAGCATAAGCCATCCAAGCCTTGCCGAGAACAGGAGTGGGAAGGAGAGGGGGAAAACCACCGCCGGTTTTAATCCGGCGGATTTTCTTTTTGCCCAAAACAGCCTTCAATCACTCAGCTTTTTACCCTTTTACCCCAACACACCCGTCCTTACCCCCCAAACATTATACCCTCCACCAGCTGGTCTATCCTCGGCGCCTCCGAAAGCCGCCAGCGCCCCTCAGCTATCCATATCCTGCGCTTTACCTCCACCCCGTCGGGTAGTAGGGGCACCTCTTCACCACGCAGATAGAGCTCATATTCACCGTCAATCAGATGACCCACCAGTATTACCTCACCCAAACCTTGATTGTCCGCCCAGGTCATCAACCGAGGCGCCGAATCTCCATCCGCCTCAAGATAGAGCAGTTGCCTCATCTCCCCCTTCTCGGTATGAATGCGGCGGTAATCAGCCAGCTCCTCAAGCCAGCGACCGTCCTCCCCCACCTCCATACTCCCCCCACCGGAAAGCGCCCCCACCATCCGTGAGATCTCATCATCCACCGCTCCGGGCGGACCCGCAAACCAGGCAAGCATAGCAAAGCGAGGTCCTGAGACCGGCCAGGAGACGAACGGCACCACACTGCGGTCCACCAGCTCCAGCCCCAAGAGGGTGGTCAAGCGGAAGGGTAGCTCGCCGAAAACCTCCGCCCAACCTGATGGCTCACCGGGACAGATGAGCGCCAGCTTCTGGGTCGGCGCCTTGGGTCGCAGGCGCAGAACCAGGCTCTCTGCAAGACCCACCCGTCCCCACTTCCCCTGCATCAACCGGGAGAGCTCGTAGCCGGCAACTCCCTTCATCGTCCTGCGCCCCACAAAGCC
>Ga0114919_10004994_pt1 | contig 10612 bp, 9 predicted proteins | sample BlataG_FD_88682 | JGI IMG/M metagenome (GOLD analysis project Ga0114919, IMG submission 88682) | Deep subsurface microbial communities from Black Sea to uncover new lineages of life (NeLLi) - Black_00105 metaG | ecosystem: Environmental > Aquatic > Marine > Oceanic > Sediment | place: Atlantic...
TAATAAACCCATTATTGCCGTTCCGACAAGCATTGGGTATGGTGCCAATTTTGGAGGCATTTCGGCTCTGTTAGCCATGTTGACCAGTTGTTCCGCCGGCGTTAGTGTGGTTAACATCGATAATGGTTTCGGGGCGGGATTTAACGCGAGCATGATTAATAAAATCCAGGGCTAAAGGTATAGCTGAACCATGGTTGAAAAAAAAAAGATTTTACTGTCTACCGCTTACCTGGCTCCTGTCCGATATTATTCCAAATTCTTTCTTTCCGGTACAGTTTATATTGAAAAACACGAAAACTTTATTAAGCAAACATACCGTAACAGATGTATCATTTACGGAGCAAATGGACCTGTCGTTTTATCCATACCGGTTATCCGGGGAAGCTTTCACAAAATTTTTATCCGGGATCTGGAAATCGATTATGCCACGCGTTGGCAAAACATGCATTTCAGGTCCATTGAATCAGCTTATAAATCCTCACCTTTCTACGAATTCTATATTGACGATCTTATATCTTTTTATACATCAAAAATCAGGTTCCTGTTCGACTATAATAGAAAAATACAGGAGACTATATTGCACTTTTTAAATGTTGAACCGGAGATCTTCTATACAAATGAATTCGTCAATCCATCCGTAGCCGGGTTGTGGGATTACAGGGAAAAGATCAATCCGAAAAAAGTGATTGATGACCCTCATTTCAAATGTTTGGAATACACTCAGGTATTTGGCACAAAACATGGTTTTATTCCAAACCTTAGCATCATCGATCTTCTGTTTAACCTAGGTCTAGGCTCATCTGAGTATTTGAGAAGTTCCGTTATGTAAGTGGCATAACAACCTGCATCAACGGCGTTTGTGGAGCGGAACGGGAAAATGTCAGGTGCAACGATTTGTTAGTTATTATTATATTATCGGTAGCTCAGGCATACCTTCATACATAATAACAGCTTCCGGCTTACCACAAAAAACAAAGCTATTATTCATATGATCACGTTCATCAAGCCCAATGCGCCGAAATACATCTCCCCAGGTTTGAAAATCTCCATATTCTTTTACCAGATTTGAATTGACTGGTTGAGTATCCCATTCGGGGTGATCTTCGACAAATTTAGCATAAACATGTTCAGCGTGATCTTCAAATTCAGCATTAAATAAAAAAGCTCGAGAGATGTTAAAGATTGCCAATGTCCGTGAAATTAAGCCGTATGTACTTACCATTAAGAATGGGAATATTGGGTTAAGATACCATGTATCTTTTACATTGTCCTCTTTCATTTTTTCGTTAACTACAAGCAAGTGCCAGTATTCATTGTCCTGTGCTTCCCGCCCCCATATCATAATCTTACGCGCGTTTTGCACAAAACTTTCATCTTGATATTTGCGGGTCATTCGTTTATATTGCCGGATCTCCCAAGTCCTGTAAGGAATACTTGCTAATGTCTCGATAAGTTTCACTTTTGCAAGGGTAACTTTCTTTCCTGTAATAATATCCATCATGAAAAAAAAGAATTTTGCCGCAAAAGAATATTTATAGCGTTGCCTGGTGAGAGATGCTTTTTGTTCTTTTTCAAGATCTATCATGTAAACCTCCATTTTATTGTCTGACGGGTGCGAGCTGAGCTGCATGTCAGTCTAAGAGCAAGCTTGCTCGCTGCTTAGGCTGCGAGTCAGTTCCAGCGATAATGTCTGCTATTACTTGCGTTAACACTCAAAATGTCAAAATCACGCCAACGCCCAGCGTTCAGGTTGATGCATTGGTTATGTGGTTTTTAGTTTATTGATATTCCTTATATTAAAAATCAACAAGTTCCTTTTCTATTTCAGGATAAATTTTATCTATCTTTCCCTGAATTTCTATGGTTTTACGCAGTGCGGTAACGATACGGCAATACCGCGGCGCATCGTCCATGATTCTGCCTTTCCGGTCTTTCAGATATTTATGCAAGACCTGATAACCGCCGATATGATAATTCCAGACTTCCGGGGTAATGCCTTCAAAATACTTGTCTTTATTGATGTAAATTCGCTGTTCATTTTCTTTGTAAGTTATCTTTTTAATCCGGTCGTTATCGCCGCTACCCTGGTATTTGGAAACCGGTGGATCGAGTACCGGGCTCTTGAGAAGATGCAGGTCAGATAGATATTTGCCATATTCTCCCAGTTTTTTAAACAAATCGTAATTGGTAGTAAACGGTACCCGTGGGAAATCAATTTTTAAAAATTCAGCATAGGTTTCGCGGTAAATATTGCTGTAAAACACGCCGTAGATGTAATAAAGAATGTCTTCCGGTGTCGGTTTCCTTTTGTAAGTAGTTTTTAATTTATCATAAAATGTTTCGTCAATATTGGGTTTTCGAGATTGATATGATTTTCCCGGCTCAAAAATAATCGTCATCGCAGTACCGGATTTAGGGTTGCTTTTTTCTTTATTTGGATAAATATATAGAGGAAAAAGTAATTCACCCCCACGATAGTACAAATTAAAATCAATTATATTATCGGAAATGAAAACCAAATTCCACAAATGCTCTAAACCTACAACATGACCTGCCCTACCAATGGTAAGCCCAAGATTATCTTCCAGCATGTGGCACATGACTTCATGGCGCATTCGCTCAATCACTGCCTGATGATAAAAAATGTATCGTCGATCAAAAGGTCGATATAATATTTCTTTAATATTAATATCGAGATCGCTAATATTTGTTACATTTTTTCGAGCATCTTCAATTTTCCAATTTAATTTATCTTTTAAGTTAAAAGCCTGTGCAATTATTTCATCAGGTTGTGAAAGATTCTTAAATTGTAGTATTCTATTTTTTAGTTCTCTCTTATTAAAACTGATTACAAACTGGTCTCTCGAAGTTACAATCCCAACACTATTCGCCGGAAATATTTCGGTTATTTTTTTCCAATCAAGGTATTGTTTAATCTTTTCGGTATCTCTTTTCACTAAAAAATAATAAGGGCTTTGTGGTTCTATCCTATTATAATTCTCTTTTGAGAATTCATTTTTATCCAGCCAGTCATACTTATTTTCCCTCAAACCAAATAAGTCAGTATGAAATACCTGTGTTTCTTTAGGCTGCTTATTTCTGACAAACAGTGCAATGGCTACACCCTGGCGGATATCAAATACATTTTCATCTTTTCCGCCTTCGGGTGTGGTTTCTTTTTTCAGGCTGTTTCCGTGCAGATCAAGGATATAAATTTCATCAAAAGTTTTCATTAAACTCTGGCGCATGCCACGAAAGGTGGGATTATCCAGATAACTGTGATTGGTAATCATCCCCACAATGCCATAACCGGATGTCTGGATTTTCCACTGGGCAAAGCGTAAAAATTTTACATAATCATCTTGCAACCATTTCGGATTTTTCTCGCCAAGCGGTTGATCGTCGACTTTGTAATAACTTTGCGTGCCGTCAATATCTTCTTTAAGTAATCGTTCTGTCCATTCATTAATGTTTGCAGAGATGCCGCTGTAGGGTGGATTGCCGAGGATTACTAATAATGGCTGTTCTTTTTTCACTTTACCTGCCAGATGACTTTCTTCGCTTAACGAACTCAATCCTGGTATGGCAACTTGTTCAATTTCCTCCATTTCAAGCGTATTGGTCAGATAGAGTTTAAAGCGTTCGTCATCTGCCATTTTGTAACCGAGTTCATCAAAAACAAAACCCATCTTTAAATGACCGATGGCATAAGGCGCCATCATAAGTTCAAAAGCATAAAAATCAGCAAGAATGTGTTTGCTAATCCAGCGGTGTAAACCGCCTTCGCCGTATTTTTCCTTAAATTCATTGGCAGCCAAACGAATGGCTTCAGCAATAAATGTTAATGTGCCGCCTGCCGGATCGAGCAGTTTTACCTCTTCACTGGCAAGTCCGTCAGCCAGACCAAAATGAGTTTTTAAAATGGAATGAATGGAACGGACGATATAACCAACCACGGTTTCCGGCGTATAATAAACCCCGCGCCTTTCACGGATTTCGGGATCGTAGGTTGCCAGAAAAGTTTCGTAAAAATGAATTATAGGGTCCCTGCCTTTTCCTGTTCTGTGATATTCATGAAGTATATTATTAGTGTCGGCTACATGTAATATCTCGGCAATATCTTCTACAATAATTTGAAATGATTTGGGCGGTTCTTCCAAAGAGATGAAACGGAATACATCACGCAGGATGCCGATGGTATGTGGGATGTAATCAAAAGCCAGTCTGCGGTTAAATTCACCGTCAGCCCTGGTTCGGGCTGCAAAAAGACCGTAAGTAATGGTTTGGGCGTAAAGATCAGCAAATTGTTTTTCGGTTATTGTTCCGATCAAATATTTTTTAAAGGCTTCAAAAAAACCTATGATTTGTTTATGTCCTTTGCTGTCGTTTTCTTCCATTTCCACAGCAATCACTTCATCACGCAGGAATCGGGTGCGTTTAGCCAGTTCAATAGCCAGCGAACGTGCCGTTTGAACTTTAGGCAGAGAGAAAGAAAAGAATAAATCGAAAAGTTCTTTGAATTTATCTATATTTTCAATTGGTGGCACTGTTTGCAATTTCTTAGCAATAAACTGGCGTCCGATCATTACCTGGGTGATACGCTGACCATCGCGATACAATCGAAATTCATAAAAATTAGTAAGAATCACATTCGGGAAGGTCGACAAATAGCGTTCTAATTGTTCCGTGACTTCGATGTAATCAAGATTTGTAATGGAAGGATCTTTGGCTTCGATGTAACCGGTGATATGGTTCTTACCGTCCCAGATACGAAAGTCGGGGTTGCCGGCTTCGGTCTTTTTCGGAAGAATTGTTACATCTACATTTTTTATCTTTTGAATTTCAGCATACTGTTTAATTAAATCATCGAGATGCTTGTAATAACTTTCTTCCCGTGCGTCGCCACGCCGGGCAATATATGTTAGATTTTTTAGATATTGTTCTAATAGTTCTTTCACTGATAAGATTCCTTGATGACGAATTTACGAATTTTTAGATCATTATTTTGTGCCATGTAACGCTTAAATCAGCGGCGCAGCTTTCTGCGTCCGCTGAATTTATTTGTTAGGCAAATTTGATATCTCATGCACAGCATCAACCAAACCATAATATAGTAAACAATCTGCTACTCGTGCTTCTGGGTGTGAATATTCAATCACATATCTATTTGCTTGATACACATGGTACCAAATGCCACGCTTTGTCATTTTCCAATCAGGTTTTTCCGAAAACTCAACTAAGTTATGAAATAATCTGCTTACAACTGAACCGCAACAAATCACTAAATCTGGATTATAAATACTGAATTGTTCATTAAGGAATATTTTGTCCTCATTGACTACCTGGGATAGTGCATTATTATCTGTTGTATGACCACCAGGTGATTTCTTTAAATTGATAGCACATATTGGTTTCAAATATTCTTTTCTTTGTTCTTCTGTTATTTCCTGTATTTCCTTCCAATCAATACTTTTTTCAATATTTTGTATTCCTAAAATCCATCGAGTTACATTATTCCATGTTTGAGATCTTGCTCCCTCACGAATAAATTCTCTCAAATCCCAATCGCCTCCATCAGGATCATTTACTTCTTTCAGAACAAATATGGTTTTTAGTGAACTATTCAGGTAGCTTTCTTCATCAACAACTCCATCCGCTACAAATCCTTTACGGTTTGCAGACCATTTTTCAAATAGTTTATTTTCTTTATCTCTGATACTCATATTTATTTTATTCGCCTAACGCGAGTGCAGTACATGGTTAGACGGCTTTTAGCCTGCACACCTCCTTAAACTCACAGGATTTACATTTCCATGCTTTAGGTGGCGGAGGTAACCAGCCCTCATCAACCTTATTGAAATTTTTAATAACGTTTACTGCTCTGGTCTTATCAACACGATTCTCCCATGTCTTAGTTGTTCCTTCATCTGCAATATGTATTTGGACTCTTTTCTTGTCTCTCCTAAAGAAATGTCCGTACAGATCTGCTTGTGTCAGTGCCACGGGTTTGACGTAATTTACCAAGAACCTTGTTCGAGTGCTTTTGAACTCGTAGACAAAGGTATCTGTAATTCCGTCCGGTATGCCCGATATTACGTATTTCTGCCAGGTGAAATTCCAACGGATCGTTGGGTACCGCTCAGCCTTCAGACTTTCTATTTGTTCGCCCCGGAACTTTGTGTCTTTCTCTTTCAACAAATTCTTCAACTCATCTGGAAATAAATATTCAGCGGGAACCAAGGTCGGTATGCCATCCTCCTCTATCTCAACGTAGCGAGGACGCTTGACTAAGGATTGACGGGAAGGTCTCTTCAATAAGAGTTCAATGTCCTCAAACGTTATATCTTCTCCAATATCCAACCAGTCCGCTTTTTTCTGTGGTAACTTTGCGATACCACCAAGGTCTATGCTATATCGAATACGATCGTTGAGATAAGTCACAAAGAAACGAATTTCATCTCTTCTGCTTTTGAACAACGACTTCATCGCACACCAATAATACTCAGCAGTATTTGATATACCTAAAAAAACCAGTTTGTCCCTGCCTAGCCCTCTCTTTTCCTTTTCCAAAATGAGAAGTTTTTCTGACTGCCGTTGATCCCTGAGCACTTCACTGATTTTAGAGTCTATCTCCTTCATAATCACCAATTCTATGCATCTCTTCGTTAACCTGTCAGCAAGGATCCGATCACGTATAACTCAAGACGTCTAACATTATATTATACTTACTGGCAATCATTTCTTAATAATTGTCCCGCATATCATTTTTCATTTAGACGACCCATTAGGGCAAAATTGCATAGCAATCTTGAGTGCCGAATCCCGCAAAGATTTATTCATGGCAGTCATCTGGTCTCTTCTGAAATATTATATTGAATCTTCGCCCAATTATGTTCATTTTTAGTGGTCTCTTTCCACCAATGATTTTAAGACAATTTCTTTTCAAATAGTTGATAACATCATCTACTGTGATACTAAATTTCCCAAAGAACCATGGAAGTGCGATGTCAACTAAAACATAGAATCCATCTGACTTTAAAACACGGTTTATTTCGTCAAATGCTTCATTACGATTTGGTATGTGATGCATTGCATCAACAGATAAAACTAAATCAAATTCATTATCTCCAAATGGAAGTTTTGTAGCGTTTGCTTCTAGAAATTTTATATACTTGTTTTCTCTGTAATCATTTTTTGCCCTCTCAATTTGTTCTGGGTCTAAATCGATTCCGGTTACTTCCCATTCATATTTCTCAGCTAAATAAGAGGAAAGCACTCCAATACCACAACCTACTTCCAATACCTTTTTTACATTACTTAAATCAATTTGACTAAATAATTGTTCAATAATCTTTATATTACGGGCTCGTGCGTTAAAATTTACGAATATTTTTTCCAATTTAATCATTTTCATTTTATAGAACTCCTAATGATCTGCGAAAAATCATTTCTATGCCAGTAAGTATAACGGTTTAATCAGCGGCCCAGTTTTTGGGTCCGCTGAATTTACTGGTTGTGTGCCAGATCTGATTCTCCGGATTAATGTCTCATCCACATTCGAGATGCTCTCTTTGAGTCATACCAATCTTTAAAATCCTCATCGAAGTAAGTGCTGTACTTTTCAATAAATCTGAAAATGCTATCTCTCGCTTCTTTGGTTTCGTGTATTTGGGAGTTTTTCTTTATATGCGTTCGAATGTTCTTGACTTGACGTGGAGTAAAATCAAATTCATTTAGAATTTTTTTTGCTCTTTTGGCTGCAATGTCGTATGAATTACTTTCACCGAACCACTTAACCAAAGCATCAAGTACCGGTTCTGAAAGAGATCTCCTTTTTGCGACATGTGTAACGATTTCCCAGCAAGATGAATCAAATTCCTTTTTGTTAAACCTTACAGCCTGTAAATCGGCTATCATTCCCATTGGCGCCTTAGATATCATTACAGGTAATATTTCAACCCCCTTGCAATACGCAAAACCAGTCTCTTGCTGGCAGAAAAAGGATTCAATGAATCCCGAAGTAAGTAATGGCAAAAACAAATCACATCGTTCAAGCGCATTCAGAATTTCGGCAGGCCATACAGTCTGGGGCGGGATATCCTCATGCGCCAAGAAACAGTTGAATCCATACTGATCAAGAAATTCCTTGATCCTTCCCGCAGTTCTCTTGAAGTTGGATGCGTAGCTTATAAAAGTGTCCACCGTACTTTTTCCTTAGTGGCTTTCCTATATGGTAAAGCCGTATTGATTCTTATGTTGATTAACTTTGAGGCACACAACATTATATTCTACTGCAAATTATCATATAATCCCATATAAAACAATAAAAACGGATTCTATATAAAAGTGCGCTTCAGCCGCCGTGGTAGGCGGTCGGATGAAAGCGCCTAGTTAGATTCATTGATCTCTACTACAACCTGAACTCCAGCCGTAACCCCAAAATATTCTGTCAGCTTCACGGATGCGAACAACTCCACTCGTCCACGCACGGGATTAAACGCTCGTCGCACAAGGACTGCATGACGTTTATCACCGACACTCGCGACACCAGAATAGTAGTAATAAGCTTTTCTTAATGTCGGGATATGCTGATACTTCTGGGGATAGTTAACGCTGGATCCTTCCTCAACAAGTGCCGGGGTATATTTCAGAAGGACGTCCAACACACCGTCATCTACCGCTAGATTTAAGCTACCAGGCTCCAAACTATCCCAACCAGTAACTTCTAGTATTTGTGTAACTCTTTGCGGATTCAGACGTTGCACTTCAGCCTCACCCGGAGGGCCATAAGGCCGGTCAGAACTGCGGAATTGCACTTTCCCATCGAATCTCATCATCTATTGAATCTAATATTATATTCTACTTCAAAGTACCATAAAATTCCAGATAATGCAATAAAAAACGGATTCCATATAATACTACTATTTTTAATAAATATAATATCCGGAGTTCGTTTGATACACTTGGTGGTTTGCAAGATTAAAAAAATGATTTTAGATTATTGTCATATTTTGTACGAAAACCGCAATTCTTACAATTATGATCATCCATAATAATTTTTCCGGATAATAATTTTGGTGCCAAAAAGTGTTTAACGGTTAAAATCAGCCGCCAGTCGTAGTCGTAGCTCCGCGGAGGTTGGTCGGCTGCATTTTTTGGTTAACTGTCCTTCTCATTTATTTGACCCAAATTCTCTGGATTATTTTCATCCTCCGCCCAATTTAAAGGGTTCTCAATGATATATTTTCTGATCCTGTTTAATTCATCTTCATCACGTATTATGCGGTCATGATACCGTAATTGCCACAACCGTTTTCTGAACGGCGGCCAATTGTTCTGTTTTACACAATTGATATATCCATTTGTGGTGATGGATTTGAACGCGCCTATGATTTCAAATAATGTAGGGACGGGTCTCGTGCCCGTCCTCTCTGTCGCCGAATCACCTGTTTCAGGTGGATTAATGTGGGTTTCATCCGCATCATTGAGGACGCCCACAAGGGACGTCCCTACATTCACCTGTTCCGATGATGTATTCCAATCATTTTCCCCGGATAATATTTGAAGGATGCCGTGAAGATGGTTCGGCATAACAACGTATTTATCAAGGATTACACATCCATATCTTTTAGGGATTTGATTCCATTCCTGATCAATCATTTGACCCGCTTCATTTAATTTTATTATGGCCTCATCTATTTCTCCAAATAATTTCTCCCGATCCTGTGTGCAGATCGTAACATAATAGTATCCCGATCGGGAATAATCATATCCTTTCAATCGGATCGATTGGCGATGATGCCTGTAAGGATCATATCCCATTCATCAATATCCTTGGACAGTTAACATTATATTCTTCTGCAAATTACCATATAATACTCATATATTCAAATATAAACGGATTCTATATAATACTGCTTTTTTTATAAATATAATATCCGGAGCCCGTTTGACACACTTCCTGTTTTCCGCACTTAAATTTTCGGGTTTTATGAAAGTTTTTATTGCTGTATTATCCGATTTTACTTTTGTTGAGCAATCGAGGGTCTGGGTGGTGTGATTTTTAAACATCCAAACGCTGCCAGGTCTGGTAGACTCTGGCAGGTTTTAGTTGCTAATTTAGTTGGTGTAACAATGTGTCTACTATAACAATGAAACATCTACGGAGTTCTTTTAAGAACAAAATCCTTGACAATTTTATCCGGCAAGACCTGTCAGGGTTTTCTAAACCTGACAGGGTCTGAGTAAAGAAATGGCACAGCTATTTCTTGTCATGTGCATCCGTTTGTTCGCCGTGTTTCACAGAATCTTTTTCAATGGATTTCTTGCGATTCTTCAACCAGTCCGGAATCGATGCTTTGGCGGAATCGTAATCTGGGATATAAGGCTTGATATCCAAGACCGGCGTATCTGCAAACGCGTCTATCTTGTAAATCTCAACTACATTATCTTTAACTGAGAGAACCCGACACAGTGTTAGCGCAATAAGATTGGGCCGGGCAGGCGAACGGCAGGCAAATACACCGGTCAGTGGATTCTTCCTGTTCCCACGGGGATGCACTTGCAGAACGGAACGTTTCTTTGATGTGTCGTTGCGGTCGAACCACCACAA
>Ga0114919_10004995_pt1 | contig 10611 bp, 9 predicted proteins | sample BlataG_FD_88682 | JGI IMG/M metagenome (GOLD analysis project Ga0114919, IMG submission 88682) | Deep subsurface microbial communities from Black Sea to uncover new lineages of life (NeLLi) - Black_00105 metaG | ecosystem: Environmental > Aquatic > Marine > Oceanic > Sediment | place: Atlantic...
ATGATCTTCTTGTAGAGGTTGTTTTCTCCAGAGGATTAGGACCCATGGTCTTGCCAGGCCCAGACGACGATCCATCATTAAGTTGGAAAAGATCCTCTATCAAAGAAGTTACTGTGCGTGTCCAGGGCGACATAACTGACAACCAAAGGCTCGCAGAGGCGCTAGTGGGTCTCTTGAAAGCACTTAAGGAGACTGAACGTAAGGTGCTGGAAAAAGAAAGGAAAGGGCTCGAAGAGAAGATTCTTACCCTAGGACAAGAAAAAAGTAAGATCGAGCAGCGATTGACAACGATAACCAAGTGAGGTTCACCCTCACTTTTTTTTATCTCAATTTTATTGGAAAGATTTTACAATTTTGAATTAAAAAGATAAAATGAGGAATATGAAATACAAGCCACAAGAAATAGAGAAAAAGTGGCAGAAATTTTGGGAGGAGAATGATTTTTATCGAGCTGAAGATTTTTCAAAAAAGCCCAAAAAGTATATTTTGATTGAATTTCCCTATCCTTCAGGAGAAGGTCTTCATGTTGGCCACTGTAGGTCGTATTCAGCAATGGATGCTATAGTTAGAAAAAAGCGAATGGAAGGGTTTAATGTTTTGTATCCAATTGGTTGGGACGCTTTTGGCCTACCAACAGAAAATTATGCTATTAGAACCGGCATTCATCCTCAAGTGGCAACTGAGAAAAATGTCGCCATCTTTAAAAAACAACTAAAAAGTTTGGGCCTTTCTTTTGATTGGTCAAGAGAAATTAATACTACTGACCCCAAATACTACAAATGGACCCAATGGATTTTTTTACAACTTTTTAAAAACAACTTGGCTTATCAGGCAGAAATTCCAGTTAATTGGTGTCCTTCTTGTAAAATTGGTTTGGCTAATGAGGAAGTAATTGATGGTAAATGTGAAAGATGTGGGGCAGGAGTTTCGCAAAAAGTTCTCAAACAATGGATGCTTAAAATTACTAAATACGCTGACAGATTAATTGATGATTTAGATAAAGTTGATTTTTGGGAAAAGATTAGAGCCCAACAAATAAACTGGATAGGCAGAAGCTATGGAACAAGTATTGATTTTAAGCTTGAAAATTCTGAAGATAAAATTAATGTTTTTACAACCAGGACTGACACTCTTTTTGGCGTAACGGCTATGGTTTTAGCTCCCGAACATCCTCTGGTTGAGAAACTAACCAGAAAAGAGAACAAGAGTCAGGTTAAAGAATACATTCAAGAATCTAAAGAGAAAACTGAGTTTGAAAGAACAGAATTGGAAAAAGAAAAAACAGGAGTTTTCACCGGCTCTTATTGTTTGAATCCGGCTAATCAAGAAAAAATTCCTGTTTGGGTGGGGGATTATGTAGTTGGCACTTATGGTGGAGGCGCAGTCATGGTAGTGCCAGCTCATGATAAAAGAGATTATGAATTTGCTAAAAAATATGGATTGGAAATTCGAGAAGTAATCTCTGGAGGTGATATTTCCAAAGAGGCCTTTGTTGATTATGGAAAATTAGTTAATTCTGGAGAATTTAATGGTTTGTCTTCTGAACAAGCAATAGAAAAAATTACTCAATGGTTAGAAAAAAAGGGCTTAGGTAAAAAAACAATTCAATACAAACTTAGAGATTGGGTTTTTTCCAGACAGCATTATTGGGGAGAACCAATTCCAATTATTCATTGTCAATCCTGTGGAGCGGTTCCAGTACCAGAAAAAGATTTACCAGTTGAACTGCCTTTTGTTGAAAAATATCAGCCAACCGGCACTGGTGAGTCCCCCTTAGCTGCTGTTAAAGAATGGGTTAATACCAGATGTCCAAAATGTGAAGGGCCGGCCAAAAGAGAAACAGACACTATGCCTAATTGGGCTGGTTCTAATTGGTATTTTATGCGTTATATTGATTCCAAAAATGACAAAGCTTTGGCTGACAAAGAAAAACTAAAATATTGGATGCCGGTTGATTGGTATAATGGCGGCATGGAGCATACCACTTTGCACCTTTTGTATTCCCGCTTTATTTATAAATTTCTTTATGATATTGAAATTTCCCCAAACCCTGAACCTTATCAAAAAAGAACTTCTCATGGCATGGTTTTGGCTGAAGATGGCCGGAAAATGTCAAAATCTTTTAATAATGTGATTAGCCCTGACGATATTGTAAAAACTTATGGAGCTGATACTTTGCGAGTTTATGAAATGTTTATGGGGCCCTTTGATCAAGCCATTGCTTGGAGCACTCAAGGCGTGAAAGGAGTTTTTCGCTTTTTAGAAAGATTTTGGAGATTAGCTTCAGAGTCTGGCAAAAATAAAGAAAGCTCGCCAGAAGCTATAAAGGCAGTTCATAAACTTAATAAGAAAATCGACGAGGATTTAGAAAAAATGAAATTTAATACGACAATTTCAGCTTTCATGGAATTTGTTAATTTTGCTTCTTTGAATAAAGAAAAAATTGGTAAAGATGTAACTGAAAGAGCTTTAATACTACTTGCTCCCTTTGCTCCTCACCTTACTGAAGAATTGTGGTCCCGATTGCAGAGCAATCGAGGATCCTCGACAAAGTCGGGACATCAATTAGGTTTTGAGGGTTCTGTTCACAACCAGAAATGGCCAAAATATGACCCCAAATTAGTTAAAGAAAAAATTATAACTTTAATTATTCAAATTAATGGAAAAGTCCGAGATAAAATAGAAGTAGAAGCTAATATAACTGAAAAACAAGCTAAAGAACTTGCTTTATCCCGAGAAAAAATCAAAAAATGGATAGGGAACAAAAAAATAAAAAAAATGATCTTTGTGCCAAGTAAACTTATAAATATAGTAATATAATTAAAAATTGATAGGCGAAGAGAACTTTGTTCTCTTCTTCACCTTCGCTTCTGCGGAAGCTCGGTAATTAATTAATATAGTCCTATGAAAGTTATCATTAAAGAAAATTATGATGAGTTAAGCAAAGAGACTGCAAAGATTATTAAAGAAGCAATTTTAACAAAGCCCAATCTTGTTTTGGGATTAGCCACTGGAAGCACCCCTATTGGTATGTATCAGGAACTAATTCAAATGTATGAAAAAGGCACTTTGGATTTTTCAAAAATAACCACTTTCAATTTAGATGAGTATTTTGATATTTCCACAGATCATCCTCAAAGTTATCATTATTATATGAGAAAAAATCTGTTTGATGAAACCAATATCAATCCTAAAAATATTTATATTCCAGATGGAACAGCCAAGAATGTAAAGGCCTTTTGTAGAGACTATGAAAGAGCTATTCAAGAAACCGGAGGAATTGACCTGCAAATTTTAGGCATTGGCTCAGACGGTCATATTGGGTTTAACGAACCTGGAACATCTCTTAATTCAAGAACTCATCTAACAAAGTTAGCTGAATCGACTATTGAAGATAACTCCAGATTTTTTGAAAAAAAAGAAGATGTTCCAAAATCTGCTATTACTATGGGAGTTCAGACAATTTTTGAAGCAAAAAAGATAATTCTTTTAGCTTCTGGCGAAAAGAAAGCAGAAGCTATTGCAAAAACTTTAGAGGGTCCAATTACCCCTCAAATTACTGCTTCTGTATTACAGCAACACCCAAATGTTATTTTTATTCTTGATAAAAAGGCGGCATCAAAACTTAAAAAATATGGATGATATTTTATTAAATAAATCAGGCAAAAAAATAATGCTTTTAGGAAACGAAGCCATAGTTCGGGGAGCTTTGGAATCAGGAGTCCAATGGGTTTCTACTTATCCCGGAACCCCAGCTTCTGAAATAGGCAACACTTTTTTCAAAATTGCGAAAAAAGCTGGGGTTTATTTTGAGTATTCAACAAATGAAAAAGTGGCTCTGGAAGCAGGAGCAGGCGCTTCTTTTTCTGGACTAAAAACTTTGGTAGCAATGAAGCATTTTGGTTTGAATGTTGCCTCAGATTTCTTAATGCCTCTTTTGTATTCAGGAGTTAAAGGAGGAATGGTAATTGTGGTAGCCGATGACCCTAATTGTTGGAGCTCTGCTCAGTCAGAACAAGATAGTCGAGCTTTTGCTTACTTAGCCCATATTCCCATTTTAGAACCATCTGACCCTCAAGAATGTAAAGATTTTACTAAATTAGCCTTTCAGCTTTCTGAAAAATTTAAAATTCCGATTATGATTCGAGAAACAACAAGAGTTGCCTTGCAAGCAGCTCCGGTTAAATTGGGAAAAATTGTGAATGGAAGAAGGAGGGCTAAATTTGTTAAAAATCCTTATCAATTTTCAACAATGCCTCCCCGAGTGTTAGAAATGAAAAAAGAGCTTTTAGAAAAAATAGAAAAGATAAGAGGGATCTCAGAGAAATCTTCTATCAATAAAGTTTACAGGGGTCGGGTCTCTGTGAGCTCTAAAATAGGAATAATTGCTTCAGGTGTTTCTTATTTATATGTGATGGAGGCTCTACAAGAGCTAAACCTGGATTTGCCAGTTTTGAAACTGGGATTTTTCCATCCTTTACCAGAAAAGAAAATCAAAAAGTTTATCAAGGGTCTTAAAAAAGTTTTAATTGTTGAAGAATTAGAACCTTATTTAGAAAGAGAAATCGAAAGATTAGCAAAAACAACCAACCCGAAATTAAAAATTTTTGGCAAAAACCTGATACCTGTAATAGGGGAATTAAAGCCAGAAATGATTCTTTCGGCTGTTGCTAAAATCACCAACAAAAAATTCAATATTCAACATTCAGAATTGAAGATTCCAATTCCCAAACGCTTCCCCCAGCTTTGTCCTGGTTGTCCTTACTGGTTAATATTTTCAGTTGTTAAAAGAGCAGCTCCAAAGGGAACAATTTTTGGAGGAGAAATTGGCTGCTATATGTTGGCGGCTTATCCTCCTCATTATTTACAGGACTATCTTTTTTGCATGGGTTCTTCTACTAGCATTGCCCACGGGATTAAAAAAACAACCAAGCAAAAAGTAATTGCTTTTGTTGGCGATTCTTCCTTCTTTCACGCTGGAATTCCAGCTTTAATAAATACTGTTTACAATAAATCCAATCCCTTAATTATTATTATGGATAATAGAACTACAGCCATGACCGGCCGTCAACCACACCCTGGAGCTCCGGCAGAGAATCACGAGATAAAAATTGAGGATGTTGTTAAAGCTTGTGGAGTAAAAAATGTAAAAACTATTGACCCTATAAATATAAAAGAATTTGAAAAAACCGTTAAAGAATTTTTGAAGAAAAAAGAGGTTTCAGTAATTATTGCTCGTCGGCCTTGTATCTATGTCAAAAGAAAAAGATAATTTCAACATTGTTATAAACGGTGTAGGAGGGCAGGGTTTAATAACCCTGACTAAAGTTTTAGCTCAAGCTGCTTTAATTGAGGGTTTTGATGTAAAAACTTCTGAACTCCACGGTCTGTCTCAAAGAGGAGGTTCGGTTGAAACCTCTATTCGTTTTGGTAAAGAGGTTTATTCACCCTTGGTGAGAAAAGGGGGAGCTGATTTAATAATTTCACTTGAACTTCAAGAAAGTCTAAGGGCTTTTGTTTATGCCTCTCCTAAAACTCTGTTTTTAATAAATGATTTTTTTAAACCCATTTTTGAGACAAAAACCCCAAACAAAAAAGAGATTTTAAAAGAACTGCAAAAATTTTCAAAAAAAATAATTTTAGTTCCAGCCACCGATATTTGCCAAAAAAAAGTCAGAAAAGCTGTTTTAGCCGGAGTTTATTTAATAAGTTTAGCTAGTTTTAAACATTTAATTCCCCTAAAGCCCAGTTCAATTTTAAAGGCAATTAAAAAAATAATTCCAGAAAAATATCTGGAATTGAATCTCAAAACTTTTAAGCTCGCCCGCCAAAGTTTTTTTGAAAAATTTGGGCGGGTAAACTAAAGGTTAGAGTTTTTTGATTTGAGCCCCTAATTTTCTTAATTTTTTATCAATATTTTCGTAACCTCTTTCAATCTGAGAAATATCTTGAATTAAGGTTTGGCCTTTAGCAATTAAGCCTGCTAGGACCAAAGTAGCTCCTGATCTAATATCAAGAGCTTTTATTCTATTTCCCATTAACTTTGTTTTTCCAAAAATTAAAGCCCGATGGGGGTCAGTAATTTCAATATCAGCCCCCATTTTTCTTAATTCATGTAAGTGCGAAAACCTGTTTTCATATAAGGGTTCATGGATTAAACTTTTTCCTTGAGTTTGGGTTAGTAAAACTGAGGATTGGGGCTGGAGGTCAGTAGGAAAACCAGGATAGGGTAAAACTTGAATTTTAGTTGGCTTAAATTCTTTGGAAGGTTTAACTAAAATTTCCTTTTCTCTAACCTCAAAATTTACTCCGATATCTTTCATTTTCTCTAAAAAGAAAGTTAGGTGTTCGGGATTTACTTTTTTGATTTTACCCTCTCCCTGTGTAAGAGCAAAAGCAATTAAAAAGGTTCCAGCTTCCAAGAGATCAGGACAAATAGAAAATTCAGCCCCAGAAAGCTTTTCCCGACCTGTAATTTCAATTGTATGAGTTCCTGTTCCTTCAATAGATACACCCATTTTTCGTAAAAGTTTTCCTAAATCTTGGACTTGAGGCTCAGCAGCTGCAATTTCAATTTTTGTTTTTCCTTCAGACAAAGCAGCTAACATCATTATGTTTTCAGTAGCTGTAACGGAAAATTCTTTTAAGACGACCCTTCTTCCCTTTAATTCCAGAGGTGCCTCAAATAGATAAAAACCACTTTCATTTTTAACTTTTACTCCAAAATTTTTAAGAGCTTGAAGGTGAGTTGTAATAGGCCTTAGACCAATTCTATCTCCTCCAGGATGAGGAATTTTGAACTTTTTAAATCTGGCCAAAAGAGGTCCAATCAATAAAACCGAGACCCTCATTTTTTCGAAAATCTCGATTGGAATTTTCTCCGGATTGATATTTTTGGGATTTATTTTTATTTTGTTCTTTTCCAACCAGATAACCTCAGCTCCCATTTTCTTTAAAATCTCAATTTGATTTAAAACGTCAGTTACCTGAGGCAGGTTATCAATAATTGATGGTTCCTCGGTTAGTAAAGTAGCAGCAAGACAGACGCCTGCTGCATTTTTATAACCTGAAATTTCAACTTCGCCAGAAAGAGGAATACCGCCTGTAATTAAAAGTTTATTTGGCTTTACCATAATTCTGATTTAGTTTAAGATAAAAAAGAGAGTATGTCAAAGAGATATAAGAAAATTGTTTGTTTGGGAGGAGGAAATGCCATGCCAAAGGCGGTTTTAACGGGGCTTAAAAAATACCCGGTAAAGATATCAGCGGTTTGTGCTATGCTCGATTCCGGAGGGTCCTCAGGAAGATTAAGGCGGGACTACAAAATCGTTTCTCCAGGCGACATCAAAAGAGCATTTATTGCCTTAGCTAATACTTCTCCCGCAGTTGCCGAACTTTTTAATTACAGGTTTCAAGCAGGCGAACTAAAGGGCCATAGTTTTGCTAATCTTTTTATTACTGCTTTGGAGTTAGCCACAAACGATTACGAAAAAACCATTAAAGAAATGAGCAGGATTTTAAATGTTGAGCATCAAGTTTTACCGGTAACTCTTGAAAGGTCGAACCTTTACGCAATTTTGGAAAATGGGAAAATAATTTTTGGTGAAACAAATATTGATATCCCAAAACACAATGGAAAATTAAAAATTAAAAAAGTATTTTTAAAACCAAAAGCTAAAGCTTATCCTGAAGCCCAAGAAGTAATAAAAAAAGCAGATTTAATTGTTATTGGGCCAGGAGACCTATACTCCTCGCTTGCTCAAATTTTGTTGACCAAGGGAATTCCCGAAGCTATTGAAAAAAGTAAAGGGAAATCGGTTTATATCTGTAACTTAATGACAAAATATGGAGAAACCAATAATTTTACTGTTTTAGATTTTGTAAAAGAAATAGAAAAATATCTAAAGGGAAAAGTAGATTATGTGATTTATAATAATTTTGTTCCTAAAAAAGAGACAATTAAAAAATATAAGAAAAAGCACCCCGAATTATTAGAATTAGTTAAAATAAATAAAAATTTAGCAAAAACAAAATTCATTGGTAAAAATCTTTTATTAAGAGATTTGATTGAACACGATCCTAAAAAATTAGCTAAAACTTTAATTTCTTTAGTATGAACTATCAAGCCGTAATTTTAGCTGCAGGTCAATCTTCTCGTTTTTGGCCCTTAAATAATCAGCATAAATCCCTCGTGAAAATAATGGGGAAACCTTTGATTTGGTATATTATTGATGCCTTAAACAAGGCCAAAATCAAAGAAATAATTATTGTTCAGGGAAAAGAAAAGGATATAGAAAAAGAACTAAAAAAATATCGACTTTCTGGAATAAAATATGTAGTTCAGAAAAAACCAACCGGTTCGGGAGACGCCATCTTAAAAACTGAGAGATTAATTAAAGGACAATTTTTTGCTTTAAATGCCGAAAGATTAGATATCAGAGATTACATTAAACCCATTTTAGAAAAATTTAAAAAACAAAAAAGCAAGCTAATTTTGCTTGCCGGAAAAACTCAAACGCCTTGGTTTTTCGGAATCTTAAAACTCAAAAAAGATAAAGTAATAAATTTAATTGAAAAACCAAAGCCAGGAAAAGAACCTTCTAATTTCAAGATTGTCGGAATTTACTTTTTACCAAGAGAATTTTTCTCTTATCTAAAAAAAGTTCCCAGTCACCCCTATTCTCTTGAAGATGCTCTTTTGATTTATGCAAAAGAAAAAGACATTAGAATAGTAATGGCTCCCCAAGAGACTCTTGCTTTAAAGTTCTCTTGGGACCTATTTGATTCTAACAGGTTTTTATTAAATAGATTTTTAGAGTCCAACATTAGCAAAAAGGCAGAAATTGCTAAAAGCGCTAAGATTGAAGGAAAAGTTTTTATTGGGGAAAATGTAAGAATTTTTGAAAACGCAGTAATAAAAGGACCTTGCTACATTGGTAAAGATTGTATTATTGGGAATAATGCTTTGGTTCGTGAATACACGAATTTAGAAGATGGCGTTTTGATTGGGGCTAATGCTGAAGTAACAAGGTCTATTTTCCAAAAAGATGTTCATACCCACTCTGGCTTCTTTGGTGATTCTATTTTTGGCCCAAATTGTAAAATTGGAGCCGGAACAATTACTGCTAATGTCAGATTAGACAAAGGAACCATTAAATCAAAGATAAAAGGAGAAAAAATCGATACAGGTTTAAAGTCTTTTGGAACTATAATTGGTCAAAATACAAAAATAGGAATTCATAGCTCTTTAATGCCTGGTATTTTAATTGGCTCTAATTCAATTATTGGGCCTAATTCAGTTGTTTTTGAAAACATTGAAAATAGGGTAACTTTTTACACCAAATTCAAGGGAGTAATAAAAAAATGAAAAAGGTAAAGGCAGTAGGGGTAGTAGCAGAATTGATTAAGGAGGGTAAGGTTGTTGTTTGTCCAACTGATACAGTTTATGGATTAATTTGTGACGCCACCAATGAAAAAGCCGTGGAAAAACTTTTTAAAATAAAAAAACGACCCCTTAAAAAACCAATCCCAATTTTTGTTAAAGATATAAAAATGGCAAGAAAATTTGCCATTATCAACAAACCTCAAGAAGAATTTTTAAAGAAAGTTTGGCCAGGTAAAATAACGGTTATCTTAAAAAAGAAAAAAGGATTAGCCAAAATTATTTTTGGAGAAGGCAAAACAATTGGCTTAAGAATTCCAAAGCATAAAATTATTAATCAACTATTATCAATTATTAATCGTCCCCTAACCGGGACTTCAGCCAATATAGCTAGTCAGCCTCACTCAACAAAGATAAGGAAGATAATAAAACAATTTGAAAACAAAAAACTCCAGCCAGATTTAATTTTAGATGCTGGAAATTTAAAACCCTCTCAACCCTCAACTGTAGTTGATTTAACTGGTCCAAAATTAAAAATATTAAGAGCAGGAGCAGTGAGAAAAGAAAAATTGATTAAAATGTTTCAATGAATTTAGATTTTTATCTTCTAAAAGAAATTAATAGTTTTGCTGGAAGGCATCTCTGGTTAGACACAGCCGCTATTTTTTTTGCTCAATATTTTGAATATATTTTAATCTTTCTTTTAATTTTATTTTTAGTAAAAAATTTTAAGAAATATTACCGGATGGTCCTTGAAGCTTTTTTTGGAGCCATTTTAGCTAAAGAAATTTTTGTTGATATTATCCGCCAGCTTTTCTCGAGACCTCGTCCTTTTGTTGAAAACCAAATTTATTTATTAATTGACCATCCGATTACTCCTGCTTTTCCATCTGCTCATGCCGCTTTTTATTTTGCCATTGCAGCAATTGTTTATTTGTATAATAAAAAAGCCGGCCTTGTCTTTTTCTTAGCCGCCTTTTTAATTTCAATAGCCAGGGTTTTTTCTGGAGTTCACTGGCCATCAGATATTTTAGCCGGAGCGGCAATTGGAATTTTTTCTGCTCTCACTGTAAATAGAGTTGCTAAACAATTTCCTAAAAAACAAAACTGATCGGGATAACGTCCCGATCATATTTTGTGCCGCGGGAGGGAGTTGAACCCTCACGTCCTTTTGGGACAATGGATTTTGAATCCATCTTGTCTTCCATTCCAACACCGCGGCTCGCTTC